>Ga0070741_10015374_pt1 | contig 12981 bp, 13 predicted proteins | sample Coa_R1_4_FD_66440 | JGI IMG/M metagenome (GOLD analysis project Ga0070741, IMG submission 66440) | Surface soil microbial communities from Centralia Pennsylvania, which are recovering from an underground coalmine fire - Coalmine... | ecosystem: Environmental > Terrestrial > Soil > Unclassified ...
ACCAAGGCGAGCGGCTCACGTCGAGGCCGGCTCCGCGTGGTCCACCATCGCCGGCGGCATCCGTTGAACAAGTCAAGGCGTATGTAGGACGGAAGGGCGGCTGCCGCGGGGCGGATCGGGCCGCGCGAGCACGAGGCGTAGCGCGATCACACGAGCAGGATAGTGACTGGTAGGAACGACCGCGAGCAACACGCCCTGACCCGCCGGCGCGTGCTGCGCTGGACGGCTATGGCCGCTGCGCTCGGCGGCTCACTGGCCGCCGTGCTCTCCGGCTGCGAACTCGGGCCGCCGGCCGCCATGCCAACCGGCCGCCGCGCGCCGACTGCCACGCCAACTGGCCGTCCGGCTGCCCGCCCCGCCACGCCCTCGCCGGCGGCCACCACCCCGCCGCCTCCGCCAAGCCCGAGCCCAACGCCATCGCCGCAGCGGCTGGCCGAGCCATCGCCGCGCCAGCTTCCTCGCTGGTTCGGGTTCAACCTGACCGAGAAGCTCAACGCCGATTGGGGGGCCCGGCGCTTCGACGAGCGTGACTTTGCCTGGATTGCCGAGCTCGGCTTCAACTTCATCCGCCTGCCGATGGATTACCGCTGCTGGGCCGAGCCAAACAACTGGTCGGTGCTGCGCCAGGGCGTGCTGGAGGAGATCGATCAGGTGATGCGCTGGGCGGAGCAGTACCAGCTCCACATCTGCCTCAACTTCCACCGCGCCCCCGGCTACTCGGTCTCCCCGCCACCCGAGCCGAAGTCACTGTGGACCAACGACGAGGCGCAGTTCGTCTGCGCCACCCACTGGTCGAACTTTGCGCGGCGGTACAAGGGCATACCCAACCGCCTGCTGAGCTTCAACCTGGTCAACGAGCCGCCGGATCTCGACCCGCAGGTCTATCGCACCGTGACCGCGCGCCTGGTCGAGGCCATCCGCAAAGAAGACGACCAGCGCCTGATCATCTGCGATGGCACCAGCTGGGGCACATCTCCCCCCGGCGAGCTGGTTGGGCTCAACGTGGCGGCGGCGACGCGCGGCTACGAGCCGCTCCGCCTGACACACTACCACGCCGAGTGGATCAACGGAGCCGATAGCTGGCCGCCGCCGACCTATCCCTTGCGCGACGGCACCACGGTATGGGATGTGCAGACGGCCCGGCGGACGGAGATTGCACCATGGAAGGACCTCCAGACCCGCGGCGTGGGCGTACTGGTTGGCGAGTTTGGCGCCTACAACCGCACGCCCCACGCCGTCGTGCTGGCATGGATGCGCGATTGCCTGCAGCTCTGGCGCGATGCTGGCTGGGGCTGGGCGCTCTGGAACTTCCGCGGCCCGTTCGGCATCATCGACAGCGGCCGTGCCGACGTGACCTACGAGCGCTGGCGTGGGGTGCAGCTGGATCGCCGGCTGCTCGATCTGCTCCAGTCATTCCTCGCGGCGCGGCCTTAAGGTGCGCCCAGTGCGTCGGTGCGAGCCTCCCGGCTGGTGTGGCCCCAGTCATTCCTCGCGGCGCGGCCTTAAGGTGCGCCCAGTGCGTCGGTGCGAGCCTCCCGGCTGGTGTGGCCCCAGCCATTCCTCGCGGCGCGGCCTTAAGGTGCGCCGGCACGGGCGGGAGCGGCTTTGGCGGCGGACTCCGGCTGGACCAGCGTCTCGCGGACGAAGAGGAAGAGCGTTGCCGCCGCCAGCAGGCCAATCCCGGAGAGGCAGAAGGCGGCCAGCGAAAGCCCCACCGCATCGGCAATCGCTCCCACGGCGATCGGCCCGGCCGACGAGCCGGTATCGCCGATCAGCCGCCATAGCCCCAGAAACTCGCCCGTGGCCCGGCGTGGCGCCAGATCGGCGCCAAGCGTCATCATTGTGCCCGAGCCAATCCCATTGCCCAGCCCCATCACCAGGCTGGCCACCAGCAGCCCAGCATAGGTGTGCGCCAGCGGCACCAGCGCCATGCCAACCGCGAGTACGATAAACGACGGCACCGACGCGAACTTGCGCCCCAGGCGGTCCATCAGCATCCCCGCCGGTAGGAAGAGCGTCATATCGACCGCGCTCGAAAGGCTCACGATCGACCCGATCTGTGCCACGTCGAGACCGATGGCATCCTTGCCGTAGAGCGGTACGATGATCTGCCGCCCGGCGCGGATCATCTGGCCGAAGATCTGTGCCGAGCCGGCGGTGGCCAGCTCGCGCCAGTGCTGCCGGGCCAGCCGACCCACGATCCGCCAGCGCATGTGCCGCGTCGCGCCGGCCTCGGCGTGCCGCGTCTCGGTGATCCACACCAGCGAGATGGCGGCGGCGCCGGCCGCCAGGAGCGCCGAGAGGTAGAAAGGCGTGGCCAGCCCAAAGAGCGAGCCGGCCAGCCCGCCGATCGCCGGCCCAACGAACGTGCCGATGCGGTTCACGCCCCCAAAGGTGGAGAGTGCGCGGCCGCGGTCACGCAGCGGCACCACGTCGGTGACATACGCCATGCGGGAGATGTTCCACATCGCCGTCCCCACGCCGACCACCAACCGCAGCGCGACGAAGAGAGGAAGGTTGCCCAGCACCGCCAGTGCCAGCGTCGCCACCGCCAGCGACATCGTGCCGGCCACCATCACCGGCTTGCGTCCGTAGTGCTCGAGCAGCATGCCCGCCGGCACGTCGCCCAGTAATGTCCCAATGCCAGCCGCCGCCACGGCCAGTGACACCAGGCTGAAGCTGGCGCCAAAGGCCTGCTGCACGTAGAGCGGTAGCGTGGGAACGAGCATGCCCTGTCCCGTACTCAAGAGCAGCGTCGGCAGATAGACGGCAACGACGAGCGAGGAAGACGAGCGCGGTGGGCGTATCACTCTTTATCTCAGCTCCTTCTCCTTGTAGTACTCCGCCCCCATGATCTTGGTGGGTTCCGCAATCTGGGTTGCATCGCGCAACAGCACCGTGGCCAGGTAGTGGGCTCGACGAGCCATGCCTGGCCCGGCCGGCCTGATCAGCCCGCTCGGCTGCTGAACGCGTTTCGGCACCTCAGGCTTGCCCCAGCTCTTTCAGAATCTGCCGGCAGTAGGCCACGCTGCGTCCATCGGCAGAGAGCTGGTCACCTTCGCGCACGCCCTCGATCGCCAGGTAGCCCTGGTAGCCGGCATCGACCATGGCGGCGATGGCGAAGCGGTAGTCGATCTCGCCATCGGGGAGCGGCACCTTCAGGAAGTAGGCCTTGTGCAGCTCCGGCACGTGCACGCGGCGGAGCTGCTTGCAGTGCCAGTACTTGGCCTTCGGCGCCAGCTTGACGATGCATGCCTCCGTGCTTTCCTCCGGCTCCTCGTACGTCCAGTAGAGGTTGCCCAGGTCGGGATTTACGCCCACGTTCGGCCGGTCGATCAGCTCCAGCAGGTGCAGGCAGCTCCATGAGTTATCGGCAATCGAATGCTGGTGCATCTCGATGGCAATCTCCACGCCCATATCGGCCGCCACCGTCGCCGCCTCGCGCAGATACTTCGCCGTGATCTCGAAATCGGCCTCGCTGGCGGTGCGGCTGCCCCCTTGCGAGACACGCTCGCCGACACCGCCGGCGCCCGGTCCATGCGGGTCACTTGGTGGCACTCCCACTGTCATGTTGACCAGGTTGGCGCCAATCCAGGCCGCGGCCTGCACCGCCTCGCGCACGCGGCGCTGGTTGGAGGCAATCACGCGCGGGCTGGCAAACCCGCCGCCGCCGCGAATGACCACGCACGGCACCCCTTCATCCGCCAGCTCGCGCCCCAGCTCGCGCAGCGCATGCTCATCATGCTCGATCCCCTGCCGCAGCCCCACCTCGATTCCCTCGAAGCCGAGCTGGCGCACCAGGCGCAGCCACGGCCGACGTACCTCTGCCGGAGGCAGCTCCCAGCCAGTGCCTCCCTGATAGGGATAAAAAGCCGTCCGCCGATAAGCATAGCTGATCTTCATGGCTATCCTCCTCGCCTAACGCTGCTGCCACGCAAGCCATGCGCGGCCCGACGCTCGCCATCCCCACCGGCTGCTCTCTGGCGCCAGAATTGGCCGGCCCTCGCGCTGGCAGCGTACCAGACATGGTCGAGCGCGCGTCTAGTGTGGCGCAGATTTGGTGCGAACGCCAATCACTACCTGCGCAGTGCTACCATCAGCGGCCGCTTGGAACGGCTCAGAGCAGAAGGTGGGGGTCCTCCCTCTGGAATCCCCCCTGTAAATCTCATCCAACTCGCGCTATCCTGGCACTAAGCGGCCGGGCGCGGCCGGTAGGCCTGGATCGCGCGACCATTCCATCGTCTATGGAGCCCTCTCTTCCACCCAAGTCATCGCAGCCAGCGACTGCAGCTGCCACGCCGGAGCTCCCGGCGGCGCCGGTCGCCGTGGCAACCACGCTCTGGGAGCAGCTTGTGTCCCTCGCCACGAATGAGGCACGCAGCCTGCTCCAAGCACTGGCTATCTCGGCCGACCTCTTCCTCGAGCGTGTCGCGCCGGCAGAAGGCGAGCCGGAGGTGACCGATGCCGACGCGCTGCGGCAGTATGGGATCGCCATTCGCCGCCAGACGATCTGGCTCCAGCGGCTGGTGGAAGATCTGCTCTACGCGGCGCGCATGGCTGAGGGACAGGTCAAGCTCATTCGCCAGGCAGTGGACCTTCCGGAGCTCGTCGAGGAGCTCCGGCCGGCAATCGAGCCACTGCTCGCCGATGCCCGCCAGCCCTTGGAGGTGCGCCTGGCCGAGCCGCTGCCGGCCGTGCCGGCCGACCGGCAGCGGCTCGGCCAGGCGCTGATGAACCTGCTCCTGTGCGTCGCCGCACACGCTCCCGCCGGCGCCCCCATCGTGCTCACCATCGAGCCGCCGCTATCAGCGCCCTCAGCCTCCACCAGACGCCGGCGCCGCTCCGGCCTGCAGGTGCGCCTCTCGCTTACCGCGCCCGGGCTGCACCTCCCTGCCGAATCCGATCCGGCCCAGCTCTTCGAGCCGCTCGCCCGGGGGTCGGCCGTCCGGGCCGCAGGCACCGCTGCCGGCACAGCCGACCGAGGGGCGCCGGGCAGCATTGCCCGCAGCCTCAGAATCGGGCTGGCTATCGCGCGGGCCATCGTCGAGGCGCACGGTGGACGCGTGGGCGTCGACGCTCGCCCGGGCCACGATACCCACTTGTGGCTCGAGCTCCCGGCGGTTGCGGGCGAGGACGCAGAGCCTGCACGAGCACGAAGACGAGGAGCCGCACGATGACCGAGCAGCCGGCCTGGAGCCTGCGGCCGTTTCGCCAGGGCGACGACGAGGCCATCGTCGCCCTATGGAACCGCACGCTGGCGAGCGATCCCATCTCACCGGCCCTCTTTCGCCGCCAGACGCTGCTCGATCCCAGCTTCTCGCCGGAGGGCTGCCTCGTGGCGGAGCGCGAGGGGGTGCTCCAGGGCTTCGTTCTGGCCGTCGCTCCCGCGCCGGCCGGCGAATCGCGCCTCTTCGCCACGCGGCGCGGCACCGGGCGCATCGCAGCGCTCGGAGTTGCTCCCGAAGCGCGGCGCCACGGGCTGGGCAGCGCGCTGCTCGACGCTGCCCTCGAGTTCCTGCGCCGCCAGAGCTGCGGGCGCGCCGTGGTCGCCGCCCACGAGTACTACGTGCCGGGCGTCGATCGCGACCGCTACGCCGAAGGGCTGGCCTTCCTCATGCGCCGCGGCTTCATCGAGCGCGGCGAGGCGATTGCCATGGGCCGCCCGCTCTACGACCTCGAGTGGCCTGCCGGCGTGCGCGCCGCCGAGGCACAGCTGCGCCAGGAAGGAATCGAGGTGTGCTCCTTCGAGCCGCGCGATACCTACGCGCTGGCGCGCTATTTCCGCGCCGAGTTCCCTACCTGGATCGAGTTCTTCACGAAGAAGCTCGATGCCCGCCACGACCTGGATGAGATTGTGATCGCCACCCACGGCGACGAGGTGATCGGCTATTGCCAGCAGCTCGAGGCTGACCACGTTGGGCCATTCGGCGTCGCCGCCGCCTATCGCAACCGAGGCATCGGCTCGGTGATGCTCTACCGCCTGCTCGAGCGCATGCGGGAGAAGGGCTACCGCTTCGCCTGGTTTGGCGAGACAGGCCGCGCGCGCAGCTACTACGAGCGCGCCGGCTTTCAGGTCACCCGGACCTATGCGCTGCTCAGCCGCGACCTCGGGTCTTGAGGGGAAGAAGAGTGCGCTAGGATCGGCACAGCCGCCCGAGGCACCCCGGGCAGCGCCCCAAGGTCACCCAGCACGCGCCTGGCCAGGAACCCCTTGAGCCCGTGCGGCGGGTAGGGGGTGAGGTAATCCTGCCAGACGCACGTCTGGTAGTTGCGCGCGCCACGCAATCGCCCGCCGGAGGGATCGAGCCAGTTGTTTACCGTTACACAGGGAATGGCACACTCAACGGCCGAGAACCGGCAGCGCTCGATCCCCAGCCCGAGCCAGTGGCCGATAGTCTCGCGCAGCCAGTCCACCGGCGCATCGACGAGAATCGCTCGCGCCGGTGTCGGTCCGCCTCCCCACTCGCGCCGCGCCGCCAGTAGCCACTTGATCACATTGCCGCCCTTGCTGTGTCCCAGTAGCGTGACGTCGGCGTCGCCGGGGAGCGCTGCCAGATCGCGCGCCAGCAGGTCGGCCGCGGCCCGAACCGAGCCTCGCGTCGATCCGCCGGGAACACGCCGCCAGTCGAAGAACTGCAGGCCGGTCATCTCCATGAGCTGCTCGCGCCGGCGATCGGTCGCCGTGCGCCACTGCGCGGCAAAGGCCTGCCACTGCTCCACCGTCCAGCCCAGAAACGCGCAGCACCATTGCCACCAGGCGCCGGGCTCGTCGTACCATTCATCGGTCCACGCGCCCGGGATGCAGATGAGCACGCGTCGAGCCAGCAAAGGAGGGAGCGGCGCCGGCGATGTGCCCGTTCCTTCCACCGGCTCAGCACCCTCATCCAGCACCGAGCCCCGTCGTGCGGACGGGCGTGCCATCTGCCCTTCAGAATCCATATCCTCCAGCCCTGCGCATTCTGTATGAGCTTTCGTGGCTACGTCTTCGACCTCGACGGCACCGTCTACCTCGGCGAGCGGCTGCTTCCCGGCGCGGCGGCAGCCGTCGCTGCCGTGCGGGCCCGCGGCGCGCGCGTCGTCTTCGTCTCTAATAAGCCTATCCAGCGGCGCGAGGCCTACGCTCGGAAGCTGGCGAGCCTTGGCATTCCGGCCGCTCCCGAGGACGTGATCAATAGCTCGCTTGTGCTGGCGCAGCGGCTAGCGCGCGAGGCGCCGGGGGCGCGCGTCTTCGCCATCGGCGAGCCGCCGCTGCTTGAGGAGCTGGCCGAGGCCGGCCTGCACCTGGAGGAGGATCCAGCCCGCATCGATGTCGTCGTCGCCTCCCTCGATCGCGCCTTCGATTACCGCAAGCTCACCATCGGCTACAAGGCGCTGGCCCGCGGCGCGCGCTTCTGCGCCACGAATCCCGACCGCACGCTGCCGCTCGAGGGTGAGCAGATTCCCGATTGCGCCGCCGTCATCGCGGCGCTCGAAGCCTGCTCTGGCCGCTGCGTCGAATGGGTGGCCGGCAAGCCCTCCACGGTGATGCTTCAGGCGGCGCTCGAGCGCCTAGGCTGCGCGCCCCACGAGTGCCTGGTGGCCGGTGATCGGCTGGAGACCGACGTGGCGCTCGGCCGGCGCGGCGGCGCCTGGACGGCCGTGGTCATGACCGGCGTCACCACCCCCGAGATCCTGGCCACCAGCCCCATTCGCCCAGACTTCGTCTGCGCCGGCCTGCACGAGATCCCGGCGCTGTGCCCCGCCGGTCGCGAGAGCGCCGCCGCGAGGCCAGGTGAGGAGCCCACCCAGGAGAACTGGCGGGACCAGGAAGGTCGGTGGCAGCATGGCTGAAGCCCGCAAGACGCGCCTGGGGCTGGTACTCCTCTCCGGCGGGCTCGATTCCACCACTGTCGCCACGCTAGCGGTGCAGCGTGGCTACGAGCTTATGGCCGTGACCACCCGCTACGGCCAGACCCACGCACGCGAGGTCGAAGCCGCCACCCACGTTGCTCAGACCCTCGGACTTCGCCATCAGGTAATCGACGTCTCGTTCTTCGGCCAGCTGGCCTGGTACTCCTCGCTGACGCATCCCGAGCGCCTGCCGCTTCCCCTGGATCGATCTCCCGAGGCCATGGCGCGCGAGATCCCAAGCACGTACGTCCCGCTACGCAACACGTTCTTGCTCACGCTTGGCGCGGCGCTCCTGGAGAGCACGGCGCTGGAGGCGATCGAGCAGCGCGGCCTCCGGCCGGAGATGCTCGAGGTGTCGCTCTTCATCGCCGCCAACGCGCTCGACTACAGCGGCTATCCGGACTGCCGGCCGGAGTACTACCGCGCCTGTGCTGAGACGTTGCGGCTGGGGAGCAAGCTGGGCACCCAGTACGGCGTGCCGATCCGCATCGAGACGCCGTTGCTGCACCTGAGCAAGGCTGGCATCGTGCGCCTGGCCCACGAGCTGGGCGCGCCGCTCGCGCTCACCTGGAGCTGCTACCAGGGCGGCGCGCGCCCCTGTGGCCGCTGCGATAGCTGCCGGCTACGCGCCAAAGGCTTCGCCGAAGCCGGGCTGCCCGACCCGGCGCTGCCATGAGCGCCGGCGTGCCCCTACCCCGCAAGCACGCGCTCCACCTCATCGCGCTCGTGTGGCGCAAGCCGCCAGGCGGCGGCACGCACGTGCTCATCGACCTGCTCCGGCGACTTGGCGCCGCACAGGCAGACGGTGATCGCCGGGTGCGAGAGCACCCAGGCGATTGCCAGCTCTACCAGGCTGTGCCCACGCTCGCGCGCCCAGGCCTCGAGGCGCCCGGCCGCTGCCAGGTGGCGGCGAAACTCCTCTCCCTGGAACCGCGGCATCCGCGACCGCTCGTCGTCGGGTGCAAAGACGTGGTCCGGCCGGTACTTGCCGGTCAGCAAGCCCTTGGCCAGCGGGCTGTGCGCCAGCACACCGATCCCCTTTTCGCGACAATACGGCAGGATCTCGGCCTCCACCTGCCGGTCCAGCAGGTTGTAGCGTGGCTGGAGCGATTGAAACGGCCGCACCCGCCACGCCGCTTCCATCTGCTCCACGTTGAAGTTCGATACTCCGATCCAGCGCACCTTGCCCTGCTGTACCAGATCATCGAAGGCGCGCATCGTCTCCTCGATGGGATGCCCGGCATCCCACGAATGCGCCTGCAGCAGGTCGACGTAATCGACCTGCAGGTGGCGCAGGCTCTGCTCGCAGGCTTCCATCACGTGCGCGCGGCTCAGGTCGCTCCCGCGCACCTTGGTCGCCAGGAACACCTCCTCCCGCCGACCCGGCCACGCGCGCAGCGCGCGCCCAATGAGCTGCTCGGAGGTGCGATACGCCTCGGCGGTGTCGATCAGTGTGATCCCCGCGTCGAGCGCGTGGTGCAGCGTGCGCACCGCCTGCTGCTCATCAACTGCGCCCATCCCGCCGCCGATCGGCCAGGCGCCAAACCCAATCACCGTTACCTGCGGGCCATCGCGGCCCAGCGCGCGTCTCTCCATCGTGCTCGGGGTGCTCATGACCTGCTCACCTTTCTTGCGATCAGGCTAACAAAGCTTAAGGGGGGCGCCAAGCCGGCAGGTATGATCGCCCAAGCACGCCATACCTTTGGCCATAGGCACTTGTCCAGAAGCTCCAGGTGCCTTGCTGCCGGGGTATGATCACCCAAGCACGCCTTGCCTTTGGCCACTGGTACCAGCCGCATGCGTGCCGGGGGCCGGTCCGGCATATGATTTGCACTGACAAGCAGTGCAGCCAAGGAAGCAGCGGCACTCGCCGCGCGTCCGGAAGCCGGTTGACACCCTTCGAACGACGCTAGACAAGCTACTAGACGGCTCGCCCCACCGGCCGCCGGCCCAAGCAGCCCCAGCCGATATGCTCGATCCCTCCGATCGCCTCGAGTTCGAACGTCTGCTGCAGTGGCTCCGGCTGGGCTTTCTGACCGCGCCGGTGCTCGTGCTGGTGGCCTTTGGCCGGCCGGCCGCGCCGTACGCCGCGCTGATCCTGGCCGTGGTGCTCTGCTCGTATGCCTGGGTGGCCCTCCTGCTGCAGCGCTTCCCGGCTGCGCTTCTGCACTACCAGCTCATCCTGCGCCTGCTCGACTGCACGCTGGTGCTGCTGGTGCTCGTGAACTACCACCGCTTCCTGCACAATGCCTATTACGATTTCGTGTACACGCTATTCATTGTGGCCGCCACGGCCACCCACGGCCAGCGCGGCGGGCTGCTGCTCGTCCCCGCCGCCGGCTCGGCCGTCCTGCTCGGCCGCCTCTACAACATCTGGCGCGGCAGCTTCCCCTTCGAGGTGCGCCACCTCACCGATAGCGTCTTCTACACGATCTTCTTCCTCATCATGGCGCTGGCGGTGGCGTTCCTCATGCGCCGGAGCGGCGAGGTGGTGGCTCGCCGCGAGCGCCTCTGGCGCGCCGAGCTGGCGGCGCGTAACCGGATCCTGGAGCAGACGGCGGCGGCCCGCGATCGGGCGCTGGCCGAGGCGCAAGAAGCCATTCGCGTGCGCGACGACGTGCTGGCCTTTGTCTCGCACGATCTGAAGAACCCGCTCACGGCGATCAAAGCGATGGGCCAGCTGCTGCAGCTCCATGCAGCCCGTGGCGGCACCATTGCGGCCGATTCTCTCAAAACCCCGGCCGCAGCCATTCAGCGCGCCGCCACGCAGATGGCGGGGCAGCTGCAGGATCTGCTGGATGTGGCGCGCCGCCACGCCGGACAGCCGCTCCAGCTCAACCCGGCCCCGGCCGATCTCGTAACGCTGGTCCGCCAGGTGGCGGCCTATCAGCAGATCACTGCCGGCCACCCGATCCGCATAGAGACGGCCGCTGCGGCGCTCACCGGCGAGTGGGACGCTGTGCGGCTGGAGCGAGTTATTGACAATCTGCTCGCCAACGCCATCAAGTACAGCCCAGGCGGTAGTGAGATCACCGTTACGCTCGCCCAGCACGAAGACGCAGCCGGCGCCTGGGCTGTACTCACCGTGCGCGATCAGGGCCTCGGCATCCCAGCGGCTGACCTGCCCCACATCTTCGACCGCTTCTACCGCGCCGGCAATGTGGCCGGGCGGGTCGCCGGCAGCGGCATCGGCCTCACCGCCGTGCGCGAGATCGTTGAGCAGCACGGCGGCACCATCTCGGTCGAGAGCCGCGAAGGTGCCGGGAGTGTCTTCACCGTGCGCCTGCCGCTCCCGGCGGCGCCATCCAGTGGACCCGGTACGTCAACTGGCTCATGTGCGGGCCGCGCTTCTGCGTCGGCCCGCCGGCCCCCTTGAGGAAGCTAGCTCACGCGATCGTGCTCAAGGGCGGCGCGCACCGTGGCCATCAGCGCGTGAATGTCGAACGGCTTGGCCAGCACCCCTGCCACCAGCGCGCGGTGCTCGGCCGGAAGCAGATCGAGCAGAGCCGATACGACGATGACGGGAATGTGCTGCGTCTGGGGATCGGCTTTGAGCTCGGCCAGGAAGGAGACGCCTGAGCGATACGGCAGCCCGAGATCAAGAATAATGAGATCCGGCCGTTGCCGCCGCACCAGCGAGATCGCTCCCACCACCGACCCGGTAGCCGTCACGGCAAAGCCCTGGACAGTAAGCAGATGGACGAGCGTCTCCAGAACGGAGCGATCGTCCTCGACCACCAGCACACCACGTCGCGCAGCCGCACTCTGGTGCTGCTCGGCCGGGCCAGGCACTCGTGGCTCGCCGCCCGCCCCGGCGTCTCCCTCGGGTCGTGTCGCCGGCAAGCCTCGTGGATCGCGCGCTCGCTCGGTGCCGCTCCGCCGGGCCCGGCGGGATAGCGGTAGCTGCGACTCCGGCTCCACGAACCTGCCCTCTCCTTCGATCAGCGCTCCATCATAGCCGGTACGGCCAAGTACGGCCAAGTACGGCCAAGTACGGCCAAGTACGGCCAAGTACGGCCAGGTACGGCCAGGCTGGTGCAGCCCTTGCGCGCTCACGACGAGAGCGAGCCAAACACTTCTTGCGCCACCTTGCGCACGGCCGGCATATGCGGGAGCTCCACCTGCGCGCCAGCCGGCGTGACCCAATGCGTAGTCATCGACTCGTCGATCACGCGGTTGGTGATGTGCGCGGTATCGATGTCTTTGGCCAGGCGTGCGAGCGCGATGACCTCGCTGGGGCGCAGGTCGGTCTTGACCGAGTCGGCCAGCGCGCTCACGATCCTGGGCGCCTTGGGCAGGAGATTCAGCTGCAGCACCTGCCGGCGCAGCGCCAGCAGAAACTGCTGCTGGCGCCGCGCGCGACCAAAGTCGCTATCGGCGTGCCGCGTGCGCACATACCAGAGCGCCGTCTCGCCATCCAGGCGCTGCAGGCCCGGCTGAAAGAAGATCCGCCGCACGCTGTAATTCTGGTCTGGGTACTCGTTGTCTTTGATCGGCCGGTCGACGTCGACGATCACCCCACCGACCTGGTCAACCAGCTTCTGGAAGCCATCGAAGCCGATCAGCGCGTAATGATGGATCGGCACGCCGAGCAGCTGCTCGACGGTCTTGCGCGCCAGCTCCGGGCCGGCGCCCGGTTTGTCTGCCTCCCCGAATGCATAGGCCGCGTTAATTCGCTCGCTGCCGTGCCCCGGGATCGGCACCCATAGGTCGCGCGGCAGCGAAAGGATTCCCGCCGCATGGGTTGCCGGGTCGAGCGTCACCACGATCATCGTGTCGGTGCGCGGCAGGTCGGTCTCGCCCGGCCGATGGTCGGTGCCCATCAGCAGGAAGTTGATCCGCTCGGTGCTCGACCATTCCGGTGCCTGCACCTCGGATGGCGCCAGCCGTGGTGAGCTGAAGACGTTCGCCACGCTGGCTACCATGCCGCCGAAGGCAAGGTAGAGCAAGAAGCCGGCGGTGACCGGCAGGCCAACCAGCCCCAGGGCGAAGCAGAAGAGGAGCAGGCGCGCCGCCGGCGAGCGGCGCTTCTTTGTGCCGGAAGCTTCAGGCGGAAGCATAGAAGTCTTTATCTACTTGTCGGCCCTTCGG
>Ga0070741_10015375_pt1 | contig 12981 bp, 15 predicted proteins | sample Coa_R1_4_FD_66440 | JGI IMG/M metagenome (GOLD analysis project Ga0070741, IMG submission 66440) | Surface soil microbial communities from Centralia Pennsylvania, which are recovering from an underground coalmine fire - Coalmine... | ecosystem: Environmental > Terrestrial > Soil > Unclassified ...
CAGGCTTCAGCCCACCCGCTGCGCGAACCGGTCGCCAGCCGCACCGGCGTCCTCGTCTCCCCAACAGACGGGATGGTAGCCGCAGGCGTGGCACTTGGCGCGCACCCACCGGGGACCGGGTGCCTCACCATTCTCCAGTATCCGGCGTATCTCGGCCATCGTTCGCAGCACGCCCCGCTCCAGCTCCTCGGTGAACACCACGCGCTCCTGGGCTCCGTCGGCCAGCACCACAACGCCATAGGGCGGGCGGACGCCGTAGATGTCCTGGACCAGCAGACACAGCGCCCCGACCTGGAGGATGTGCGATGGCTGGAGGCGCCGCGCGCTCGGTTTCTGCTCCACAGGCACATAGGCCCCGCCCACCCGCAGCAGATGGTCGCAGCGGCCGACCAGTCCCAGGCGCTCCGAGCGCAGTGTCGGCGCGCGGATGAGAGAGTCGTCGGCCGAGACGAGCACGCCGTCGCCGATGCCGAGCGCCCTGCGGCGGTGCCGAGTCCAACGGGCCAGCAAGGCATAGGTCGCCACGGCGAGCACCAGGCAGAGCAGGAGGAGCTCAGCACTCATCCGAGACCCCTGAGCACGAGCCCCACCAGCAGGACAAGCAGGACGCCGATGGCGAGCAGCAGGATGGTTCGCAATGCGCCCGCCGCCCGCACGAGGTCGGTCTGACGCCCGATCTGCCGGTGCATGCCGCGGCCGGACCGACGGCGTTCCTCGGCCCTGGCGGTGACCGGCACGCGGCACCGCTGGAGGTACCAGGCCTGCGGGCAGAATGTGTAGGCGCCGATCTCCGAGGCCGTGAGCGTCCGCGCCGGAGCCGGAGCCAGGCCCCCGTGGGCCTGCTCGGCCCGCGCCCGCCAGCCCTCGGCACGGGGAGCGCGGCCGCCAGCGCCGCTCGATCGCCCGGTCCGGGCGAACTGCTCAGCCATCCCGAGCCCCTTTCGCGCCCTTGTCCGCCGTGGAGGACGCTGCCCCGTCCGCGGCCCGCTCCTCCTCCTGGTCGAGCAGGCCGAGCGGGAGCTGGGGCACGAGGGACTTCCGGAGGTCGAACTGTCGCTCGTGCTCGATCTCGAGCCACCGCAGCCCGTAGGCCGCGTCTTCAATCTGCCGCAGGGCACCCGGCCGCTCCTCGTCGAGCCCGCACCGGACCGCTACGCCGCGCACCCACTCGCCGTCTTGCGCGCAGTAGCGCTGGCGCAGGGCCGCCGCTGACGCGACGTCTTGCAGGTGCGCCAGCACGGCCGCCACCGCGACACCGGCCGTCTCGCGCTGCCGCCGCTCGCGCGAGGCCCGGCGGTACCAGCGGGCACCCCGGTCCCACGCTGCGGGCAGCCCGTCACCCACGACCGCAGCCGCCCGCAACTCGGGCCAGCGCCGTCCCTCCAGGAGCTCGATCAGGCGCTCCCGCCGGATACCCTCCGGGACGTTCACGCCGCTCTCCCACTGCGCGACCGTCGAGGCGTTGCCCGCATCGACCGCCGCCGCGATCTCGGCCTGGGTGATGGCGTGGCGCGCCCGGAACTCCACCAGACGCCGGCCGAGCTCCAGCCAGTGGCTGCGGAAGCGGTGGACCTTCGGCCGGCCGTCGCCGCTTCGCCCCTTGTCGTCCGGGAGCGGGACGGTGATCACGAGTTCCCGGCTGGCGTGATTCGGCACTATGGTATTTGCGAACGCATGGACACGGGTTCATCGCCCCGACCAGCATGACCTTCGCCGGGAAGGTGACGCTGCCCTGCGCGCGGCTGATGGTGATGTGCCCGTCTTCCAGCGGCTGCCGCAGCACGTCGAGCGCCGGCTGGCCGAACTCCGGCAGCTCGTCCAGGAACAGCACGCCGCGGTGCGCCAGGCTGATCTCGCCCGGCCGCGGCCAGCGGCCGCCGCCCACCAGCCCGGCGTGGCTGATCGTGTGGTGCGGCGCGCGGAAGGGGCGCTGGCGCACCACCGGACGCTCGGGCGGGAGTTGCCCGGCCACGCTGTAGATCTTCGTCACCTCCAGGCACTCGTCGCGCGTCATCGCCGGCAGGATGGACGGCAGCGCCCGCGCCAAGAGCGTCTTCCCTGCGCCGGGCGGGCCGGCCATGAGAAGATTGTGCGCTCCCGCCGCGGCCACTTCCAGCGCGCGGCGAGCATGCTCCTGCCCCTTCACGTCGGCCAGGTCGCCGCCCGGCCGCTCGTCGTCGCCCGCTGCCAGGTCCTCGCCTTCCGGCGCAGGCGCGAGCGGCGCCTCGCCCCGCAGGTGCGCCACGAGCGCCCCCAGCGTCGGCACCGGCATCACCCGCACGCCGCCCAGCAGCGTCGCCTCGCGCGCATCAATCGCCGGCACGTACACCGTGTCCAGCCCCCGCTCGCGCGCCAGCGCCACCAGCGCGATGATCCCCGGCGTGTGCCGCAGGCTGCCGTCGAGGCTCAGCTCGCCGAGGTACAGCACGCCGCCCGGCTCGGCCTCCACTTGGCCGCTGGCGATCAGGATGCCGACGGCGATCGGCAGGTCGTAGCTGGGGCCTTCCTTCTTCAGATCCGCCGGCGCCAGGTTCACGGTGATGCGCCGCATCGGAAAGCTGAGCCCGCTGTTGCGGATGGCCGCGCGCACACGCTCGCGCGCTTCCTGCACGGCGGCGTCGGGCAGCCCCACCACCAGGAAGTTCGGCATCCCGCCCGGCGCGATGTCCACCTCCACCTCGACCAGCGCTCCATCCAGCCCCACCACCGCACCAGTGAGCACCTTCGCCAGCATGTGCTCCCCCCTCGCCGCCCGTTTCAGGCAGCGCCATCATAGCAAGATCGCTGGCGGGCGCGCAGCACTGCGGCGCGGCGTTGACGGCACGCGCGGGCGGGGGCTACGATGGGCTTACGGCCCACGCCGGCGCGACGCTGCCAGAGGCGGCAAGGAGGAAGCACATGGGCAGGAGACTCGAGCTGGAGACCACGGCCCCGTTCCAGGGGCTGCCGGAGCTCGTCGCCTACGACGAGGGGCTGTTCGCCGCCGAGGGGCTCGACGTGGTGTTCGTCCGCCGCGGCGAGAACGCCCCCACGCGTGTGGACCGCACGATCACGAACCCGGTACAGGTGAGTCCCTTCGGCAGCCACGGCAGCAGCGTGGAGACCGGCAAGGCCGCCATGTTCAACGCCTGCGAGTGGGGCAACTACTGCCGCGTCGAGCACTCCACGACCGGCGGCCGCCAGCTCGGGCGCCGCGCCATCGTCACCTACGGCGCCATCGCCGTGCCCCCCTGGTCCGACGTCTACACGCCGCAGCAGCTCGCCAACAAAGTCGTCGGCGTGCCCTACCACGCCGGTACCCACTACCTCGCTCTCCTCCTCATGGAGGGCTTCGTGCCCCGCGAGCTTATCAAGACCTGCCTGGCCCCCAACTCGGCCGCGCTCCGCTACCGCGGCCTCATGAACAACGAGATGGACGCCACGACGCTCACCGAGCCGTACATCACCGTGGCCGAGAAGGCCGGCTGCCGCCTCATCCTCGCCGCGCCCTACCACGGCACCGAGGTGGCCACCAGCGATGTCGACGCGGACACCTACCGGGCGTTCAACCGCGCCGTCCGCGAGGCGGTGCGCCGCATCAACGCCGACAAGCGGAAATACCTGCAGTACTTCCTCGACTATCACAAGGACGACCCCGACGTGGCGGCGCTCACCGTCGACGATCTGCGGCCCAGCCGCCTGATGGTAATGGACCCCGCGCCCATCCCCGAGGACGAGGCGCGGCGCACCTACGAGTGGATGCGGAGCTGGGGCCTCCTAGGCGACATTAGCTGGCAAGAGCTGTGTGACGTCGAGCGCCAGGCCGCGGCTCACGGCGTGTAGCGGCCACCGTCGGCTGAAGCACTACCGCGAGGCCGCCCACGGCGATCGTCAGCGGCGAGCAGCCGAAAGGTAAGACGGGGGCAGGTCCCATAAGAGCGGGACCCTTCGGAGTATACGGCGAGTATCATAATGATTCCTGGGGCGGCCTGGTGCCCCGGCAGGACCGTCCGTCCCCGCCCGATCACCAGCGTGCCCGCGCTCATTCCATCCGCGCCTAGACAGCGCAGCCGCAGCCGGCCGACGCCGTGGCCGGCAGGGGGATCGTGGGCACGCCGACCGGGGCCGGGGCGGGCAGCCCGGTCGCCGCGACCCAATAGCTCGCGTCGTAGAAGCGCTCGATGGGGTCGTAGGGCGGGTCGTAGAAGCCCATCTCGGCGCGCAGCGCCGCCACGCGCGCGAGCCCTGCCGGGTCAATGGCGGCGTGGGGCACGCCGCGACCGAGCGCAGCCGCCGCGTGCTCGCGCGTCATGCCGGTCTCCGCAGCGAACAGATCGACCGCCGCGTCGCGGTTCGCCGCGTCGAGCGCCTAGTCGCTGCCGCGCGCAAAGGCGCGGATGAACCGCACGAGCTGGTCGCGGTGGGCCTCCGCCCAGGCGCGCCGCGTCCATCCGGAGCACACCGGGTACTCCGGCACGTGGTCGGCCGCGTCGGCCAGGACGTGGAAGCCCTGCGCCAGCGCGCGCGTGTAGTATTGCGGCGTCAACATCGCCGCCACGACGCGACCGGCGCGCAGCGCCTCACAGCGCGCGGGCGAGCTGCCCACGATCTCGATCTGATACTCGTCTTCCCGGATCCCGTGGTCGCGCAGGATCTTGCGGCGGTGCAGGTCGTAGTTCGAGTCGCCCGGATCGCCGGCTAGCGTGCGCCCGCGGAGGTCGGAGAGGGTGCGGATCGCCGGCGCGCCGATCAGCTTCACGTCCAGCCCGCGCTCGGCGTTGAGGAACAGGACGTAGTCGGCGCCGTCGCGCGTGTTGCGGGCGATCATCGTGTCGGCGCTCGACAGCGTGAGGTCCCAGCGGCCCTCCGCCATGCCGCGGTTGTGGGTGGGTGCGTGGGTGGCCACCTCGAAGACCACGTCCAGGCCCTCGTCGGCGAAGTAGCCCAGGCGCTGCGCGGCCACGAAGCCGGGCTGCATCTGGTAGCCAGTCGTTAGGATGCGGTCCGTTGCCATGGCGCGTCCTCCTGGCGCATGATCGCCGCCCTCGCGTGGGCGCCCCGTTGCGACAAGTCGGGTACAATCGGACACTGGTGAGCGTCTGCCCGCGGCTCGATACTACCCTACGCGCGCCCAGGTCGCCAGGATGAGGAGCCCCATTGCGTGAGCCTGTGTCTGAGACCTTGGCCTGATGGATGAGGCGGCCACATACGACTCCAAGGACTCGGGAGGAGCATGCGCGCGCGCTTCTACCAGGGAGACGGCACCGACCGCATCGCGGCCTTTAGCGACGGCGTGTTCGCCATCGCGATCACCCTGCTCGTCCTGAACCTGCGCATCCCCGACTTGCCCAGCGACGCGCCGTCCGAGGTGCTGCTGCGCGATCTGATCGCGGACCTGCCGAACCTGAAGGCCTACGTGCTGAGCTTCCTCGTCGTGGGGCTGTTCTGGGTCACCCACCACCGCGTGTTCTCCTACATCCGCCGCTACGATACTCTGCTGATCTGGCTGAACCTGTGCCTGCTGCTCTTCGTCTGCGTGCTGCCGTATCCGACGGCGATGCTCGGGCGCTTTGGCGGCGCGATCCCCGTTCGCATCTATGCCTGCACGCTGGCCGCCGTCAGCCTCTTCCAGGTCGCTATCTGGTGGTACGCGACGGGGCGCGGCCGACTGGTGGACCCGGACCTATCGCCCGCCGTGGTCCGCGCGGGCACGCTGCGCGGGCTGGCCACGCTCGGCGTCTTCGTCGGCTCGTTCGTGGTCTCGTTCTACGACGCGGAGGCCGCCATGTGGTGCTGGCTGCTAATCCCGGTAGTGCTGTTCGTGGTCAGCCGCGTCGGCGCCAAGGAGCAGCCGGCGGCGGAGCGCGTCAGCGGGTGAGGTACGCGTACTGGCCCTTGTCGAGCGTGACGGAGACGCGGCCGCCGTTCGCGTCAAGGCGCTGGACGAGGGAGCCGCTGGGGTCGGCCAGCCAGCCGCGCCCCGTGAACGGCAGGCGTAGCTCGACCTGCAGGCCGCCGCCGATGGTGTAGAGCAGGGCATCATCGGTCGTCGCCACGTAGAACCCGCGGTCAGGGACGCGCTCGACGCCAAACACCTGCCGCCACAACGCGCGCCGCTGCGGGTCGGAGGAGTCGGCGAACGCCTCTTCCGCGCGGTCGCCGTCCACGTACCGCGCCCGCGTACCCAGCACGGCGCTGAGGTGGCGCGGCGCGATCACCGTGCCGCCCCGGCTCAGATAGTCGCGCAGCCGCTGGGCGTCGTCGTCGGGCAGGTCCTGTGCGTAGCGGGACAGCACAGCGATCGCCGCCAGCTTGTCCAGCGACTCGCCGGCGAGCGACGACACGACCGCGGCGGGCACGTTGGCGCGCGCGAAGACGTCCAGGCGGTGGAAGTCGTAGGAGCGGAAAGCGAAGGGGTCGACGGTGCGGGAGGCGCCGAGCAGCCGGTAGGGGAAGCCGGTCGGCGTCAGGATCAGCACGCGCGCCGCGCCGGCCGGCGCGGCCATAATCTGGCGCAGACGCGGGAAGCTCTCCGACACGCGGGCGAACATGGTGTCTGGATCGTAGGCAGTGCGGTTCGTGTCGTTGTACAGGCCCTGGCCCACGATGTTGTAGTTCCAGACCGCGATGCCTTGCAGCCAGCCGCCCGTCTGGCGCGCCAGCAGGGCCAGGTAGTAGCCGTTCGCCACGGCGTCGGCCACGTTCGCGGGCTGGGGGCTGGTCTGGGAGAGGCCCCAGCTATTGCCCGTGGACCACAGCCAGAACGGCCGGTTGTAGCGCGCCGAGTAGTGCCCCAGGCTGCGCACTAACGTGAAGAGGCGGATCAGCTCGACGTCGTCGAGCGGCAGGTCCATCGGGCCGTCGCGCGGATAGGCGTCGAACGTAGGGTAGAAGGTGGACGGCGTGCGCGAGAACACCGCTTCGACCTGCGGGAGCTGGAAGTGGATGCGCGCGGTGGCCCCCTCGAACGACATGGTGGTCGGCAGGTCGGGCTCTAGCTCCGCCCACTGGCCCGCGCTCCAGGCCGCGTAGTCGGCGATGTAGTGGGTCTGGAACTGGCCGAGCTGGGCGATGCGCGTGGGATCGTCTGCCACGTCGGCAAAGCCATAGCCGTTGCGGCGCTTGAACTCGGCGTCGGCCCAGGCCGAGTAGTCGCCGCCCGACGGCTCGTCGGCCAGGTTCAGCATCAGGATCACGTCGCGGTAGGGACGCACGAAGCGCGCGTCGACCCACTCGTAGTAGCGGCGGATGTCGCGCTGGTAGTCTGGCGAGTAGAACGACGCGTTGACCACGGCCGTCGTGCGGTTGATGCCGCCCCGGTTCTCGGTGCGCAGCGCGTCGGGGTGCGCGGCGGACCAGTCGGGCCCCATCTGGCTCTGGTAGCCGACGGGCAGGACCGCCTTCAGGCCCTGGGCGCGGATCGCGCCGAGCAGGCGGTCCTGCGCGGCCACGATCGCCACCGCGTCGTCGTGCAGGGGATGGGTCGCGTCCTGAAACGCCTCGAAGACGGCGTAGGACAGCCCCGGCTCGGCGCCCTGGGCGTTCACCTCACCGGGGTTGTCGTGGCCGATCCAGACGACGTTCGCCCCGGCGTTGCGCTGGCGGGCGACGATCTGCTCCATCGTGCTGCCCGACAACGTGGGGTAGGCCTCCATCGCCCAGCCAGCGTAGCGCGGGCCGCGGTCGTCGCTCTCCGGGCGGCCAGACGGTATGGCGATGGCTTGCGGCGCGGGCGCGGGGCCGGTGCCGGGCGCGTCCACCTGCGGCGCCGGCAGCAGCCCCGGCGCGGCCTGGAGCGACGCGGGCGGCAGCCCGCCGGGCGCGCTCGCCTGCACGGGCGCCAGCGTGGGGACGGCGCTCGCGGCAGCCGCCGGCCGCTGCTCGGCCGGGAGGGGCGGCATCCGGTCGCTCAGCGCCGGCACACGCTCCGCGGGCGCCTGAAACGCCAGGCTGCTCAGCAGCAGGACGCACAGGCCGACGAAGCGGAGCGCGCGCGCGGCAGGGTGGCGATCAGTACGTCTGAACAGGCGGCTCAATCCCCGCACGGTCTCGCGACCGGGCGTCGTAGTAAGGGCCGTGGCGGACTGGTCTCGGCATTATGCCACGCTTGGGCGCGCGGCGTCGTCCTTTGTCGGGCGCCTGTAATATGGATGCAACCGCACAGGGAGGGAGATCGATGGCAACCTGTGGCTGCTGCCTCTCGCGCCGAGCGTTCGTGCTCGGCACTCTGGGCGCCGTCGTGGCCGCCGGCACCGCTAGCGCGCAGGCGCCCGCGCTCACGGCCGAGGAGATCGCCCGCGGGCGCCTTGACTACGCGGAAGCCGTGGGCGGCCCCGCCGACCTCATCACCTTGAAGCTCACCTTCCCGCCGGGGGCCGTCACCCCGTGGCACCTCCATCCCGGGACGGTCGAGGGCATCGTCACGGCCGGCACGCTCACGATCTACCAGGCGGATGGCTGCAAGGACAGCTACGGACCCGGGGAGGCCGTGATCGTGCCGAGTGGCACCGTCCACGAGGAACACAACGAGGGCGCCGTGCCGCTCGAGATCATCGCGACGTTCCTGCAGCCCGCCGGGGCGCCGCTCCGCGTGCCGGCCGAGGCGCCCAGCGCCGTTTGCCCTACGAGCTGAGCGGCGGCGCCGGCGCTTCGGAGCGGCGGCTGCTGGCTAGCTCCGCGCGCGGCGGGTGGTCAGCCGCGCACAGCAAAGCGCCCCTGGTGGGGTCTTCACCAGAGGCGCTTCAGGGTAGTGCCGTCGCCGCGCTCACCCTCTACCAGAAGTAGGGGTACGGCACCGGAGCGGGGTACACGGCCACCGGCGCGTACGCCGGGAACCAGCGATAGCCGTAAATCGTCCACACCCACATGATCCTGCTCCTTCCAATTTGCTGGCGGCTGGTCGGTGCCAGGTCGCTCTGCACGGTCATACTGTACGCTCATCTCGGCGCGCGGCCTGTTAAGCCGCCAACACATCCAGAGTGAACTGCGTCACACTGCGCGGGCACTCCGAGGGCAAGCAGGCGTGGCGAGTGCATCAGGGGGGATGGAGCACCGCGGTCCGGTCCGGGGCCGGGGGGCGCGGCGAGGCCCCGTCTGGCGACGGGCGCTAGCGGGCGGCACTGCTCCGTTGCGGTTCGAGGGCCTGGCGGAGGCGCGCCAGCTCGGGCGGGCGCAGGCTGCCTTTGTCGCGCTGGAGTTGGGCGCGCAGCTCGCGGCCGCGCGCCACGGGGTAGCGGCAGCTCTCGATCTCGAGCTGCACGTTCGGGTGCGTGAACACGACGTTCGCGCCCACGGGCGCCGCGGCGGCCTGCTCGCCGTCCAGCGCCCTCCCGAGCCGCTGGGTTACCTGCGTCACGCCGCGCGCGGCATCCCGGGTCGGGTTGCCCAGTTGCTCGACGCCGAACATCCCGAGCCAGCCGAAGGTGCTGGGGCGCGACCAGCGGTCGTCTCGACAGCGCACCCGGCCGGGTACGCCGCGGGGCACGAGCACGCGCACGCCGGCCGGGCCGACCAGCAGGTGATCGGGCAGGCCGGCGTCGGGGAAGTGCAGGAGTGTGTAACGGTTGTCGAGCCCTTTGAGCGCCTTGTCCAGCGCGGCGTCCTGGCGGTAGCGCGGCCCCACGCGCCGCACGTAGGACTGGCTGACGAGCCAGAGCAGCGTGCCGAGGACCAGGCCGGCGATGGACAGCGCGTCGGAATACGGGTTTGCGGGCACGAGCCAGGCTTGCCCGAAGCCGGCCAGGTACGCGAGCATGGCGGCGATCAGCAGGCCGTTGCCCTTGCGCTGCTCGGCGCGCGCGCGGGCTTCGTTCGTGACGATCTGCACGGTCGCTCCGCCTAGCCCACGTACCCGCCGACTTCCTCGCGGGCCGCGGGGAGGCGCTGCCGGGTGGCCATCCCGGCGGCGATGTGGTCCACCAGGCCGCCCGCCGCGGCCTCGCCGGCGACCCGCAGGGCGTTCTTCAGCGCGCGGCCGTGCGAGCGGCCGTGGCCGATGATGCACACCCCGTTCACGCCCAGCAGCGGCACGCCACCGTGCTCGGCCCAGTCGAGGCGCCGCGCGAGCCGTGTCACGGCGGGCGCGAAGCCCAGGGCCAGCAGCCCGCCGCCCACCACGGCGGCTCCCGCCAGCGCGGCCGCGGGCCGGCGCAGCGCCGGCGTGACCGCGGCGACGAAGGCGCTGCCGGCGAGCAGGGGCAGGCCGATGCGCTCCGGCTTGTGCGGCAGCAGCTCCGCGCGCACGATCTGGGCGAGCGCCCGCGGCGTGCCCTCGGCGAACTTCAGCACCACGTTGCCCGTGAAGCCGTCGGTCACGACGATGTCAGCGTTGCCGAGCGGGATGTCCTTGCCCTCGACGTTGCCGATGAAGCGCAGCGGCAGGTCCCGCAGCAGGGGGTAGGTGTCGCGCGCGAGCTGGTTGCCCTTGCCGCCCTCCTCGCCGATGCTCAGCAGCCCCACTCGCGGCTCCGCGATGCCCAGCACGCGCTCGGCGTAGTCCGCGCCCATCATGGCGAACTGCGCCAGGTACTCAGGCTTGCAGTCGGCATTGGCGCCCACGTCGAGGATCAGGCAGTGGCCCCGCGCCGTGGGCATGACGGCGCCCAGCGCGGGCCGCGCCACGCCGCGGATGCGCTTCAGCTCCAGCAGCGCGGCGGCCATTACGGCGCCGGTGTTGCCCGCCGAGACGAAGGCGTCGGCTTCGCCGCGGGCGACGCGCCGCAGGCCAACCCGCAGCGACGATTGCGCGCGCTGCCGCACGGCCACCGCCGGCGCCTCGGCCATGGCAATCACGTCGGGCGCGTCGACGACATCGATGGGCAGGTGATGGGCGCGGTGGCGCGCGAGCTGTTCGCGCAACAGGTCGGCCGGCCCCACCAGGTCCACGGCCAGGCCGTACTCGCGCGCCGCGGCGATGGCGCCGTCCACGGCCGCGCCCGGGGCATGGTCGCCGCCCATGGCGTCGAGGGCTACGCGGCGGCCGGTCGCCCAATCCGCTTGCTTCACGGTCGTCCTCGCGGGCTGCCGCGACATACAGGCTCCCGCGCGGTGGGCGGGGAGCAGGGGTGGGGCACGCGCCTGGCGGCGTGCGGCGGGCCACGCCCCATCATACTGTATTTGCTGCCGGCGGGCGACCAAATGATAGCGAGCGGGGCGGGGAGCGAACCCACCGCCCCTCGTCCCGCTCGCCAGGTGCGCTGGCTAGCCCAGGTGCGCCGTATGCTCCTTCTGCCGCGCGCACTCGATGCACAGCGTGGCTTCGGGCCGCGCCCGCAGCCGCTCGGGATCAATCGGCTTCCCGCACTCCGCACAGACGCCGTAGGTGCCGTCCCGCTGCCGCTGGCGCGCCTCCGCGACCTGCGCCATGCGCTGCTCCGCGATGTTGCGCACTGTCAGGTCCAGCTCGCGCTGGAACGTCATGTCCGAGGTATCGGCCGGATGCTGGTCCGCGTTGCTCAGCTCGCCGGTGACATCCTCCTCCGTACCGCCGAGCGTCGTGCGGTCCACGAAGTCCACGATACTCTCGGCCTCGGCGGCGCGGCGGCGCAGCGCCTCCTCGGGCGAGAGCGCTGGCTCCGCGGGAGATCGCGCTTCCGCCGGCGTCGTCGGTTGGCTGCGTGTGGTCGCTCGCTTCTTCGCCATCGTTCGTGCGCGCGGCGGGCGTCCCACGTCGGCGTTGACGCGGCCCGCCGCGTCCTCCCTTCTCGCGCTTGCCTGCCCCGGGCGGCCGGCTCGGGTGCCGACGGCGCGGCGCCTCGTGAGCCACGCCCTGCTCCTGGCAGCCCACCGCCGTGGCGGCGGCAGTAGAACAGCCGCTGGGGTTGTAGCCACCTGCAGACGCAAGTTGCGTGCCATTGGGCTGGCGGCGCGACCCGCGCACACGCGCTCAGAACGCCGCGCGCGAGGAGCGGCCGCGTACCCCGCGGGGGCTCGGCAACCGCGACGCGCCTCAGCCGGTCACGCGCACGCGGCGCCCGCAGCCAGGGCAGTGGAACATCGCCATGCGCGGGGGCGGCGGCGCCAGGCCGCGCGTCACGTTGGGGATCATGTCCACGGCCTCGGGCAGGTCGCCGTCGTACACCATCTCCAGCCGGCACGCCTTACAGCGCACGAGCCGCGGCCGCTTCAGCCGCCGCGCGAGCAGGTAGCCGCCCACCGCCGCCACCAGAATGCCGAGGAAACTCAGATCGGGCACGGGGAGCATCCAGGGGGTCAGGGTCGGGGACGGAGCGGGGCCGCGGCGCAGGCGCCGGGCAAGCCCCCAGGCCGCGGCCCGCAAGCGCTACTCGTAGAAGGCGCCTTCCAGGACGATGGGCGGCACCGTCTTGTTCTCCAGCGAGTCGCCCGGGATCGGGCGGCCATCCACCGTCACGCGCGGGATCTCGGCCGTACCGAGCTTCGCGCCCACGCGCAGCAGCACTAGCGGCTCGTCGGCGCAGCTCTCGAACTTGTAGAACGCGCCGCGCGGCAGCATGATGCCCTCGTTGCGGCCCAGCGTGGCGATCTCGCCCTCGGGGTTGGAGAAGCGAGCCTTCCCTTGCAGCACCACGAACGTGTGGTCCTCGGCCGCGTGGGCGTGGAACTCGTTCTCGCCGCCCGCCGCGTAGCACTTGATCCGCACGGTCATGTTCTCGGTCTGCGACAGCGTGATGTCCGACCGCCCCTGCTTCATCAGCGGCGTGCGCAGGCGATAGACCTCGGCCTGCGGGGTCGTCGGCGCCTGGGGTCGCGTCTCCGTCTGGGCCATCGTCACTCCTCCATGCGGGCTTGTCCGCATTGTATACCCGGCCGCGTCGTTCGCGCTGCCCCGCCCGGGCGGGAGCCGACGGCCCGGCTGGTTGCGACTCGCGGCCAGGGCTACTATAGGGGCAAACGACGTGAAGGAGAATCGGGCATGGCCAAGCGGCTCGAGCTGGAGAGCACAGCGCCGTTCCAGGGGCTGCCGGAGCTGGTCGCGCGCGACGAGGGGCTGTTCGCCGCCGAGGGGCTCGACGTGGTGTTCGT
>Ga0070741_10015376_pt1 | contig 12980 bp, 11 predicted proteins | sample Coa_R1_4_FD_66440 | JGI IMG/M metagenome (GOLD analysis project Ga0070741, IMG submission 66440) | Surface soil microbial communities from Centralia Pennsylvania, which are recovering from an underground coalmine fire - Coalmine... | ecosystem: Environmental > Terrestrial > Soil > Unclassified ...
CCGAAGGATGATGCGTGTACTCCAAGCAATCGTACCTCGGCCCCCTTGCGCCAGTTGGCGTGGAACAGACGATGAATCGCCTGGAAGATTTCGTTGTCCAGTTGCGTAGGAGTTTCGAGCGTCTGTGCGCGAGTAATGGTCGTGAAATCCTTGTAGCGCAGTTTCAATTGGATTGTCCGCGCCTTGAGCGCCTGTTCGCGTAACCTGCGACCGACCATCGTCGAAAGCCGCATCAGCGAAGCTTCGAGCTGTGCCACGTCAGCAGTGTCCCGGTCATAGGTGTGTTCGTGACTGATTGATTTCGCGCCTTCGTCAGCGCCGATCTCGCCCTCAAACCATGCGCCAGCATCCTCGCCGCGAGCCTTGCCTGCCAGCGCCAGCCCCCATTTTCCGAACTGTTGCTCCAATTCAGCATCATTAAACCTCGTAAGATCGCCCACCTTGCGAATGCCGACTGCGTGGAGTTTTTGCTCCGTTACCTTGCCCACACCAGGGATTTCGCGGACGTCAAGCGGGGCAAGAAACCTCGCCTCTCGCCCCGGCACAACATACAGCACTCCGTTCGGTTTCGCCTTGCCCGAGCACACCTTTGCGATCAGGCGTGAAGCGCCAATTCCAATCGAGCAATTCAGATCAGTGTCGGCCTTCATTCTCTGATGAAGCTTGTGCGCCGCGAGCAAGGGCGGCCCATGCAGGCGCTCCGTGCCGGTCATGTCCAGATACGCTTCGTCGATTGAAACCATTTCAACTTGCGGCGAAAAACTGGTCAGGACCTTATAAGCCTTTTCTGAGCACTCGCGATATCGGTCCGGGTGCCCGTGAACGAAGATGGCTTGTGGACAAAGCTTCGCCGCGGTTCGCAGCGGCATCGCCGAATGCACGCCAAATTTGCGAGCCTCGTACGAAGCCGCACATACTACTCCCCGCTGGTTCCGGTCGCCTCCGACCACAACCGGCTTCCCTTTGAGCGATGGATCGAACAATTCTTCAACCGACACGAAGAATGCGTCCATGTCGACGTGGAAGACGGTTCTGGGCGAAGCAGGCATACAGAGTTCGGGGTTTCCTTGATGTACCTTCGTGTCCTTTGTGGTTAAAAATAATCACGAAGGGCACGAAGTAAACAAAGGAAAGTCATGCCAGACGATTCCTCTAGACCAAAACTCCCTGTGCGTGTTGCTGCCGTACCCGTTCGTACACCCGAATATACTCGCGCGCGGAAACGCGCCACGAAAAGTCCTTGCTCATACCATTGCGCATCAGCTTCTGCCAGGAATCGTGGTCACGATAAAGTTGCAGCGCCTGATGAATCGCTCGCAGCAATGCGTCTCCCGTATATTCCTGGAACTTGAAACCAGTTCCCTTCTTCGCACGTGGATCCCACGGATCGATGGTGTCGTCGAGCCCACCGGTAGCGCGCACAATTGGGACTGTCCCATATTTCAGGCTGTACAACTGGCTCAGTCCGCTGGGCTCATAGCGCGACGGCATCAGGAACATGTCAGCCCCTGCCTCGATCTTATGCGCGAGAGCGTTGTCATACGCGACTCGAACTGCGATCTTCTCGGGAACACGCCGCGCCAGCCGTAAAAACATTTCTTCATAGAGCTTGTCGCCGCTCCCCAGAACGGTTATGAGCACCTCCTCGAGAGCAAGCCGGTCGATAACCTGCCCAATAAGATCGAAACCCTTCTGCGCTGCGAACCTCGAAACAATTCCGATTACCGGCCAAGTGGTGTCGGCGCTGCTCATCCCAAAGCTCTCGAGCAGGTCCTGCTTGCACTCGCGCTTGCCGGTTAAATCTTCGGCTGAGTAGTGGGCGGCAATAAACTTGTCTGTCTGCGGGTTCCACTCTTCGTAGTCGACGCCGTTCAGAATTCCCACCAGATTTTGTGTGCGATCCTTGAGTACGCCTTCAAGTCCAAATCCGAACTCCGTAGTCTGAATCTCCTGGCTGTATTTCCGGCTCACAGTTGTGATCATGTCCGAATAAACCAGCGCGCCCTTCAGGAAGTTCACGTTCCCGAAATACTCCATCTTCGCAATCGTGAACAGGTCCCACGGCAACATGAGCAAAGGCAGAATTTCAGGCGGGAATAGCCCTTGATATCCAATGTTGTGAATTGTGAACACCGTGCCCGCGTCGCGGAACGCCGGGTCTTCGGAATATTGAGTTCTCAGAAGAACCGGGAGCAGCGCGGATTGCCAATCGTGGCAGTGAAAGACATCGGGCACGCCAATGATCTTTGAACCTTCGAGAACCGCACGGCAGAAGAGGGCAAAGCGTTCTGCATTGTCGGGGAAATCGCCCGAAGCCGTCCCGTACAGCCCATCGCGATCAAAGAAAGGCGGATAATCTACAAAAAAGAACCGCACCCCGGGATACCCCGCGCCTGTAAGAATCGAGCAGAAGCGGTAGCGATCGTCGAAGGGAACGGTGATGCTTTGCACAACCGTACGCTCGCCGCTCACTCGCGTGTGCCGATAATGCGGGATATAAACGCTGACCTCATGCCCGGCAGCGGCCAGCGCACGAGGTAATGCGCCAACCACGTCCGCTAACCCGCCAGTCTTTGAAAAGGGAACGCACTCGGAAGCAACGAACGCGATGTGCATGAGATCGAGTTTCAGCCGGTACACTGTTCCCGCTATGATATGGAGCGGGACAGGCCGACCGGCCTTCGCGTCACAGTCTAATCGGCACGATGAATGAGGGTCAATGAAGGTTTCGCGCGCGCGTATTCCGGCGAAAAAACCTAAACTCGGGCAGCATTTTCTTGCCGACACAGCGGCCGCGGTGCGGATCGTGGAGTCGCTCGGCGATTTGCTGCAGAGCACCGTTCTCGAAATTGGCCCCGGTCGTGGAGCGCTCACCTCTCTTCTGGCCCGCCGCGCACGCCGCGTGATCGCGGTTGAAAAGGACCGTGTGCTTGCGGCCCAACTCAGAATGCATTTTTCCCTTGCGCCTAATGTCGAAATTATTGAAGGCGACATCCTCGCCATCGACCTCGACTCCCTCTTCGGCCCGAAACCTGGGAGCACCCGCCCAGGCATGGAACTCGCTCCGCAGAAAGTACGCGTGATCGGGAATCTCCCATACTTCATCACCTCCGACATCCTGCTGCGTCTGTTTGAATATAGAAGGTATTTCGAGCTCCTGGCGCTGATGGTGCAAAAAGAAGTTGCTGACCGTCTTACCGCAAAGCCGGGCACCAAAGAGTACGGCCTGCTCTCGGCAACTGCACAGCTCTACATGAAAGTCGAGAAGTTGTTGACTCTCCCACCCGGGGCGTTTGCTCCGCCGCCGAAGGTTCACTCCAGTGTGGTCCGTATGGAACCGTCACGGCGCCTGGCAGCTCTGCAGGTTAGCGAAGAGAACTTCATCAAGTTTTTGAAGCTCTCGTTTGCGCAGAAGCGCAAGACCCTCTGGAACAACCTGAAGGCCGGTTATTCATCTGACCGTCTGGAGCGTGCGCTTGCGAAGGCAAAGATTAAATCATCCGTTCGTGCGGAAACCTTGTCACTCGAGGCAAGCGCTAGTATTTTTCGGGAGCTTGAAGCTACAAAATCGCAACCTGTCTGAGGCAATGCGATGACAACCATCGTGCGCGAGCCGGCCGTTGCCGGCAGATTTTACTCAGCCGACCCAAGGCAACTACGTTCAGACCTCGATTCCTATTTCTCCCCTCCAGCAGAGCACGTTCCGGCGATCGCCTGCATGGTGCCACACGCCGGTTACATATATTCCGGGCAAGTAGCAGGGTCAGTCTTTTCGCGACTTGAGATTCCAAACTGCTGTCTGGTGCTCGGTCCGAACCACACCGGACGCGGCCATCCGTTGGCTATCATGAGAGAAGGGGCCTGGCGCACTCCACTTGGCGAGGTTCAGATCAACTCCAGCTTGGCTGAGAAACTTCTCGCGGCTTTTCCTGCACTCATGGAAGATGCTGTCGCCCACCATCGCGAACACGCCATAGAGGTTGAGCTTCCCTTTCTTCAAATCTGCCATCCCGGACTCACATTCGTCCCCATCACGATCGGCACCGGGCAACTTGTGATTCTCGAACAGCTCGGCCATGCCATCGCAGCCGTTCTGCGAGCGGCAAAGGAGAAGGCGCTGATCGTAGCCTCCAGCGATATGAACCATTACGAGGATGACGCTACAACCCGCGTCAAAGATCGAAAGGCAGTCGAGAAAATGCTGGCGCTCGACGCACCTGGGCTTTATGAAACCATAATCAACGAGAGCATCAGCATGTGCGGTTTCGGTCCCACCGTTACGATGCTTACTGCGGCGCGACTCATGGGAGCGCAGAAGGCGGAATTAGTGCAGTACGCGACATCTGGGGACGTCTCTGGCGACCGCCAGACGGTTGTGGGCTACGCCGGAATTGTTGTCCGCTAAATTAACTGCCAGAGCCGGCCAGTAATCGTAAAGCTCGCGCACGGCTGACGTTCATCACGGATGAGTCGTTCGCGATTTCCTTCAACACAGGTGTAATTGCGGGAATATCCGTCAAGCTATTGCTTTTCTGCATTTCTTCCATTCGCTTCAGCTCGTCGTCAAGCGCGAGCTTCTCATACTTGTGAAAGTAGGCGAGCCGCCGGCCGAATTCCAGCGTGGCCGAGAGCCCTTGAAACAGAGAAGTCAGTTGCGCTACCGGCTGAAGCAGAGAATAGTTGTAGGTCGCTTGCGAGTTGTGCTTCGCATCCTTGTACGCCAGCGTTTTCGCGCCCGTGTTGGCAATGTTCTTCCGGCCAGAATCGACCTTGCCTTCGAAATAATGCGCTTTCTTGGAAAGATCAAATATCTGCGCCCGGATATTGTCCGAAAGCGTGAACTGTTCGGATTTGTCGTACGCAGCGTCCGATTTCTCATCCATCTTTCCGTCAGACTTGTACGAGCCATGGCCGTCACTGCTGACTGCGATTTCATAGTGGCTCGGGTTAGCTCCCGGAAAATCCAGAGTGAAGGTGACCGTGGCTGCTGATTGGTCACCGAAGCTCGCGTTGAAACAACAAAAAACAGTCCAAAGAACTGTTGCGCAAAATCGCTCAACTTTCATCGAAGAAATTATGCCAGAAGCCGTGGGGTGAAGTGCATTGTCCGAGCCATTTGTGGTCCATCGTGGCAGCTCTGATATGTACCGACCACTCGGTTTCCCTGGTAACTTTCTTGCCGAATCTATCCGCGTTATAGTCTCAGGTCGAAAAGCTCGGCTGAAAGGAAACAATTATGCCAACGCAGACCACCACTGAAACCAAACCGGAAATCAAGGCAAGAAGCTTTGGCGAAAACATCGAAAGCGATCTCGCTCCTAAATTTCTTCGCGTAGTGGAAAATGCAGCCATTGCGTCTGCGCGTACTATGGGACGCGGCGAACGAGACCTATCGGACAAAGTCGCGGTCGAATCGATGCGGCGTACGATGGACTCAATTCCGATGCGCGGCACGATTGTTATCGGCGAAGGCGAGCGCGACGAGGCGCCGATGCTCTACATCGGCGAGAAGCTTGGGGCCGAGTTTCCCGATGGAACCGAGGTTCCGGACGTCGATATCGCTGTCGATCCTCTCGAAGGCACTAATCTCTGCGCAACCGGCGCTGCCGGGGCGATCACCGTGCTAGCTGCGTCGGAAGCAGGTGGCCTTTTACACGCACCAGACTGCTACATGGAAAAAATCATCGTCGGACCGTCCTGTAAGGGAGCGGTGGATCTCGACGCTTCAGTTTTAGAAAACCTGAAGCACATCGCCAAGCGGCTGGAGCGCGAAGTACAGGACTTGGTTGTGGTCGTGCTCGACCGCCCAAGGCACGAGAAGCTAATCTCGGAGATTCGCGCAGCCGGCGCCCGCATCCGGCTCATCAGCGACGGCGATCTTTCTGCGGGCATCGCTGCAGCTGTGATCGGCACTGGGGTCCACGCCGTCATGGGCTCGGGCGGCGCCCCGGAGGGCGTGCTCACCGCAGCGGCGATTCGCTGCTTAAACGGATACATGGTCGGCAGGCTGGTCATCAATAAGCCCGAACTGGAAGAGCGGATCGCGCAGATGGGCATCAAGGACAAGAACCGCATTTATCGCGCCGAAGATCTCGCGCCAGGAGACCAGATTATCTTCGCCGCAACCGGCGTAACTGACGGCGCACTGCTTCGCGGAGTGCGCTTCTTTGGCGAAGGCACGCGGACGTCGTCGATTGTGCTGACGTTAATGACCGGCAAAGTGCGATTTATCGACAGTACGCACCTGGCGAAGAAGACTGATTTTAAGGTTCGGTTTCTATAGCACGAACACGAACTCACGCCGCCTGAGTCACCCGGACATTCGTGCTTCCCATCATGTCTCTAAATTGCTGCGTATAGAAGTAGTAATAGGGATAGACGCTCTCCGGCGCACTAACCTCGTCGAGTCGCTTCAGCAGCTCGGCTGGGATAGTGAAGTCTAGCGAACCAAGGTTGTCATCCAGCTGTTGGATTTTCGAAGCGCCGATAATGATCGACGAGACTGCGGGCCGGTTCGCAACCCAGTTCAGCGCCACTTGCGCTGGTGAGCGCCCAATCTGCCTGGCAACGCTGACCACTTCGCTTGCAATCTTCCAACTTCGTTCGTTGATAAGGCCAGCAAACGCTGGATGCTCTTTTACCGCATTCAGCCGGCCCTCTCCGCTGAATTCATTTTTCTTGCCCTGATACTTTCCGCTTAGCAATCCGCTGGCAAGCGGACTCCAGGGCGTAATTCCAATTCCCAGTTCAAGTGCGGCAGGGAGGTACTCTTTTTCAATCTCCCGTTTCGCTAGCGAGTACTCGAGCTGCAGCCCAATGATGCGTTCCCAGCCGCGCAACTCCGCAATGGTTGCGGCGCGCCCCAGATACCAGGCAGGGCAGTTCGAGAACCCGATATAGCGCACCTTGCCTGAACGCACCACGTCATTCAGACTCGCCATTAACTCTTCGACAGGGGTAAGAGTGTCCCAGTTGTGCAGCCAGTAAAGATCGATGTAGTCGGTCTGCAGGCGTCGCAACGAAGTCTCAAGCGCACTGTACATGTTCTTGCGGCCATTTCCGCCGGCGTTCGGGTTGCCCTGCTCACGGCCAAAGCTAAACTTGGTTGCAACAACCACTCGGTCGCGATCGCCACGATCTTTCAGGAACTTGCCGATCAGTGTTTCGCTGGTACCGTTGGTGTAGCCATCGGCTGTGTCAATAAAATTGCAGCCAGAATCCAGAAAGCGGTTAAAGATTTGCCGTGCGGTATCTTCCGCGCTTCCCCATCCCCACTCCGTTCCAAACGTCATTGTGCCAAGGCAAAATCGAGAAACCCGCAAACCGCTACGCCCTAAGACGAGGTATTCACCAATCATTGTTTCGCTCCAAAGACGATTTTAGAGTGAGAGACTAGATAGATTACCCTCCCCAGAAACCGGATTCTCGAATTCCGGAACACGTAACAATTAATAGCCAGTCCTTGCGCCATGAGACCGTCGAAGCGCTTTCCATCTCATCCCTGACAGCACTCGTTTACTAAAGTACGCTGCCCCAGCCTCTGCAATTCTGCTACTGTCCCGCCGAAGAGGTGTGCCGTATTTCGTTACGCTGTGAAAAATCTGCCCCATGTCACTGTGCTCACATGCCGGGTAGACTTCGCGCTACAAAAGCCTGCATCAATAGAAAGTACGCTCCCTCCTTCGCTTGACACCACTTCGCACGAACTCTAATCTAGAACGTTTAGTTGTTGGCGGAAATTTTATTCAGCTCTCCTATGCCCGACAATTATTTCGCTCGCTACCTGCCGCTCTTGATCCACTTTCTTTTGGCAGGCGCTCTGGCCAGCGCGCTGGTCCTGCTCTCCTGGCTGATCGGCTACCGGCGGCCAACTCGGGCGAAACTTTCTCCTTATGAATGCGGCATGACACCGATCGGCGACGCCCGCGAGCGTTTCTCGGTCAAGTTCTACATGGTGGCCATGCTTTTTATCCTTTTCGATGTGGAAGCGGTGTTCCTCTATCCGTGGGCAATCATCCTGAAAGACCTCAAGCAAATGAAGCAGGGATTTTTCGGGATTGCCGAAATGTTCGTCTATATCGGGATCGTACTGGTCGGGTTCTGGTACATCTGGAAAAAAGGCGCGCTCGACTGGGGACTGACTATTTCCGATGCCAGGCGAGCAAGGCCAGTGATCACCAAGATGAGCGGACCTTCATTGAGTGAGTCCGAGCCTGAGCTGGTCGGTGCCGGAAGGGGTGATCGCTAATGCCGCTCGCGCCCGCGGTTACTGACATCGAACAACTGAAAGGTCATCCGGCCGTGGCGCGGCTAGTCGGCTGGAATCCGCAGGCAGTCACGGGCGTAAAGTTTGATCGCGATGAGATGACGATCTATGTGCCGCGAGAGGCGATCCGCGAAGCATGCGCTCTTTTGCGAGACGATGCGAATTGCCCATTCAACTACCTGTCGGATATCACCTGCGTGGACTGGTATCCCTCTGAGCCGCGATTCGAAGTCGTCTATCACCTGCTGTCAATTCCGCACAAGGAGCGCGTGCGGCTGAAGGTGCGGCTCAGTGGCGATACACCGGCGCTCGATTCGGTGACATCGGTGTGGCCTGGCGCAAATTATTTTGAACGTGAAGTTTTCGACTTATTCGGAGTTCGTTTCAACGGCCATCCTTATCTACGCCGCCTGTTGATGCCGGAAAATTGGGAAGGCCACCCACTCAGGAAAGACTACCCGGTGGAGGGCTACCGGTAAGCTCTCATCATTTATGGCCCACCTCTCCCCCACGCCCGCGCTAGAACCCGGTCAGGACAAGACCATGATCCTGAACATGGGGCCGCAGCACCCGTCCACGCACGGCGTGCTCCGCGTGCTGCTGGAGATCGATGGCGAAACCGTCGTCCGCATGATGCCCGACATCGGGTTCCTGCACACCGGAATCGAGAAGACCTGCGAGGCAAAGTTCTATCACCAGGTTGTGCCGCTCACCGATCGGATCGATTATCTCTGTCCGATGACCAACAACCTGTGCTACGTGCTGGCGGTTGAGAAGCTGCTCGGGCTCGAGATTCCGCCGCGGGCGCAGTGGCTGCGCGTGATGATGAACGAGCTCACGCGCATCAACTCGCACCTGGTATGGCTGGGCACGCACGCCATGGATATCGGCGCGATGACGGTCTTTTTGTATTGTTTTCGTGAGCGCGAAGAGATTTTGCGGCTGTTTGAGGCAATCAGCGGACAGCGCATGATGACCTCGTATTTCCGTATCGGAGGAGTCGCGCTGGAGCCGCCGCTCGACTTTTTTGATCGGGTAAAAAAGTTCGCGGACATCTTTCCAGGCCGCGTCGATGAATACGAAGGTCTGCTCACGGGAAATCCGATCTGGGTGATGCGCACAAAAGGCGTTGCAAAGATTTCCGCCGAAGACGCGATTGCGCTCGGCGCAAGCGGTCCGACACTCCGCGGTAGTGGAGTCGATATCGACCTGCGACGCGATATGCCGTACTCGGGATACGAAAATTTCAAGTTCAAAGTGCCGGTCGGCAAAGAGGGAGATGTGTTCGAGCGGTACATGTTGCGCGTGGCAGAGTTGCGCGAGTCGATCGGAATCGTGAAACAAGCGCTTGAAGGAATGCCGTCAGGTCCGGTTAAAGCGAATGCGCCGAAAGTTGTGCTGCCTGACCGCGAAAAGATGAAGACGGAGATGGAAGCGCTCATCTACCATTTCAAGATCGTGACCGAAGGGTTCGCGGTTCCCGAGGGCGAGGTTTATCAAGCCGTAGAGTCACCTCGCGGCGAAATGGGATATTACGTCGTAAGCGATGGCTCAGCGAAACCGTATCGCGTGCACATGCGCTCGGCGTGCCTGGCGAATATGCAAACGCTGCCGAAGATGTGCGAAGGCCGGCTGATCGCGGACGTGGTGGCGGCGATCGGAAGCATTGATATTGTTTTGGGGGAGATCGACAGGTGAGTCGGCGGTCATCCGTCATTGGTCGTTGGCGGAACGGCTTCTGGAGAATGGGTTGGTTGAAGCAAGATGCCGGCGTTAGCAGACGACAGGCCCGGCGGGCCGAAATAATTTAGCCGAGGGCGTAAGCCCTGGGTGGAAAGAAGCAACGACAGAGTCCCATAGGGACAGCAGAATCCTCGCCGCTCAAGCGGTTCGGAATGACATTACAAATAGTGAAATTTTCTGACAAATTCGAATCGCGCTTCGCCGAAATGCTCACGCATTATCCGACCAAACGGTCCGTGCTGGTGCCGACTCTGCTTTTCGCGCAGGACGAGGTCGGCTTCCTCTCGGACGAGGTTATCGCGGAAATCGCGCAACGGCTCGAGTTGACTGTGCTCGATGTCCACAACGTGATCAGCTATTACTCCATGCTGACCACGAAACCACGCGGAAAATTTAACGTTCAGGTTTGTACGAATATTTCCTGCGTACTCCGTGGCGCAGACGATCTAATGGAGCACTGCGAAAAGAAACTGGGAGTGCGCCACAAGGGCACTACAGCCGACGGGCTATTCTCGCTGGAAGAAGTCGAGTGTATTGGCGCATGCAGTTGGGCTCCGGCGGTTCAGGTCAACTACGACTTTCACGAGAACCTGACGCTGGAAAAGATGGACGAGGTTTTGGACGAATACAGAAGGAAGGCAACGCAGTAAATTGAATCATTGAGACATTGAATTATTTCCCACTTCTCGCAAACGCGGCGAGAAGTGGGGCACCCTAATAGTTATCAATGACTCAATGATCCCATGTCTCAATGATTCAATAACTCAATGGCTGATCTCGTTTCCCATCCCGACGAGGTAAAGGTCATCTCGAAGCGCTTCGGTAAGGGCGCGACGAACATCGACCGCTACGTCGAACTCGACGGTTACAAGGCCGTGCGTAAGGCGCTCGGCATGCAGCCGGACGCAATCATCAACGAGGTAAAGAACTCGGGATTGCGCGGCCGTGGCGGAGCGGGATTCAACACCGGATTGAAGTGGTCGTTCGTTCCCAAGCAATCCGCAAAGCCGAAGTACATTCTGTGCAACGGCGATGAAAGCGAACCGGGGACCTGTAAGGATCGATTGATCTTCGAGCACGATCCGCATTCCGTAATTGAAGGTGTGATGATTGCCGGAATCGCCGTCGGCGCGCACAAGGGTTATATCTACATCCGCGGCGAATATCGCTATTTGTCGGAGATCATGCAGAAGGCGATCGCCGACGCCTACGCAAAGGGTTTTCTAGGAAAGAACATTTTCGGCAGTGGCTACGATTTCGATGTCTATTGGCATGGTGGCGCAGGCGCATACGAAGTTGGCGAGGAATCGGCGCTGATGGAATCGCTCGAAGGCAAGCGCGGAGTGCCGCGCATTCGTCCTCCCTTCCCTGCTGTGGTGGGCCTGTGGGGCGGCCCGACCGTGATTAACAATGCCGAGACGCTTGCGAGCGTTCCACCGATTATTCTTGGGGGAGCCGAGTGGTATGCCAATCTGGGAACGCCGAAAAATGGCGGCACACGCCTGTTTTGCCTGAGCGGGAATATCGCGAAGCCCGGTGTTTACGAGCTGCCGATGGGCTACAACCTCAAAAAGATGATTTATGACGTCGGAGGCGGAATTCCAGGCGGACGCAAGCTGAAGGCGGTCGTGCCGGGCGGATCGAGCTGCCCGTTGCTGACGGCCGACGAAATCGATCTCGCAATGGATTTCGATACGCTGATGAAGGCTGGCAGCATGTTAGGCTCCGGCGGCGTGGTAATCGTCGATGACAGCACCTGTATGGTTAAATTCGCGCTGCGGATCATGAAGTTCTACCAGCACGAAAGCTGCGGATGGTGTATCCCCTGCCGCGAAGGCACCGACTGGCTGAAGAAGACACTCACTCGTTTCCACAGCGGCGGAGGAATTAAAAAAGACATTGATAATATTCAATACTTGTCGGAAAACATGCTTGGCCGCACGTTCTGCCCGCTGGGAGATGCAGCCGCGCTGCCGACGATTTCGATTGTGAAGAAGTTCAGGAAAGAGTTTGAAGATCACCTGGAAGGCAAGCCGTGCCCGTTCGAGAAAGTTGGATCGGTTGAGAGACTACCTGTGTTCGCGTAGTCTCTTCGTGCAACTTCGTGTCCTTCGTGGTCGAAATTAAGCTAACCACGAAGGACACGAAGGTACACGAAGAAAAGCTGATTCTCGTTCATGGCTGAAGCTCCCAAACTCGTGAACATCACCGTCGACGGCAAACCCGTGTCCGCACCCGCGGGCACTCTGCTGATTGAAGCCTGCAAATCCGTCGGTATCGAGGTGCCCTCGTTCTGCTATTACCCAAATCTGTCCCTCCAGGGGGCGTGCCGCATGTGCCTTGTGCGGATCGAGAAAATGCCCAAGCTGCAAACGGCCTGCACGACGGGTATCACCGAGGGGATGATCGTCACGACTGACAGCGATGAGATTCGCCAGGCACGCAAGAGCATGGTCGAGTTATTGCTTGGAAATCACCCTCTCGACTGTCCGGTTTGCGACGCCGGCGGCGAATGTGAACTGCAGGATATGACTTTCTCCTACGGCGCTGCCGAGTCGAAGTTCATTGAACTCAAGGCGCACCGTGAGGAGCAACAGTGGTCGCCGGTGGTTTACTTCGACCGCCCGCGCTGCATTCTGTGCTATCGCTGCGTGCGCGTCTGCGGTGAAGGTATGGATGTTTGGGCGCTCGGTGTAGATAACCGCGGCGTCGTCTCGACCATCGTCCCCAACAAAGAAGATCACCTCGAGTGCGAAGAGTGCGGCATGTGCATCGATATCTGCCCGGTCGGTGCGCTCACCTCGGGAGCTTATCGTTATAAGACCCGCCCCTGGGAGATGAAGCATGTCGGTACGACGTGCACGCACTGTGGCGATGGCTGCAAAACGACTTTGGGCGTTCGCCGGTCCGACACCGGCATGGAAATCGTTCGCGGCGACAATCGCGACAAGAGCGGCATCAACGGCGACTT
>Ga0070741_10015377_pt1 | contig 12979 bp, 11 predicted proteins | sample Coa_R1_4_FD_66440 | JGI IMG/M metagenome (GOLD analysis project Ga0070741, IMG submission 66440) | Surface soil microbial communities from Centralia Pennsylvania, which are recovering from an underground coalmine fire - Coalmine... | ecosystem: Environmental > Terrestrial > Soil > Unclassified ...
AGAAGGCGATCCCGGCCTAGATTTCCCCCATGAGAGGGGCGATCGCCGCCGGGCACCCGCTGACCGCCGAGGTCGGCGCCTCCGTGCTCGCCGAGGGCGGCAACGCCGTCGACGCGTGCATCGCCGCTGCGTTCGCCTCCTGGGTGGTGGAGAGCCCGCTGACCGGCCCCGGCGGCGGCGGCTTCATGCTCGTCCACCGGGCGCGCGACCGGACGACGCGGCTGCTCGACTCCTTCGTCTCCGTTCCCGGGCTCGGGCGGCGGCGCCCCGCGGTCGAGATGGAAGCGGTCGACGTCGACTTCGACAGCGAGACCGCGCAGCTCTTCCACATCGGCTCCGCCTCGTGCGCGGTGCCGGGAAACGCGGCCGGCCTCGAGGCGGCGCACCGCTCGTACGCATCGGTTCCGTGGGCGAAGCTCGTCGAGCCGGCGGTGGCGCTGGCGCGCGGCGGCTTCGAGCTGACCGGCCAGCAGAGTTACCTCCACGGGATCCTCGACGTCATCCTCCGGCACACGCCCGAGGGCCGCCGCGTCTATCGCGTACGCTCGGCCGGCTCGGTCCTGCGGCTGCCGGACCTCGGCGACACCCTCGAGCGGATCGGCCGCGACGGCGCGCGCGCCCTGTACACCGGCAAGCTGGGCCGCGCGATCGTCGCGCACCTGCGCGAGACCGGCGGCCTGATCTCGTCCGCCGACCTGCGCGCCTACCGCGTGATCCGCCGGCGGCCGCTGTCGGTGCGCTTCCGCGGGCACGAGGTGCTCTCGAACCCGCCGCCCTCGTCGGGGGGCGTGCTGATCGCGTACGCGCTCGGCCTGCTCGACCGGCTGCCCGCGCAACGCCCCGGCAGCGCCGCGGCGCTCGCGCAGCTCGCGGAGGTGATGCGCGAGCAGTCGCGGGTGCGCGAGCGCGGGTTCGGCCGCGGCCTCTACCGCGGCGGGCTCGCGCGCGAGCTGCTGGCGGACGGGAGACTCGAGGCTGCGCTCGCACGCGTGCGGGCGGTGTCGTCGACCACGCACATCTCCGCGATCGACGCGGCCGGCAACGCGGCGTCGCTCTCCGCCTCTGCGGGCTCCGGCTCCGGAGTGATCGTGCCGGGCACGGGCATCCACCTGAACAACATGCTCGGCGAGGTCGACCTGCGCGGTCCGGCGCGTCCCGGCGCGCGGCTGACGAGCATGATGGCGCCCTCACTCGTGCTCTCGCGCGGCCGGCCGCGACTCGTTCTCGGCAGCGCCGGCTCGGCGCGGCTGCGCGGAGCGATCCTCCAGGTGATCGTCAACGTCGTCGACCACAGGCTCGGCGTCACGGAGGCGATCGAGGCGCCGCGCGTGCACCTCGAGGACGGCCAGCTGCACTGCGAGGGAGGCGCCGATCCGGAGGAGCTCGACCGTCTGGCCGCGCAGGGCTACGAGGTGCTCCGCTGGCGTCGCCGGAACCTCTACTTCGGCGGCGTATCGGCCGTCGAGGTCGGGAGCGGCGGCTCGCTGGCCGCGGCGGGGGACCCGAGACGCGGCGGGCACGGGATCGTCGTCGACGAGAGCCTAGTGGACGGGATTCATCCTGTCCGCTAGCCAGTTTCGAATTCGCGAGGCCGAGCCGAGGGACGCGCCGGTGCTGGTCGCGCTCGCGGAGGCGGTCGGCGGCGAGCCGGGGGGCTGGCTGATCTCCGACAGCCGCTGGCGATCGGTCGGGGAGGAGCGGCGCTACCTGCGGGCCGTCCGCAAGCACCCGGACGCGGCCGTCTTCGTCGCCGAAAGCGAGCGTGGCGTCGTCGGCCGGCTCTCGATCGCGCGCGACCCGCACCCGGCGAGCCGCCACGTCGCCGACCTCGGGCTGATGGTCGCCGCGCACGCGCGCCGGAGGGGCGTCGGCTGGGCGCTGCTCGAGCAGGCCGTGGACTGGGCCCGGCAGGTCGGGGTGCGCAAGCTCGAGCTGCACGTCTTCCCGCACAACGAGCCGGCGATTCGGCTGTACGAGCGCTTCGGCTTCGCCCGCGAGGGCTACCGGAAGAACCACTACCGCCGCGGGAACGGCTACGTCGACGCGATCCTGATGGCGTACGAGGTGCCGCCGCTGCGGTACTAGTGCGGCGTCACCTTGCCGTTGCCGGACGCACGCTCGCGGACCTCGCGCTCGCGCGCCAGGCCGGCGACCGCTCGCTCCAGCAGCTCTGCCAGGCGCACGAGCCGCTGCCGCTCGGAGCGGAGCTCGAGCAGCTCCTGCTTCAGCTCCGGCCCGAAGTCGACCCTGGCGGCGAGCTGGAACGACAGGGCGACCTCCTGGTCGGCCGGCTCCTCGATCTCGTCGGCCTCGGCGACCCGGACGAGCCGCCGGAAGACCTCCATCGCCGCCTCGACCTCGGCCTCCGACGCCTCCTCGTCCTCGTCCTCGAAGGGCTCGACGAACGCGGTGCGGAACGAGCGGCCCTCGGTCTCGTAGACGAGCCGGAAGCGGTCGTGGCCCTCGACGAGGACGTTCATCCGGCCGTCGTCGAACGTGTGGATCACCTCGAGGACGCCGGTGCGGGTGCCGACGTCCCGAATACCCTCCTCGGTCTCCAGGATCAGCCCGAACTCGCTCGTCTGCGAGAGGCACTCGGAGACGAGCTCCTTGTACCGGTCCTCGAAGACGTGCAGCGGGACGCGCTCGCTCGGCAGCAGCACCAGCTCGAGCGGAAAGAGCCCGATTTCCACTCGGGGAGACTACGGGCTGCCGATGGGCGTCGGCGGCGGTCAGTCCGCGCGAGCGAACCAGTCGGCGAGCGCGCGAATGCCGGCCTGCTGCTCCTCGCCGCCGCCGAGGCGCCCGAGAAGGCTTCCGCCGCGCATCATCATCAGCTTCACCTTCCGCCCGCTCGTCGTCCGCAGCTTCAGCGTCGTCGTCGCCGCGTCCACGAGCGCCTCGCTGAGCCCGCTCGAGAGCACGCTTTCGCCTCCCGCATCGGCGGCGACGACGTCCTCGTGCCGGAGCAGGAGCGGCTCGCCTCGTGGCTCGAACTTCCGATCGAGCGGCTGCAGCAGCAGGCGGCGCTGGGTCACGCCTACGGCCGTCGGGTGGCCGCTGAAGAGGGTCTGCTCCGTCGCCAAGCACGTTCCGAGCAGCTCCTCCCCGGCCTCGAGGAGCGGCTCCACGCGCGCGCGGAGCGTCGTCGCGAGCTCGGTCACGTCGACCCGCCGAGGATCCGCCGCTTCTGCTCGGCGAACTCCTCCTCCGTAAGGGCGCCGCTCGCGCGCAGCGCCTGGAGCCGCTCGAGCTTCGCGAGCGTATCCTCCGGCGCGCCGGGCGCTGCCGGTTCGGCGCGCTGATCCAGGTCAACGTGCACGCCGAGGCTGCCGAGCAGCTGCTCGACCTGGGCGGCGGTCGCCGGGTCGAGGCTGCCCTCGACCGTCGCCGCCTCGCCGACTCTGACGGTGGCGCCGCCGAGGCCGCCGCCGGAGGCGAGCGCCTCCCGCCGCGCCCGCTTCTGCTCGTCGGCCTCGCGGCGGAACTGCTCCCAGTCGATCGCCACGCGCTCGTGGTCGTCGCGGTCGACCTTCACCGGGAGCGGAAACGAGCCGAGGAGCTCGGTGTCGCCGCTCTTCACCCACCACTCGTCCTCGACCTCGTAGGGCGGGATCCCCTCGACGTGCACCTGCAGTGTCATTGCCATGTTGAACGTCGTCGACTTCCGCGACGGCGGGCTCGAGGCGACGACCGTCGCGTGGCCGGAGAGCCCGTTCCTGAGGATCTTCCGATGGCTGAGCGGGTTAAGCACGCGCCTGCCTGCAGCGCCGGGAACGTACCTCCTGCGAGGCGGGACGGTCAAGCCGGCGCGCTGCCGGCACGGCTACAGTCCGGCCGTGGCCTCCTCCGCCGCTCGGGTCGCAGACAGCTTCTTCCGTCCCGCGGTGCGCGATCTCGTCCCGTACGAGCCGGGCAAGCCGGTCGAGGAGGTGCAGCGCGAGCTCGGCCTCGAGCGCTGCGTCAAGCTCGCCTCGAACGAGGGGCCGTTCGGACCATTTCCCGCCGCGGTCGAGGCTCTCGCCCGCTGCGTCGAGGATCTGAACCGCTATCCGGACGGCGGCGCCTGGAAGCTCCGCAATGCCCTCGCCGAGCGGCTCGGCGTCCGCTTCGAGGAGGTCGCGATCGGCTCCGGTGCGGACGGGCTGATCGACTGCCTCTCGCAGGCGATCCTCGATCCCGGCGACGAGATCGTCTGCGGCTGGCCGTCGTTCCCGAGCTACGTGATCGACGCCGCCAAGCAGGGAGCGGTGGCCGTCCGCGTCCCCCTGCGTGACGACCGTTACGACCTCGACGCGATGCTGGCCGCGATCGGGCCGCGGACGAACATCGTGTACGTCTGCCACCCGAACAACCCGACGGGGACGATGAACCCGCGCGCGGAGCTCGACGCGTTCCTGGACGCGGTGCCCGAGCACGTGCTCGCCGTCGTCGACCAGGCCTACCTCGAGTACGTCGCCGACCCGGACTACCCGGACGCGATCGAGGAGTACTTCAAGGCGGGGCGGCCGATCGCCGTGCTGCGCACGTTCTCGAAGATCTACGGCCTCGCCGGGCTGCGGGTCGGCTACATGGTCGCCCCCGAGGAGGTGGTCACGAACGCGAACAAGGTGCGGCGCGCGTTCGACGTCTCCAGCGCCGCCCAGTCGGCCGCGCTCGTCAGCCTCGACGACACCGCAGAGCTCGAGCGACGGCGGCGCGCGAACGCGGACGCGATCGCCGAGCTCGAGGGGCTGCTCCGCGACCAGGGCCTGCCGCCCGCAGGGCCGGCGGTCGCGAACTTTGTCTACGTCGAGACGGGTGCCGAGTGCCGGCCGCTGTTCGAGGCGCTCCTGGCCGAGGGCGTGATCGTGCGCCCGCTGCACGGCTTCGGAGCGCCGACCGCCATCCGCGTCACCTGCGGGACGCCGGACGAGAACCGCTTCTTCGCGGACGCGCTGGCCCGCGTCCGAGCGCGTTAACGTCCACACCGTGGGCCTTGGGCTGATCGTCCAGCGGCAGCGCGAGGTGCTGCGCGCCTCGGCGAGCTTCCGGTCCCTCTTCGGCTCGACGGTCGTCTCGGGCCTCGGGACGTGGCTCGCAGTGATCGCGCTCAGCGTCGACGTCTTCGACCGTACGCACTCGGGCGTCTGGGTCGCGGCGCTGCTGATCGCCGACTTCCTGCCCGCGGTCGCGATCGGGCTCCTGCTCGGGCCGCTCGTCGACCGGCTCTCGCGGAAGCGGTTGCTCGTCGGCGCCGATCTGGTGCGGCTCGCGGCCTTCGTCCTGCTCGCCTTCGCCGTCCGGCCGTGGCAGATCGTCGCCCTTGCCTTCGTCGCCGGCGCCGCCACCGGCTTTGCACGCCCGGCCGTCTACGCCGGCCTGCCGAACCTCGTCGACGCGGAGACGCTCCCGCGCGCGAACTCGCTGCTCCGCACGGCCGAGCAGCTGACCGTGACGACGGGGACGCTGCTCGGCGGCGGGCTGGTTGCCGCCGCGGGGCCCGACCTCGCCTACGGGCTGAACGCGGGCAGCTTTGCCGTCTCGGCCGTGCTACTCGCACGCATCCCGAGCGGGCTGCTGCAGGAAGGCAAGATCGTCAGCCACGGGCACTGGCGCGACATCGTCGAGGGGTTCGACGCCATCCGGCAGTCGCGCGCGCTGCTCACGGTGCTCGTCACCTGGAACCTCGTGCAGCTCGGGATCGCGCTGGTCAACGTCTCGGAGGTCATCCTCGCGAAGGTGTCGTTCAACGCGGGCGACTTCGGCTTCGGGCTGATGTGGACCGCCAGCGGCGTCGGGGCCGCCGTCGGCGCGCTGTTCGCGTCGTCGTGGCTCGAGCGGCGGACGATGACGATGGTCTACGCGACCGCGATCGGGCTGATGGCGTTCGGCGACCTGACCGCCGCCGTCTCCCCGAACGTCTGGGTGGCGGTCTGGTGCATCGTGCTCGGGAACATCGGCACCGCGACCGCGGTCGTCTGCAACTCGCTCCTCGTCCAGCGCGGCGCGGCCGACCATCTGCGCGGACGCGCGTTCACGCTGATCATGGGCTCGAACTTCGCCGTGCTCGGCGTCGGCATGGCGATCGGCGGCGTGCTCGTAAACGCCGTCGGCGCCCGCTGGGTCTGGGGCATCTCGGCCGCGTTCACCGCGCTCGGCGCGCTCGTCGGCTACGGGATGCTCCGCCGCGCGCCGGAGCGGGCGCTCGAGCCGGCGGCGACCTAGCGATGCCGCGCTCGGACTGGACGCTGGCGACGCTCGCCGCAGGGGTCCGAGCCGGCGATCGGCGGGCGCTCGCGCGCGCGATCACGCTCGTCGAGAGCGGCGACGACCTCGCCTACGAGCTCGTCCGCGAGGTCTACCCCGACACGGGCCACGCGTACGCCGTCGGCGTCACGGGCCCGCCCGGTGTCGGGAAGTCGAGCCTGATCGGCGCGCTGCTCAGGCACGTGCGCGGGCTCGGGCTCACCGCCGGCGTCGTCTCGGTCGATCCCTCGAGCCCGTTCTCCCGCGGCGCGCTGCTCGGCGACCGGATCCGGCTCGCCGACCACTTCCTCGACCCGGGCGTCTTCATCCGCTCGATGGGCACGCGCGGCCATCTCGGCGGCCTCGCCGAGGCGACCCTGCAGGCGTCGCTGCTGCTCGACGCCTCCGGCAAGGACCTCGTCTTCGTCGAGACGGTCGGGACCGGGCAGAGCGAGATCGAGGTCGTCGGCGTCGCCGACACCGTGCTCCTCGTCCTGATGCCCGGCTCCGGCGACTCGATCCAGGCGCTGAAGGCCGGGATCATGGAGATCCCGGACGTGATCGCGATCAACAAGATGGACCACCCCGCGGCGAAGACGATGCTCAGCGAGGTGCGCTCGGTGCTCGCGCTCGACCGCGACCGGCGCTGGAAGGTGCCGATCGTGCTGACCGAGGCGCACCGCGGCGAGAACGTCGCCGAGCTGTGGGCGAAGATCGAGGAGCACCGCGCGTTCCTCCAGCGCGACGGCCAGCTCGAGGAGCGCCGCCGGCGGAACCTGTCCGGCGAGGTGTTCGCGGTCGCCTCCGCCCGCGCACGGGCGCACCTTCAGCAGGCGGTCGCAGAGGATCCCGAGCTGCGGCGGCTGCTGGACGAGGTCGCGGAGCGGGAGCTCGACCCGCTCTCCGCCGTCCGGGAGATCGTCGAGAAGGTGTTCCGGATCGATGGCGACGGCGCTCGGCGTAGCTGAGCTCCAGCGGGCGCGCGAGCGGCTCGCCGGGATCGCGCGCGTCACGCCCGTCTACGGCTCGGAGACGTTCACGCGGCTCGCCGGCCGGCCGGTCCACCTGAAGGCCGAGAACCTCCAGCGCACGGGCTCGTTCAAGATCCGCGGCGCCGTCAACAAGCTCGCCACGCTCCCGCCGGCGGAGCGAGCCGCCGGCGTCGTCGCCGCGAGCGCGGGGAACCACGCGCAGGCAGTCGCCTGGGCGGCGCGCGAGGCCGGCACCAGAGCGACGATCTTCGTTCCGCAGGACGCGCCGATGGCCAAGGTCGAGGCGACGAGGAACTACGGCGCCGAGGTCGAGCTGGGCGGTGAGAGCCTCGAAGAGGCGATCGCCGCCGCGCGCGCGTACGTCGCCGAGCGCGGCGCGGCCTTCGTCCACCCGTACGAGGACGTGGCGGTCGTCGCCGGCCAGGGGACGATCGGTCTGGAGCTGGCCGAGCAGGTGCCGGAGGCGGAGACGGTGCTCGTCCCGATCGGCGGCGGCGGGCTCGCGGGCGGGATCGCGCTCGCACTGCGCGGCCGGACCCGTGTCGTCGGCGTCCGCGCGGCGCCGGAGGCGTTCGCGATCGCGGACGGGATCGCCGTCAAGCAGCCGGGCGAGCTGACGGCGCCGATTCTCGACGAGGGGCTCGACGAGGTCGTCGAGGTCGGGAGCAGGGAGATCGCGGAGGCGATCGTGCTCGTGCTCGAGCGGACGAAGCTGGTCGTCGAGGGGGCGGGGGCGGTCGGGATCGCGGCGCTCCTCGAGGGGAAGGTGCCGGGCACCGGTCCGGTCGCGGTCGTCCTCTCCGGCGGCAACGTCGACGCGAGCACGCTGATCACCGTCATGCGCTCGGGCCTCACGTTCGCGGGCCGGCACCTCGTCGTCCGCACCTGGGTCCCCGACCGGCCGGGGGAGCTGCTCAAGCTGCTCGAGCTGGTCGCGGAGGAGCGCGTGAACGTGCTCGACGTAAAGCATCTGCGCGAGGGCGTCGACATACCGGTCGGCGCGACCGGGATCGAGCTCACGCTGCTGACGCGCGACGACGAGCACTGCGAGGCGCTGCTCGCACAGATGCGGAGCTGGGGCTACCAGGTGGAGCGCGTGCGGTAGCGCACCTAGACTCCGTCCGTGGTTGAGGCCCGCCGGGAGCGGAAGGTCGTCACCGTCCTGTTCGCCGACCTCGTCGGCTTCACGTCTCGCTCGGAGCAGCTCGATCCGGAGGACGTCGCCGACGAGCTAAGCCGCTACCACGCGCGCGTCCGCGAGGAGCTCGAGCGCTACGGCGGAACCGTCGAGAAGTTCATCGGCGACGCCGCGATGGCGATCTTCGGTGCGCCGGTCGCGCACGAGGACGACCCGGAGCGCGCCGTCCGGGCCGCCTTCGCGATCCGCGAGTGGGCGCTGGACGAGGGCGTCGACGTCCGTGTCGGGATCAACACAGGCGAGGCGCTCGTCACCGTCGAGGCCCGGCCCGAGGCGGGGGAGACGATGGCGGCCGGCGACGTCGTCAACACGGCGGCGCGACTGCAGGCCGCGGCGCCCGTGAACGGGATCCTCGTCGGCGAGCAGACCTACCGTGCGACCCAGCGGGCGATCGACTACGGCGAATCGTCTCCGGTCCTCGCGAAGGGGAAGGCCGAGCCGATTCCGGCCTGGCCGGCGGCGCAGGCGCGCGCTCGGATCGGCGTCGACCGCGTCCACGGGGCCGAGCTCGTCGGGCGGACGCGCGAGGTCGCCCTCCTCGAGGACGCGCTGGCCCGCACGCTCGACGAGCGCTCGCCCCAGCTCGTCACGCTCGTCGGCGTCCCCGGGATCGGCAAGAGCCGGCTCGTGCTCGAGCTGTACGGGGCGGTCGAGCGACACGCGGAGCTGATCTCGTGGCGGCACGGCCGCTGCCTGCCATACGGCGACGGCGTCACGTTCTGGGCGCTGGGGGAGATGGTGAAGGCGCAGGCGGGGATCCTCGAGGGCGACGACGAGGCCGACGCCGACCGGAAGCTGCGCGAGGTCGTCGCCGACCCGTGGATCGAGTCGCACCTGCGCCCGCTCGTTGGCCTCGGCGGCGGCGCGGAGGCGCAGGGCGACGCGCGCAGCGAGGCGTTCACCGCGTGGCGCCGGTTCTTCGAGGGTCTCGCCGACGAGCGGCCGCTCGTCCTGGTCTTCGAGGACCTGCACTGGGCGGACGACAACCTGCTCGACTTCGTCGACCACCTCGTCGACTGGGCGACGGACGTTCCGCTCCTCGTCGTCTCGACGGCACGTCCGGAGCTGCTCACGCGGCGGCCGGGGTGGGGCGGCGGCAAGCCCAACGCGCTGACGATCTCCCTCTCGCCGCTGTCCGACGACGACACGGCGCGGCTGCTCCACGCGCTGCTGGGAACGCTGCTGCCGGCGGAGACGCAGGCCGAGCTGCTCGGCCGCGCAGGCGGTAACCCGCTCTACGCCGAGGAGTTCGCGCGCATGCTCCGCGACCGAGGCGCGGCGGGCGAGATCCCGGAGACGGTGCAGGGGCTGATCGCGGCGCGGCTCGACCTGCTCAAGCCGGCCCAGAAGACCCTGCTCCAGGATGCAGCCGTCGTCGGGAAGCGCTTCTGGAGCGGCGCGCTCGCGTCGCTCGACGGCGCGGACGCGTCGGCTCTCGACGTGCGCCTGCACGAGCTCGAGCGGAAGGAGTTCGTCCGGCGCGAGCGCTCGAGCGGCGTCGCCGGCGAGCACGAGTACGCGTTCCGGCACCTCCTCGTCCGGGACGTCGCCTACGGCCAGATCCCGCGACCCGAGCGCGCCCGCAAGCACCTCGCCGCCGCGAGCTGGATCGAACGGCTCGGACGCCGCGAGGACCACGCGGAGATGCTGGCTCACCACTACCTGCAGGCGCTCGAGCTGACCCGCGCGGCCGGCCGGAGCGCAGACGACTTTGCGGACGCCGCGCACGACGCGCTCACCGACGCCGGCGACCGCGCCGTCGCCCTCCATGCTCTCGAGCCCGCGCTCCGCTTCTTCCGCGCGGCCCTCGAGCTCCTGCCCGAGGGGGACGGGCGGCGCGGACGCCTGCTGCTGCGCATCGGCCGGGCGTATCACGCGCGGGGTGAGACGCCGACGGAGGTGCTCGGCCTGGCGCGCGAAGAGCTGATCGCCGCTGGGGACGTCGAGGGCGCGGCCGAGGCCGAGACGATCCTCTGCAACAACGCCTGGCTGGCAGGCGACCCGGACGCGGCACTCGCGCACCTCGAGCAGGCGCGGCGGCTCGTCGAGCCGCTGGGCGTCTCGGAGGCGAAGGCGCGCGTGATCGGAGTCGGCTCGCAGATGGCGATGCTGCAGGCGAAGAACGACCTCGCGGTCGAGCTCGGCGAGCAGGGGCTGGCGATGGCCGAGGAGCTCGGCCTCGACGCGATCACGGCGTCGGTGCTGATCAACCTGGGCACGGCTCGCGTCGACCTCGGCGACCACGACGCGGGGCTCGAGCTGCTCGAGCGCGGGACCGAGGCGGCGCGGGAGGCGAACGTTCCCTTCGAGATCGTGCGCGGCCTCGGCAACCAAGCCTCCGCCCTGTGGTCGATCGGCCGCCTCGACGGGCCGCCCGCGCTCTGGCGCCAGGCGCTCGCGGAGTCCGATCAGTACGGGCAGACCGGCTTCTCGCGGTGGTTCCGCGGCGTCGGGATCGGCGCGGAAATCGACCTCGGCCACTGGGACGACGCGCTCGTGCGGACGGACGCCTTCATCGCAGAGATCGAAGGCGGCTCGCCGCACTACCTCGCCGGCGAGTGCTACCGCGGCCGGGCGCTGATCCGGTTCGCCCGAGGCGACGAGCGGGGAGCGGTCGCCGACGCCGAGCAGAGCCTGGAGCTGTCGCGCCGCGCGACCGACCCGCAGGCGCACTTCCCCGGCCAGGCGACCGCTGCGTACGTGTTCGCGGAGCTCGGCGACCCGGACCGCGCGGCCGAGACGGTGGTCGATTTCGCCGCCGCGGTCGAGGCCGGGCAGCGGCTCGGGTACGCCGTCTCGACGGTCTACATGCTCGCGTGGGTCGTCGCCGAGCTCGGTGACGGGCCGCGGCTCGCGGACGCGCTCGAGCGTCACTACGACACGATGTGGGCGAAAGCGGGAGCGGCGTACGCGCGCGGCGACCCGGCCGCGGCCGCCGACGTGCTCTCTGCCGCCGGTGCGGTCACGCCGGCGGCCTACTGCCGGCTCGTCGCGGCGCGCCGCGGCGATCTCGCGCAGCTTGAACCGGCGCTCGCCTTCTATCGCTCGGTCGGAGCTAGCCGCCACGTCGGCGAGGGCGAGTCGCTGCTGAGGGCTACGAGCCGCAGCGCCTGAACTCGACCGTGTGGCCGCCGCGGCGCTGCCACTCGGTGATCCCCCCGGTCAGCACCGGGCGCGCGTCGACGCCGGCGGCGGCGAGCACGCTCGCGGCGATCGCGGCGCGGGCGCCGCTCTCGCAGATCGTCACGACCCGCTTGCCGTCCGCCGCGGCCGCCCCTGCGTGCCGCAGCAGGCGGAACGGGATGTGGCGGCTTCCGGGAATGAACGCACCGTCGCGCTCGTCCAGCTCGCGCACGTCGAGGATCTGGACGTCCGCACGCCCGCGCAGCGCGTCCAACTCGTCGACCTCGACCGGCTCGGTTGTCTCCGTGGCCGCGGCGGTTCCCACCAGGTAGCCGTCGAGCTCGAGGAACCCGACCGCGCGCAGGCGCCGAGCGGCAAGCTCGGCCTCCTCCGGCGACGACGCGTGCAGCACGACGCGCTCGCCGGGCTCGAGGACGAACCCGGCCTTCGTTCCGAAGGAGCCGCCGGAGACCGGGACGTTGAGCGCACCGGGAACGTGCCCGGCGGCGTGGTCGACGGCCGGCCTGACGTCGAGCACGGTCACGCCACCCGCGTCGGCGAGCGGCTCGAGCGCCGGCGGCGCGCCGACAAAGGGGCCGCGGTTCAGGTCGACGATCCGGCCCATGTTCGGCGGGCGCGGCGTCGCCGACCCGGTCGACTCGTCGACGAACTCCTGCACGGTCGCGAGCGCGAGCAGCGCGTTGCCGCGGCGCTCGGCGCCGATCGTCGAGGACGGGTCGGCGCTCATCCCGGTGCCGCAGAGCGAGCCGGCGACGTGGCCCGGGAAGACGCGGACGTCGTCCGGCAGCTCGAGCAGTCGCTGCATGCTGTGGAAGAGCCCTTCGGCGCCCTCTCGCGCCTCCACCGCCAGATCGGGCCGCGCGACGCTGCCGACGAAGAGCGAGTCGCCTGTCAGGAGGACGCTGTCGGCGAGGAAGCAGCAATGCTCCGGGCGGTGGCCGGGGGTGTGCAGGCAGCGAATCCGCACCGACCCGATTGCGATCTCGCTGCCGTCCGCGAGCGGGTCGTGCGGATACTCGGCCTCCGCGGCCTCGTGGACGGACACCGGGACGTCGTGCTCGAGCGCGAGCCGGCCGTGACCCGAGACGTGGTCGGCGTGCGTGTGGGTCTCCAGGACGCGGACGACCCGCACGCCCTCGCGCTCGGCGGCCTCGAGGTACTGCTCGATCGCATAGGCCGGGTCGACGAGCGCCGCCTCGCCGCGGCCGGCGTCGCCGACGAGATAGGAGGCACAGCCGAGATCCTCGTCGACGAACTGCCGGAAGAGCATGCGGGCCGGACGCTAGCAGCGCCCCCCGCTGGCTTTCAGATAGTGCTCCGAACTCGGAAAGATAGGCCGATCGGCCCATTGCGAGCCGTCGCCCCGGAAAGACAATCAGAGCAAGGAGAGGAGTTGGTGCGGCACCCCAAGGGGTCT
>Ga0070741_10015378_pt1 | contig 12979 bp, 18 predicted proteins | sample Coa_R1_4_FD_66440 | JGI IMG/M metagenome (GOLD analysis project Ga0070741, IMG submission 66440) | Surface soil microbial communities from Centralia Pennsylvania, which are recovering from an underground coalmine fire - Coalmine... | ecosystem: Environmental > Terrestrial > Soil > Unclassified ...
CTGACGAACCTGTATTCAATTGGAGGCTCCAGGAATTCGTAGCCCTGAATCTCCCCGCATCCATTGAGATCGATAGTTGAGCCGTACAGGCCAGTAAACTTCAGCATCATGTTGTTGTTGATTCGCCGGTCCGAATAACTTTTCCGTTCGGTCGGTAGGAAGTACACCGATTGCGCCAGCGCTGGTTCATAGAAAGACCTCGTGAGCGCGATGCGTGCGACATTCGGATTTAGTGGGATTTAGTGGGTTACGTCTGGCGCACTGCTTTCTGGCGTGAATATCTCCGCGAGACTGACGCGCGGCCATTCAATGCGGCCTGCCGCGGCCGGGAATTTGAGCAATCCGCGCTGCACTCCCAGACCAAGCCATTCGAGAAACCTTTTCTTGTCACCTTTGACTATGACCGGCTCGCAGCCAATTCCGAGCAGTGGAATGATGGATTTGTGTTTTTCCAATCGCGCGTGAAACCAGCCGGCCCATTCAGGCGTTCCGGGCAGGCCGTGAATTTGCGCTAAAGACATCCACAGGAAGGCGGGATCCGAGTGGGCTAGAATGGTGCGCCCTGTGCTGCCGGTGTTATTCAACAGGTCTTCGGAAACTCCAATCAAGTGTCGCAGCGGTCTTTTTCTATCAGAAAGCTGCAGGGACGCTCTGTAGGTCTGGGCGTTACGGCCAAGTGAAATATGGATAGGCTCGACATCCGGGCCTTCAATCTGAAAGCTCTCATCTGTCGAAATCGCCGCATTGACCGCGGCAATCTGGGTATCGCTGCCGACCACAGAAATCAGATGCGCCTTGCCCCGGTCCCGCGAATCAGGCGAGACTTCTCCGATAAAGCGGTCCAGGCGCAATTTAAATGTTGTGGTCGTCTTTTCAGTGCGTTTGTAGTAGGTGAGCCAGCCAAAGCGAAGGTGCGCACTTTTCATGCTTCGTGCGCCTTTTCGTGAGTCAGAATCTGTGTTTTACCGTTGGAGAAGATCAGGGTCAATTCATGAGAGAAGCGCTCCCGATCATGAATGATCTTGGCATCTTCATCATCTTCTTCCCAGTGGTCCACGAATTTCACGGAACGCCAAAAAGCGATGTGGCGGGTCTCTCCCTCGCCAAAAACGCCATTGAGCAGACCGGCGGTACAGAGCAGGCCGACATGACCTCCATGCAACGGAGTCAACGGCTGCCCGCGAACGTTTGATTGCTCATGGACCAAGACGCGCCTAAGTTGGCGGTAGGCCGAAGAGCGAAGGAGCAGGTCCTCAACTTCGTCCAACGGAATGCCAGCGTGAGTGAATGTAGCCGGTCCCGACGCAGGAATTGCGTAGGCCATGTCTGGGTCATCGGTAAGCTCGGGCAGGCAATCCTGAGTAGAAATGGCTTCCAGATAGCGTTGCGCCTGGACTAGAGCTGAGTCGTCCAGCCGTTCTGCTCTCTTTCGGCGGGTCGCGAGCAATGCAATCTGTTTGAAACGCGCGCATTCCGGTTCAGCCAGGCGATACACGCGAATATTCTTGAAGTGTTCGGCCAGCAGGCGCGCGCATGGTTTGAGGCGTGTTTGTGGAATGACAAAAAGAAGCACGCCTTCCAACTTCAGCCAGCGATATGTATGTTCAAGGAAGACCAATTCGAGGCGTTGGTTCCCGCTCTGGCCCGCTTCCCAATCGTAGGGCGGATTGAGGTATAGCAGTGATACTGACTCTACCGGACAACGGGCGTCCATGGTGTTAGCCTGCAACACGTCGATCCCCGCTGCTCTCGCTTGTTCAGTTCGGAAGGCGTCGATTTCAATTCCATAGCGCCTTGCCGGCGCGTCCTCAAGCAATGCCGTAAACGCCACTCCATCTCCGACGCAGGGATCGAGCGCGGAGAATTCATTCGGGAATATCAATGTTTTTTCAGCCGTATGGCTTCAGCAACAGGAAGTGGATAGAAGCCGAGCTTGGTTTTACCGTAGATACGCATTTGTACGCTCCCTGTATGGACTGGACATCTTGCTCAATAACGGAGTACCGCTTTCGGCGGGTGCTCGGAGCAGAAAACTAGATGGCAGTCTTTGTTGGTGTGATAAGGAAAACAGGAGACCAGAGCTTTCCAAGGCTACTGAAGCAATTCAAACCTGGATGGACTCATTTAGGTTTGGCAGCACGTAGCTGTTTAGCATCCAAAAGGTCTTGTTCCCGGCCACTCGCAAGCTTATTGCGGATGAGATCGCCTCGTGATATGACGGCAGCCTGGAGCTGGCCATCGAGCACTCCTTCGATCCGGTTCTCCCAAGCTTCATCGAAGGTGACTCCATCGATGCGCTGCAGAATGTCGATTCGTGCCGGAGGCTGGCCGATCTGAAAGGTCGTGCCGTCCATAAAGTCAGCCGGAGTGAGATCGTCGAGAGGTGCGCCATATTGGGCAAGGGCACGAAATATCGCCCGGCTGTTCTCTTCGTCTGATCGGATAAATATGTCGAGATCTTTGGTTGCTCGTGGCTCGGCATGGACGCCGAATGCATAGCCGCCTACGATGAGGTATTTAACCGCGTGCTCGTTGAACGCGCGTAATAGCTCTTTGAGGTCTTCGGGCATCATTGAGCGACGCTCCCTTATAAGCGGCAGCGAAGGCATAGGCGGCTGCGCTTAGATCCCAAACGGCAGAAAGGCGTTCCCCGACCGTCAAACCTTGCCAGTAACGATAGGTTTCCTCTTGTTGCTGCTCGGGGTCTGCGATTCTGCGGATTGTCTTGTCTGTACTCAAATCGTGCGCTCACTCTGCGTCTGCAGTAAAAGCCCGGAATGATTTTGCGATCTACCCTTTATTATAGCTGTGGCGGTGGGCCTTTCGCCCGCAATTAAGGACAATGTACCTGTAAAATCAATGAGATAAAGGGGCATGAGTCAGCCGCAAAGAACATCCAGGAAGAGGCAGCACTGCAGAAGCACATCTGCCGCCGCCAACTCGCTGTTCTCATTGATGGGGTCTGCGAAGTGCCTAGGGTAACGCGTGGCCTGGATTTCCGTCCTTCTCGTTGGTCTGGTCAGATACTGTCCTTGCGCGAGGAGATCAATTCTTCCATTGTGCGAATCGAAGCACGAATCTCTTGTTGTCCTCTTGTACAAGGGTCGCAAACACCGCACTGACAGCCCTGCTCGAATGTCTCTAAACAATATTGAAGAGTGAAAATCACGCTTTGAAGAGAACTAATTCCATCGAGACCTCTTGTCTGTTCTCGGTCCGGCAACACCAGACGAAGATGAATTAGCTGTAAACAATCTCGCAAAAGAGGCAGCATTGCAAAAGAGCATCCGCTGTCACTGAATCGGAGTTTTCGTTGACGAGATCCGCGAAGTGTCGGGGATAACAATTCGCGAGTGTTTCAAGACCCCCGGCGATTTTGTCGAGATGAAGCTCAAGCAACTCTTCGCTCGGGCCAGTGCTCAACATACGGATTGCGCCGCCTTCATTCAATGGATAATCGACAATCCCAGGATTCGTTTGATCGATTGAGCGAAACCTGAGTTCGCGCGGCACAACCTTATCAATAACTCTGAACCACGGAATTGCTCCAGTGAATGCATGCCACAGAGTATTTGCGACCTGCTGGCGGCTCACTTTGAATGTGTTGTTCACGACAAAATCCAAGCTGACCTTGGCTGCGGGTCTTGTGTCCGGGGATGCGCTCCGCAGTTGATCAATCACGCTCCGCAGCTTTGCGCCATCATCCTCATTGCCATAGATTTGCAACGACAAGGCGAGCGCCTCCAAGGTTGGCAAACATTCATCTACAGTTGCAGAGAGGTTATTGCCGTTTGTGGAAGGTTTTTTCTTGTGCATAGGAAAACTCCATGGATACCGCCAACCAAAGCATCTAGCTTTCAGGCAGGAGAAACGATGTGACGCTGCGTCGCATCATCAGAGCTTGGCGCAATGTTTCGAGAATGCAGGGCAAAAAGAGAAACAATTATGCGGAAGGTGGGATGGTTTCTTTTGAATCGAGTAGTTCCACATCCCACTCGAGCTTCGATTTACGCAGAAAACGGAGTTCGGTTATACCAAGTTCGTCGGCCAGACGGCCTGCTTCCCATTCAATAGCGTCGCGCAGGATCGCCAACAGCGTGGCCCGCGGACCGCGAAAATAGGCATTGACTTGGCGCTCGATATCTTCCTGGTAGGCGTCGTGCTGGGTATTCCAACTGTCTGCTTCACCCCAATCATCAGAAGCGAGGAATGTCGCTTTGATCAGAAAATCGGTAACCGAAAATGGGCCTTTCAGATCATCGTGGTCCCATGGACTCTGTCTCACCGCTACGAATTCACAACCATCCGATGAGTCAACATGAATCAATGCCGACAGCCGAAACTCGTGTGAAGTTCCATCTGGATCTTGAACCGTCAGTTTTAGGTCAATTCGTTGCGGCCGTTCTTGCGACGACTTGTCCCACTTTTCATACGGTGTTCCGTCGACCGAAATCGCGCTATCGGCGACCACTGCCAACGAGTCGTACCAGGAATAGCCCGCGAATTGCGGCTCTTCTTTATATAGTCGATTTGGGAGGGACGCTCCCGAATGGAGCGCACCTTCAATCGTATGCTCATGCGGCAGATCATTCGTGACCAGCATGACTCCGTCGCAATCCTTTAGAACCATCCGCTCGGGATAGCCAAACAACGGTTCAAAGGCATCGTCAAGCGGTGTGGCGTGCCAGGTGTACAGCAGACAAGCGGATTCGGGAAGCAAGATGCCGAGTTGTTTCGCTTCTTGCCAGTTCTTAAATGACAAGGCGTGTCGCTCCTGCTTCTCGAAGAAACGATAGGCAGCGGCACGTGCTTTTCTGAGAAACGATTTCAGAAACTCGTCCTCGATGATCGCCCGCCGGTCAGGTAACTGAAGCTTGACTCGGCTGGTCTCAAGTACGTTGAAACGCGCGTAGAGCGACACGGGCGAGACCTGCCCAGGCGGAAAAACGCCGTCGATAGCAGGAATGGGGTAATCAATGCGCGCGCCATAAAAGTTCCAGTTTTTGTCGTGATATGTGCTCCACCGGTGCGTGAAGGAAGTGGCGAATCCCACTTCGATTCCGTCAATCACTTCGTAGACCAGCGCCCCATCAAGAAAGTCGTGCTGCGGCAGTTGCTTGTGGTCCAGAAATACAGCTAGAGGGCAAAATTCAGACACTTCTTGGAGTGAAGATATCAGAGCAGTTCTTGAAGAGTCCCGCGTAAAGCAAATGCGCGTGCCCCGAATGCTATCGGCAACTTCAAGGACCTCAGCATCACGTTGGCCCTGAAAGACTGCGGGAGAAAGATTCACGGTGTGCTTTCCGCTCTGCACTTGAACCTCAGAGCGACACAACGCGAAGAATCCCATGCCCGCAGGATCTTCCTTGGTCTGTGTTTCTCCATCCCAGCCTGACCCGCCCAGACTGAGCAGACTGTGAAAGTCAGAAATACCCCTTCCGTTGTCGTGGATCGTAACATTGCATGTGTCGGGTCCAGATTGACTTTCAGTAATGGTGACGTCCACGCAGGATGCGCCCGCGCGCCGCGCGTTCTGGAGGAGCTCGACCCAAACTCCCGCATCGTCGTTTCTGAACAGGCGGTCCGCTTTTGCGAGGATCTCTTGGTGTACTTTGGCCTTAATCGACATGGCGTTACTCACTTGTTTGCCTCCGATTCATTGATGGGCATCAGCCGTTCCGATCGAATCACGAATGTCCGGTGTGGCTGTCCACCGTCATAAAGCTCGAAAATCAATCCATCGGACACGTACAGTGCAACCGGCAATTGAATGATTGGAATACCGGGCGATAGAGGCTCGCTTTGACAGTTCTCTTCGAACATCTCGGCTCCTCTCGCGGATGTGTTTGCTCGTTGCTGTGGATTCACTCACTTTTAGTTACGCAGCTGATGAACTGCCGCCGGTAGCTGTGGCGCTATCGTCGTCCGCAATGGTTCGGACCGCGGTGAAGGAGCAGAATCCGTTTATCGGAAATGGCTGTTCATCTTCAATGATGTAGCCGGCCTGCAAATGTTCCTGTTTCCGTTTTGCAAATTCACTTGCTCGGATGGTGATGCGGATCTTCTGCTTCATAACTTTTTCCTGATGGTGGGAAGGTTCAGATTGCAAGATGGGACAGAAGTGGCTCAGTACTCGCTCGGAAGGAGTATCACGTTGTCGGTGAGATAGAACTTGATTTCGGACAGTGGGAAGTCGGTGAATGGAACCTGCTTTGTATAGACGACCTTGCCGTCACCGTCATCGCAAATCAACACGCCTTTGTGCTCGCAGACGGTCAGCTTCCAAACCTGAAATGGCTCTCTCTTCACCGCAGCGCTGAACCTCTGCGCTAATGCAATCTCATCCAGCAGCCAGTACGCGCCGCCAGTTTCGGCAACGTACTTTGCGCCATCGGTGTAGGTAATGGAACGCACGAGGCCGTGCTGATACCAATTGTCAGTGCCGGTGAATTGGGCCAGGTCTTCTGCTGCTAAATTCTTGACTGACATGTACTATCTTTTCGCCTTAAAACCCCAGGGCGGGATGTGCGGACCGTCCCAGTGGGCGCTTCGCCGCACATCCCTTAGCCTTCTTCGCCAGCTCCTAGGTAAGTGACGAAAGAAGAAAAATCGGCAAGGCTGCAACCGTCCGCGTGGGCTCTTCGTGCATCCTTCCGATTTCGCTCGTGTTCAGGGTTGTAGATTGGGGTAAGTATCAGTGGGTTCGTTTTGCGAAGACCTTCGCCGAGCCTCAATTCTCATAATGGCCTGCTCGATTTGGCGGCCAGTCAGCGTCCACGGCTGGTTGTTGGGCAGCATGGCGATGGTCGTGAATTTGAACTCCTGGTATAGTGCGCGGGCGCGTTGCTCGTCACCTAAGTAGTCCATCAAGACTGCGAATGCGCACTGCGCGGGGCCGGAACCGCCATAACCCCAGGCAATGCCGGTGGGGGAATGGTTGATCAAATCCTGCCGTTCCTGCATTGGATAGGGAGATTTGCCGGGTTTCGAAACCTCGACATGGCACAGATCGAGCGCCTGCTCGTAATGACCGTCATACTTGACACGTTCCGGGTCGGGCCGCTCGGTGTCAGGATTTGGCAAGAACTCGATAAGAACTTCATGGCAATCTTCACACTCGATTGTCAGACTCTCCGGTGCCGTATCGCCTCTGATTAGCATAATGCCGATTTTGTGCGAGACGTGTTGAATCAGCTCCTCAGCAGCTCGCTCGAAGAGTTTGGGATCGTTAAAGATCATGTCGGTTTCTCCTGACTCAAGCTGAGGTCCAGAGTGGAAACGGATTGCGGCTGGACTCCCGGAAAGCGGTGATCAACGCGCGAATCTTCGATCGGCGGCTGTACAACTCTTCCACCAGGCGATTTAACCCTGCGCGGTCATGCTCATACCATTCCGCCGGAATGCCAGCAGCGATGCGCCAGATGGCCTCAATGTCCATCTCTTCGGCACGACTGAGAGCGGGCTCAAAAGCATCCCAATTGCGCACGTCTTGATAAACACAGTTCCGGGCATAGACACCCCGTAGAGGGGAGTCGGGGAAACTCCATTCGCCGGCATTGAAACAATAGCCTTGGTCAATGAAGATGGCGCGGTAGCGGCCGTGGCTTGATCTTCGGGAAAATACAGCCTGACGCCCATCACAATTGGAAGTCCATTTGTCGAGGACGAGTATGCCGGCGAAATCTTCGATGTTTACGACCTTCTGCAGTAAATTCTCGGGTAAGTAATCGAACAGCTGACCGTGAATCGGGTCTACTGCATATGCAGAGGCGAAATGAATGCCCGGCTTAAATGCCGTTCGGAGGCCCGCCACATCGATGCGCAGAGCTTCGGTGTGCTCGATGAGCCAAGGGCAGACCTCAATTGCAGTCACACGCGGCAGCGGGAGGCCGAGGAGTTCACCCAGGCGCGTCGCCAGCATTTCATTCGCGAGCACGCGAATGTGCTGAGGATTGTTCTGAAACTTCGTGACGTAGTACTGCTCGTCAGACGCACGGATCAAATGGGCTTGCGACCCTCCGCGCAAAGGACGAACATGCTGGACCGCAGAAAGGCATGCGCTCACTAGAGAAGCTCCTAAATGTCGGGGAATCGATGAGGCGATGGAAATGGATTCCAAGTCGATGGGCGGGAGGAGTGGTGCAACAGAGGGCTTAGTTGGAAAAGGAATCAGACCGCTTCATGCCGTCTGATCGCTGGCTTCTAACGAGAGGACCAGCTTTTTCAGGGTTTCAAGATTGTCGATCCGTTCCAGCGAAGAGATATTTAAAGAAGACAAGATTTTCTGAAGATGCTCAGCTTCCACGCTTTCAAGGATAACCTTCAGGCGGTCCAAACCGCGATTGCCGGCCCGCATGTGCTCTAAGACCCGTGTCGCGGTCACGGAGTCCTGGATATCGGATGGACGCCAAACCCTTGCCACTGACTTCAAAATGCCACGGTACAAAGATTTCCCGAGCGGGTGAGCCATGGCCTCAATTTGACGGACCAGGGAGACATCGGGAGGTTGCTTGGCATTCGCCTCTGCGCCCCGGTCCTCCGCTGTTTCTCGGATTCCTTCCGGCTTACTGTCTGGTCGCAGACCCTGGCGCCAGCCTTCCGGTGTCGCCCATAAGGGCAATGAGGGTAGCTTCTTCGGTCGCTTCCGACTATCAAGGTCCACCCAAATTCCGCGAAAATAGTACAGGTATCGTCCCAGTCCCAGGCAGGTCGCGGCTCGTTTGAACGCTTGAGCTTCTGCCGCCGTAGCAGCGTTGTCATCATCCGACCACTCTTCACCTGTTGCAGAGTGTGATCCAACACCGAAGATGCTTAATTCGCAGGTGACAAGGATTTTGGCAACCGTCTTCTGGTCTTTGCCGCGCTGAAAGTTGGGACTGGTGTGGATCGTGTATTTGCGTGTCCAGCCCGCTGGGGTAAACAAGGCATTGAGCCGGTCAGTGTAAGCTCGCTGATCGGCATATGGGATGACCTGCCCACGCGCCTTGTCGGCTGCTGTGGTCGTGACGCGCCACTCAATCAGCGAGGGGTCAAAGGGAACCTGCAACTCGGCGATAAAATGTTCCAGGGTCTTCCGATCGACCTGTGGTGCAAGCTCATGGTTGACCGCTGCGGGAATGGCTTCAATGCCGTTCGGCTTACTTGGCGATGATGGTCCGGCGTGACCGTTAGGCGCAGTCATGATCGTGTTCTCCTAACTGCAAATAGCAATTTCGGTTAAGTTCAAAAAACGATCTCAACCGTACTGTCGGGATGCACGAGGTAGAGGTTGAAGTCGATCTCGGCACCACCGCCGTTCCGCAAGCTGTCCTGGAAAGCGGCGTCGTATGTTGCGTAATACTTTTCAGTCAGGGTTGAGAAATAGGATTTGCTTTCGCTAAATGAGAGTGGCGGCATGGGTAGGTGTGCCTTTCAAGTCCAGCGTCAATGCACTTGAGCAGGATCCAATCGGCAACCTGCTTTACTTGGCGCTGATCTCTCAGACTTCTCACCTGGGCAAGGTGGCTGCCGCTTATCCGCACGATGCGGAACTGTTGCAGGCCCGAATCCCACTTCGAGTAATCACGCGGTAGCCAGGCTTCGATGATCCAAGGTTCACGACAAACGATTGCGCGGGACAAACCGCAGAGTGGCCTCACACCATCCTGAATGTAAACAATGGTGCCAACCGGCATCGTACCGACGCGCCTGTTAACGAGTGCAGCAGGACAAGCGAGTGTGAATCGTTGCGCTCCATATTGACGAATCATAGTCGTGGTCCATCCAAAGCTGTTTCGCTTAAATCCGAAACCGCAGCGTGTGCGAGTCACGGTTTTGGTTTCTGCGCTGCCTCGCAACTTTTCTTGTCGCTAATGAAGTGTTGTCGATCAGAAAGGAATGTCTTCGTCGGTAATCTCGGAAGGAGATGGATGGGGCTGCTGGTGTTCGCGTCCGTTCCTGCTCCCGCTGCCGTTCTCCTCTGCATCATCATGAGGTCCGAGCAGCACGATATCGCGGGCGACGATTTCGGTCCGGTACCGCTTCTTCCCACCTTGCTGGTCATCCCAGCTTGATGTCTCAAGCTTGCCCTCAATGTACAGCTTGGAGCCTTTCTTCACGTGGTCGCCAATAATTTCAGCCAGCCGTTGCCAGGCGACAACATTGTGCCACTCGGTCCGGTCCTGCCATTCGCCGCTGCGGTCCTTGAACCTCTCGTTTGTGGCCACGCTGAACTTTGCTACGGGAATACCGCTGGGCGTGTATTTCACTTCGGGATCTTGTCCGACGTTTCCGACAAGAATCACTTTATTTACGCTTTTGGGCATAATGCACCTCTAATGGCGCAAGCACTCGCCGAGAAAGCGCGCCTGCGACCACTCTGTTTTTCAATATGAAAGGTGGGAGCTACTGCTTGTAACGGCTGGGATTCGGAGAGATTGCTACCGCAGCACGCTTCGGGCTTTTGAACGCCCGCTCGATTAGGAGACGGCTCTGTTGATCTCCGAAATAGCAGAGCCCGACAAAATTTGGGCCGTACGTGGATGAAATGAAAAGGAGTTGCTGGTTGTCGATCGAGTGGACTGGCCGGTCTTTTCCAGCACAAAATTTAAATGTGGCTACTGAGTTGGTAGGGTCAGAAGGAAACTCGATTTTAATATGTCCTAAGCGGCGGCCAAGTTCTAGTAGAAGGCATGGCATCACGATGCTCGCACAATGAGCGATGTCCTCCACACTGACTCCGAGTTTGCCGTCTACATCGCCCTGAAGGGCTGGCGCGATATCTGACAGCAACCGTGCGCGGACGCGTTCACCCCATGGGTCTGGCTGAACTGCAAGCCGCAAAATATCATCGCTCAAAACAGCTAACAACTGAGGGAATCCAACACAAGACAGGTTAGCGAGGATTTCTCGGGAATCCCTGAGCGTTTGATCGCAGTGCTTAAGGATGTCTTCTGCTTTTTTGGGTGATATCCGCGGTATGCGCTGCTTTGCGGAGTCGGAGACTCGACCTTTGCTGGCACGCATGATGAGCTCCTATGCGAGATTGAACGGAAACCGGACCGGTCTGAAACGCGGCCAACATTATAGGACTACTTTGTTGGCACGCTACAAAAGAAGTATGCTGCCGAAACCTATGATTCGTCTCTTACCGACATCAAGTGCACGGACGAAATAGATCAAAGAGAAAGGGCCGACCCGGGCAGCTGTCCCAGGCGGCCCTTCTTGCATGGGGAAGCAGGATGAACGAAGCTTGAGCAACACATCATACCGCAAACTATCGTCTCCCAGCGTTACTCGCCTGCGAGAAGCTCCTCACATTTGTGCGCCAGTAGTTCGTACAGCAGTTCAGCATCATTGGCGGCATCAACCGGGTCGCGGGCCAGAGCGGAGCAAAGAGCAGCTTTGAGCCAAAAAGAAGCTGCCGGATCTTCAAGTATCGTAGAGATCTGTGGCAGACTCCGAGATTGCCTGTCAGCACTCACGCCGGGATACTCGCGGTGTCTAACTCTCGTTCTGGCGAAATAGATGCACTTGCTCCTTCAATAGATTTTGGCTGTAACAAGTGGCAATGCCGGCAGCCAATACAACAGACAGCGGTGGTGATCAGAGCGGCTGCCGGGTGAAATTCCTTGGGAAACTCCGCGCGTTCGCCGCTTCGCGTGTAGAAGACCGGAGCAATCGAGCCCCGGAAGGCAATGTCCTTGCCCCACAGTTCGAGTTCAAGGCTGCCGCGCCGGCCAAAGAAAAGGATCTCGCTTTGCAATGTCGGCCGTGAGGTCGGAAGCGAAGAAACGAGAGAGTGTCTTGTGATGAAGAGGTCGTAGGTCCGCTCGACGCGTACAATTTCCAGGCGCACGAGCACCGGCGCGATGACGATCGCATGCACACCGTTCACCCCGACGCTGTCGATCCTCTGCAACCAGCCAAGCGGCTCTCCTTTTTCGCCCACGAAACCCGAATAAGCTCCAAGCCCTGCGACCGCGCCGCCCGATTCAACGCCACGGAGAACGTAGCGGCAAGCGAGGTGCTGGTGCTCGATCGAAATCGAAGGCTGCGAATAAATGCCAACGCTGCGAAGCTGCTTAAGTGTCAGCGCCGGAAGTCTCAATCCTTGTCGGGCAAATACCTCACGCGCATCAAGTTTGTGCGCTGAATCTGTTCGGTGTGCATTCATCTTAGGCCGACCTCCGGAAGCGGATCGGTTGGCCAAGAGCAGCTCGGATCATTTCTTTGGAACAACCGGCCCAGCAGCGATACAGTCTTGGATCGCGAATTGAAATTGCAAGATTGTCGCCGCTTCGGTCACGGCCTTGGCCTGCGCATGAGGGGCAGCGCGCCCAGTAGTTTCCAGATCGCTTTCGAGCGGGGCGAACGTAGTCGAGGATGCGAAATTCACTGCCATTGGAAGTGTAAGGAGGAAGTTGAATCCTCGCCGCTGGTTTGAATTGCTCGGGCATTTCCATGCCCCGAACGAACGCTCCTAGCTCCTGCTCGGAGATCTTTTTGAGCCGTTCGAGATAGCTAAGCTGGGCTTCAATGCTGTAATCGGCGCCGTAGAACCAATACCGCTTTCCAGCGCCGCGATGGATCCCTAGCGGGCCACGAATGGCGTTCCCAAATTCACCCACTTCCAGGCGATCCTGACGCGGAAACACTTCAATTCCATCCGCCAGACCGGCGCTGCCTTTGACCGGAACCCGCAACCGAAGAGCAAGGTTATAGATATAAATTCGGCAATCTCGGGCGAATAAGGGCTGCGCCATGAAGATCCAGAGATGACCACCACGGCGAGATCGTTCGAGCGCCGATTCGACTCCGTCCTGGCGAAGTTCCCATTGCAGCTTCAGGAGGTCTTCAAGTGCGTTACTGTAATCGGCATCAATTGCAACCCATTTGGACCGCTGCGTCTTGGGATTCAGCGAGTAGAGACCGACTGTCATTCGCCCGGCGAGGTGATCGCAGATGGTTCCGAGTGTCAGACGCCGGTTCTTTTTTGGAC
>Ga0070741_10015379_pt1 | contig 12978 bp, 11 predicted proteins | sample Coa_R1_4_FD_66440 | JGI IMG/M metagenome (GOLD analysis project Ga0070741, IMG submission 66440) | Surface soil microbial communities from Centralia Pennsylvania, which are recovering from an underground coalmine fire - Coalmine... | ecosystem: Environmental > Terrestrial > Soil > Unclassified ...
GTTCTGCAATCGCGATTGCGCGACCCGCCACGTCTTGGATGCAAGCTGCTGTCGCAGCGTTGCCGTATAGCCGCCGGCACGGTCGGCCGCGGTCGGAAAGTCGGCCCGGTCTATGCTCAGGTCGTGGACGCTCACTATGCCGCCGGCGGTATCGGTGCGCGCGGAAAGCCAGATCACGCCGAATCTGGGCTGCTCGGCGTCGGCGGTCTGGACCGAAACCGCGGCGCGGCCTTGCAGCCGATCGCCCTGCCACTGGTCGAATTGCGGCGGGTAGACGACGAACGTCGTGCCATCCGCCACGAAGCGCGCAGGCCAGGGCGAGGCGGAAGCACGGGTTTCGGAACTCTGTGCGGGCGCATCGCCCGCGACGGCTGCCATGCTCCATCCCGGCAACCACAACAGCGCGGCCAGTACGACCGGCAGGAACCTCGAATCGGAAAGCTTGCTCATGGCTCGCCCTCCTCAAGAGACGAGACAGGCGATCGGATTATGCTGATGGTGTGACCGCCCTTACTGCCAAAACGCATCGCCGACCGCGACGTTGACGGCGCCGGTCGCATTCCGCGCCGCGCTCGCCCCCGATGCGGGCGTTTCTTCGCGTTTCTTTACAGACCGAAACGAAACCGATTGCAGACGGAAAGAAAAGCCGCCTTCCGGCGCCGAATCGGCTGCATCCGGGCATTCATCGGAAGGTGACGAGAAATCCGATCTCGGGATACCAGTCCGAGCATTCCCGGTACACCGCGCTGTTGCAGGACTCGATCGCCTCGTACACCAGTCCCAGGCTCAGGCTGGCGTTCGGACCCACCGGGAAGTAGATGCCGCCCTTCGCGCCGTAGCTGTTCTTGTCCGGCAGGCCCTGGTAGATGTTGAACGAATAGAAGCCGGCGACATAGGGCTGGACCGGCTCGGACTGGTACCAGATGTAGCGCACCTCGGGGATGAACTTGTAGATCACCGGGTCGGCGCCCCGCCAGGCCTGCGCGGACATCGCCAGCTCGAAGCCGTCGGCGACGAAGTAGCCGAGGCGCCCGCCGATGACCGTGTAGTCCTGGTCGACGGCGCGCCCGGCGCCGAGCGTGATGCCGCCGTCGGTGGTGCCCGCCTGGAAGCCGATCGCTCCAGCGGCGAGCGCTGCGCAAGACGCAGCCGACAGCGCGACGGCGGAAATGATCCTCCACACGAGGTCCCGGACGGCGATGTGCAGTCTTTCGTTCATGGATGCCTCCCTTGCGTGGCGTCGACGCGCCGACGGTACCAGAATGCGGCGATCCAGTAAAAGACGACTCGCGTCGCCGCGCGGCGACAGCGCGAGCAGCCGCGGGCGCAGAGTTGCTAGAATCGCGCGCTACACATTTTCTTTTTCCGGGACACGTTTTTATGCCCAGCACCCTTTTTTCGCCTTTCCAGCTCCGCGGCCTCACGCTGCCCAACCGCATCGTCGTCTCGCCCATGTGCCAGTACATGGCCGAGGACGGCAGCGCCGGCGATTGGCATCTGATGCATCTGGGGCAGTTCGCGATGGGGGCGGCCGGCCTGGTCATCGTCGAGGCGACCCACGTCTCGCGCGTCGGGCGCATCTCGCGTCGCTGCCTGGGACTGTACAGCGACGAAAACGAAGCGGCGCTGACGCGGGTGATCGATTTCTGCCGCAAATACGGCGTGGCCAAGCTCGGCATCCAGCTCGCGCACGCCGGGCGCAAGGGCTCGGCGCACACGCCGTTCGAAGGTGGCAAGCCGCTCGGCCCGGACGAGGGCGCCTGGACCACGGTGGCGCCTTCCGCGCTTGCATTCGGTCCCGGCTGGCATGTGCCGCACGCCCTGACCAATGCCGGGCTGGAGGAGGTGAAACAGCAGTTCGTCGAGGCGGCGAAGCGCGCAGCGCGCATCGGGTTCGATCTCGCCGAACTGCACATCGGCCATGGCTATCTGCTGCACGAGTTCCTGTCGCCGATCTCGAATCGGCGCGACGACGAGTACGGCGGCGACACGCGCAATCGCATCCGCTTTCCGCTCGAGGTATTCGAAGCGGTGCGCGCGGCCTGGCCGGCGGAGCGTCCGCTCGGCGTGCGCGTGTCCGCGACCGACTGGATCGACGGCGGCTGGACGCCGGAGGAGACGGTCGTCTTCGCCCGGGAGTTGAAGGCGCGGGGCTGCGATTTCATCGATGCGACTTCCGGGCAGCTCGATCCGCGGCAGCAGATCCCGTTCGCGCCCGGCTACAACGTACAGTTTGCGGAACTGATCCGCAGGCAGGCCGGCATCGCAACCATGGCGGTGGGCATGATCACGCGCCCGAAGCAGGCCGAGGAGATCGTGGCGAGCGGCAAGGCGGACCTTGTGGCCATCGCCCGCGCGATGATGGACGATCCGCGCTGGGCCTGGCACGCCGCGCGCGAGCTCGGCGCGGAAGCGCCTTACGCGCAGAACTACGTCCGCTGCTCGCCTGCGGTGTGGAAGCCCTGATCCGGTCGCGTGTATCCCGCCATACGCCGTCGCTTTCCAGCATGCGCAAACGCGTGCGCGCCGGACGTTTCTCGACGGTCGCGCAGGCGCGCAAAATCGCGGTTCCCGCGGCGCCTGCGTGACGTCACAGTCGTGTCATTGACGGCGCATAAGCTTGTAGGTTTGAGCGACCCGATTCCGTTTGCGGTCAGGGATTTGACACGCGAGATCGTTGATTCTTATCCTCAGTGCGGAGCGCCCGATGCTGCGCAACCATGCCGCGCATCGCGGTAGCGCATCGACGAACGCGTAAAGTCAGAATTGAAAGGAGAACGAGCATGAAGAGCTGGTCTGCTGTGGGAACAGGTCTCCTGGTCGTCGTACTGGTGGCGGGCGGTGCCGGCTGTGCAAGTACGGGCGAAACCACTGGTGAGTATCTGAGTGATTCATGGATCACGACGAAAGTGAAGAGCGCATTCGTCGCCGACAAACAGCTCAGCGCGCTGCACATCAAGGTTGACACGATGAAGGGAGTGGTGACGTTGAGCGGCTCAGCGGCGACCAAGGCGGAGGCCGATCATGCAGCCGAGGTCGCCCGCGGGGTAAAGGGCGTTCAATCGGTGAGCAACAACATACAAGTGAAAAAGTAGGCCGCAGGAGATGGGACGCAGCCGCGGTTTCCGGGGCTGCATCGCCGTTTGGCGGGCCCGGCCTCCCTGTCGCGACGCCGATTGTCCGCGTATCGAACGATCGGATCCGTGTCGTCGAGAACTATCGTAGTCAAAAACAGACAGTCGTGCGGCTTCGCGTTGACACCGGAATAACGGGCAGATATAAACACGGTTGCTTCCGGTATTCATGACGGGAGTTTTGCAGAAACGCAATTCTCGCTGTGAAATCATTCAATGTTGGAGGCTTTAATGAGCAAGAAAGCGCTAGTCGTCACTGTCCTCGCCCTGCTTCCCACGCTGTCCTTCGCCGCAGGCGAAAACAACGTCGGCAGCTGCGGCTGGGGGTCGAAGGTGTTCGAAGGCCAGAAGGGAATCGCACCGCAGGTACTGGCTGCGACCACCAACGGCACGTTCGGCAACCAGACCTTCGGCGTCACTTCAGGCACTTCCGGCTGCACCCAGGACGGCATGGTCTCGTCGACCTGGAAGACCTCGATGTTCATCGACGGCAACAAGGAGCGCCTTGCCCGCGACATGTCCCAGGGCGGCGGCGAAACGCTTGACTCGCTCGCGCACCTGATCGGGGTGGCGGACAAGGACCGCGCCGCGTTCAACCGCGTCACGCGCGAGAACCTGGCCCGCATCTTTCCCGCCGCCGATACTCCGACCGAGCAGGTCGTGACGGCGCTGCGCGAAGTGCTCGCCGGTGAGCGCGAGCTGGCGCAGTACGCGGCTTCGATCTGAGCGCTGCATCCACGCGCATCGGGTCTTCGAAAACCCAGTGGCGTCCCGCCACTGGGTTTTTTGTTGTCGTAGACTCCGCGGCGCCGGGACCGCCGTCCATCACAACTTGCACCGCATCCTTCGCGCCCTTGTCTGCGTCATCGCGGGCCTGATATCGCTGCCGTCGTCGCGCGCCGCAACGGCGGAAGACATCTATCTTCGGGAACTCGCCGCGCGTGCGCGGCAACTGCGGCTCGCGGAGCGCCCGGAGTGGCTCAAGCTGCTGCATTACAAGCCCAACCTGCTCCTGCCCGGGGTGCACAGCCTGGTGGACAGCCGGGAATTCTTCAATGCGCCGAACGGCAAGACCGATCCGGAAGCCGAGCTGGAGGCCACGCTGGCCGCCTTCTTTTCGGATGTGGAGGAAACGCAGGACCGGCAGAACCCGCAGTGCCGCTTCATCGCGCGCTACACCTGGCTCAGGAGCGAACTTGCGTTCGACCCGGCGCGGCTGCCGCCGCGGCGCTGCAAACGCTTCGATGACTGGCACGCCGCATTGAATCCCGGCGGGTTGACGCTGGTCTTTCCCACCGCGTTTCTGAACAGCCCGTCGTCGATGTACGGGCACACGCTGCTACGCGTGGATGCCAAGGACCAGGACGAGCGCACGCGGTTGCTCGCCTACGCAATCAATTTCGCCGCCATCACGGACGAGACCAACGGAATCCTGTTCGCGGTGAACGGCCTGATCGGCACCTACCCGGGAGAGTTTTCGATCATGCCCTACTACCTCAAGGTGCGCGAGTACAACGACCTCGAGAACCGCGACATCTGGGAGTACGAGTTGAATCTCACCCCGGAAGAGATCGACCGGGTGCTGATGCACGCCTGGGAGCTCGGGCCGGCGTATTTCGACTACTACTTCTTCGACGAGAACTGCGCCTACCATCTGCTCGGACTGCTCGAGACCGCGCGGCCGGACCTCGATCTCACCGACCGCTTCCGCTGGTGGGCGGTGCCGTCGGAGACGGTGCGCGCGGTGGTGCAGGTGAAAGGGCTGGTGAGCCACGTCACTTACCGGCCGTCCAACGCCACCGTGATCCGCTTTCGCCTCGGCCCGATGGACGGCGCACAGCGACGCGAGGTACGGGATCTCGGCCTCGGCAGAATCGGTTTGCAGGACCCGCGCTTGCTCTCCGAGCCGGTCGCGCAGCAGGCGGCGGAGCTGGAGGTCGCCAACGACTACGTGGGCTATCTGCGCGCGGCGGGACGCGTGCCGGAGGCGGAGGGCGCGGCGCGCGCGCGCGAGCTGATGCTGGCGCGCAGCCGGCTCGATGTGCCCGCCTCGGATGCGCAGCCGCCGGAGCCCGAGGTGCGGCCGGACCAGGGCCACGGCGCCGCGCGCGTCGCGCCGGCCTTCGGTTGGCACGACGGGCGCGAATTCGAGGAGCTGGGCCTGAGGCCGGTCTACCACGATCTGATGGACCCGGAGCCCGGTTACGTGCACGGCGCGCAGCTCGAATTCTTCGACTTTGCGCTGCGGCACTACGAAGGCGGCGCGACCGAAGTGCAGAAATTCGTGCCGGTGGATATCCTCTCGCTGGCGCCGCGAAACGATTTCTTCCAGCCGCTGTCCTGGAAGATCAACGCCGGCTGGACGCGCGAGCGCCAGCCGGACGGTACCGAGCCGATGGTGTTCGGCGTCAACGGCGGCGCGGGATTCACGCGCAGCGCGCCGGATGCGATCGTCGGCGAGGCGCTGCTTTACGCCTTCCTGGAGGGCACGACGCGGGTGGATCGCCGCATCGGCGAGGGTTACGGGCTGGGAGCGGGGCCGAGCGTCGGCGCGCTGGTGGACGTGACGCCGCAATACCGAGTGAATGCAACCGCGCGCGTGGATCGTTTTTTCCTCGGCCAGCAGGACACCGAATGGCGGCTTCAGCTCCAGCAGCGTCTCACGCTCGGCCGCCAGGCCGCGCTGCGGCTGGATCTGGCGCGGCAGCGCGAGGCGGCCCAGCTCTGGAACGACGGCATGCTGTCGCTGATGCTGTATTTCTGATGCGACGCGCCGTTCTCGCGCTCCTGCTGGCCGTCGCCGGATGCACGTCGGTGTTCTTCCAGCCGCATCGCATCCAGGTGCACACGCCGGAACAGCTCGGCTTGCGGTCCGAAGTGGCGCACTTGCGCGCCGCAGACGGCGTTGCGCTCTACGGCTGGTACCTTCCCGCGCGGGCGAACGCCGCGGGCACGGTGCTGTTCCTGCACGGCAACGCGGAGAACATCAGCACCCACATCGCCTCGGTGGCGTGGATGCCGGCGCAAGGGTTCAACGTCTTCCTGATCGACTACCGCGGCTACGGCGCCTCCGAGGGCACGGCCTCGCTCGCCGGCGCGCAGCTCGACATCGACGCCGCGATGCAGTGGCTGCTGGCGCGCAAGGACATCGATGCGCAACGCATCGCGATCTTCGGGCAGAGCCTGGGCGGGGCGCTCGCGATCTACAACGTCGCGCATTCGCCGTATCGGGAGCATGTCCGCGCCCTTGTCACCGACAGCGCGTTCTCGGACTACCGGTCGATTGTGAGCGAAAAACTCGCCGGCTTCTGGCTGACCTGGCCCTTCCAGTGGCTGCCGCGGTTGACGGTGGACGACGCCTACAGCCCGCTCGCCGCGGTAGCGGCGGTGAGCCCGATCCCGCTGCTCGTAATCCACGGCGGGCGCGACGCCATCGTGCCGGTCGAGCACGCGCGTCGCCTGTTCGACGCCGCCAGGCAGCCGAAGGAATTGTGGATCGAGCCGCAGGCGGGCCACATCCAGAGCCTGCGCGACGAGGCATTGCGCGCCCGCTTCATTGACTACTTGCGCAGCGCCTTCGCCGCCGCGCCGGATGCGGCGCGCCCGCCGGCGAGATAGTCCGCGGAGAAAATCGCCCTTAACCCGGTTTATCCGACCAACGCATTCGGTCCATGATGCGTGTTACGCGCCGGTTCGGCGCAACGACGGATGACGAAAGGAGCCGGACATGTACGTTCTGATGGGTGCGAACGGCAATATCACTTCCAAGGCGGCGAAACTGCTGCTGTCCCGGGGCGCGAAAGTGCGCGTCGTCGGCCGCGCCGCGGCCAGGATGAAGGCGCTGCAGGACGCCGGCGCCGAGCTCGCGGTCGGCAACGCGCAGGACGCCGGTCTTCTCGCCGCTGCGTTCCGCGGCGCCACCGCGATCTACACGATGATCCCGCCGGACTACGTCTCGCCGGATCACCGCAAGTACCAGAACGCGGTGAGCGAGGCGATCGCGCAGGCGATCGTGAAGAGCGGCGTGAAGACGGTCGTGAATCTGAGCAGCGTCGGTGCGTCGCTGCCCGGCGGTACCGGGCCGATCGCGGGGCTGCACGACAACGAAGAGCGACTGAACAAGCTCGACGGCGTGAACATCCTGCACCTGCGGCCGGCTTATTTCATGGAGAACCATCTGCATGCGATCGGGCTGATCCGGGCGACCGGGGTCTACCCGGCGATGATCGCCCCCGACGCGCCGGTCGCCATGATTGCCACCCGCGACATCGCCGCGGTGGTCGCGGAGGAACTTTCGCAGCCGCGCTTCAAGGGGCACACGGTCAGGCACCTGCTCGGCCCGCGCTCGGTCACGATGGCGGAGGCGGCGCGCGTGCTCGGCGCGGCGATCGGCAAGCCGGACCTGAAATACGTGCAGGCGGACCCGGCGCAGGCCAAGCAGGGGATGGTGGCGGCGGGCTTTTCGCGCAACGTCGCGGGCCTGTTCGAGGAGATGAGCAAGGCGCTGTCGGACGGGCGGATCAACGCCACCTTCGCGCGCGATGCGGGCAGCGCCGCGCCGACCACGCTGGAATCTTTCGCCAAGGAAGTCTTCGCGCCGGCCTGGAACGCCGGCGGCGCGCACTGAGAATCCGCGGCGCGCGCGCGAGCCGCGACCGCATGCACGGACTTGTCCGACAAACCGCTACGGATCCCGTTGATCCTCGGCGCGCTGATCGCGTTCGCGCCGATGTCGATCGACATGTACCTGCCGAGCCTGCCGGCGCTCGCGCGCGCGTTCGGCACCGGCGCCGCGTCGGTGCAGCTCACGCTGGCCGCATTCTTCGCCGGCCTCGCGGTCGGCCAGGTGCTCTACGGTCCGCTCGCCGACCGCTTCGGTCGCAAGCCGCCGCTGTATCTCGGCCTGTCCCTGTACGTGCTCGCCAGCGCCGGCTGCGCGCTCGCTTCCGGCATCGAAAGCCTGATCGCGCTTCGCTTGGCCCAGGCGGTCGGCGGCTGCGCCGGACTGGTGATCTCGCGCGCGGTGGTGCGCGACCTGTACGAGCGTCAGGAGGCGGCGCGCATGTTCTCCACCCTGATGCTGGTGACCGGTCTGGCGCCGATCCTGGCGCCGCTCGCCGGCGGCTACCTGTTGGTGTGGCTCGGCTGGCGGGCGATCTTCTGGGGCCTCGCGCTGTTCGGGCTCGCCTGCCTCGCCGCGGCCGCGCTCTGGCTGCCGGAAACGCATCGGGCGCACGGCGCGCGCGCCGGCGTGGGCGCGGCGCTCGCCGCCTACGCACGACTGCTCGTCCACCGCCAGTTCGCCGGCTATGCGCTCGCCGGCGGCTTCGCGATGGCGGGCATGTTCGCCTACATCTCCGGTTCGCCCTTCGTGTTCATCGACGTGTACGGCGTCCCGGCGCAGGCCTACGGCTGGTTCTTCGGCGCCAACGCGGCCGGCATCGTCGTCGCATCCCAGGTCAACCGCGGGCTGCTCAGGCGGCATCCCGCCGGGAAAATCCTTGCCGCGGCGAACGCGGCGAACGCGCTCTTCGGCGTCGTGCTGCTCGCATCCGCGGCAAGCGGCGCGGCGGGCTTCCTCGGCATCCTGGTGCCGTTGTTCGCCTACGTCGCGGCGCTGGGCTTCGTCTTTCCCAACGCCGCAGCAGGGGCGATGGCGCCGTTCGCGGAGCGCGCCGGCAGCGCATCGGCGTTGCTCGGCACGCTGCAGTACGTGCTGGCCGCGGCGGCGAGCGCGCTGGTGGGCGCGATCCACGATCACAGCGCGCTGCCGATGAGCGCCGTCATCGCCGGCTGCGGCGTGGCTGCGCTGCTGTCCCATCGCCTGCTGATCGGCCGGACCGAAGCATCGAGCTGAAAGCGGGCCTCAAGCCGCACGCAGCGCGTCGACGATGTTCATGCGCGCGGCGCGCGCCGCCGGCAGGAAGCCGCCGAGCAGTCCCATCGCCAGCGAGAACGCCAGCGTCTTCGCCACGATTGCCGGCGTCAGCACGAAGCGGAAGGACAGATCGGCGAAGGTCTGGAAGTTCGTGGTCGAGAACGAAGCGAACTGCATCAGCGATGCGGCTGCCAGACCGGCCGCACCGCCGGCGAGCCCGAGCAGCAGCGCTTCGGCCAGGAAGGCCGCGAGCACGTCGCGGCGCTTGAAGCCGAGCGCGCGCAGCGTGCCGATCTCGGTCACGCGGTTCGCCACCGCCGCGTACATCGTGATCATGGCCCCGATCATGGCGCCGATGGAGAAGATGGAGGTCAGGGTCAGGCCGAGGATGTTGATGAACGTGGACAGCGCCCGCGACTGGTCGCCGTAGAACACCTGCTCGCGCTTGACCTCCTGGGCGAGCCGCGGGTCGGCATCGATCTCCTCGCGCAGGCGCTCGAACAGGCTGCCGTCGGCGAGCCGCACCACCATCGAGGAGTAGGCGATGCGGCGGAACGCCTGCATGAGCTGGTCGACGTCGCCCCAGATCTCGGAGTCGAAGCCGCTGCCGCCGGCGTCGAACTCGCCGACCACGGTCCAGTCGTGCTGCGCGAAGCGCAGGCTGTCGCCGACGCGGGTGCCGGTATAGCCGCGCGCCACGCTGCTGCCGACGACGATCTCCGCGGCGCCGGGATGGAACATGCGGCCGGAGACGAGCCGAACCTGCGGCCGGAGCATCATGCCGAGCGGCGAGACGCCGCGGATCACCACGTTGGACGGCTTGTCCATGCCGATCCGGTTGAGCGAGATCAGCACCACGACCTCCTTCGACGCCAGCCGCCTGCCGTCGGGGCCGATCGCGACTGCGGGATTCAACTCGATCGCCGCCGCCTGGTCGCGGTAGATGCCGCTCTGGATCTCGGTCTCCGCGCCCTTGCGGATCGCCACCACGTTGTCGTACTCGCCGGTGGTGACCAGGGTGCGTTTCAGCCCCGCGTCGAGCATCAGCACGGTGGCGAAGACGAAGACCACGAGCGCGAGCCCGCCGGCGGTGAGCGCGGTGGTGAGCCTGCGGGTCCACAGGTTGCGGGCGACGTAGTGCAGCGGAACCGGCATGGCCGTCAGGCGATCGCGCGCAGCCCCTCGACGATGCGCACGCGCGCCGAGCGCACCGCCGGGATGACCGCCGCGGCGAGCCCGACCGCCAGCGCGCACGCGAACTGCATCGCCACGGTGCCGGGCGACACCTGGAACACCGGGAATATGTTTCCCGCCGCCATCTTGAACACGGTCGCGGCCGGCGCGGTGAGCAGTATGCCGGCGCCGCCGCCGATGGCGCAGATGGCGAGCGATTCGCCGACGATGAGCAGCGCGAGGAATCCGGGGCCGAAGCCGATCGCCTTGAGCGTGGCGTACTCCGCGGTGCGCTCGCGCGCGCTCATCGCCATGGTGTTGGCCATCACCGCCAGGATGATCAGAATCACGACGTAGGAGACGATTTGGATGGCGGCGATGATCTGGTTCGACATCGCGACGAAGCCGAGCTGGAACGCCTGCTCGGTCTCGGTGAGCGTCTCGGCGAGCGAATTGCGGAACAGCGAATCGATCGCGCGCGAGATGGCGGCGGCGTTGTCCGGATCGTCGATGCCGGCGACGTAGACGCCGACCTGGTCGGCCCGCCGCGGCGCCGTCTTGCGCAGCGTCTCGTTGAGGTAGTCCCAGTGGAACAGCATCTGGCGCGTGATCTTGGTTCTGTCGGAGCCGTCGAAGATGCCGCGGACCACGAATTCCCAGGTGCCGGGAAAGATCGTGCCCTTCAGCGGCAGCACGTCGCCGACCCGCAGGCCGAACTGGTCGGCGAGCTGCCGGCCGACGAGGCAGCCCTTGCGGTCGCGCAGATACGCGATGCGCTGCTCTTCGGGCAGCACGAACTCGCTGTACAGATCGAGATAGTTGTCGGAGACGGCGAACTGGGCGAAGAAGTTCTTCGGTTCCCGATAGATGCCGCCGAACCAGTTCGAGTGCGCGACTTTCGTGACCCCCTCCACGCCGCGGATCCGCGCCTCGTAGCTGATCGGCAGCGAAAACACGAGCGAGATCGCGTTGCGCGTTACCAGGCGCGCGTTGGAGGCGGCGTAGGCGCCGGCGTACCACGCGTCCACCACCGTCTGCAGCAGGCCGTAGGCGAGCACCGCCACCGCCAGCCCGACGACGGTGAGCGCGGTGCGCAGCCGGTGGCGCAAGGCGTTCCTGACGACGAGCTTGAACAGATGCATTGGTAAACGGCTAATGCGCGACCGGCTCGGGCGCGCCGATCAGCTCGCCCTTCTCCAGATGCACCAGCGCCTTCGCCGCGCGCGCGGCGTTGGCGTCGTGGGTGACCATGATGAGGGTCTTGCCCAGCTCGCGGTTGAGCCGCTGCATCATGGACAGGACGTCGGCCGCCGAATTGCGGTCGAGGTCTCCGGTGGGCTCGTCGGCGACGATCAGGGTCGGGTCGGCGATGACGGCGCGGGCGATCGCCACCCGCTGCTGCTGGCCGCCGGACAACTCGTTGGGGTAATGATCCATGCGGTCCGCGAGCCCCAGCATGGACAGCGTCAGCGCAACGCGCTCCCGGCGCTCGGCGCGCGACAGCGCGGTGAGCAGCAGCGGCAGCTCCACGTTCTCGTACGCGGTGAGCACCGGCATCAGGTTGTAGAACTGGAAGATGAAGCCGACGTTCGCCGCCCGCCACTCGGCGAGCTCGGCTTCGGCGAGCGCAGTGATGTCGACCCCGCCGACGCGCAGCACGCCTCCGTCGGGCTTGTCGATGCCGGCGACGAGATTGAGCAGCGTGGTCTTGCCGGAGCCGGAAGGACCCATCAGCGCCGTGAAGTCGCCCTCCCGGATATCTAGGCTGATGCCGGTCAGCACCGGCACGATCTGGCCGCCGCGCCGGTAGGACTTGCGCAGATCGCGGATCTCGACCAGCGGCGCGTTCATGCCTCAGCTCTTGCCGAGCGTGACGCGGCTGCCGTGCTTCACCTTTTCGCCCGGCCGCAGCACCAGGCGATCGCCCGGATTCACGCCCTGCACCGCGACCAGTTCGCCGATCTTCGCGCCGACCTGGACCGGCACTTCCTCCGCCCTGCCGTCCCTGACGCGGAACACGACCTTCCTGCCGTTGCGCTCGACGACCGCCGCTTCCTGCGCCGCGGTGACCGGCCGCTTTTCCTCCGCCGCGACGGGCCGGGAGAGGAAGGCGACCTTCGCGCTCATGTCGGGCAGCACGCGCGGGTCGCGATCCACGAAGCGCACCTTTACCAGCACCGTGGCCTTGGAACGGTCCACCGTCGGCACCGTGCGCGACACCGTCCCCGCCAGCCGCACGTCGGGCAGGGCGTCGAGCTGGATCTCGCAGGGCTGGTCGACCTTGATCTTCGCGATGTTCGATTCGGCGACGTCGGCTTCGACCTCCAGCGTGTCCATGTCGGCAACCGTGACCACCGCGCCCTTGGTGTCCGCCGCCGAGGAAAAGGGCGTGATGTTGTCGCCGACGTTGGCGTTCTTGGTCAGCACCACGCCGTCGAAGGGCGCGCGGATCTCCGTCTGCTCGACGGCGACCTGCGCCGCGCGCGCGTTGGCCTGCGCCGAGGCGATGGCTGCCTCGAAGCCGGTGATCGCCGCGGCTGCCTTGTCGTAGCGCGCCACATCGGCGTCGTGCTGCGCGCCGGAGATGAAGTTCTTCGCCAGCAAATCGTCGGAGCGGCGCAGGTTCGCCTGCGCGTCGCGCAGCTCAGCCCGTCCCTGCTCGAGATTGGCGCGCGCGACATTCACCTGCGCCAGCGCCTGCTCGTGGGCGGCGCGCACGTCCATGCTTTCCAGCCGGGCGATGACCTCGCCCTTCCTGACGCGGCTGCCCTCCAGCACGCCCAGCCATTCGAG
>Ga0070741_10015380_pt1 | contig 12976 bp, 9 predicted proteins | sample Coa_R1_4_FD_66440 | JGI IMG/M metagenome (GOLD analysis project Ga0070741, IMG submission 66440) | Surface soil microbial communities from Centralia Pennsylvania, which are recovering from an underground coalmine fire - Coalmine... | ecosystem: Environmental > Terrestrial > Soil > Unclassified ...
TGGACCTCGAGCCACTCGTCGTCGCGAAGCTCGCGGAGCTGCTGGCAGACGACGCCGTAGTCGGCGATCACCCTCAGCTCGCCGGTAGTCGTGATCAGCACACAGCCCACGGGCTGTAGTGTAGGTGCCTACCCATGGTCTGTGGCTGCAGGCTGCCACCTCACGGGCTCTGACGTCCTTACCCTCACGGCACCGCTTCGTGCCGCCGAGGACGACTGGCTCAAGGAAGGGAGAGAGGAAAGATGACAGGAATGATTCTCCCTTCCCGAGGCTGTGGAGGCACTGGGCGCGCCGTACAGGACCCTATGATCGGCCCCGTACGGAAAAGCTAGTCGCGGCCAGGGATGGGCGGACGCTGCCCCTCAGGGATCAGGAGCGTATACGGCTTGTCGCCGCGGCGCTCCTTGAACTCCTTGCGGGCCGCTTCGCGCAGCGAGTCGTCGCCCAGTAGCTCGATCGCCGTGCAGGCGAGCGTCTTCGCCGCGACCATGCCGCCCTTCTCTCCGATGGAGGTGCCGGTGCACGCCGTGATCTGCCACGAGTGGCCCGGGCAGCCGTGCGCCTGGGTCGTGGCGACGAACTGCTCGGTCGGGGCGATCCAGCTCACGTCGCCCACGTCGGTCGAGCCGCCGCCGCGCCTCGGCTCGGTTCTGAGCGGCAGCACCTCTTCGTTCAGGGCCGGCCCCTCGGGCGCATCGGGGATCGACTCTCGGATCTTCGCCGCGAACGCCTTCTCCTCGTCGGTGAACCTGGGTGCGCCGACCAGCCGCAGGTTCCGATCGAGCGCGTCGGCGATCGGCCTGTTCGGCACGAGCTCGTGGCAGTCGGTGTCCAATTTCCGCTCGACGAGCTTCGTTTGACTCATCATCGCGGCCGCCTCGGCGATCTTGTCGATCCAGGCGAGGTAGGCCTCGACGTCCTCGTGCTTATCGGCGCGCACGTAGTACCAGACCGACGCGCGCGGCGGCACGACGTTCGGCTGGATGCCGCCGTCCGTGACGACGTAGTGGATGCGGGCGTCCTCCGCGACGTGCTCGCGCATGTAGTTGACGCCGACGTTCATCAGCTCGACCGCGTCGAGCGCCGAGCGGCCACGATGTGGTGAGGTCGACGCGTGCGCGGCGACACCGGCGAACGTGTAGTGCACCGAGACCATCGCCTTTCCCGATCCGAGCGAGACCTGCGTCTTGTCCGACGGGTGCCACGTGATCGCGGCGTCGAGGTCGTCGAACAGCCCGGCGCGCGCCATGTACACCTTGCCGACCAGCAGTTCCTCGGCTGGGCAGCCGTAGACGCGCAGGCGCCCTTTGATCCCCGCCTTCTCGAGCGCCTCCTTGGCGGCGAGCCCGGCGAACGTGCAGGCCGTGCCGAACACGGAGTGGCCGCAGCCGTGGCCGTAGCCGCCCGGGACGAGCGGGTCCTGGGTGGGCTGCGCCTTCTGCGAGAGGCTGGGCAGCGCGTCGTACTCGGCGAGGATGCCGACGACCGGGCCGCCCTCACCCCACTCGGCGACGAAGGCGGTCGGCATGTCCGCGACGCCGCGCTCGACGCGGAAGCCGTTCCGCTCGAGCAGGTCGGCCAGCCGCTCGGCGGAGCGCGTCTCGAGCAAGCTCGGCTCCGCGTAGCCCCAGATCTCGCGGTTCACCTCGGCGAACGCAGCCGCCCCCGCGTCGACGTACTGGATCGCCCGCTCCTTCGCGCTTTGCAGCCGGTCGGTCAAAACGGTGGCCACCAGGCACTCCTCGCTCGTCCGGTTTGGGCGGCGAGCATACCACGGGGTCGCTCCGTATACTGGCGCCCGGAGGAAGGGGTGACGGAAACGCGCCCGACGCTGAGGATCACCCGCGGTCGACCGCGGCTTCTCGACGCACCGGTCGGCGCCGAGCTCGTGCGCCGCGGCGTCCGCTGGCGTAAGCACGGATTGCTCACGGACGCCGACGCGGTGCGCCAGGTGCACGTGGAGATGCTGGAGGCGGGCGCCGAGCTGATCCGCACGAACACGCTCGGGCTGAACGGCCGGATCTTCCTCGACGTCTTCAAGAGTCCGGCGCACATGGCGCACATCGGCGCGCCCGGGCTGGACACGCTCGCGCCCCGGCTGGCGGCCCGCGCCGTCGAGATCGCCCGCGAGGCGCGCGAGCAGGCCGGATGCCTCGACGTGCCGGTCGCGGCGGTGCTTTCCCCGCTCGAACACGTCTTCCGGCCCGACCTCGTGCCCGAATCGGAGGTGGCGCAGCGCGAGCACGCCGACCTGGCCAGGGCGATGGCCGACGCCGGGGCCGACCTGTTCTACGTGGACGCGCTGACGACGCTGCGCGAGACCCGCGCCGTGCTGGACGCCGTCCAGGGCATCGGGCGGCCCGTCATCGCCGCGTTCGTCGTGGACGAGCGCGGCGACCTGCTCGGCGGCGAGGCGCTGGGCGACGCGCTCGCGCTCGCCCGTCTCTGCCGCTGCGAGGCCGTCGTCCTGACCGGCGCGCCGCTAGAAGACCTCCTGCTCGGCCTGGCAGCGATCGGCGCGACGCCGATGCCACTGGGCCTGGCGCCGATCTGCGGCTATTACGACCCGCCGAGCTGGAAGTTCGACTTCCACCCGCGCTTCGGCGGCGCGCCCGCACCCGAGGCGTTCGCGTCCGAGCTGGTCGCGGCGCTCCCGGCCGACGCGGCGATCGTCGGCGCCTGGTGCGGAGCCGGCCCCGAGCACATCAGCGCGCTCCGCGACCGGCTTGCCCTGGCAGTGGCAGGGGGTGGAAGCGGGCCGGGCGGGGGTGTGGCCCGATGACGGAAGGCCCAGCGTCCCCCATCCCCGAGAGCGGAGCGACGGGCCTCGGCCGTCGCGCGGACCGGCCGCGCCGTCTGCGGGCCGCGACGGTCGCAACTCCTCGCGGCCGGGGCTTTGCGGCATGACGTACGCGTACGTCGCCGAGCGGCTGGCCGCTCGCCGGCCGGTGATCCTCGACGGCGCGATCGGCACCGAGATCCTGCGCCGCGACCTCACCTGGGCCGACCACCAGAACCTTGCGCGGCCGGACGTCATTCGGGCGCTCCACGTCGACTACGTCAACGCTGGCGCCGACGTGATCTCGACGAACACCTTCCAGCTCTCGAAGCGGAGCATCCGGAACCACTTCCGCGACGCGGCGCACATGCGCCGCGTCGGCGCGCCCGATCTCGAGACCCGGCCCGAGGCGATGCTGCGCGCCGCCGTCCGCCTGTGCCAGGACGCACGCGCCGCCGCCGCCGACGGGCGCCCGGTGGCGATCGCCGGCGCGATCACGACGCTCGAGTGGTGCTTCCGACCCGACCTCGCGCCGAGCGCCGACGACGCGGCCGCCGAGTACCGCGAAATCGTCGGCGTCCTGGCCGACGCCGGCTGTGACCTGATCCTGGTCGAGACCGTCAACTCGGTCGGCGAGGCAGTGGTCGCCGCCGAGGCGGCGCGCCGCGTCGGCATCCCGGTCTGGGTTAGCTTCGTGCCGGACGAGGAAGGCCGGCTGTTCACCGGCGAGACGATGGCCGACGCCGCCGAGGCGCTCGCACCGCTCGGCGTGGATGCCATCCTCCTGAACTGTGCCCCACCCGACGACTGCGCGGCCGGACTGCGCGAGCTCCAACCGAGCAGCCAGACGGCCACGGGCCTCTACCCGCACGTCGGCCGCTTCGACCCACCCGAGTGGCTGTTCACCGACGAGTACCCACCGCGCCGGTACGTCGACGAAGCCCACGGGTGGCGTGAGATGGGCGCGACGGTGATCGGCGGCTGTTGCGGTACGACCCCGGACCACATCGCGTTACTCGCGCGGGCATTCCGGTGAGGGGGCCATCAGCCAACCTCTTTCCCCGAGGGAGGAGGGGCGGCTAGACGTGGCATCGCACCGCTACGACGTCGTGGTGGTCGGCGCCGGCCACAACGGGCTGGTCTGCGCGGCGTACCTCGCCAGTGCGGGACGCCGCGTGCTGGTGCTCGACCGCCGCGACCGCGTCGGCGGCGCGGCGACGACCGAGGAGATCCAACCGGGGTTCCGCGCCTCGACCGCCGCGTACCTCGTCTCCCTGCTCCAACCGAAGATCGCCCGGGACCTCGAGCTCCACCGGCACGGCTACGAGGTCATGCCCAAGGACCCGGCCTACTTCGCCCCGTTCCCCGACGGTCGCGCCTTCTTCATGTGGCAGGACATGGCGCGGACCCAGGCCGAGATCGCGCGGCTCTCCCCGCGCGACGCAGAGCGCTACCCGGCGTACGAGGCGTTCCTCGACCGGGCCGCCGCGGCGATCCGGCCGTGGCTGCTGCGCCCGCCGCCGGCGACCGGCACGCCCTTCGACGACGACCCGGAGCTGGCCGCGACGTTCGCCCACGGCTCCGCCGCCGATCTGCTCGACCGCTGGTTCGAGTCCGACCGATTGAAGGTCGCGCTCGCCTCCGACGGCGTGATCGGCCACAACGGCGGGCCACGCACGCCGGGAACGGCCTACGTCCTCCTGCACCACCAGATGGGCGGCGTGGGCGGCGTGCGAGGCCTGTGGGGCTTCGTGCGTGGGGGGACGGGCGCGCTCTCCGAGGCGATCGCGTCGTCGGCGCGGGCGGCGGGCGCCGAGATCAGGCTGAACGCCGAGGTGGGCCGCGTCCTGACACGCGACGGCGCGGCGGTCGGCGTGGCGCTGGCTGATGGCGAGGAGATCGCGGCCGACGCGGTCGTGTCGAACGCCGACCCGAAGCGCACGTTCCTCGGGCTGGTGGCTCCCGGCGACCTACCGTTCGACTTCCGCGCGCGCGTCGCGTCGTTCCGCTCGGCGGGCTGCTCGTTCAAGGTCAACCTCGCGCTCGACGGCCTCCCGGCGTTCACCGCCGCGCCGGGCCGCGAGGTCGGCCCGCAGCATCGGGGCACCGTCCACCTCTGCCCGAGCCTCGAGTACATGGACAGCGCCTGGCGCGACTGCCGCGCAGGACGCCCGTCCGCCGCGCCAACACTCGAGCTGACGATCCCGACCGCGTACGACCCCTCGCTCGCACCGCCGGGCAAGCACGTCGTGTCGATCTTCGCGCAGTACGCGCCGTACGGTCTGGTCGAGGGCAGCTGGGACGAGCTGCGCGACTCGTTCGCCGACCGGGTCGTCGACGTGCTGGCCGCGTACGCGCCGAACGTGAAGTCGCTGATCCTCGGCCGCAAGGTGTACTCGCCGCTCGACCTCGAGCGCACGTTCGGCATGGCAGGTGGTCACATCTTCCATGGCGAGCTGAGCCCGGACCAGCTCTTCGGCAAGCGGTTCGCCTACGAGACGCCGATCAAGGGGTTGTTCCTGTGCGGGTCAGGCACACACCCAGGCGGCGGCGTCATGGGTGCCCCCGGCCACAACGCCGCCGCGGCGGTGCTCGCCGCAGCCCCCTCTCCTTCTGGGAGAGCGGGACGGGGAGCGTGAGCCTTCCTTGGTCGCGCCCCCCGTCGTCGGTTGGCGGAGCCCAGGCGACGACGAATCGCGACGTTGGAGGGGCGAGGGCCAGGGCGTGGCGGCCGGGACGGTCGAGCCTCCGCGCTGCGCCCGGGACGAAACGCCGGCCTACAGGGCTTCGACGTCGACGCCGAGCTCTCCGCCGCTGTTCTTGAGCGCCTCCCACGTCGCCTCGGGCAGCGGGACGCCCTGCTCGCCGCGCAGCTTGCGAGCGCGTGCCTCGGGCTCGCCCGGCAGCAGCACCTCCTGGAACCCCGGCGCCGGTGGCACCGACTTCACACGCCCTAGCACGCGGTCGACCTCGGCCCGGTATTCGGCGGGTGGCGCGAACATCGCCGGGTCGAGCGTGATGAACAAGGTGCCGCCGAAGCGTCCCGGGCCGGGGAAGCGGTAGGCCGGCGCGACGACGTTGCCGAACAGCTCGGCGCAGACCGCCAGCGCGTAGCCCTTGTGCGCGCCGAACGGCAGCATCGTCCCGCCCTCGCGCAGCGCCGCCGGATCGACCGTGGGGTTGCCATCCTTGTCCTGAATGGCGCCGGCGGGCAGCATCTCACCCTTCGCACGGGCGACCGCCACCTTGTTCCCGGCCACGACGGTCGTCGCGAAGTCGAGCAGCACGTTGGGCTGCTGGCGGCCGCCTGGGATACCCATCGACCACGGGTTCGTGCCGAGCGCGCCCCTGCGCCCGCCGAAGGGGGCGGTGTTGCCGCCCTCCGGCGAGCCCGACCCGAGCGTCGCGATCATCGCGAGGCCAGCGGCCGAGGCGCGCTCCACGTACTCGCCCTGGCGGCCGATGTGGTTGCACTCGACCATCGCGACCACCGAGACGCGCGTCTCCCTCGCCTTGCGGATCGCGACGTCGGCGCCGAAGGCGGCGGTCAATTGGCCCCAGCCCCAGTGGCCAGAGACGAGCGCCGTGGAAGCCGTCTCCTCGAGGACCGTGGGCCGGGCATCCGGCCTGACGCGCCCCTCTTTGACGAAACGCATGTAGCTCGGGATGAGCTGGACCCCGTGCGAGTCGTGCCCCGCGAGGTTGCTGGCGATCAGGATGTCGACGACGTCCTTCGTTATGTCGCTCGGCGTACCCGCAGCCTCGAACAGCGCCGTCGCCACCCTGTGGAGTCGCTCCGCTTTGACCTGCAGCACCGCACTTCTCCTCTCGCTGGCGCCTGTCGTTCCGAGCGCGGCGACGAAATCACGACGGTGCCGACGCCGACCGCGGCCCAGGGTTCCTCGTCGTCGACGTTCTTCGGAAACGACAGGAGCGGTTTCGGGTGCGGCCATCTTACCGTTGCGTAACCGATCGCACCGCAGCCGGGACCTATGGACTATGCTCGCTCCACCAGATGCCCCCTCTGATGGGTTCGGTGGCGCGCGCCCGCGCCGCCCAGGTCCCCCTCCACGTCCTTCTCGAGTTGACGTACCGGTGCAACGTCCGCTGCGTCCACTGCTACCTGGCTGGCCAGGAGCGCGAGATGGCGCTCGACGAGCTGGCGCGGGTGCTCGACGCGCTGGCGGCGGCCGGCTGCCTCATCCTCACCCTCTCGGGCGGCGAGGTACTGCTGCGGCGCGACTTCTTCGACATCGCCCGGGCGGCGAAGGACCGCGGCTTCGCGCTGCGCATCTTCACCAACGCGACGCTCGTGACGCCGCGGGTCGCGGAGCGCATCGCCGCGCTCGACCCGCTCGTCGTCGAGTCGAGCCTGCTCGGCGGCGACGCCGCGACGCACGACGCCGTGACGCTGATCCCAGGCTCGTTCGCCAAGACGCTGCGCGGCGTCCGCTTGATGATCGAGCACGGCGTGCGCGTCAAGCTGAAGACGACGCTCATGAGCGTCAACGCCCACCAGGCCGAGGCGATGGAACGGCTGGCCGACGACCTGGGCGTCGAGCACCAGGTGTCCTACGTCATGATGCCGCGCCGCGACGGCGACCGCGTCCCGGTCCGGCTCCAGATCGGCGACGCGGCGCTGCGCGCCTACCTCGACCGGCGGCAGCGCGACCTAGCCGAGCCGATCGTGCCGACCGCTGTCGACGACGACGGCCTCTGCTCGGCCGGCCGCGCCGCCTGCTCGATATCGCCCTCGGGCGACCTCTACCCGTGCGTGCTGCTGCCGCTCAAGGCCGGCAACGTGCTCGAAACGCCGTTCGCGGAGCTCTGGCGCCGCGCGCCGGCGATGCAGCGGATTAGGCAGCTCTTGCGCGACCACGCGATCCACTGCGCCGGCTGCGACGACGACGGCCACACGTTCTGTCCGGCCTTGAACATGCTCGAGAGGGCCGACCCCGAGAGCCCGTCGCCACAGGTCCAGCGTGGCACGCGGCTCTGGCGTGACCTCGCCGCTACCTCAGCCTGACCGGCCGTACAGCTCCCGGTAGTAGGGCTCCATCCGGTAGATCAGGGAATCTTGAAGCTGGCACGTCAGGCCGCCGTCGATGACCAGCGCCGTGCCGGTGACGAAGCTCGACTCGTCCGAGGCGAGGTAGAGCGCGCCGTAGGCGATGTCGATCGGACGGCCGGGGCGGTGCGCGGGGTAGAGGTGCTCGGCGCGGGTGACAGACTCGGGGTTCTCGCGCACGCGCGCTTCGCCCTTCTCGGTCACGATCCAGCCGGGGCAGATCGCGTTCGCACGGATCCCCTGGTGGCCGAAGTCCACCGCGACCTCGCGCATCAGGTTGATCACCGCGGCCTTCGCGGTCTCGTAGGCCGCCCCTTTCGCCGCGGCCAGCAGGCCGTGCACCGAGGCGGTCGTGATGATCGAGCCGCCGCCAGCCTTGACCATCTCGGGAATGGCGTACTTGCAGCCGAGGTAGACCGCCTTGCACATCACGTTGAGGGCGCGGTCCCAGTCGGCCGAATCGAGCTCGACGACGGTGCCAGGTTTGTTCCAGTAGGCGTTGTTGAAGAGCACGTCGAGCTTCCCGTAGCGGCGGACGGTTTCCTCGACCATCCGCTGGATGTTCGCCTCGACCGCGACGTCGCACTCCAGGAAGAACGCATCGCCCCCGTCGGCCTTGATCTGCGCGACGGTTTCCTCGCCGTGCGGGACGTCGACGTCGATCACCGCGACCCGGGCACCCTCCTTCGCGAAGAGCAGCGCCGTGCCTTTGCCGATACCCTGCGCCGCGCCCGTGATCAGCGCGACCTTGCCAGCCAATCTCGCCATAGCGCCGAAGTGTACTCCGGCCCTGACCGCCTCAGGCGAGGACCGGGCCGACCTGCGGGTAGCGGCCGACGAGCGCCGCGCGGAGGTCGGCGAGCTTCGGAGGGTCCGACGTGCTGGACAGCGCCGCGTAGCTCGTGTCGAGCGCCATCTGCTTGCCCCACGCCCAGACCTGCTCGCGCGGCGGCTGCCCGGTGAGCGCGCCCACCCAATCGGCCCGCCCGTACAACGGCATGCCGCCGATCGTCACCAGCTCGACCCACGACGGCAGCGCCTCGACGACGTTCTCCCACGGGTCGGCGAGGCGACGCTCGAGGACCAGCACGTCGGCGGGCCGGCCGGCCGCGAGCGTGCCGAGGTGGGCGTCCAGCCCGGCGATCGCCGCCGCGCCGCTCGTCACCATATGGACGAGCTTCGACGCGGCGATGCTCACGCCCTGGCTCCGCAGCGCAGCGCGCGCAACCTTCATCTCTTCGAGCAGGCTCGGGCTCCCACTGGGCAGCCAGTCTGCCCCAAGCCCGACCGTGATGCCCATCGCCAGCGCCTGGCCCGCCGCCGTCGTCTGACCGTAGAGCCGCAGGTTGCTCTGCGGCGACCAGACCATCTTCGCGCCGGCGTCCTTCACCTGGCCGAGCTGCGCCGCCGTCAGCGCCGTGCCGTGGATGATGATCGTCGCCGGCGTGAGCAGGCCGGCGTTGGCTAGCGCGTCCAGCTCGGCCCGTGACCGGTCGTCGACACCCTCGGCGAGGTGGACGTAGAAGGCGTTCACGGCGCCGGCATCGATCTGCTGGCGGAGCCGCTGTGTATCCGCGTCGTCCGCCCGACCGAGGTCGATCATGGCGCGCGCCTTGTGCTGGCCGAAGACGTTGAGGTCGACGTTGCGCACAAGCGCCTCGGACTTGTCCGGGTACTTGGCGCTCGCGCCCTGGATCGCCGTCACACCCCCGATCAGCGCGCGCACCTCGGCGTAGCGCGTCTGAGTGGTCAGGAGAGGCGGGTCGCTCTGGAGCTTCGCCCACGGGTCCTTGACGACCTGCGCGTACTCGTGGCTCTGGCGCCAGGCGTAGCGGTTCGGGTACAGCCGGGGCGGCTCCCACGCCGCGAAGACGTTGTACTCCGGGTGGCCGTGCAGATCGATCAGACCTGGCAGGATGACGCCGTCCGTCTCGACCACGCGGACGCCCGGGTCGGCCGGCCCATCGACCACCGCGGTGATGGTCTCGCCTGAGATCACGACGGACCCCTGCTCGATCGCGCGATCGGGCAGCAGCACGCAGCCGCGAAGCGCGTACGGCGCGACGGCTCGGACAGCGGCGGCGCGCCGCGCCGCCGCGGGTGGTGGCGGCAGCTCGTCGAGGACCCCCTCCGTGTAGCTCCGCTCGAAGGCATCGGCGGCCGGCTTCACGACCAGATCTCCTTGGGCGCGGTCACAACGATCGTCGCCCGCTTCTCGTCGGGTGTCGAGCCCACACGGTCGGCCCAGCCGGGCAGCGCGCCCATCCACGTCGGGAGCCCGGCCGGCAGGTCGGCGGCCGGGATCGGCGGCGTGTCGTCCGGCGCGAAGGCGTCCCCGTACGGCACGAGCGGCCGCGCGACGTCCACGTGCGCGACCCTCGTCGAGAGGCGAGCGAGCGCCTCGTTCCATTCCCGCAGCATCCGCCGGGTCGCCGCGGCTGCCTTCGCGGGATCGCCGTGCGCGCTCGACTCGGGGTAGGTCGGGTGGGGGATGGACTCGTACGCGCCGGCGTAGCCCTGGCCAGCCGGCGTAGCGCGCCATCCGATGAACGCCGCGTCGGCCAGGTGGCCGAACGCGACGACCGCCTCGACGCCGGTCCCAACCAGCAGCGCGTCCAGCCACCGGTTACGGTAGGCGGCGATCCCCGGATCGGCGACGCGCTTCTCGCCGCCCTGCTGCCCGTACACACCGTACAAGAACGTGTTCACCATCACGTAGCTCGCCGTCAGGCCCAGCTTGGCGAGGAACCCCTGCGCGCGCTGGCCGGCGATGCCGATCAGGATCCGGCGCGTAACGGCCTCGTGAACGCTCGGATCCTGGCCGAGGACCAGCACACGCGCGCTGCCGTCCAGGCGCCCGCGGTGGAACACCGGTCCCCACTCGACGCGGAAGTCGGCCGGCGGGTAGGTCTCCGGCCCGGGGTACTCGCGGCACAGCGTCGCGAACGGCTCGGCGCCGTAGCCGGGATCGAACTCGTGGGCCACCGACCGTCAGGATAGGGCTACCTACCCGGGAGTCAAGCGCTCTCCAGCCGGCTCCACCGGTTCACCACCACCCTGCAACCTGGCGGCGGCCGAGGTGTCCGGGCTACGGCCTCGAGACGACCGGCCCCCGCGTCGGGACGATCGGGATCTCGCTGGTCCCGAACACCTTGTTGAGCGCCCCGATCTTCGGCGCCGGGCCGGCGATCCGCTCGAGCTTCACCGCGAACGACTTGATCGTCCGGCGACCGTTCGACGGTAGGTCGACCAGGCGGTTGACGGGCTGGTCCGGGTGGTGGATGGGGATGAACACCTGCCCCGGCAGCATCTCGTCGGAGACCTTCGCGCGCATCTCGACCGCGCCCTTCCCCGAGGTGATCCGGACGAGGTCGCCAGGCCCGATGCCGAGCGACGAGGCGTCGGTCGGGTTGATCCGCACGGTCGCCTCGCCCCACATCGCCATCAGGCCTTTCGAGCGGCTCGACATGGCGCCCGTGTTCCAGAGCGGCGTGCGCCCGGTGATGGCGAGCAGCGGGAAGTCGGCCGACGTGGCGACGAGCGCGTCGTCGAACCGGGCCGGCGTCAGCTTACCGCGACCCCGCTCGAAGCCACCGGAATAGAGCGTTCCGGCCCCAGGGTCACTCGCGTCGAGGACCGGCCACTGCAGGCCCTCGGGCTCGGTCAGCCGGTCGTAGCTGACGCCAGCGTAGATGCCGGCGACACGGCTTATCTCACCCATCACCTCGGCGGGCGAATGGAAATGGAACTGCCGCTCGACCCAGGCCTTGTCCTTCGCCGTCCGCTGTGCGACCTCGACGAGGATCTGCCAGTCGGGCCGGCTCTCGCCGATCGGCGCGAGCGCCGGGTTGATCCGTTGGATGCGCCGCTCGGTGTTGGTGAACGTGCCTTCCTTCTCGGCGTACGACGTAGCTGGGAGCACGACGTGCGCCAGCTTCGCCGTATCGGTCGGGAAGATGTCCTGGACGACCAGGAGCTCGAGCTTCCGCAGCGCCGCCTCGACCCGCGCCGTGTCCGGGATCGACCGCGCCGGGTTCGAGCCCATCACGTAAAGCGCTTTCATCTCGCCGCGCTCGATCGCCTCGACCATCTGGATGAGGGAGAGGCCCGGGCGCGCCGGGACCTCGACTTCCCAGGCGGACACGAGCGCGGCGGCGTCGGCGACCGGCCGGTAGCCGGGCAGCAAGTGCGGCAGGCAGCCCATATCCGCCACGCCGAGCGTGTTGTTCTGGCCGGTGAGCGGGACGATGCCCGAGGCGCGCTTGCCGATCTGCCCGGTGACCAGCGCCAGGTTCGCCAGTGCCCGGATCGTGTTCGGCGCGTTGGCGTGCTGGCTCACGCCCGAGGCGTAGCAGATCGCCGACGAGTCGGTCGCCGGCGCCTGACCCGGCCAGGCGATGACGCCCCACCAGGAGCCGGGGATGGGGTAGCGCTCGTCCTTGCCGCCGGTCGCGAAGATCCGCGCCGCCGCCTGGACGTCGGCCTGCGGGACGCCGGTGATCTGCTCGACGCTCGCCAGGTCGAACGGTGCGAGCGAGGCGACGAGCTCGTCGTACCCCTCGGTGCGGGACTCGACGAACTGCCTGTCGACGAGCCCCTCGTCGACGATCACGCGGAGCATGCCGTTGATCAGCGCGGCGTCCGTGCCTGGCCGCGGGCGGAGGTGCAGGTAGGCGAGCCGAGCCATGTCGGTCACGCGCGGGTCGATCAGGATGATCTTGCCGCTGTGGCGCGCCGCGCGCTTGACCCAGAAAGAAAGCACCGGGTGCGCTTCGGTCGTGCTCGACCCGACGACCAGCACGCAGCCGGCGTCCTCGAGGTCGCGCGCCGGGGTCGTCGGCGCCGCCGAGCCGAAGGCCTCGGTCAGCGCTTCGATCGTCGGGCCGTAGCAGAACTGCGTCGTCGGCTCGTCGACGTTGTTCGTACCGATGACGGTCCGGGCCAGCTTCTGGAAGAGGTAGCTCTCTTCGTTGGTCGTCTTGCCCGACCCGACGAACCCGATCGCGTCCGGACCGTAGGTATCGCGGATGCGCGCGAGCTCGCCGGCGACGAACGACAAGGCGTCGTCCCACGTCGTCTGGCCCTGCGAGCCGTCCGGGCGGCGGGTGAGCGGCGTCTTCAATCGGTCG
>Ga0070741_10015381_pt1 | contig 12976 bp, 18 predicted proteins | sample Coa_R1_4_FD_66440 | JGI IMG/M metagenome (GOLD analysis project Ga0070741, IMG submission 66440) | Surface soil microbial communities from Centralia Pennsylvania, which are recovering from an underground coalmine fire - Coalmine... | ecosystem: Environmental > Terrestrial > Soil > Unclassified ...
AAATACGATCACGAGGACAGGCAAATGCTTGTGCGTGATTTCCTTACCTGAGCATGTTGCGCAACGGCGACCCGGCCTCATGCGAGGACCATCTGGGCCATGCGCTCGTACGTTTGGCGATGGCCGTGGAACTGCGCGAACGAGCGCGCCAGGGCTGAGCAACTCGCACGCCGCGACGCGGCTTTTGCTGGCATTAACCCTCAGGAATGTTTCTTGACCACTGACCGCTGTTGACACTTTGCTAATCCGCGCTATATTTCATGCGTTGCCGCCGGCGACACCGTAGTATCGGCGATTTTTTGCATGTTCCCCCCTTTGCAGAAAATCAGCCGCCGGCGGCGTCAGCCATCTTATAAAAAATCTTCGGCGAGGCAAGCCACCTTTTCTCACTGGTGGGGCGCTGCTGACAACCGGCCGCCCACCAATCGTGGGTTATCCCCCCCTGGAGCAGGACGGCCGGTCTCAAAAGGTGAGTATCCGTTGAAGCGATGCGATCTGTCCGAGGGGAATTGGCCGTCCTGCCCAGATCAGGCATTACAAATCACGGGCCATAATTACGGACATAGCCAGCACCGTTGCGCCTCGAAAATTCGCCAATCGTCACGACCAATGCGTCTGGCGCACAGTGCCAGAACGAAGCATGGAGCAAAACGCACCCGCCGCGTAGCGCAATGTGGCAGGGTCAAGTTGTTGACAACTTATCGCATGGCGCTATGTTCCGCGCATGGCATCCCGCCAGCTCCCGCTGTTCCCGCCGGCGCCATCCGCCTCGCGGCCGTTCACCCGCTGGAGCCGCAAGATAGACGTGGTGCGGATTTGCGCGCGGTGCGGCCGGCCGATAATCACCCAGCGGCGCACCACCAAGGGCATCGTCTCGGAATACGTCTCGGCTGAGGGGCTGTGCTGGCAATGCAGCCGCGCCTCTGTTGATAATCGTTAATGAATTAAATAAATAATGCTTTCATCAATCCATTGATTCGTGCTTTGATGAAAGTATGACAACCATCATCGGTGTCGTCTCGCAAAAAGGCGGCGTCGGGAAATCCACCATCGCCCGCCTGCTTGCTCGCGAATATGCCCAGGCTGGTTGGAACGCCAAAATTGCCGACCTCGATGTGGCTCAAGGCACCAGCTTTAACTGGCAGGCGCGTCGGCTGCGCAACGCCATTGCCCCCGTCGTGGCCGTCGAACGCTTCGGCACGGTCGAACAGGCATTGCGAGTGGCGAACCATTACGACCTGCTCATATTGGACGGCCCGCCACAATCGTCGGCCGGCACGCTGCGCATAGCGCAAGCCAGCGATGTCATCATACTGCCGAGCGGTCTCGCATTGGATGACCTTGAACCAGCAGTCATGCTGGCACAGGACCTCGTCCATAAGGGCATAGCCGCCGGCAAGCTCACCGTCGCCTTCTGCCGCGTCGGCGACAGCGAGGCGGAACTCGCCGAGGCCCGTGGCTACGTCAACCAGGCCGGTTTCCGAGCCGTAGCCGAAGCTATGCCCGAGCGGGTGGCTTACCGCCGCGCCTTCGACCAGGGCAGAAGCGCCACCGAAACAGGATTTCCGTCGCTGAACGAAAAGGCCGACGCGATGGCGCAAAGCATCATCAACCTCATCAATTCCAACGGAGCTACAGATGGCAAGGATAGGACCACCACCGAAACGCAGCACCAAGGGCACGCCGCCGCCCGCAACGGACGCGGCAAGTCCCGCCAACCTCGACCGGCCGGCGCCCGGTGATTGGAAGCCACTCAACTTCCGCGTACCCACCGAGTTCCACCGCGAGCTCAAGAGCTACGCCGCCAATCACGGCGTCTCGATGCTGGAAGTGCTGATCGAAGGCTTCCGGCTGGTCAAGGAACACCAGCCTTAATGATTTAATGAATTGACAAATTAATGAATTAATGAAATATTTAATCCATGGACAGCACCGACAACAATTCCGAGAGTTGGGTTTCCTGGATGACCCCAGTAGATGATGCGCCGAATCGCGAAAGCTGGCTGATGGAAGCCGTCGAGCGGTTGGCCCGCTCCACGTTCCCAGCGTTTAAACGGCCTGCGTGGCGCGTCACCTGCGGCTGGCCGAAGGGTACGCGCGGGGGCAAGCACGCCATCGGGCAGTGCTGGCCATCTGCATCCTCGGCCGACGGCACCCACGAGCTCTTCATCTCGCCGGAATTGGATCGGCCCGTTGAAATCCTGCATGTCCTAGCGCATGAGATGGTCCACGCCATCGTCGGGACGGAAGCCGGCCACAAGGGCGAGTTCGTCAAGCTGTGCAAGGCGATAGGTCTGGTAAAGCCCTGGATCGCCACGACCGCCGGCCCGGAACTGGCCAAGACGCTGGCCATCTATGCCGCTCAGCTTGGACCTTACCCTCATGCCCGTTTAAACGACGTGCACAAGAAGCAGAGCACCCGCATGCTCAAAGCCACCTGCCCGAACCCGAAATGCGACCTGCTGACACAGTTAGGCAAGCCGCTTACCGGACGATTCAGCCAGGAAGTCGCCGACCTCGGTTTGCCGTTCTGCCCGCATTGCTCGACGCAGATGGAACTGGCCGGCGGACGGGGCGAAAGCTTGAAAGAGGCCGCTTGAATAACGCAACCGGGGCGGTGACTGCCGCCCCGATAGGAGAATCGCCACATGACGATGGCACAAGCAAAGCCTTCCATAGACCCACCATTCAAGCTTTCGCCCTGGGAGAAGGAGACTTGGGATTGGGCGCTCGCCGGCATGCTCGACATGATGGAGTCCGAAACCGAAGAAGACGGAAACGACTGGTCCGAAGCTGGGCAACGAGCCGACATGCTCTATCGCATCGGAACGCAGGCGCCGGACATAGCACGCGTCGAAGGTGAAAAATCAGAATTGAGACGGCTTGATAGTTTCTACCAAAAATTAGTCAAAGCTTGGCAAGTTTAACGAAACAACAAGGGGAATGACGATGAGCGTACATCAACATCAATATCGTTGCGGCTTCTGTAAACATTTAGCAATCCACCACAAGGATATTTACGGTCGGAGTGTATGCCGATACTGGATGAAATGCGGCTGCGGCGACAATCAATACAACGAACATCAACTTATTGGCCGTAATGATGCTCAACCAGAGAAGAAAAAATCTTCATCATAGGGTGGGGAATACCGATGGATTACTTAATGATGTGGATTGATGGCCAGCACGACGAATTACACGCCGCATTGAAAGCACTAGACCAGGAGAGCTTCGAGACTGAGGCGCACAACCTGGTGGCTAATTGTATCGACTTCGATATTGCGAACAGCGACGGAACCAACGCGACCGGCGAAGCTGACGACATGCGGGCGTTTTTGGCAACGGTGCGGTGGTAGCGCGCAATCTTACCTAACCGCACAAAAAAAGGGCCGGCAGTGCGGCGTGCTCGTGGCACACATCACCAACCGGCCCCCAGAGGATAAATGGACAGGGACAGTATCGCCCCAAAACCACGACTGGTGCAACAGTTTAACTCCGCAACCGGGCCACGCATGGCGGCCCCAAGGGATTAATCCCAATGGCTAAAACTTTCGCCACACTCACCACTGCCGACTGGCGTGACCTTGACGCCATCGTCAATTTCCTCAACGAAATCGTCGCGCCCGATGCCGACAGCTACCCCGACGAAACCGCACTGCTCGAAAGGTCGCGCGGGCTGCTGGCTGACCTGTATCGCGAATGGACCACCGAGCATCACGATGCCGCCCGCGAACTGTTTAACGCGGTTAACCTTACCGATAAGAAACACGCCAAGGTTTAATTGCCACCCGAGGCGTGTGCTGCCCGAACAGGAGAATCACAATGACGCTAGGCGAATTCAACGAACTAACAGATATTAACGATCCCGCTGTCTATGACATCCTTCCAGCCGATTTGATATTGGACGATGGTACTCAGGTTGGAGATCATCGCGAAGCAAAAGGTCTGCCGCCAGGCAAACGCTTTGGCCAATACACCATAACCGATCTACAAATCCTCAACGCGGTCTGGAATGCGCTTTCACGCAAATACAACGCGCCCTTGAATTAAATGCTTGCCGGGCGCCCCTGCCGGGCCGATGGAACTCTAAGATTATCTGACCCATTTAGGCGGGGGGATATCCGTCCATTCCGAGTCGTCGCGCGAGTAAAAAGTATCCGGCAAATCTCCCGCGAAAGTTTGGACCAGCACGACCTTTGGGTCTATCGCCATGAACAGGTCGATAGCAGCCTGCCTATCGGTACAACAGCCTGGTTTCATGTAAAGCTTGCCGACATTAGTCGCGGAGTTGTACTCAATACGCACAGGGCGGCCACATTGCAGCCGATCAATGGGATGATCGCTTCGCTTCACGCTTTCAACACCTCGCCATAGCGGTCACGCCGCTTAGTCAGGAATAACAAAAAAAGGCCCTCGGTATATACCAGGGGCCTGCTCGTCTCGACTGGCCGGACCGCGCTTTAGTTACTCAACTTACCAGCGCTTTCGCCCGTTCAATAATCTTTATTGCCTCGCGGGCTTCCGAAGTAAGCCTGCGTACAAACTGAGGCAACATTTCCAGCGCCTTAATCCTCAGGGTACGAGGTTCACCCAACAGCGGACCATGCACCATACAGGTAGGCTCACGGCGCTCATCGTCGGGCTCCGGTTCAAGCCAGGATCGCACCACAAAACACCATCTGTCGTTAAGCTTCGACCATCCCAACTCCTCGTCATCAAGGCGCTCCCACAATTCCAGGCCGACATTGGTTGCCGCAATCTGCCGTTCGACCGTTTGGATGATCTCGTTAATTGAATCGGACTGCGCATTCAGTTTCGCAGCCGCATCCTTGAGTTCCGCCAATGCATTATTGATTTCTTTGTCGGTCATGAGCTTCACGCTCCATTTGCCCTGTTCCTGGGCGCTCTGAGCGGCGTCACCCGCTCGGGGTTATGCGGTCCGACCAGTCAAGGCCGAACTATCAGAGAGTAGCACGCCGGGTTGCGGCTACTCAATTACGATTATCCATCATGGGTTACACGCGGGGGTGCCAGCGTGCATCCCCTCTCAAGCCTTCGGCATCGCACGCTCGGTTTGACGCAACCGCTTGCGGTCAGCTTTGCGCGATTCCTTGACCTGCCTTTTTTCAGCCGCAGCCACTGTTCGCCGAACTGATCGCGCCTTTTGCTCCATGTTCATGCTCTACCTCGTGAAATGAACTGCCGTTTCACCGCTAGTTTGCGCGGGAACCTGGGCAATAACTGCCGGGCAGAGGGACCGCCCTGGAGACACGACCCCTCGTCGCGTATGCGCCACGCCTAGCCCGACACATTCATCTTACTTACTACCCGAAAGCTTGTCAATTGCCTTGATGGGTGCTAGGATGGAATCATGCCAACCGAACGCGATCTGGCCTCATGAAGAAGTCGCTAATCCGCGAGGCGATGCGCGAAATTTCTCGCCGGCGCATGATCAAGCTCACCGCCCAACAGCGCCGGGAAATCGCCAGCAAAGCCGGCAAGGCGCGGTGGCAGAGCATGTCAAAGGATGAACAGCGCGCCTTAATCGAACGTATGGTCGAAGCACGAAGGAAGAAGCGGTGATGAGCGGCTCTAATTCAACTACGGGGTAACACGATGAATATCAATCCAAACCTGGTGATTAGAATAGACGACCTGCCTCTGCCCCAACCGGTAATCAACCGCCTATATGATTCCAACTATTGCGACATCTACGTCGGCGAACTCGTCCAGCACACCGAAGCCGAACTGCTCGCCGAAAAGCTCGATCCGGCAAGCCTCAATAAAATCAAAACGGTTCTCGCCCAAATGGGCCTGATGCTCGGTATGAAGCTTGAGCCGCCGCCGTCCCTCAAAGAATGGGACGAGCTATGGCTCGCTCAGCATAAGCAGCACGACGAAACCATAGGCCGCTGTTCCTGCTGCGGCACTTGGGTTTGCGATAAATGTAATGACCCGCACAACGACCGTTGTGTAATCACCTGCCCGCGCTGCAAACGAACCGACCCTTATGGTATGATCACCGTCCCCGATGATGTCTGGCGTTTCTACTGCCCCATCGAGTGGCAACGCAGGGTCCTATGCTTGGATTGCTGGAATGCCCTCGTGCAGGAAAACGATGGCGGTAAATATCAAACCAAGCACGGCCTGCCTGCCTGGCGCGGTTGCCCATTGCCTCCTGGAGGCCTTGCTCAACTCGAAGCCATGTCGGAAGACCAAATCCGCGAGTTCCTCGCATCTACCGAGGACATGCCCGGCTATCTGTGGCTTCGAGAACTGCAATAACCCGCGTGCACCGCTACCAATTCAGCGATTATGAACTCGAATTGCTGAGCGCGTTCTATCTCCTACCACCCGCGCGCCAGGACGAATTGCGCCGGCGGTATAATCTGAGCGGCGTCAAACCATCGGACACACCAAGACTCACCATGTGGAAATGGATCGCCTTCGAAGTCGAACGAGAACTGGCTGACGACAGGCTGCCTTGACTGCTACAGTCAGCGCGAAATCGCCGAGATTATTGCCAAGGAGTTTCCCGCTTTTAATGGGACGAACCAGGGGACGTTAAGCCGATGGACTGATGCATATTCCGCAAATGCGGATTTTGCATCACCACCATCGTCCCGCCAGCACTTCGACACTTGGCAGTTCCAATCAGCCAATGGCGATGAGATGTCCCCAGATTTGGGGACATCCTCAAATTTGAGGACGTCTCGATTCCGTCCCGGTTTATCTAGTCTTCCCCCCCGGGGGAATGACAGAGACGCTTAGACGCGCCAATGCGGCGAGAAACCTACAACTCAAGTTGTAGGTTTGTTGCGGCTTTGCCGTGCTTAGGCGCGCCAACGCGGCGAGAAAGGTGTAAGTTGACTTACACCTTTTGCCCAATGCGAAGGCCCGGCAGAGCTTTACGAGTAGAAAAATAAGGCTGGGGAAACCGACAGCCGGCGCCCGCACGAGGAGTGACGAGCGCCAGCTTATGACGGAAACCGAAACAGCAGAAAAACATGACCAGACAATTCAACTTTTACGCGATGTGCACGGCATGCTCAAGTGCGAAAACCGGCACTAACTGACGGTTTTCTCAGACGGCATAATCAAGGCGGAAAGTTGTATACAAAGTATACGTATACGTTTCACGCTTTTCGCTGTTTTGGCGCGCGCCGCAAGCTACCATCTCAGTATGAAGAAAAAGCAAGTCCGCTGGTTACACGAGCGAATCAACACGCTCGAAAAGCAATTGTTAAAGACCCTGGGAATCGTGCATAGCATTCAGACCCGGCAGTTACGCGATCTGTCTGCGCAAAAAGTAGATCAGGCGATTCGCGATGGTAAGCTGGACGAAGCAAAGCGCGCTTGGGCCGTTGAGTATTGCACGAACCACCCGGAGATATTTGCGCATGAATTCTTAGGCGAGCCGTCCACGAACACCCAATAACCGATAGTTTCAAAAAGCCTTCAATTCGCCACGCCCAAGGCTCAAAGAAGCCCCAGGACGCGCGCAAATAAGAATCCGATCCCAGGCTAGCCCGCTGCCTTATCGCCCCACTGGCGGCGCCGTATGGCCGGCGTTGGTTACTCCGCCAGCGTGCCGGCGTTTACGTAGCGGAACTGGCGGCAATACTGGCGGCAGATGGTGCGCTACAGGCAAAATACTTTCAGGAATAATTGCCAATCAAATTGACAACTTCGACTTCAACAAAACACTTATCACGGATTCAATTTTCTTGGTTACGTTCGCGCGCAGGCATATTTGTTAGGGACCATCCCGGTCTTTCTATCTGGCTTGCGACCTTCACAATTTACATCTCACTTGGTCATCTCCGGCCGGATGGGTTTGCTGACAACATGATCGTGGCGCAGGCGTGGCTCCAAGGCCACGGCTATATCGACGCGCCACCGTGGATGGAACATGTCCTCATCAATGGCCATGTTTACGCAATTCGGCCAATTCTCGGCGGGATAGTGTGCTTGCCATTTGCGTGGATTGGTTTGTTGCGACAGACCACAGTTGCTTCTGCAGCCGGAGCAACTGCCGTATCGCTAGCGTATCAATTAACTGAGTCGCTCTGGTTAACAGGCTTGCTGGGGTTCGGCACCTTGCTTGGATATGAATCAATGTTTGCCGGCGTATGGGGAATGGACATTGTCTTGGCCTGTACGTGCGGCATGGCTGCATTACTTGCACTCAAGCAGCGTCGTTCATTTCTCACCGGTGTATTTGCCGGCCTGGAATTCCTAGCGCGCTATGACACTGCCTTCACGATCGGAGCGTATATCTGGCTGGCACATCTGCGAAAATTACGGCTTCCTTCATTGCTGGCCGGCTGGCTAATCTGCTTTGGGGTTTATATCTTGGCCAACGAACTCCGCTGGCACCTTTGGTATGATCCGACGTTAGCGCGCATTCATGACGCCAATGGCACCATAGGGCCGCTGTTTTCCCTACACTATCTGCCGAACAACCTGTTCGTTGCGCTGTTCGCGGGACCACAACCGCTGGACCATTTCCCGTGGTTCCATCCAAGCCTGAATGGACAAGCGCTGTTGTTAACCTCGCCGGCGTTGATTGGAGTATTGCGGCCATCGTGGCGTCACCGCGAGGTGCAGGCGTCATGGTTAGGCGTCTGTCTTACCGCTGGACCGTTCTTATGTTGGTACTGGACCGGGTATGCGCAAATCGGGGCTCGTTACTGGATTCAGGTTTTGCCTTGGGCGATGAAGCTCCTATCGCTCAATGAAATGGACCAGTTTGCCCAAATCCTGATTGTTGCATCGGTCATAATCACACAAGCCACGATTTATAGCGGTGTTTTCTTGCCTTGACTGGAATCGCCGGCCAACCCCAGGCCATAGAAGCCGACGAACATAGGGAGGGCAAACCAGCCGGCTGCCAGCCGACTTTAGCTTAACCAATTGCTGCCCGCCACCACCCAACTTCCTATGGAGCGAACTCACCGACCCGCTCACGCCCACCATCTGGCGCACCAGTCTGCCAATAATAAACCTTGATTCTCTACTGCATAATGCAGTAATATTTCTTGCACGAAGTGCAGCGGTGATCCCCTAGTGGAAACAGTACACAAACATGATCGACCCTTGGACGATCTGTGACCCTCAAGACCCTGCAATCGCCGACACTCAAAACAGCACTCAAGGCAGCATCTGGCATCCGGATCCACCTGACGAGCCAGCCGTTCCAGTGAGCGTGCCCGATTTCCCGCCAATCGAGCTAATCGAGCTAACAGATTTGCGCGAGTCATGACGATGGATAACAAAACCCGCGTCACCGTGGACTTCTCTCCCGAGGCATACAACGCCCTGGAGGAGATATCTAAGACGCTCAGCACGTCGAAGGCCGAAGCCTTGCGCAAAGCCCTCGGACTCATGCGCTTTGCCCTGGAAGAGACGCGCAAGGGCGCCAAACTCATAGTCGAAGGACCCAAGCGCGGCGAGCGGCGCGAGATCGTCCAGTTGTGAGACAGGAAGAGGCCGGAGGTGGCCCGCCGCCACCGCCAGCCTTAACCATCGAGACCGTCGAGCCTCCCGAAGCTCCGGCGGTCATTCCTGAACGAGTCGCAACGAGAAAATGGCTAGCCTTCGCGATGACGGGGATCGTCATCGGCCTGTTCCTATGTTTGGCCTTTCGCTACCTCTGGTTCGGCGATTCCGACGATCGCCGGGATTTCATCCATTTGTTTGAAATATTGCTTACGGTCTATGGCACGATCCTTGGCTTCTACTTCGGCTCGCAGGATTGATTTTGCCGGCCGTGCTTTTTTCAGCGCAACCCGCCGCGGGCAGCTATAGCTGCCCCCACGTCAAGCTGAGTGTTCACGAAACTGTCAAGCTAGACTCTAAGACATACGGCACATTGTGTCAGTTAATGGCGAAAATTACCCTAACCTGACAAGAATTGGATAGGTCGAGAGTACGGGATTAGGGTATTCCCTAATCTGACGCTTTATTAAGGCTGGTCGTCGTCTTTGGGCGGGTCCGACTTGGCGGCAGACGGCTCGGCATCAACATGGCGCGCCATCTGCGCAACCAGATCATCCACCGGCTCGCTATCCATGCCCTGTAGAATCGTCTGGATGTAGTTGAGCTCCGCCAGCTTATATTTACGAAAATGCTCGACGGCGGGATGCACTCCCCTAGTGCCGTCCGCATTAACCCGCATCACGCCTTCGGTTTTAATAACAGCCCTAAGCTCGCGTGAGGTAAGTAAAAGCTCCGCCAAGCCAGATAGAATTTGCGACGGTACACGTTCAAACCATTCGTGGCGCCGCAACACGCTCGACATGTAATTGCGCTGTTGATCACGTAAAGATTTACGCCCCGCGGCGGTTAGTGCACTCATTATATTTTGCCGCCAGACCGAGCAAAAGAATAACGGCTGTGCGGATTATCCACTGTTTGAGCGTGAGAAAATAGCAACGGCGTGACGGAAACAGCGCAGGGTACCACTTCCGGCAGCCCGTGTACGGCCAGCCACAGCGCCCGGCGCCACTGCCTCACGCTGAGAGTGGTGGAACTCCTTTAGGAAATGCTCGACCGAAAAGAGGGGGTAACACAGTTGGGTATGTCCTGACGGTCTCTTAATCGCAAAATGGTAGCGCTAGGATAAGCGTCTAAAAACGCAACATCACCGCAGCTATTATCGTAAAGTTCTTCTCTCCACGTATCAAGACACAGCCAAGATTCGTGCTGGTGGGTTACTTTGTAGACTGTGGGTGACTTCCATACACCTGACGCGCGCGAAAAACGAAGAAATCTGGAATACGAGGGTAGAGAAACTAACCCGTAGTCTACAAACTAACCGTCTCCGATTCTTCCAAAGCAAAACTTTTTCGTAATTATGCAGGCCAAGACTTGACTTGGCTTGTGCGGCAGCAAACTATGGAAATGTATGAAAGTCAATGACGACGCATGGTTGACGTTTGCTGAGGTCGTGGTGCGTATCGGTATACCGGAAATGCGCCGGGCGTCGTTATGGAAATGGGTTCGTGCCGGTCGATTTCCAGCCCCTGTGAGGTTTTCGCATAAGCGCTCACGCTGGCGGGCTGCGGACGTTGACGCGTGGCTCGCGCGGCATACCGAGGGCGGGAAATGACGAAAAAACCAGTGATCGTCGTTGATGGTGGGAAATTGGCGCTAGCGGTGGCGGCGGCTGAGAGCGCGATCATGCAGGACTACGCGCGGTGGAATTTATACCAACGCGAGGGTTTGTTGATGAAAGTCGTCCAGGCCACGGAGAAGGACAATCGATTCGTCCACAGGCCCTTGGGCGCTGTGATTTTGAAGGTGGCAAGCGATGCGATGGTCTTCGACGTGCTGAACCAGGTCGCGGTGTGGGAGAAGCACAATGCTAAGGGTGAAGTGATTGAGATCGACTGTCCTGACAAGGTCGTCCGGGTCATGCAATCGCGTGCGGGTATGCTGAAATTGCCCGAGTTGCTTGGCGTCATCAACGCGCCGGCCATGCGCGCCGGTGGCACGATCTTAGACAAGCCTGGCTATGATGAAGCAACGGGATTGCTGCTTGAAAAACCGTTGGCGGCGTGGCGGCCCCTACCATTTCCGGTTAGGGCTGAGACAGCAGACCAAAAAATTCAGGCTTTGCGTCAACTGTCAGAGCAAGCGGTTCAGGTTTTAAGTAAGCCATTCGAAAAGTTTCCATTCAAGGGTGCTGCGGATAGGTCCGTGCTTATTTCGGCGATTTTGACTGGCCTGCAGCGGCGGCTTTTACGCAGCGCGCCGGCGCATTGCTTTGATGCCCCGATGCAAGGCTCGGGAAAGTCGCTGTTGGCCGACTGTGTCTCGATCATTGTAACCGGGCGCGAGGTTGCAAGCATTGCGTGCCCTGAAGACAAGGAGGAGTTGCGTAAGTCCCTGCTCGCCAGCCTGCTGGCCGGGGATGCGATCATCAACATCGATAACGTGACTACCGCAATTGACAGCGATGCCCTGGCGGTTGCGTTAACGCAAAAATTTTTCAAGGGCCGCATACTAGGTGTGAGCGAAAACGGCTCGGCGCTGACGAACGCGCTGATGCTGTTAACCGGCAATAACATGCTGTTCAGCAAAGATATGCCTAGCCGAGTCTTGGTGGCGAGGCTGGAACCCCACGAGGAGGAACCCGAGAAACGTCACTTCGACAATGACTTGCGGACAGATGTTCTTGAGCAACGGCCGCAGTTGGTAGCCGCCGCGCTTACGATTTTAAAGGCTTACTTTGACGCCGGGCGCCCCGACGTGAAGCTGGAACAGTTTGGCCGCTTCGAGCAATGGAGCAGTGAGATCCGCTCGGCATTGGTGTGGGCGGGAATGACTGACCCTTGTGAGACGCGGAAGCAAGTCGTGAAACTGGACCCTGAGCGCAATTCAATGCTGGCGGTACTGACGCAATGGTATGCGGCGACCGCTGACCAGATCACGACGGATGGTTTGATCAAACTGAGCGGCAAGATGGGGAGTGAACGGCTCTATATGGCGCTGTTGGCGGTTGCGGCGGATCGGAACCGTTCAGACCGGGTGAACGCACGGCGCCTAGGGATTTGGTGCAGCAAGAATGTCGGGCGACCCTTGGGCGGGTACCGTCTCGATTCTTGCGGGGATATCCATGGTGGTTTTGCGAGTTGGCAGGTGGTGAAGCTCGCAGTGGAAGAGAGGGCCGCGGCGGCTGCTGCGGAAACCGCAAATCCAAGTCCGGCGGAGATGGCATCCAGGAATGGCTATTATGAGGCGCCGTTGGCGGATTATGACGATAGTCCACGGGCGCTCAATGGAAACCGGCAGCCATTAATTATAGACGGAATTGTAGTCACTGATTATGTCGAGCGCGAGTGGAAAATAAACTAATGCTGCAGCGGGTTCTGGCGCATCTGATGGGGTTGGACAGTGGACATTGAGCAACTAGAACAGCTTGAGCAGAAAGAGGGGGTGACGTTCACCTATCGTCCAGACCGGCGCACTA
>Ga0070741_10015382_pt1 | contig 12976 bp, 10 predicted proteins | sample Coa_R1_4_FD_66440 | JGI IMG/M metagenome (GOLD analysis project Ga0070741, IMG submission 66440) | Surface soil microbial communities from Centralia Pennsylvania, which are recovering from an underground coalmine fire - Coalmine... | ecosystem: Environmental > Terrestrial > Soil > Unclassified ...
TAAGAATCAGCCTGTCTGGTCGGTTCATAGTTTTGACGAGATTATCGGAACACAATCTCATCTGCGTGTCCTGATCACAACGCTGATGGCAGCTTACGCGATGCTGGCGCTTGTCCTCGCCTCCATTGGTATTTTCGGCGTAATTTCGTACTCGGTGAGACAGCGCACCGTCGAGATTGGCGTGCGGATGGCACTCGGAGCGCGGACATTCGACGTAGCGTCCCTCGTGTTGCAACAGGTTTTGATCATGGCGGGGGTTGGCATCGTGATTGGTGCGGGCGCAGCCACATGGCTCTCGCGTTATTTGCGAACTCAGCTCTACGCCGTTAGTCCTCTCGACCCCGGTGTATACGCAGCAGTCTCGATATTGTTGGCCGCTGTCGCTATTTCCGCATGCATCATTCCCATGTGGCGCGCCGCAAAAGTAGATCCTATGGTGGCCCTACGCTACGAATAGCCGCGCCCGAAGCTACTTCTATTGTTCTGTTAACTTTTCAATGACTGCGCTCTGAACTACTCGTACCGTAAAGCCCGCATTGGGTCTACTCTCGTCGCTCGTCGTGCTGGCATATATCCCGCAGTAACGGCCACGGCTGCAATCACTAGAGTTGCCATGACAATCGCCAACGGATCAGCGGGTTGAATGCCGTAAAGTTGGGACCGAACGGATTGACTTAAGGCCCATGAAGCAGGCAGCGCAACAACTATGCCGATTGCCAAAAGCGTCAGTACCTCACGCATCACCAGCCACAACACATCGCCTTTCGCTGCACCGATAGCCATCCGAATCCCGATCTCGCGAGTTCGCCGCGCGACCGTATACGCCATTACTCCATACAGACCGATTGCCGCCAATACGGTAGCCAAAAAACCGAATCCGCTCGACAGCGTAGCCACTAAACGCTCAGTCACCAGCGAATTCTCAATCTGTCTTTCCAGCGTGATCATTTCAAATACCGGCAGGTTCGGATCTAGATCGTGTATTCGCTTGCGAATGCTCAAGAATAGGCGATCCGGGTTCTGCGCCGTCCGTACATAGGCCGTGATACCCGTCACAAATTGCATCTGGTGATAGGGGCGAAAGACCTCGGTCGGAATTTCATCGCGCATACTTTCGTACTTGGTATTACGCGAAACTCCAACGATTGTGATATCCGTCTTGGTGCCTGGGTCTATACCCATTCCAATCCGATGTCCCACCGCATTTGTGGTGCCGAAATACTTCTTTGCAAATGCCTCATTCACGATGCATACTAAAGGCGCATTCACGGCGTCCGTCATGCGAAAATCACGTCCCGCCAGCATCGTGATCTCCATCGTCTTGAAATAGTCCGGCGAAACGAAGTTCATGTGCGGGTCCGGAAGCTCGCCGGTCTTCGGCGAATACGAGTCGATAGTCACCCACTGATCCCACTCGTTGTTCTCCATAACGGGCACAACCGCGAGTGCCGCATTCTCCACGCCGGGCAAGTTCTCCAAACTCTCCTTCAACTGCTGATAGAACAGCCGCGTCCGTTCTTTCGGATATCCGTTCAGCGTCGGGTCCACCTTGAAGGCCAGCAGATTGGTCGTGCGAAATCCGGGGTCGAGTTCCTTCAGGTTTTGCAAGCTGCGAATGAACAGCCCCGCACCGATCAACAGCAGCAACGATAGCGTAATCTGCGCTGCAACCAGCAGTTTTCGAATACCGTTCGAACCGCCGCCGACTACCGCTCCCGCTTGATCCTTCAATGTATCCGCGACATCGGGCCTCGTTGCCTGCAACGCCGGCACGAGTCCAAAAGCAATCCCTGTCAGCAACGAAACGGCCAGCGCGAATCCGAGAATGCGCCAGTCCGGCGTTGAAGAAATCGCGAGCGGTGTCGAGCTTGGCGGTAGAAAGCTCATAAGAGCTTTGTCCGCCACCACCGCAAATACCAGGCCGGCAACGCCTCCCATCAGGGACAACAATAGGCTTTCGACTAGGAGCTGTTGGATGATCCGGCGCCTGCCGGAGCCTAGCGCCAGACGCACGGCCATCTCTTTCTGCCGCGCGGCCGCTCGCGCCAGAAGCAGGTTCGCCACATTTGCGCAAGCAATCAGCAGCACCAGCGCCACTACCGCCATCAGCACTAGCAGAGGTTTCGAGAACTGCCGCCGCAAATACGACCGCCCCTTTGACGCCGGCAGCACATCCATCGACATCTTCAGAAAGGCCTGTTTCATGTACGAAGAAGCCTTGGCAAACTCCTTCTGCTTCACTTCCATCTGAAGGATCTGATGGAAAAACGGCTGAATACTGGCCTTCGCCTCTTTAAGGCTCACGCCCGGCTTTAGTCGTCCGAAGACCGTTACCCACCTTGAGCGTCTATCGTTGAGATCCATGTAGTTCCCGATCTGTCGCGCCATCATCACCGGTACACGAATCTCGGGCGCATAACCAGGGTCGGTTCCTGCAAATCCTGCTTGGCTCACTCCAATAACGGTGTATTGGTACCCATTAATAGTCAGTTTTTGGCCGATGATGCCTGGATTGCGCCCAAAACGGCTTTGCCAGTATCCGTAACTGAGAACGGCAACCGGATGGCCGCCTTGAAATTGGTCGTCACTCGCCGCAAACACTCGCCCTACCGCGGCTGTCACCCCCAGCACCGGAAAATAGTTGCCTGACACGAGTTCTCCCGAAATCCGTTCTGTGCGGCCCGCGTAGCTCACGCTCATGTCTACTTCGCGGAAGCAAAACATGCCGCTGAACGGTCCCGCATGGTCGCGGAAATCCGTGTACATCGGATAGGAAAGCCGGTTCCAGCCCTGGTTACTTCCGTAATGACGTCCCAATGCGCTAAGCAGCACGAGTTGCTCCGGTTGCTTTACGGGCAGCATTCGCAATAAAACTTGGTCGGTCAGCGTGAAAATCGCCGTGTTCGCCCCAATCCCGAAAGCCAGCGAAATAATGGCAACCGCGATGAACAACGGCGTCTTCTTGAAAGTGCGGAGGGCGAAACCAACGTCCTGAAGAATGCTCATGAGTTTCGGCTTTCGGACTATGACGAAATCGTACCCGTGTGGTTAGTGAGTCGTCTATTTTTTCTTCCGGATGAAGATCTGGCCGTTGAACGAAGTGAACTGATACTCCGGACCGCCGCCGTTGATCGTTCCATGAAATGTTCTGTCAAGCCTGATGTGATACGCGCCATGATCGCGCCGGTCGGAATTGTTGGTGGTGACATTCGATCCGGAGTCGAGCTTCACTTCAAAGTCGCTATAGATCTCGCCGTTGTCAGTCTTCATCCGGACATTTGCCTTTACGTTGTCCGGCAGAGTAACGTCGATGTCGCCGTTCAGCGTGCTAAACGACATCGGCTTTGCGGGGTCGACTTGATCCAGCGTCACTAGAATTGGGCCGTTTAACGCATGTGCCAACACCGACCCAGCAATGTTCTTCAGCGTGATCCTCCCGTTAAGCGCATCTGCGTCAATTTCTCCGTCTACCTGCTCCACATCGATGTCTCCATCGTTGATGGTCTTCAATTGCAGGGACGAATGTCGCGGCACTGTAATCATCAGATCGCCATGCCGGTTCCACGCCGTGGTCTTGATATTCACCGTATTGTCCTGTTCGGTAATGTCCAAACCCGCATTGCCGGGCAAGTCCAGCCGGTGCATGCCCGAGGCTTTCGGCGGAACAGGAGCCTCATGTGGCTCGCTACCGGACTTCGGACGCATTTCCACGACCACCTCTCTTGTATTGCCGCCCCGCACGGTAATGCCGCCCATCAGTAGATGGGCATGAACGCGGGCCGGCCGAGATGGGTCGGTCAAAGGTACATTAACTCTTTCGCCTCCATCCTGCGCGAACAGAGTTCCTGCGCAAACAAATAGAATTGCGATTGTCTTTTTCACTGTCTTCTCTCTCCTAATCCTGTTTTTGATGCAGCCGGATGCCGCCGTTCAATGTGTCGAAGCTGAGCTGCGGTCCCCCATGCCCAACACGGCCGCTGCTCTGCCGGTTGCTGCGATACACGAACATGCCGTTTTTTCGTTCAGATGCGCCCGTCGGTACTGGTAGCGGCGTCACGTCAAAGTCGCTGTAGATTTGCCCATTGAACGTCTTAAAGGACAGATCTGCTGAAAGCCCCGGTTGAAACTGCGCATCCAGCGCGCCGTTTACGCTCTTGAAGGTGCATGCCCGCAAAGGATTTTTCACGAACTGAATAGTAATCGGTCCATTTACCGTATGAACATCGCCGGATCCGCCGATGCCGCTCATCCGGATGCCACCGTTCACCCCATGTACATCGAAATCGCCGTCCACCTGGTCCACTTGCAACTGGCCGTTGACCGTCGACACAACCGCTCGCGCATTTCGGGGCGTCTCCACGTCGATGTCGTACGTGACTTCGTAGAAGCGTCTGCGGTCGTTGCAACATCCGCTGCAGTTGCCGTTACAACGCCATGGGGCCGCATAATAAATCGAAACCGTACCCGGCTGCTCGGTCATGTCCAGCTTGACTTCGCTCTTCGCCTGGTTAAAGTCGCTATCGGTTTCCGCTCGGATTGTTTTGTGCGCTGTCACGCGCACCTGTGAGCCGCTGGTCCCCGTCACATGCACATAGCCGTCCAGGTTATCCACCACCAAACGCATGGGTTCACCCGAAAGCGTCAAGGTCTTCTGAATCGTTTCCTGTTCTCTGACGGCCCACCGGTCTGAATGGGATTGCGCCAGGCACAGCATTCCTAATCCCGATGCCGCCAGCATCAGGCCAGTTAATTTGTTCATATTCTTTACTCCAGTGTTTAGCCGCCTGCCCCACTCGTCGGAGGGACGTTGCTAGGCATTAGAAGGATTTCAGCGCCCACTGCGCCCGTTGCCGCACGGCCGAATTCGTGTTCGCTTCTGTTGAAAGCTTTCGGAACTCTCCCGTCGCGCTTTTTTCGCGTATATGCACTAGTGCATCAATTAGGGCGATCTGCACCAGCGGCGAATCTTGATTCGAAAGTGCATTCACCATCGCTTGCCGCACCGGCGCCTCGCCCGAAAATTTTTCTAACGCATCCAACGCTGCCAGCCGCACGTTTGTATTCGAATCGTGTTCAAGCGTCGAAATGAGCGCCGATAACAGATCCTGGTCCGGATGTTCTACCTGGCTGCCCCATGAAACACCTTCTAACCGCGAAGCCGCCGACTGCCTGTCGAGCAGCGACAACGCCATCGTCTGCCGCAAGTTTTGGATCTGACTTTGTAGCTGTGCCGATTGGTCGTTCGTTGGCCGCACGCCTACGCTCACTCGGCCCACATACATACCAAGGCAAAACAACGCCAGCACAATCGTGGTCTGTCGTACCAGCCCCGACAATCCCGGCTTCCACCACGCAAATCCGCCGCGCACGGGTCGACTGCGGCCGCTCTGTAAATCGTTCAGGCGTTGGTAGAAGCGCGCCCGTAGTGCGCTTCCCGGCTGCACTGCCGGGATCAAACCCATTCCCTGCCACGTCGCTCGCAGCTCCTCCAGTTCGAATTGCAGCTCAGCATCCTTACTAAGTTGTTCTTCAAACAAAGCTCTGCCTTCCGATCCCAAACGCCCTGAAAGATACTCGGGAATCAATTGGCGCAACTCTTCAGACGTCATACAGCCTTTCTCCACGAAGTTCACAGAATTTCTCGCGCAGTTCCTTCAACGCGCGATACACTCGAACCTTCACTGTGCCGGTCTCACAATTCAAAATCTGTCCGATGTCCTCATACCGCAGGTTGTGAAACCGGCTAAGCACTAAAATCTCCCGCTTGTCATCCGGCAGCTTTTGTAGCGCTTCCTGCAGAAACATCGTGTCTTGTTTTCGGGTCAGGATCTCTTCCGCCATGGGATCATCGCTGCGGAAATCGTCCAAATTACTGCCTATGGTTTCGGCCTTTCGCTTATGCAGCGAATCGAAATACGCATTCCGAGCCATCCGGTACAGCCACACGTTAAATGCGAAACTCGGGTCATAGCTGCCGGCGTATTTAAGAACACGGAAAAATACCTCCTGCACAATGTCTTCGCTCAGCGTGCGATTCCCGCTCAAATGCAACAAGTATTGAAACAGCGGCACGTTGTAGCGCTCAAAAAGGAGCGCCAACTGGTCGGTGTCACCCGCCTGCACCTGCTTCATCAATGAGTTATCGGTTTGAGTTTCCACTCCCCCTCGCTGATCAATACCGAAGTACGCCGAAAAGGTTACAAGGTTTGCAGATTTTATGCTGCCTTACCCGCGCGTCTTATACGATCCTAGGCAGACATGTCCGTCGAATCGGCCGCCCTTGCCGACACCCCATCCGGTCTGCGCCGCGAGTTGCGGCTGAAGGATCTCGTTTTCTTCAACATCTGCGCGATCGTTAGCCTCCGATGGGTCGCCGCCGCTGCCCACGCCGGCCCTGGTTCTTTCGTCTTGTGGGTGGTCGCCGCGATCTTCTTTTTTCTGCCTTCAGCCGTTGTTATAGCCCGCCTCTCACAGCGCTTTCCGGAAGAAGGCGGCATGTATATCTGGACTAAGCACGCTTTCGGTGACCGCCATGGCTTTCTTTGCGGTTGGATCTACTTCATCTCGACCATTCTCTACTTCCCCTCGCTGCTCCTCGCCGGCGTCACCATGACTACCTTCGCCCTCGGCGATTCCGGTCAGCATCTGGCGGAAAATCGTGCCTTCGCTCTCCCGGTCACGCTCGCTGTGCTGTGGATTGGTTTCACTGCCAATTTCTTTGGCCTGAAAGTCGCAAAGTGGATCTCGGCATTCGGCGGGAGCTCCACATTCATCATCGGCGCACTAATCTCAGGCTTGGCAATCGCGGCCTGGCTGCACTCCGGAGCCGCCACAACATTTTATGCGCTGCCTAAGATCAATCTCGATACCCTGAACTTCTGGTCGCAAATCGCCTTTGCTTTCGTCGGTCTTGAACTAGCTCCCATCGTTAGTGCCGAAATTCGCAATCCGCGCCGCGATCTCCCGCGCTCTGGTGTCATCAGCGGCATTCTTTCAGTGCTCTTCTACATCGCTGTTACGGCGGCCCTGCTCATCGTATTGCCGCCCGCGGACATCAGCCCCATGACCGGTCTCGCGCAAGCGGGCGTGGGCGCTGCGCGAAAACTCGGCGCTTCCATGGTTGCCCTTTTATTTGCGCCGCTTCTCGGAATTACTTTCTTAGGTCAGCTCGACACCTGGATTGCCGGCAACACCCGGCTGCCCTATGCCATCGGACTCGACAATTATTTACCCGCATCCTTCAAACGCATTCATCCACGCTACGGGACACCCTACGTATCGCTCATCGTACAAGCTGTTGCCGCAACACTCTTCTTGCTGATGGCCCAGTTCGGCGAAACAGTGCGCGCCGCCTACCAGATCATGGTCGACATGACGCTGATCGTGACGTTTATCCCGTTCCTCTATATCTTTGCCGCCGGATTTCGTTTCACCAGCCGCATCGCCGCCATATCCGGTCTCTTCGTCACCATCATTGCCATCGTTCTCTCCGCGCTTCCTCCGCCCGAAGTTGCCTCAACATCCATCTTCGAGTTCAAGATTATCGGCGGCAGCCTGTTCTTCATCGTTCTAGGCCTGTTGATGTTCAAACGTTACCAAACGGCGCGGTCGCGCATGCCCGCCCAAGCAACCGTCAGCTAGCGCTCAAGAACTCATCCAACAAACAGTGAAAATGGTGAACGCCGTTTTCTCGTTTCACCGAATAGCGGCCGCGATCATACAGCCTCGATTCCAATCCCTTCTGTACGTTCTCGCAGATACGAATATCTTCCTGCTGTATCTCATCGCTGAAGGCGACCGTTTCACCTCTCAGGCGCGCAACCGAGATCCAACACCGCTGCTGTTTTGTGGGATTCCGGTCGCTTCGACGCTTAGTTGTTTCCAACCATGGACTCGCGGGTAATTTAGACGTATACTTAAGACGTCTGAGCACTTTAGCCCATTCTTCAGATCCTCTGAACTAAGTCAGATCTTCTGGACGCTATGTCTTAGAAAGTCAGCGGAACGGAAGGTTGTTTCTGTCGGTTAGTTGCGCTCTGGTTCAATGAACCTGCGCAACGCTCCCTTGCCGCTCTGTGCAACGCGAGACAAAGGCTGGCAGCATTGGCACTTTTAGCGCCCAAGACAGTGGACGAAACGAAGAGTTTTTGGAACTGGCGCGGCCGATATATCGGTTACCGGGCCTTCGATTGCCTCTTCGGCTCCGACGGACGGCAGATTGGCTACTTCGCCGAAGGCGATGAAGTCTATGGATGCGCAGGCGACTACCTGGGAGAGGTCCGCGGAGATAGCCGTCTAATTACTAATCTCAGCAAACACGCCTGGACTCGAAGAAGTGTGATCCCGCGAGTGTTAAAGATGTCCCCCGGGCATCGCGACTTGAACCCGAAAGAAATGCTTGCCGGATTTAAAGATTTTCCAGCCTCATCGGGAGATATTTGATTTTACGGCGCGACAAAGGAAGACATGTTATCAAAATTCTACGTTGTTCAAAAGGCCGGTGTGCCTGCCGTTTGGCAATCGGATCCACAACGAATCCTCCGGTTGTTGAAACGCAAGACCGGCTTCACGGTTATATCGGATATACCGAGTAATACGCGCGCCGATGCTCTGATTCAACTTCGACAGCTTTTTCCTGGGTGCCGGCCGATCAAATCTACCTCTCAAGCATCGTAAGCATGCAGTTTTCTTACCAGGGCTTCACTCAGGACGGTGATAGAAGATGCTTTCTGTTTTGGGGACTCCAGCGCCTCAATCCAGCAGTTCTCTTCTCCATCGAAATCGATCTGCCTTTGTTACTGCAAAGCCGCGTGCCAGTGCAGGACGGACCAATGTTTTGCCTACAACTGCTTACTAACGCATCCGTTGAAGGACCAAACTGTCTAGACAGACTTCAAAAATACAGAGTTGTGGCTGAGGACTTTCGTCCGTTGCTCATTGAACGAGAGCGAAGGGCCACGGAGAAGGCGCTTAGAAAGCCTGCTCGTACGCCTTTCAGAAAACCATCGTTCGCATCGAACCTTCGTTTAGGGACCGGGCCCAAAGGGCACTAGAAGTCGCGGAACGCGACTGACCCAGATCGCCTACTCAATCCGCAGGGCCTGCTGCGGCGCAATGCGCAGCGCCCGCCGGATAGGCGCAATCGACGCCAGAATAATCGTGAACAGAACGCATGCCACGCATCCGGTTAGTGTTCTCGGATCATACGGTACGACGCCGAATAGTTGAGATTTGAGCAGCGTCACACTGGCCAGCGCTCCCGGCACTCCGATGAGAGTACCCAGCATAATCATTACCGCGGCCTCTGATACAAACAACCCGGCGATATCTTTCGCCGTAGCGCCAAGGGCCATCCGAATTCCCATTTCGCGTGTACGCCGGGTCAAAGCGTAGGAAAGAACGCCATAAATCCCAGCGGCAACCAGTAGCACCGCAAGTGCCGCAAACAAGCTCGAAAGAAATCCTAGCGCTTCTTGCGAAGAAAAGGCGCCCTCAATTTCTGTTTGCAAGGTGCGCATCGACAGTATTGGCGTATTAGGGTCAATAGTCCGAATCGCTTCTCTCAAGGTCGGCAGCAACGGTGCGCACACGCCATCGCAGCGCACAAATACGGTCAGACTCGATGACAGCAATTGTCCGGCATCCGAATAAACGGTGTCGGCGTGCGTTTCGCGGGGGCCTTGGTCACGAATATCCGATACGACGCCGACTATCGGAAGATTTCTCCCCTCGTATCGCAGAGAGCGTCCAATTGGATTTTCACCGTGAAAATAGGTTTTGGCCAAGTGCTCGGTGATGATGTAGACCTGAGGCTTATCCGCCGTGTCGCTGGCGTTGAAATCGCGGCCCGCGAGAATGTGGGCGCCGAAAGTATCGAAATAACCCGGATTCACTCCGGAATTGTTAACCTCGTACGTTTCCCCCGATTGCGGCGCCGGACCAAGCTTCATTTTGAAACGGCTTGCGAAATCCATCCCAAATGCGGTAGCAGCGGCCTTCACACCCGGCAGCGTCCGCACATCGTCGACAACGCGCGTGTAAAACTGATTGGCGCGAGCTCCCGTGTAACCGCCGGCAGCCGGCCTGATGTCGATTGCTGCTATCTCATCGGGACGAAAACCAAGATCTACGGCCTTCAGATTGCGTAGCGTTCCGGCCAGCAATCCGGCGGAAAGCACGACGATGAACGACAGCGCAATCTGCACCACGACGAAAGCCTTGCGCATCGTCACTCCCGCGCGCGTGTTTCCGGCTGATGACCCGAGTGCCGCGGTCCGCGCAGCCTGCAAGGCAGGCGCCGCCCCGAACAGCACTATGCAAATCGCCGACGTGACTGCGACAAAAGCCAAAACTGTTCCGTCAAGTGCGACATGTAGTTGATGAATTTGCGGAGTCGTGCGATTTAAAAATGAAAGCAGGATTTGTTTGATCGCATAGGCGACCGCAACGCCGGCGGCCGTCCCGAACACCGCCAGCAGCGCACTCTCTACTAACACCTGCCCTAATATTCGTCGTCGCGATCCGCCAATCGCCAGCCTCAGCGCGAACTCCGTCGACCGCGTCGACGTGCGTGAAAGAAGTAGCGTTGCCAGGTTCGCACACGCGATTAGCAGCACAACGAGCGAAACCGCGAGCAGAATCGATGCAGGCTTAGCCAGCTCTGAAGACGATTGAAGTCCGGCGCTCCCATCCGCTAGTTGCACATCCGCCGCGCGATTGTTCAGTTTCGTGGATTCCAGATACCGCCGATTTAAACGGGTCAATTGTCCAGCCGCGCTGGCCCGTGTCGCCTCCGGTTTCAGCCGCGCCATCGCTGAGAAAAACGACAGCCGCGATTTCCAATCGAAATGGGGAATCCCGACGAAGGCCGGCATGTAGTCGATGAGACGCGTGGCGGGAATCTGCAAATCCGCCGGCCGTTGCAAGTCCGGACCAGTAAATCTGCGCTCGCTGACGCCGACTATTTTGTATGGCCGCGTATTCAGAAGGATCGTTCTTCCGACCTCATCCTCTGCGCCGCGAAATTCGCCTTGCCACAACCGGTAACTAATCACGCAGGTCGGATTGCCATCGGCATCGTCCAAGTCTTGCTGTGTCAGTAATCTCCCGCGCTCCGGCTTGATCTGCAACGTGCGGAAATACTCTCCCGTCACAAGCTCGGCCGAGATCCACTGCGGATGATCTCCGCGCATCATGCTGACATCGATCGGATGCGTTCCCAATAACCCGTCGATATCGGTCGCCTGTCGGTTCAATTCGTTCAGTTGCTGATAGCTCAAAACCAGCGGTTGGCCCGTATTCTTCAGTACGGTCAGCCGCGCTGGCTCAGGCACCGGCAACTGCTTCAGCAGAATCGCGTTGACAAATGAAAACAGCGCGGCGTTGGCGCCAATTCCAAGCGCCAGCGAAAGCACGGCCGCGGCAGTAAACCCGGGATTTTTGCGGCACTGCCGGAACGCGAAACGCAGGTCGCGTCCAACGGTTTCCAGGCCTCGGAACCGCGCTTGGTCTCGGTATCGTTCTTTGGCCAGTTCCACAGGCCCGAACTCCCGGCGCGCCGCCAGCAACGCTTCCTGAGGCGCTAAACCTCGTTCTGATTGCCGTGCCGCCAGCCCACTAATGTGCTCGCCGAATTCTTCATTCAGCCGGCGCTCGCTCCTGCCCGGCCAAAGTGTCGCCAGCAAACGCCGCAGAAACGACCGAATCATTACTTACTCCGCCGGCCTCAATATGCGTTGCATGACTCCTGCAAAGCGTTCCCAACTTGCCGTCTCTTCGCGCAGTTGCTTCTTTCCAGCCTTGGTCAGCGAGTAGAAGCGCGCTCGGCGCTTGTTCTCCGATTCTCCCCATTCCGACTTGATCCAGCCCCTTTGCTCCAACCGTAACAACGCCGGGTACAGCGTTCCCTGGTTCAACTGAAGAATGTTCGCCGAAACTTGCTCAATGCGAAGTGCAATGCCATAGCCATGCGTCGGACCCATGGTCGCTAAGGTCTTAAGTACGATCAGATCCAGTGTGCCTTGCAAAATATCGGATTTGTCGGCTGACATAAGTGCTTCTGTTGATTGTCAACAAGAGTATGTCACGCCTCTTGTTGGATGTCAAAAGGTAAAGTACCCGGAGCTTCCGGCAATTCATGGAATTTTTCCGTGAGTACTTACGTAAACCGGCATTAATAGCGGTCGACGACCGTGCCCAATTGGCGAAACATGTCGGAAAACTCCACGTGAGGTGAGCACGCAGCCGCCCGGAATTACCAATTAACCTCTCCTTGCCCACCAAACCACCGTCAGCCCAATCAAGAATGCGAGAGAAAAAGGGCTGTCCCCGGGACGATGAACCACGAACACAAGAATAAGAGCTGCCGATGCCATTGTGCTCGCGAGAAGCGCCAAGCCCGCCGTGACCGTCCACGGCACTAAGACCAGTAATCCACCCACAATTTCAACCACGCCGGTAAAGTAACGAAACCATTGCCCAAAGCCAATCTGCTGAAAGAGACTAATCCAGCCAGGTCCGAATTTATCGGCCCCAAGCAAAATAAAAATGAGCGCGACCGCGCCACGTATCATCCAATCGCTAAGTCGGTTGCGGGGCTCGCCCACGGCAGCTCGTTCGAACATGCATCGGTTTGGACACCCGTGAGACCCTACCGGTTCCCCCTCTTGCGAGGTTCTGAGTCGATGCTGGCCAACGGCGTCTGATTCGGCCCTCTCGCAAATGTCGATCACAATCTCCTTCTCGTTTGCAATCAGCCTTTTAGCTAAAATCGCTTGCAGCGGTATGGGACACTAGAACTAGATAGAGACATTTCTTTAAACGCCGGGTTGCCGTTACGGCCGCTCGGCGTTTTCATTTTCAGAAAGGCTTATTCAATCATGTCTTCCCAAGCTCAAATCGAAGCCAATCGCGAGAACGCGCAGCATTCAAGCGGCCCGACTACGGAAGCCGGTAAAGCAGCATCCAGCCAAAACGC
>Ga0070741_10015383_pt1 | contig 12975 bp, 8 predicted proteins | sample Coa_R1_4_FD_66440 | JGI IMG/M metagenome (GOLD analysis project Ga0070741, IMG submission 66440) | Surface soil microbial communities from Centralia Pennsylvania, which are recovering from an underground coalmine fire - Coalmine... | ecosystem: Environmental > Terrestrial > Soil > Unclassified ...
CTCGAACAAGGTTGGGCATGATTATCCGACCGGTCCGCTCGACATGATCCAAAGTTGGGTCGAACTGCGGGTTGAGGACGAAAGTGGTCACGTTATCTTCGCTTCGGGGCAGCGCGATGCGCGACACTTTCTGGAACCGGGCACCTTCCTGTTCAAAGCCGAACCCGTCGACCAGTACGGCAATCTGATCGACCGGCACAACTTGTGGGAGATGGTTGGCGTGCGGTATCGGCGCTCGCTGTTTCCCGGATACTCCGACACGGTGGAGTACAAGGTTATGTGTCCCTCGGGCGATCCGCGTGAGCCTGCTTCCAAAGCCGACAACGGTCGCGTGTTCTCGGTACCCCTGGGCCATACAAGGGGAGTGCTTCGCATCGAAGCCACACTGCATTACCGCAAGATCGATCAATTCCTGCTCAACTACACGATGGGGGAGAAGTCTGGCCTCACTGCGCCGGTGGTTGATATTGCGAGTGCTACGACGACGGTTTGCGTGACACGGGGCGGAGCTGAGACGTCATGCCGGTAGCCGCTCCCCCGGAACGTCCTCGAACCGGATCGAAACGATTGCGCCGTGTCACGTGGACGGCCTCGACGCTGATTGTCCTGGTTCTGATTGGGGCCTTCGTTGCCTGGCGGATTCGCAAAGAAAATGCGCCCGAAGAGTACACGCCCGGAGAAGCCTCGAAAGACATCACGAGTGCGCTGAGTCGGCCGGTAGCGCAAGCCACAGCCGTCCCGCTCCAATCTGTGAAGAACCGACTGAGTTCACGCGTGGCGGACAGATTGGCGGATCCTGGAAGAAATCTTCCGCCCGGAGCGCCGGAACCGCGATTCACGGACGTGACGAAGGCCGCGGGTCTGGCATCCTTCCGGCAGTTTCAAGGGCCCCGCACTTCCCAGTTGCCCGAGGATATGGGATCCGGAGTGGCCTGGGGCGACTTTGACAATGACGGCTTGGATGACCTGTTCGTGGTAAGTGGCGGGGGCCCTCTCGGAGCACCGGTCTCGCAACTTGCGCCATCTGTGCTATATCGCAACTCGGGTGACGGCCGCTTTGAGAAAGTCGAGAATTTTCCCGAGCTCCGGATTCACGGCATGGCCGCCGCCTGGGGCGACTACAACAATGATGGTTGGCTCGACTTGGTCGTCACCGGTTACGACACCATAATCCTGTTTCGCAACGACCACGGACACATGGTCCGCGACAAGAGCTTTCCGTTCCCCAAGGGCTTCTGGGCGGGCGCCTCATGGGGCGATTACAACCGCGATGGTTATCTCGATCTTTATGTCTGTGGATACGTAAAGTACAAGCCGGGCGAGGGTGACGCGTCTGCCAGCTCAACGCAGTTCGGACTCGAAGTTCCATACACGCTGAATCCCGCCTCCTACGAACCGGAGCGCAACCTGTTATTTCGCAACAATGGGAACGGCACGTTCACGGAAGTGGCTCAGGACCTTGGCGTCGCGAATCCGGAAGGCCGGAGCCTGAGCGCTCTCTGGCACGACTTCGATGGCGACGGCTGGCCAGACCTCTATGTGGCGAATGACATCTCGGAGAACAAGCTCTACCTGAATCGCCACGGCACCTTCGTCGATGCCGGCAGAGGCGCATGGGTCGAAGAATACCGTGGCTCCATGGGACTGGCGGCGGGAGATTTCGACCGCGATGGCGACGACGATCTTTTTATTTCGCACTGGATCGCGCAAGGCTTCGCGCTCTATCAATCACTGCTCTCGGAGCAGAAGGGAATGGCGAACGGGTCGGAGTTGCACTTCACTGACGTGGCCGCAAACATGGGTATCGGTCAGCCCTCGCTGCAGGTCATCGGATGGGGCACGAGCTTCGTCGATTTCGACTCCGACGGCTGGCCTGATCTCGTGGTTGCCAACGGGAGTACGTTCGAACAAAAGGAAGCATCACCACGCCGTCTGACTCCCATGCCGTCGTTCCTATTCTGGAATGCCCAGGGCAGTTTCTTCTATGACCTGGCGCCGTGGAACCGCTCCCTCTCTCAGCCGCACGTGAGCCGCGGACTGGCGGTTGCGGACTTCAACAATGACGGTGCGATGGATGTGGCTGTCGTGGACCAAGGGGAAGGTGTGCGGCTCTTGCGTAATGACATCTCGCAAGGCAACTGGGCGGAGTTCAGGCTGCACAGCCGGGTCCCGCCAACCGGAGCCGCGCTGGGATTCGGCGATGGCGCAACACTCATCGCCTGGACGGGCAAAATCCCGATACGTCGCACGGTCAGCAGTTCTTCCTACCTTTCGCAAGACGGCCGCCGGGTACATATCGGTCTGGGGGCGGCGACCAGGATTGATCGCTTGGAAGTGCACTGGTTGCGCGGACGAGCGGAGACCTGGACAAATCTTGCGGCTAACAATCTCTGGGAAATTACCCAGGGCGAGTCGGAGGCGAAGCCTTTCGTGTCGCGTCCTAAGGATATGGCACAGGCCAAACCATCCGTTCAACTCGACAGGGCCGGCCTTGTACGGTTCTGGGAGAAGCAGCATGCGGCGATGGACGCCATGAAGCGTGAGCGGGATTTTGCGAAGGCTTCGCGATTGTTTCGCGAGGCGCTGGCGATGAATCCGGGCCATGAGGACTCGCATTACTATCTGGCGAATTGCCTCGCATCCATGCATGACATTCCATCTGCGATTGCGGAACTCGATGCGCTTGCCCGCATCAATCCGCAAAATCACCGCGCCTTTCAGCGCAAGGGTGAACTTCTGGCCGCCTCCGCATCCGCAAAGAGCCAGCTCGATCCTGCCCGCCAATCGTTGGAGGCTGCCCTCCGCCTGAATTCGGAAGAGACTGGAACGCTGGTTCTGCTCGGCCAGGTGGCACTGGCACTGGGCGACTTCGCTACGGCGGAACAGCGCTTTGCCCACGCCTGTCAGGCGAACCCTCGCGCTGTAAACGTATGGTTTCTGCGCAGCTTCATCGCATGGAAGCAACGGGACCTGCGAAGAGCATCGGCAATGCTGGATACCGCGCGCAACGCAAGAGGACGCGACTGGAAGCCGGCCGGCTCCGCGCTCGAAGGCGACGTGCAAAATCGCATGTACAGCGAGTCGGGATTCCTGAATGTGTTTGAAGAGCAATGGGATGGTTCGCCGGATCCTTCGCGCGTTTTTGCCCCGCTGGACGCCTATCTTCGCCGGCTGCAGTAGGAGCCCCGGAAATCGCGATATCGCTTCGAGACTGTGACCTAAGTCATCGCTCTGTTTCGTCAGCGGTCGTATGTTTGCTCTACCTTTAAGGGGAGAAACCATGACCGTTAGCGAAATCACCAAAGACACTAGCGTGGCGGAAATTGTGAAGTGCTGTCCCAATGCGCGGCGCATCTTGGACCGGCACGGTTTGAAAGGGTGCGGGGGAGAAAATGGCCCTAGCGAGCCATTGGCGTTCTTCGCGGCGGTTCATCAGGCCAACGTCGACGACCTGCTCCGGGAAATCACCGCCGAGATTGACAATCCATCCACCCCTTATGTGTACAAACAAAGTCTGCAGGACTACATTTACCGGCGCTTCTTCAAGGCGGGCGTCGCGACCGTGCTGACCGTTGGCTGTCTTTGGGGTGCAATCAACCTGTTACAGATCGCATTGGGGAAGAGTTTCCTGCAACTGCGGCTTCTGTCGTCGATCCACGCGCACGCTCATGCCATGATCTTCGGCTGGGTAACAATGTTCGTGATGGGCTTTGCTTACCAGTCCTTCCCGCGTTTCAAGAACACGACTCTGTGGCGCGCGGATCTGGCAAACCTCAGCTTCTACCTTCTGGCGGCAGGGATCGTCGCGGGAATGGCCGGCGACTTGCTGATGCCCGCGACCTCCTCGTTTTGGCTGGGTGGGTTCTCGGGCGTGTCCGAGATCATCGCTGTCGGGATCTTCTTGCTCGTCTTGTATCGGACGGCGCGACAGTCAATCGAACCGCATAACCCTTATGAGAAGTTCATTGCCGGTTCGTTCCTTTGGCTTTTGCTGGGCACGGTCCTGGAAGCTGTTTTCTTCTTCGCCAAGGCGACGGCCCACTTTGAACACGAACTGATCATGCGCATCGCCCTAATTGACGGACCACTGCGGGACATCCAACTGCTTGGTTTTGCCGCGCTGATCATCGCGGGCGTGAGCCAGCGTTTTGTGCCGCAGGTGTATGGGCTGGCGCGGACAGGTCGGGACAACCAGGCGCTGATTTTCTGGCTGATGAATGGCAGCCTGGCCCTGAACATGATCAGCTATGTGCTGCTGCTTACAACGCGCAGCCTTTATTTCGTGATCGGCTTGGAAGCAGCCTATGTGCTCATGCCAGTCTGGGCCGTACTATTGGCGCGGCAAATCGGAGTATTCGGAAGGCCGGCGCAGCCGGATCGCACCTTCAAATTCGTTCGCGCGGCTTATGTCTGGTTGCTGATCTCCTGCGGGATGATGCCGTTCTTCCCAGTCTATGGGATGCTCACACGCCAGGTGTTTGCACACACCTACATGGGCTCCCACAGGCACGCGTTCACGGTCGGTTTCATCAGCATGATGATTCTGGGAGTTTCCTCGCGAGTGGTTCCCATCCTGGCCGGGTTGGACGCGAAGCGGATGAACTCGCTTTGGGCGCTTTTTCTCCTCTTCAATATCGGCTGTACCGGGCGCGTGGTACTGCAGGTCCTGACCGATTTCGTGCCCGGCGTCGCTTACCCGCTGCTTGGGTTCACCGGGTTCATCGAACTGACCGCTCTCCTGTGGTGGGGAATCGAATTGTGGCGCACCATGAACTTAGCCGCAAGGAGCCGGGCGAATTCACTGGTAATGCCTTTGCCGCTAGCTGCGAGGTAGGCGCTTCGCGCCTGGCTGGATTCGCCGCCTTGTGCGTAGAGATGCTCCGGTACAATAACGACCGTGCCGGAACCTACAGTCACACCTGGCAAGACGCTGGCGAAAGTCCTCATTTTCTCCGGACTGACCGAGAATGAGCTGGCCTTCCTTGCCCAACGCGCGGTCCCGCGCCATTACTCCGCGGGCGAGACTGTATTCGCTGAAGGAGAGCCTTGTTCCGGACTTTATGTCGTTGAGTCTGGACAAGTGCGGATCTTCAAGAGCTCTGCCAGCGGACGCGAGCAGGTACTGAGCATTGACGGTCCGGGCAGCTCCATCGCCGAATTACCCGTGTTCGATGGAGGAAACTACCCAGCCTCGGTTGCCGCGGTCGGGGATGCCACTCTCCTGTTTGTGAGCAAACAGGATTTTCAGGCGCTATGCCTCGCTCATCCCCAGGTGGCGCTTAAGGTGCTGCGGGTAGTGGGCGCGCGTCTGCGTCGGCTGGTTGGGATCATCGAAGAACTTTCATTTACCACCGTGCGGCATCGTCTGGCCTCTTTTCTCCTGCGCCTCGCCCAAAAAGAAGGCAAGCATATCCCTGAAGGGGTGGAAATCACCATGCCAGTCAGCAACCAGGAACTAGCGTCGCAGATTGGCACTGTGCGCGAACTTGTATCCCGCAATCTTTCCCGTCTACAAGCGGAGGGAGTGATCAAAATCGATGGCCGCAGCGTAGTTGTCCGCGATTTGAAGGGCCTGGAAGCCGAACTGCAATCCGCCGGGTAACCAGAGGGTCACCTGAGATCTTCCTGCTCTCGTCCGCGCTTATGTTCCGCTTTGTAGTGCCCGGGATGTTTGCTCCCTACCAGCTTTTGTGATCGCCGTGACAAAAGTCATCGGCACGCCGTCGCTACTCCGCTACCTTCGGAATATCAAGCGTGGCCAAGAATCAAAGCCGGGCCGCGAGGAGGATGCAATGAGCACCACCGCAGAGAAACCTGTGCGCGAATTAGCCCTGGAAAACCCCGCTGCGACCCGAGTGTTTGAGAAGTTGGGCATCGATTACTGCTGCGGCGGCAATAAATCCCTCGAAGAAGCGTGCCGTACGGTGAATCTTCCGATGGACGAGGTGCTGGACTCGCTGGAGATAGCGGAGCAGTCTGCGCGAGCCGTCCAAAAGGATCGCAACTGGTCAACGGAGCTCCTGGCCGACCTGGTTGCACACATCACCAGCACTCATCACAAGTACACCCGGGAGGAGCTGGCTCGCCTCGGTCCATTGTTCGACAAAGTCTGCTCCGTGCACGGGAAAAACCATCCCGAACTGCTGCAGGTTCGGGCTAGCTTTCAGGGCCTGGCGCAGGAACTGGCCATGCACATGATGAAAGAAGAGATGGTTCTGTTCCCATACATCGTGAGAATGGAAGAGTCGGTCATTCAGAAGGAGCCAGTCCTGCCGCCCCCCTTCGGCAGCGTGCAAAATCCAGTTTCCATGATGGAGCATGAGCACGATTCCGCCGGGAACGCCTTGCGGGCGATGCGGCAGGCAAGCGCCGAGTACACGCCGCCGGGCGATGCCTGCATCAGCTACCAGACTTTGTACAAAGCCTTGGCAGACTTTGAAGCCGATCTGCACCAGCACATTCATCTCGAAAACAACATTCTGTTTCCACGCGCGATCGCGATGGAAAAGGCGCATTAACGAGATTCGAGGCCATATCTCCGTGCGTTGTCTCGTATCCCAGGATCCCGGATTGGACTGATACAAAGACGGGTCAGGACTTGGTGCCGCGGGATCGATCGCTCGCCCATGTATAGGCGCGAATCGCCGCGGGCAACCCCAGAGTGCTAACCGCCAGCACGGCAACATGGTTGATCTCATCGGGAGTAATTCCGGCTCTGCGCGCATTGCGGACCGCGGAATGAGTAGCGCCTTCCAATCCGGCACCCATCGACAGGGCAATTTTGACCAGGCGCCTGGTCCTTTCATCGAGCGGTCCGGCGCTGTGGCAGCGGTCGCCCAGTTCGTTGAAGGCGCTCCACACCTCCGGGTAACGTTCTCTAAAGTCCCTCACCGGCTTGGGTAACTTCTGTGGTGCCATTTGTTTTCCTTTCCTTGCCGCGATCGATAAATCGAGCTGTGCGTTCAAAGTAGCGCATTTTTGACCGAAGTTCACCTCGTGGGCGCCAGAAAAGGCGCTTCAAGGGCGGGGTGCCGAGAAGTCGACTTGTAAACCTGTGACGGTAATCACGGGGCAGTGAGACGGGGATCACAGAAAACGCGCCCCTCTGGCGACTAAAAAGACTTGTACATCCAGAGGTCAAGAATGCTCTCCACCACTTCGGAATACGCGCTTCGGGCCCTGGCGTGTCTGGCAGCCCAGCCCCGGGGGACAGATCTGTTGGGTAGAGACCTGGCAAAGGCGGCTGAGATTCCGGCCAACTACCTGTCCAAGATCCTCTTGACCTTGAGAAATGCTCAGCTCGTAGACACAACCCGCGGTTCCAGAGGCGGCTATCGTCTGCACAAACCCGCGGAAGAGATCTTCCTGATCGACGTCATTGAGCTGTTCGACAACCTGTCTCGAAGTGAGCCGGCATGTTTTCTCCAGCATCAGAAGCGGTGTTCCAGCTCATCCTCCTGCAGGGCCCACGTCTTGTGGGCCGACGTGCAAGCCAGGTACCTGGCTTTCCTGGTTTCCACGCCACTCTCGGCGCTGGCTACGCAAGGGCCGCCGCCTGTCGGAATACTCCAACACCGCGTGAACCCGCCCGCAGTAGGAGACCAGAGATGAAATTGAGCTATTGGCTGCGAAGTCAGTGCAGGAAAGAGCTGAAGCAGGTTCTGCACTCGCGCCTTGTTCTCTTCATTACAGCATTGTTGGCCCTTCTGTTGTGGGGAAGCGCGATCACCTGGGCACAGGACGCCGCAGCCTTCTTCAAGCAGAACTGTGCGAGTTGCCACACGATTGGTGGAGGCCGTCTCACTGGGCCGGATCTCAAGGACGTGACCGCCCGCAAAGATCGTGCGTGGTTCGTCCAGTTCCTGCAAGGCCCGAAAGCGATGATCGACAGTGGAGACCCCTACGCCGCAAAGTTGCAGCAGGAAGCGCGAGGCGTGGTGATGCCGAACATCGCGGGTATGAGCCCACAGCAGGCGCAAGCGCTGCTCGAGCTGATTGCGGCAGAATCCAAGCTGCCGCGCTCGCAGTTTGCGGGCATGCAGATCAGCGACCGTCCGCTGACGGCCCAGGATGTAGCAAAGGGGAAACAGATTTTTCTAGGTGAGCAGCAGTTAAGCGGCGCCGGCCCGGCGTGCATTTCCTGTCACACCATCAAGGGGCTTACGTTCCTGGGTGGCGGGAGGCTCGGTCCCGACCTCACTCGAGTTTATGAGCGGCTCCAGGGACGCAAGGGACTAGCGGCATGGTTATCGTCGCCGGCAAGTCCCACTATGTCTCCCGTCTTCAAAGACCACGCGATCCAGCCCGATGAAATTCTCTCGCTTGTGGCCCTGTTTGAAGACTCGGCGAAAAAAGGGGGGCAAGATGACACCACCTCCTTGCTGAATTTCTTTCTGCTTGGCGTGGGCGGCATGGTGCTGGGCCTGATCTCGCTGGACACGCTGTGGAAAACCCGTTTCCGGGGAGTGCGCCGCAGTATGGTTCACAAAGACAACCGAGGTGAATGATGAAAACGCGAGACGCGATCTCGTGGATCCGGGACGAGGTTGATCCCAAGCTGCGCAGCTGGGAGGAGTTTTATCGCAACCGCTGGCAGCACGACAAAATCGTCCGCTCGACGCACGGTGTGAACTGCACGGGCGGCTGTACCTGGCAGATCCATGTAAAGGACGGCATCGTCACCTGGGAGATGCAGGGACTTGACTATCCACTGCTCGAAAACGGCCTTCCCCCTTACGAACCGCGCGGATGTCAGCGCGGGATTTCTTACTCGTGGTACCTGTACAGCCCGCTGCGAGTGAAGTATCCGTACGTGCGTGGAGCGCTGATCGATTTGTGGAAACAGGCGCGGGCCCAGCACGAAGACCCGGTCGAGGCCTGGAAGTCGTTGGTGGAAAATCCGGAGTCACGGCAGCGCTGGCAGAAGGCGCGTGGCAAAGGTGGCCTGCGACGCGCGGACTGGGACACCATGCTGGAGTTGATCGCGGCCGCCAACATTTACACCATCAAGAAACACGGGCCGGATCGCATTGCGGGCTTTTCGCCCATTCCTGCGATGTCAATGATCAGCTACGCCAGCGGCGCCCGCATGCTGCAGCTCATGGGCGGAGTTTCGCTCTCCTTCTATGACTGGTATTGCGACTTGCCCCCAGCGTCGCCTGAGACCTGGGGCGAACAGACGGACGTACAGGAATCAGCCGACTGGTACAACGCCAAACTTCTGGCCGTGATGGGGTCGAATCTGAACATGACCCGCACGCCCGACTGCCACTTCGCCGCCGAAGCGCGTCACAACGGCTCGAAGATGTGGGTCTTCTCTCCCGATTTTTCGCAAGTCTCGAAGTATGCGGACGAATGGGTGGCGATCAATGCCGGGCAAGACGGCGCCTGGTGGATGGCCGTGAACCACGTCCTGCTTAAGGAATTCCATCATGAGAAGAAAACGCCGTACTTCCTGAATTATGCGAAGCGATACACCGACTCGCCCTACCTGGTGGAGCTCACGGAGCACGATGGCAAGTGGCAGGCAGGGAAGTTGCTGCGCGCGAACCGGCTGCCAGGCTACGAAGGCATTGAGAATGGCGACTGGAAATTTCTCACGTGGGATGCGGCGGAGAACCGCCCCAAGATGCCGATGGGCAGCGTTGGTTTTCGTTGGGGAAAAGAGAAGGGCAAGTGGAACCTGCTGATGAAAGACGGCGTCGATGGCTCGTCCATCGATCCAACGCTGACTTTCCTGGAGCAGAACGATTCGGTAGTTCCCGTGGCGCTGAATGATTTCGGCGACGGACGCACGATTACCAGGTCTGTTCCAGTACGACGCCTGAAGACCGCAAGCGGAGAGTCCGTAACCGTCACCACGGTTTATGACCTGTTAATGGCTCAGTACGGCGTTTCACGCGGATTGGACGGCCAATATCCCGCCAGCTATGACGATGAGAGCCAGCCTTACACGCCGGCCTGGACGGAGAAATATACGGGTATGAGCCGGCAAGTGTTGCTCCGCTTTGCGCGCGAATGGGCAAACACTGCGGAACTTACTAATGGCAAGTGCACGGTTATTATCGGCGCCGGCATCAACCACTGGTACCACGGCAACCTGATGTACCGGGCGGCAATTCACGCGCTGATGTTCTGCGGTTGCATCGGCGTGAACGGTGGCGGTTTGGCCCACTACGTGGGTCAGGAAAAACTGGCGCCCGGGGAATCGTGGTCCTCGATTGCATTTGGCCGCGACTGGTTTCCCGCTGCCCGCCTGCAGAATGCCCCCAGTTGGCACTATGTGCACACCGACCAATGGCGTTACGAACGCGACTTCACCGACTACCACACCGTGCCTCCTGCCAATGGCAACGCTTCATTTGCTCATGGGCACACCATGGATCTGCAGGTGCGGGCGGTACGTTCGGGATGGCTGCCGTTTTACCCGCAATTCCAGAAGAATCCCCTGGAAGTAGTGAAAGAGGCGGAAGCCGCCGGAGCGAAGAGTGACGAAGCCGTCGTCAACTATGCAGTCGAGCAACTGAAAGACCGCAAGCTGAAGTTCTCCGTCGAAGATCCGGATGCGCCGGAGAATTGGCCAAGGGTATGGTACATCTGGCGCGGTAACGCACTGATGGCCAGCGCCAAGGGCCACGAGTATTTTCTCAAGCATTACCTGGGCACTCACAACAATTCGATTTCCGATGACAACCTGGCGGAGGGGAGTGCTCGCGAGGTGGAATGGCACAAGAGTGCGCCCCAGGGAAAGATGGACCTGGTGGTGGACCTCAATTTCCGCATGGACACCTCCGCCCTATATTCCGACATCGTCTTGCCGGCCGCCACCTGGTACGAGAAGGCGGACCTCAACTCCACCGACATGCACAGCTTCATCCACCCGCTGTCGGAGGCAGTGCCTCCGGCCTGGGAGTCCAAGAGCGACTGGCAGATCTTCCGGGCGATTGCAAAGAAGTTCTCAGAACTGGCGGAGAAGCATTTCCCGGGGCCGGTCAAAGATCTAGTGACCTCGCCCCTGGCGCACGATACAGTGGCCGAAATCGCGCAGCCTGAAATTAAAGACTGGCTGAGCGGAGAAGTGGAAGCGATTCCGGGCAAGACCATGCCCGGAATGAAAGTTGTCTCACGCGACTACAAGAACCTCTACAACCAGTACATCTCATTTGGCCCCCTGGCGCGGTCCGGTGGACTGGGAGCGCACGGCACGCACTACCGGATCGACGACGAGTACGACGCGGCATTGAAGACGTGTCCCACGGTTGTGTGGGAAGGCAAGAGGTATCCATCGCTCCTCGAAGATCAACACGCTTGCAACCTCATACTCCGCTTCGCCACCGTCACCAACGGCGAACTTGCCTACCGCTCCTATAAGGAACTGGAAGAAAAGGCAGGCGTGCCTCTGGTGCACTTGGCGGAGAAGAACCGCGGTGTGCGGCTCAGCTATAAGGACCTGCAGGCACATCCCCACCGATTGCTGAATAGCCCCATGTGGTCGGGGCTGACCGAGAACGGACGTGCTTACTCACCTTTTACGTACAACGTAGAGTGCCTGATGCCATGGCGTACCTTGACCGGGCGGCAGCACTTCTATCTCGACCATCCTCTTTATATCCAGTTTGGCGAGAACCTGCCGGTTTACAAGCCCAAGCCGCTACCTACGCAATATGCCGACCTGAAATTCAGCAAGGAAGTCGGGCCGACCAAGATGCTCAATTACCTGACGCCGCACGGCAAGTGGCATATCCACTCGACCTACGGTGACAACCAGCGCATGACCACGCTCTCGCGGGGAGTTGAGCCGTTCTGGATCAACGACCAGGACGCTGCCGAAATCGACATCGTGGACAACGACTGGGTCGAAGTGCATAACGATAACGGAGTGGTGGTCACGCGTGCTGCCGTCAGCGCCCGCATTCCGCGGGGTATTTGCATTCAGTACCACTCACCAGAACGTACTTACTCGGTGCCGACCTCGCCTCTGCGCGGCAACCGCCGCGCCGGGGGGCACAACAGCCTCACCCGTACTCGGCTGAAGCCAAACCTGATGGCCGGCGGCTACGGACAATTCACATACCACTTCAATTACTGGGGACCGACCGGATGTAACCGCGATACGCATGTGCTGGTGCGCAAGCTGCCGGAACTGAAGTGGTGAAGATATTTACAGACAGAGCAACTGAGAACAACTAGCGGGAATTGAGAACTGACTATGAATGTACGCTCACAAGTATCGATGGTGTTTCACCTCGACAAGTGCATTGGTTGCCATACCTGCTCGATCGCCTGCAAGAACATCTGGACTGATCGCAAGGGTACGGAATACATGTGGTGGAACAACGTGGAAACCAAGCCCGGCACGGGTTTCCCTACGCGCTGGGAAGACCAGGAGCGGTACAAAGGCGGCTGGGAAAAGAAGAACGGCGACCTTGAGCTCAGGTCCCAGAACAAGAGCAGCGCCCTGTTCAACATCTTCCACAATCCCAACCAGCCCACCCTGGACGATTACTACGAGCCGTGGACCTACGACTACCAGAACTTGTTCAACGCGCCCGAAGGTGCGGACCAGCCCACGGCCAAGCCGATCTCGATGGTCACAGGCGAGTACATCAACGTGGAAGCCGGTCCGAACTGGGACGACGACCTGGGCGGGTCGCCCGTATACGCGCAGAACGATCCGAACCTGGAGAGCCTGACACCGGAGCAGCGCGAGCAGCTGTTCGCTACCGAGCGCCTGGTGTTCTTCTACTTCCCGCGCATCTGCAATCACTGCCTGAACCCTTCGTGCGTGGCCGCGTGTCCGTCGGGTGCGCTTTATAAGCGCGGGGAAGACGGCATCGTGCTGATCGATCAGAAGCGCTGCCGGGGTTGGCGTGCGTGCGTGGCCGCTTGCCCGTATAAGAAGACCTACTTCAACTGGTCCACAGGAAAGTCGGAGAAGTGCATCCTGTGCTTTCCCCGCCTCGAAACCGGGCAGGC
>Ga0070741_10015384_pt1 | contig 12974 bp, 7 predicted proteins | sample Coa_R1_4_FD_66440 | JGI IMG/M metagenome (GOLD analysis project Ga0070741, IMG submission 66440) | Surface soil microbial communities from Centralia Pennsylvania, which are recovering from an underground coalmine fire - Coalmine... | ecosystem: Environmental > Terrestrial > Soil > Unclassified ...
TTCGATTACCACCCCGCAGTCGGCGTAGATCATCGCTCCGTTTGCTCCGAAATTCGGATTCGGTAGAACCATTACGAAGAAACTCGATACTATTCGCATCCCTGGTTTGACGCCAATGCAATGCAGAGCAGACCGGACCGTGTGCGCCGTGGTGTTCGTAGCGCCGGCGACAGAGCCGTCTGCTTTGCCATCGCGCACCATCATATTGCCGAAATAGAGAGGATCGTTGAGAGCTTTGCGAGCTTCGTCCGAAGTCAATCCTTTGGCGCGGCGTGATTCGTGGAAGAGCGAAACATATTTGTCAAAATCAGCAGAGCGTTTGTAATCGACAATGGGAATACCGCTCAGGTTAACGCCAGCACGAGCAGCCATTTCACCGATCTTTTTTTCATCGCCGAGAACCGTTATACGAGCTATGCCTTGATCCACGACCATTCGCGCTGCGCGGATGGTGCGCTCGTCATCGCCCTCGGGCAGCACGATGTGTTGACGATTGGCTTTGGCTCTGCTTTTGATGTTATCCAGGATCGACATTCGGGTTTTCCTCCGGTGAAAAGCTATTATCCCATTTCTATTGCATAATCAATAATATTCACCACAGAGACACAGAGGCACAGAGAAGATACAGAAAATCTCTGTGTCTCTGTGCCTCCGTGGTGAATTCTTCTATACTCTAAATGATGTCGATGACGTTGAACATTTTGGATGTTGCAAGCAAACCTGCAATGCAAGGGCTGACGAAAGACGCCCTCAAGGAAGTTGCCAAATCGCTTGGCCAGCCATCTTTCCGAGCCACGCAACTATTCTCTTCAATATATCGCCGACGCATTACCGCGTTCGAAGAGATGACTGATTTGCCAAAGGCTCTGCGGGAACGCTTGGCGGCGGAATATCGCTCGTCCGCGGTTACCGTTGCGAAAGTTTTCACTTCGACCGATGGCACACGCCGCTATCTCTTCGACGTAGACGGCAATCAGCAAATCGAATCGGTCTGGATTCCCGAAGAGCACCGTGACACCATCTGCATCTCCAGCCAGGCGGGTTGTCCGCTTGCCTGTGATTTCTGCATGACGGGAGTCATCGGCCTGAAGCGGAACTTGACGGCAGGTGAGATTGTCGGCCAAGTTATTGCCGTTCTTAACCAGGTATATGGGCCCGGAATTGAGCCTCCACACGGCGTCAATATAGTAATGATGGGAATGGGAGAGCCGCTGCTTAACTATGACAACGTAATGACCGCTATTCGATTGATGGCCGATAAAGATGGTTTGAATATAGCTCAACGACGGATCACTCTTTCAACGGCCGGAGTCGTGCCGCAAATCTATGAGCTGGCAAAAGAGGAAGTCCGGCCGGAACTGGCCATTTCATTGGCCGCGCCAAATGATGAACTGCGCGACAAACTCATCCCAATAAACAAAAAGTATCCAATCAGTAAATTGATCCAGGCCTGCAGCGATTACCCGCTGCGTGACCGAGAACGGATCACTTTTGAATACGTGATGCTGGATGGGGTCAACGATTCGGCCGAGCACGCCCGCCAATTGGCCGGACTGGTGTCTGGTTTGCAGACAAAGATCAACCTTATACCTCACAATTCCGTGCCGGAACTGCCTTATCGTCCGAGCCCGATGTCGCGAATCATAGAGTTCCAAAAGGTCTTGGCCGGGCGAAATATCAGGTCATTTATACGTCGGCCGCGCGGTCGAGACATAAATGCTGCCTGTGGCCAACTTGCTGCACGCAAGGAAGCTACGGCTTAAGACCCGGCCGGCCACAGCAAAATCGAGCTCAAAATCTTGACCCATCTGGTACAATGTTCCGGATGTGCTTAAAGAGCACACGTCAACTGTATCAATCGTAAGCCCTCAAAATACGAGGAGACTGCTGTTGGACCGATGCAGCGCAAACACTTAACTACGGCTTTTTTATATTACAGCCGTAACAAATGGCGCTAAGCGATCTGGACAATGGGATTGGGAAGTTGATAGCTCTTTGCCGAAGCTGGAATGGAAACATTTTTCGAGACCCTTGTTTCTATCCCAGCGGCGTCAACCATAGCTTAGCCTCAAGGCCGGCCATCAGTGGGTAGTCGCACTGACTGTGGACGGAATTGAGCCTGAGCGCCGGACGCCTCGATCTTTGATAACCGACAGAGGGTGTTTGCAGTAAAACACTCCCCAACGAAACCGCACTCGGGTCTCCCCGGTGCGCTCAGCCAGTGATTTTACAGTTCCTGTTCGCGATGTTCCTGTTCTTGTGATCGGCCGTTTGGCTTCATTGGTTGGGAAAATTTCAGTAGGAGCGATTTGAATGCAAATCAAATCATGGAGACACGGTTTTGCGAATGCGGGTCTCGTCCTCACGTTAGCGATTGCCTGGGCCTGGTTCATTAATGGTCCGGTGCCAACCGTCAGCGCGTCGACGAAGCAGGGGCAGTCAACTGCCGCCGCAGGATCCGAATCGAAAACAACGGCCTCAAGCCCTCACGCTCAAGGAGAAGACGTTCAAGCGCAAGCAGGAAAGACGGCGGCTGTGCAGGCCGGCGCGTCAGAGCTACCGATATTGCACAATTTCGTGGCAACTGCATATTGCGTGAAAGGGCCAACGTACTCTGGGCTGCAGGTGCGCAGCGGAATGATTGCTGCAGATCCGCGAGTCTTACCGATAGGTTCGATAGTGCGGGTCATCGCCGGAGACCGCTCCGGAATTTATTCCGTACTGGATACAGGACCGTTAGTATCCGGGCGCAGAATCGACATCTTTATGCCTGATATAAGTGATGCTAGAAAGTTCGGTCGTCGGAAAGTAGAAATACAGGTAATCCGATACGGCTGGAACCCGACCGCTGATGGCACAGTGGTCGCAGAGCTGCATCCCTGAAGCAAAAAGATTGTCAACGAAAATGAAGCTGCTGATGTAAAAGTCGGCGGCTTTTTTTGTTTGTGCATATGGTGATATGGGTCTGATCTCAACAATCTAGTCACTACTATTGATACTAAAGGATTTCCTAACCAGAAGTCCCGGTCAATGTTATCGCGGTTCAAATAGTTTTCAGAAGAGGATAATAATATCCTTGACCTTATCGAATTTGGGTGATAATGTCCCCGGCCAGCACGCGATCGCAATAATAGCGAGCTAGTTTCTATAACATACTTCCGAAACTGTCTTTTGTAGTCTTTAGCGCGAACAGTCAGCGGGATAATAATCAAACAGCGTGCGTTGCATCTTGCAAGATTTACCGGCAACTTATAGTCGTAAAAAGGCACTCTGAATAACGCGTATTAGGTTTTCTCCTCACAATCAAATCAGAGTGTGTACTTATTAATTCGGCCCGTCCAAATAATACTGGAGACGCGTGTCTATGGCTCGACCGGTTCTGTCTCTGATCACAATTTGTCTTTTAATCACTTCTAACAGATCGATAGTTGGACGCCTCCACTATTACCAGAAACTCAAGGACGACGCCGCAATTGGCCTGTCACTGGTTCGACAACAACATTACGACAACGCTATCGAGAAACTTCAAGAGGTTTTAGAGGTAAAGCCGAACGATCCGGATGCCCTGACCTATCTGGCGACTGCTAAATTGTACAAATCGCGTAATTTCATCGAAGCGGAAAAGAGTTTTGAAGAGGCATTTAGAGCCGGCGGCGGCGCCGCATTCTGGGTTAACCATTCGCACGAAAAGCTGGCCAACAGTGAAATGGCGGACTATTGCCACGGGTGGCTGCACCTGCGAAAAAACAAGATCGAGTTTGTACCGGAAAATTCAGATCATTCATTCAGCCTTGGCCCCAACGAAATAACCGAAGTTAAACAAAATCGCTTGGCCAAATCGCTGTTTCATCTTCAATACGATAAAAAGACGCTTAACTTCAAACCTCGCACCGGCGACGAGTCAGAGGTCCTGCTGATTCTGATTTTATACAAAAAGTTCGTTCAGTAACCATCGCTCTTTTAAGTATCTACCGGAAAAAGGAGAACCACTATGAAACTAAGCTATTTGCGTAATGCAGTAACGATGTGCCTAATTTTCATGATGACTGTGATTCCATGCCTGGCGACCACGCCCAAACGAACCGCAGTCAAATTCGGAATTCAACAGACGCCCCAGCAGGGTCAAGAGACGGAAGAAGAGAAGAAACTACGAGAGAAACAGGATAAACAGGCGAAACAAGAACAAGAGCGTAAAGACAGAGAAGCCAGGAATAAGGCGAAGGCAACCAAGCAATACAACACGCTCCACGATTTCGCCGAGGATATGTATGCAACTGATCCAGACTTTCGCGATCAGGTTGATGAGCAATATCTGAATTTGAAGCATCAACACGCCATGGAGGCCTATCGAATTAATATCACTCGAATCAACAGTGGACCACAGCGGGTGATAGATTCAACGGGCGAGGAATCCCTGCGTATAGAACGCACCCTTTATGATAATCCGTGGGTTCAGGATTACGTTAACAGAGTCGGACAGAGCCTGGTACCGGCGGATTCGGACAAATTATATGCGTTCAAGGTTGTCAGTAATCCTATCCCTTATGCATACACGCTCTCCACGGGAACAATCCTGGTTTCCACCGGAATGATCTCGCTGCTGGATAACGAGGCGCAACTCTCCTACGTTTTGGGCCACGAATTAGCGCACGTTTACAAAGATCATTGGAAGGTCAAAGTCATGATGCCGCTTGCCGAAGAGGAATACAACAAACGTCAGGAGAAAAAACGCGCGATGTGGGCCGGCATTCTGGGTGGTGTCGGAGCTGCGATTGGTGGTGGAGTTGGAGGTGGAAACGGCGCAATCGCCGGGGCTCTTGCGGGTGCATTGGCTGGTTATACGATCGGAGTTGTGTACTCTAGAAAACTGGGCGTTGAGTGGGAATCCGCACAGGAAAATGAAGCGGACGAGTTCGCCATGCGAGTCGCTTTGCAAAAATCCTACGACATTAAAGAAGTGCAAAAGCTTTATGTAGCTCTCAACGAAGTATCGCGCGGCGACGATCGCATGCAATTGGGATTTCTGGGTAATCGCAAACGTCTGCGCGAGCGAGCGGAACAGGCTCAAAAGCTGCTGGACGTCACTCTTCAGTCTGAATATCAACAGGCGTTGAAATCCGGCAAGCTCGTCGGCACCAGCCCGGACTTCAATGTCGTTATGGCCGAATTAAAGCGTGACAATGGTATAGAAGCCCTGAATTACGATATGTTCCAAATGGCAAGGCAAAATCTGAAGCAGTCTGTGATGCTGCGCACCGATGATGCTGTCGCCGCATATTATTACGCGCGAGTATTGAAGCTCGTCGGCAGAACCAAAGAAGAAAAGGATACAGCAGATCAATATCTACGAACTGCAATCTCCCTGGATCTGAACCGCCAGACAATGCCAGGTATGTACCTTCAACGCGCGCTCGTATTAATGGACAGTAAGGATCCCGCGATGCAACCGGAAGCAGTAAAGGCGCTGCAAGACTATGTACTTTCCTATGAGAAAAGCAAGACGATTAAGGCCCAGGAAGCCGAGCTGCCGCCGAATATCGAGCTGATTTACGACTTCATGCGATTGCTGGGCGAAAAATCGTGGCGAGCGCCAAATATGAATGTCACTGCCGTGCCGGTCTCGACAACACCGAAGAACGATGCCCCAACTACGACGACACCTTCTAGCACTCCGCCGAGACGAAAACCTTAGTTTAACGAAGGAATAGTTTTCGTGAAGATATCGCGTGTAAAAATCAGCTATGTGCGAGCAGTTACCGACCGAAAACCGGTACTGCTCGCCGTTTTTTCTCTTTTGTTGATTGCCACAATCATTGTTCTGGCAGCGCCGCAACCAAAGCCGGTTGTGACATTTCTGTTGGAACTGCCGGATTTTTCCGTTGCACCGACCAGTCAATCTGAACTGGTTATCCCATCGCCGCAGGCGACCAACATTCTGATTCACATACTGAAACCACAGGCGGACTTGATCGATTACGGTCAGATTTACACATTTATTAACGGTGAAGCAGCCTCGCAAGTGTCAGCCATAACTTCGAGCGAGAACGGTAAGTTAATTCGAATGACGCTGGACGGTCGTCTCGGATTAAAATTGGTGCCGGGGCGCAATTGTATTGAGGTTCGCGCACAGAATCAGCGCGGACGGCTTCTTTATGGAAGTTTTGTCGTTAAAACATCTACAGAAAACAGAAACGACAGTCTGATATATCAGGTAAAACTCGGCAACGATCCTAAACAACAAACTCCGCCAGAACTGGTATTGCTCGAGCCTGAAAGCGCCGTGGAAATTTCCGCACGTCGGCGTGCCCAGCCTGTTCGCATCTCTGGTGTCGCGACTGCTGCTTCGACAATCGAGCGGGTAAACATCAACGGTCAACCGATATCGATCAAGCGCGGCGAAGAGGTAAATCTGCGCAAGCTCGGCCTGACCAACGAAGATAAAAGAGTAACTTTCGATACGACCTACACGCCTGCTTCCGATGCGAAGCAAATTGTCGTTGAAGCAGTAGATAGTGCAGGCAACCGAACGCAGCTTCAAATACCCCTTGTCACGACCAGTCCCGGGCAGGTGACCGAATTTCACGGACACAAATACGCGCTGATAATAGGCATCTCGAAATTCCGCAATAACGATAACGGTGTGCCTAATTTGAAATATGCCGATGCAGATGCGGTCGCAGTGTCGAAATTCCTTCAATCACCATCCGGTGGGCGATTTCCGCCAGAAAACATTTTGCTGCTCGTCAATGAAGATGCAACGTTACTAAAAGTTCGCGAGGCATTCGCGCATTTCACCGAGCAAGCCGGTCCCGACGATTTGTTACTGATCTTCTTTGCCTCACACGGCAGCCCGGACCCGCTGGCGATGCAAAACCTTTATTTCATCGTCAACGACACGCAAATCGATCGAATGTCCGACACCGGACTTTCAATGCGGGACCTTCAGAACTTTATTCAGGAACACGTTCGCAGCAAACGAATGGTATTGCTGGTCGATACTTGTCACAGCGCCGGTTTGACAGGTTCGCCAACCGAAGGAATGCGCGCACTGGGCAATAATCTGGTCAATCTGTACTCAGAGCGGTTGCTTTACCAGCAAGAGGGAAAGGCCGTTATAACCTCCAGCGACGTAAACGAATACTCGCAGGAAGCTCAGCGCTGGGGCGGCGGGCACGGAGTGTTTACACATTTTCTGCTTGAAGGAATGAGTGGAAAAGCCGATGCGAACGGTGATCATCTGGTTACACTTGGCGAGTTGTTCCGTTATGTGCGCCAGCACGTTCGGCTGGATACTCAATTCAAACAGAATCCGAGAATGCTGATAGGAACGAATGACGACCTGGCGATTTCCACAGTCGCAGGCAGATAGAGAAGGTGCAATTTGATTGTCAGAGGCTCAATACTAACCCTATTTTTTGCTATGTGTTTGGCCCTGGTAGGCGTCGCCATTATTTCCGCGCAGGACGAGACCAATCGCGGAATATTTATGGCATCTCGTCCGCCTCGTACTGTAACTAAGACTGCGCATCATCGTCCCGCGACAAAAATTGCTCTTGGGTTTACGTTGATCACTCGCGACAGTAACAATAAAGCGGTAAGAGTTCCGTCGTCGCACGCGTTCAATATCGGCGACAGGGTTCGCTTACTGATCGAGTCAAATATGAATGGTCACCTTTACATTTTTGATCGCGAAGATGACGGTGAACTGGAGATGATATTCCCGGACGCGCGTATTCGTCGTGGCGACGGAACGGTTGAGGCTCACGTCCCTCTTGCTGTTCCGAAACGCTCGAACCCGACGAATGCAGAAGGCGATTGGTTCACGGTTACTGGAACAAATACAAGGGAGCGAATCTATCTGGTATTTTCAAAACAGGCGCTTCAGTCGTGGCCGAACGGAGTCGATCTGTTAAAGCATCCGCGCGGCTTTCAAACGGCTTTTGCTGACTTCAAACGCGTTACAGAATGGGATGAAGGTCCCACGGTTATGGATGCGCCAGAACCGGATGGCGTTCCTGTTTCAGCCGAAGAGCAGATCAGTCTCAATCGCGGATTGAAGTTAACCTCCGATGATCCATTGCCGTCATTCGTAAAGATCATCCCGGACAGCAATCGAGTTTTGACTATTGAAATCGAGTTGAAAAGGAAATAGCTTCGCCGTGATGGCATTTCGTTGCTACTGTGCTGCGTTTCACGAATGTCTTAGCTCGACCATGTGACACGAGATCTGGTCTGACAGGCCTTTGGCGAAGAGTGAATGAATCACCATGTTATCTTCGCGGCGATTGGACGATGTTAATCGCAAAGCTTGTTTGCTGAGGTAATCTCTGAGCTTTATCGAATCATCCATTCCTATATCCGCCAGGCCGGATTTGGCGTTATAGCGATAGGAAACCACGTTCGACAACGACCAATTCTTTTCCGCTGGAACGAAAACGAACCAGAACCTTTCATCGCCCGCGCTCTTGTCAATACCTATCCAATCACCTGTCGGAAACCCTGACCATCCACCAGCCGATATCGTCTGCGACTTTCCGTCCGCCTTGTAGTTGATCCATTTCATAGAGCCATCGCTGTCTTCATATAACAGATACACGCCGATCTGTTGTGACGGATCGAATTCAAAGCGAATATATTGTCCCGATTTTACCGAATTGTTTTCGTCAAGCGTTTCAGATTGGCCGTTGGGTTTTTTGAGAGTTATTCGGTATTTGGCAGGTTTGTATTCAACCGGGAGAACGGGCGTCGACGCAGTTTTTGGTTCTTCGCTGTGAATTGTCGGTGAAGTCGCGGGCATTGAAAGCCAGATTCCTCCCGCAATGATAGCTGATAATGCAATGACGCTGAAAATTGCGGCTATCCAGATTCCGGGTCGATGCGGTTTCGGCGCGACAGGCGAGACTATGGTTTTGGCGACCGGTTCTGTTCCTGGAATTTCCGGCGCGTGTCCTGGATCAACGAGTGTTCTGCTGTTCGAATCAGTTGAGACAGAGTCCAGGTCTGCGGCAAATTCCAGCACTGTAAGATGTCGATTCGCGCGGTCTTTTGACAAGGCTTTCATAACGATGCGTTCGACTGAAGGGGGAATATTCAAATCGGAGCGTCGCTGGCTTGGCGGCAGCGGTGGGTGATACCTGTGCATCTGTAACGTCTCCATCCAGGAGTTGCTTTCAAAAGCGAGCTTGCCAGTCAACATTTGATAAAAGATCACTCCCAGCGAATAGATATCGGATCGTTGATCGATATTGTCTCCCGTCAGCCCTTCGGCTTGTTCCGGCGACATATAAGCGGGCGTTCCCATAATGATGCCCGATTTGGTTTTTAATCCCTGCGGGTCGGTATCGATGGCGCGGGCGATCCCAAAATCCAGTATCTTGGCAATCTCTCCGATCTCAGAAGAAGCAAGCATAACGTTCGCCGGCTTTATATCTCGATGAACTATCCCAAGACTGTGGGCCGCCGACAGTCCCGCGCAGATTTGTTTCAAAATGTTAATGATTCTGGAGAGCGGCAGAGCACCAATTTCACTCATTACATCTTCGAGAGTGCGCCCTTCTATGAATTCCATCGCGATGTAGATTTGCCCATCGCTCGTTATACGACTGTCATAAACCGTAACGACGTTAGGATGACTGATACGACCGGCCGCGGCTTCTTTTTCGAACCGTTTGACGTAAACAGGATCGGAAGAGAATTGAGGTGCGAGGACCTTGAGCGCGACGCGCCGGTTACCGACTCTGATTTGCTCGGCAAGATAAACGTGTCCCATTCCGCCTTTTCCTAGCGACCGAACGACCCGATAATCCCGAGCAATTTCGGGACTGATCGGAGGATCGGATTGTGCCTGGATAGTGGTGTACATGGTGTTATTCCGGGGCCGGTATTCAGTAACGAATCTAGTAAATATCCAGAAGTATCTAAGCTGGATTAAGCTGGCGATCTAACCGGCAACTCAACGAACCGCAGAGAAATGCTTATCCGGTGCGATGAATAATATCATCTCATTGATTGTGGTGTCACGAGGGAAGTGTCGATTGATTCTCCGGCCAGTTCCATTTCTAAATTGTATCTGTTATTGTGTATTTAGAGTTTTAGCTCTTCGTTCTGGTGCTCGGTACCCGGGGCGCTGATTGAGCGGATGCCGCCGCGAAAATAATCTTGTAGTTTGTTTAATACCTTCAGTATAAGACTGAGGACTTCATATGAAAAGTATCGCTGCAAAATTTCTATGTTTTGTAATTAGCTTCTTGTGTACGAGCACATTTTCGATTGCTCAGATGGCTCAGTCCTCTTCGGTTTTCGGCGTTGTCAAAGATCCAAACGGCGCTGTCATTGCGGGAGCAACAGTCAGTATAAAGAATCAGGAAACTGGCATTGAGCAATCAACAGTGACGAATGCGACTGGTAATTATTCGTTCGTTAATGTGCCTATCGGGCAATATGAACTAACGATCTCAGCAAATGGGTTTACGAAATCAACCGTAAGAGGCATTACCACCGTAAACAAACCAGTGATGATAGATGTTGTTCTGCAAGTGAGCGGGGTCATCGTTGATGGTGACTGTTGGGTGTGTGTTGGGGAGGAGATAATTTACGACCAGACTGACACAATCAGCAGGCTAATTTCTGAGCGCCAAATCAAAGACGTGCCTGCAGTTTCGCAAAACGCCATCAATCTTGCCCTTCTTGAGCCCGGGTTTGTAACTGTGGGACGGCCACGACAGTCAACTGTGAATGGATTGCCGAAAGGGGCGATCAATATAACCCTCGACGGCATCAATATTCAGGATAACGCCCTCAAATCAGGCGATGGGTTCTTTCCTTTTATCGAGCCACGAATAGATTTCATTGAGGAAATGAGAGTAGTTACAGCCGTACCGGATTCCCGTGATTCGAAAGATGGGGCGGCGCAGATCGCTCTTGTAACGAGGTCCGGAACAAATGAATTTCACGGAAGCCTGTATGAATACCTTCGCAATTCGTCTTTGAATGCGAATAACTATTTCGTCAATTTATTTGGCGCTCCGCGACCTAAAATGATCTTGAATCAGTTTGGCGGTCAACTTGGCGGTCCGATCAGCAAAGACAAAGCATTTTTCTTTGTCGATTACGAAGAATATAGATTACCAACAGAGGCCGTTCGAACCAAAACAATCTTTGATCCGAGCACGCTAAACGGTAATTTCCAGTACATTTCCAACACCGGCGTTTTTCACAGCGTCAATCTTTTTAATCTCGCCGCAGCCAATAGTCAGACATCGACAATAGACCCAACCGTTGGAGCTTTGCTGAATCTGATACAAGCTTCGACCAGTCGGGGAGTTGTCTTCCCGACCGGTGATCCGAATCGGCAAACATTTTTCTTTAATACAAAAGATAACCAAATACGAAGGTTTCCGGCAACCAGGTTTGATTATCATCCGACTAGCAGCATCCAGTTTTCAAATACCTACGCATATCAGCAGTTTGGTCAGATATTCGATTTGGCCGATAACGCTCAACCTGCATTTCCGGGTTTTCCGAATTTCGGCAGCCAACGATCTAATCGTTTTCTTGAATCATTCGATTTAAGCTACATATTGAATCCAAACATGGTTAACGAATTCCGCTTTGGGTTCACTGGTGGCACGCTGAGAATGTTTCCAGAGGTTGCTGCATCGCAATTTGCAAATCAGGGCGGCTTCAGCCTGAATCTCGGCTCGGCTGGAATCAGCAATGCAACGGCGGTGCGATCCCCAATAGATCGCAATTCGCCCATTTGGCAATTCGATGACAATTTTGCCTGGGTTCGTGGTAATCATGCCAGCGAATTTGGGTTTTCCTTTACGCAAGCCGGTTTATTCACCAAATCTGTGCCAGGAGGCGTGGTTCCAGTATTGTCATTTGGTGTGGGAATTGGTGATCTAGCTGGTGCTATGTTTACACCCAGCAATTTCCCCGGCGCTTCTTTTACACAAATAAACCAGGCGAGCAATATCTATGCTTTGCTGACGGGACGGATCACAAGTGAATCCGGAGACGCTGTTATAAACGAAAACGGAGATGGGTATACAAATTCAGGAAATTACATTGAGCGAGATCGTCAGCGTGAAACCGGGCTGTTTGCAATGGACAGTTGGAGGGTAACGCGCTATCTGACACTCAATTTTGGTCTGCGGTGGGAAGTTCAATTCCCGATGACGTCGTTGAACCACACTTACTCTCAGACTCCCTTTGATCAATTGTTCGGTATTTCGGGACCCGGAAATCTGTTCAAACCGGGAACTATGACCGGTACGCCTACTCAGTTTACCGATGTCCAGCCTGGAACGGCGGCTTACAACACAGATTGGGGAAACTTCGCTCCGCATCTTGGTTTCGCCTGGAGCACAGGATCAAAACACCATTTTCTAAAAACATTTCTCGGCGAGCCTGGAAACACTGTCATACGCGGAGGCTATTCGGTCGCTTATATACGCGAAGGTATGGATGTGATTTCCAATACACTGAGCAGCAACCCAGGCAGCCTTATTAATACTAGTGTGAGCCAGACTTCGGGGACTCTCACAAACTTTCCAGTGCTGCTTCGTGACGGAGCACCGGGATTGCTGCCTGCTCCATCGTCGGTGTCATTTCCGATTCTTGGAACGTTAAATGATACTGCGAATGCGTTCATACCAAATCTGAAAACCGGCAGAGTTCATTCGTGGTCATTTGGAATTCAGCGTCAGTTGGGCTATTCGAATGCTGTGGAAATTCGTTATGTAGGGAACCGCGCCATGGATATGTGGCGGCAGTACAACATCAACGAAGTGGATGTCGTAGAGAACGGCTTCATCAACGAGTTCAAACTGGCAGAGGCTAATTTGCTCGCGAATGATGCCGCCGGAGGAGCACGATTCAACAGTTTTGCGTTCTTCGGACCGGGAACTGGAACAGCGCCGCTGCCTATAATTCTTGGTTTCTTCAACGGAGTTCCAGCCTCATCGGCAAAT
>Ga0070741_10015385_pt1 | contig 12974 bp, 3 predicted proteins | sample Coa_R1_4_FD_66440 | JGI IMG/M metagenome (GOLD analysis project Ga0070741, IMG submission 66440) | Surface soil microbial communities from Centralia Pennsylvania, which are recovering from an underground coalmine fire - Coalmine... | ecosystem: Environmental > Terrestrial > Soil > Unclassified ...
CATTCCAAAGGTGTCGGTCACGACCAACGAATTCACCTGCGTCAGCGTGCCCACTCGGATGTCTAGTGGTACGAGGTACCAGTCGTTGCCGTACGAGCTTGCGTATTCAATCATCATCAGGTGCGCGAGATCGGTGGGACCAACAGGCACCAGACCGTACGCGACCTTCGCATCCTCCATCTCCCAGAACCGCGGGGCCGGCGCTCCCGGGAATGTCACCGGCACCGGCACCGATCGCTGATTTTGCAGGGTGCCGACCGCATCCGCACTCGTATCGATCGGATAGGTAGGATCGACATCGAAGCTGCTCCAGTCGAGGCGTCCCCCGTCGAACTCGTTTGCCGAAAGGGTCACGCCGGCTCCACTCGCCGTGGACACGCGCGCCGCAATGGACGTCGCGTATTCAAGCCGCGGGGAGGTCCATGCGTCGAGACCGGCTCCTTCGCTGAATAACTGGTCGTACCACGTGAGCCAGGCGTGCATCGTGTCAGCCAAAGGTGTTTGGTCGGCAGACGCCACGCCCAGTGGGCCAAGCAGAGTATTCACCACGCCGCCGGGCGCTGTTCGAATGAATGCCGCCAATTGGTCTGCGTCGATGGCACGGCTCGACATCGTCTGCACAAAGCGCCGAGTCTCATCGTCCGCAGTTGCATCCTGGCTCTGGGTCAGACCAGCGAGCGCCCAGTGCGCAAGGGCGAGCGCCGTATAGTCCTGCGAAAGCGTGGTCACTTGCGAGAGCATGCGCAAGAAGTGCAGTCCTGCGTCGATACGGAGGGGAAGTGCACGCAATTCAGTACTACTCGCGGCGCGCATCGCCCTACGCTCGACCGCCGTCTCGAGCGGCAGCGTCATCGGATTGTATGCAGCGGTTTGAGCATTTGCGGATCCCGGCTCTCCGAAGCGAATCCGACTGAGCGGTGTCGTCGTCGCTCGCAGGCGCGCCTGCACCGGCGTGCCCGCATCCTCGCCCTGGAATTCGCCCATCTGCCACTGCCGCGTCAGCAGCCACGCCGGATCAAACACACGAGCGTTCGAGCTCATGCCCATGTCCGCGCCGCTCACTTGAGGCTCGAGCCGCGTCCAACTCGTGACCGACGAGGTCGTCGGAAGCTGCCGATCGATCGTCTTTTTGGTGGGACCCGTCACGGCATTGTATTGGTATACCGTGATAGTTCGCTGCACAGTCGCCGAGCCGCCGTAGGGATCGCTGGCGCGAACGGTGATGACGGTGCTCCCCAGGCTCGGGATGGAAACCTGTGCCGACCAGGCAATCGAATTCCCCGGCGTGAACGCATCGACGTTCGTGAACGGTCCGTTGCCGATCTGATACTGCACCTGCGAGACGCGATAGGGATCGCTGGTGCCCTCGCTCGCCGTTCCGGACAACCTGAACGACGCCGGTGTTGTAGTGACCGACAGCGGCGTCTGGAACGCATCGACTGTGACGGCAGGAATGACGAATTCGAGCTGGGTGTTGCGCGCGGCTGAGCCGTCGGTGAAGATGGCGAACGTTGGCGATCCGGCCATGTCGTGCGCCGAGACGGTGATCGTGAACGTTTGGCCCGCCTGAATGCCGTTGGGAACGAGGCCGGTCCATTGCCAGAACGAGCCAACGCCCTGACTGTTGTTCAGCAGGCTCAGACCAAAGCTCCCCACGATCGTGCCGGCTAGCGCGAACGTCCCGCCCACACTCGAGCTGGTGGAAAAGCTCGAGTCCAGAAAGACGACCACCTGGAGAGATCGGCTCACCAGGCCATCGAGCGGGTTGAAGAACGACACCTGGCCGGTTCTATGTATCTGTGCCATGGAGAGCTTCTAGCGTGAGTTGTGGCGAGTCTCGAGAATCTGAGGCTTCAAGCGTTCAACGGCGCGAAGTCCGTGGACACAGCGTCGTCGTTTGCGTTGAATGGAACATAGAGCGCTGGCAGGAATTGCGCGGCGGCGCCGAGCAGACTCGGGTCCACGGCGCGCACCTTCGCGAGATCGAGCGTCTCCAGTAGCACCCGGCGAAGGGTCTCGGTCGTCCACGCCTGACCTTCGACCGGTGGTACGGCTACGAGCACATTCTGTGGAGCGAACGAATTTGGCGGATCGAACTGGAATGCGATGGCTGTTGTTTCCGTCTGGTTGGGCACCACTTCGATCCACTCGTCGATGAACAAGCCGCACAACGGTTGTGTTGCATCGATGGGAGCGAGCGGCTGCACCACGAGCGACAGCTTGCTCGGTGGAATTGCTGTGCCGGCGAGCGGTGGAAGGCCAACCCAACGCTCGCTGCTATCGAACGGCAACTGCGCGGTGCTGAGACTCAGTCGAGTGCCACCGGTGAGCACCTCGGCGCCGCGCATGCAAGCACCCAGTGTGGCGAGATTGTTGCGCACCCGAGAGGAGCGCGTGAACCAACCATGCACCGCGAGTGAGTCTCCACCTTGTTGTTGCGTGCTTGCCGCCAGCGCATTGTTCAGCTCGGTGGCGGCGGTCGCGTCCAACTGAAGGAAGGGAAGAGAAATGAATTCGTTTCCGTAAACCGCGCGCCCGCGCTCGAGCAACTGATCGCAGCGTGCGCGCGGATCGCTCGCGGCAGCTTGGGCTTTGAGCGCCGCGTTCTGGTCGACGCGCGCCTGGCTGGCTTTCAGCAGCGCGTTGGCCTGTTGGATCAACGCGGCTCGAATCCCCGGTGTGTCGCCAACGGCGACGTTCGGCACGGCCGGCCCAATTCCCAACGTGCCGACTCGCAACATGGCGGCACGCAAATCCTCTGCGGTGGTGGTGCTGGCGGCCACCAGGCCGAGCAATGCGGTGTGTGCGTTGGAAAGCTCCGCCTCGTAGTGAACGATGCGAGATTCCAGGTCGACGAGATCGATGGTCGCGAGCGACCCTTCCGGGGGGCTGATGTCTTCGGGACGAAGGCCGCGGGCGTTCTGGAGTAGCTTGCGGATCCATCGTGCCTGCTGAAGCGCATCGAAGAGCGTCGATTCGCCCGCGGCGAGATCGCTTGGGCGGGAATGTTGCAGCCGAATGGCGGCGTCCGGGCCAAACCCATTCGTCATGCGCCGCGCGTGGTAGAGCACCAGTTGCTCGGCGACTGTCGGTGTGCCGCCCCCATCCTGCGACTGTCCCGCCGCCTGCACGTTGTAGACGAAATCGATCGGCGTGGTCGCCACGTCACTCAACGGGAAGGCCGCGGTTGCCGTCGGCGCGCCGGTGGTGTCGTCGAGTTTCTCGACCGTGCAGCGAATCTTCCGCGCATCTCCAAGTTGAGATCGCAACCACGAGTTGAGCCACCGGTCGAAGGTGGTGCGCTGATTTTGCGTATCCCAATTGGAGTGGGTGTCGCCGCTGAAGAGCACCACCACGCGATGTGTGACTGCGTTGCCCGTACGTGGTGTGCGGGCGATCTCGAGCTCCGGTGGTGGCGAGTCTCCTTGCGCGATGGCGGTGATCGTGCTGGCCACCTTCGTCGTATTCCCGCGAGCCATCTGATACGCCGATTCGGCGACCAGCGCATCGCTCAGTCCATCCACTGTGTCGGCGAGTGCGGTGATCTCGCGCTTGACTTTGTCCCAGTCCGTGCTCGTACTGCCTGGCACCTTTGCGAGCTCCGTATTGAGCGCGGTGAGATTCGGATCGGCTTGTCGCATGCGTAGCAGCGTGAGTGCGTCCACGACATTGTTTGCGGCCAAGGCCTCGGTCGGCGCGGTGTTGGTCTCACGCTCTCGGACGGCAAGCGGCGCAACATTTCTGAGCGGCGCAATGAAGGGATCCAGCGAGACCTCATGTAGCCGTCGCTCGAGGCGATAGCCCAACAACGCAGTCAAGGGCTGCCCTTGTCGAACGCCGTCGAGGAGTCGACTCGCCTCGCGCACGCGGCTCGATGAAAGATCGACAGCGAATGGCGATGAATCGTCGACGACGCCCGACGGGCCAAGGTGCGCGTTTCTCAGCAGCGCGGCAGCCGACGCATGCGTCAGGGACGGCGCGTGAATGAAGCCGCTATCCTTGGGAAACGTATAGAGCGGTGTCGGCTCACCGGGGGGAATGTCGGCGGCTGCAACCTGTGCCGGCAAGGGCTTGGGAACGAGGTTCTCAACCCAGCCATAGCCGCCAATGTACTGGCCGATCGGCCCGCCGCGGGTCATCGAGGCCAGCCGCTTCGTGGCGTAGGACGTGATCCACGCATCGAGCCGATATGAAGAGAGGTCGAGTGTTCCTTGCGTCAGGAATTGGAGCGACTCGGTATCCAGTGTTTGTAGATGCGAGAGGCTGTCGCGGAACTCTTTGAGCGCTTTCACCTCGTCTCTGGAGAAATCAGTGGTCGTTTCGAGGAACTGGCGGATGGAAACACCGGGTTGGCTCGGCATTGGCGAATCGAGCTGACGCTTCCAGTGCGTGGAGGGGGGCGGCGTCTGAATGATATTGTTCACGACCGGCAGGTCGACCAGATCGACGAGCTCGAGATCGCGCAGGAGCGACAGGAGACTATGCTCCGAAGTCGCTGGAAACAGTCGCGCGGCGGAGGTTGCGATCTCACGAAGCAGCGCGTGCCGCAACAGCGCCTCCAATAGGCTCGTCTGCTTATCGATTGCGGTCGGCGGTGGACGCAGTTCGATCAGACTTTGAACCTGCCGTGTGCTGAGCAGCCGCGCGATGTAGTTGGCATCCGTGCCAATCGGTGTGAGGTACTGCCACGGTGAGATCTCTCCTGCCTGAACCAATGGCCCGCTCACGCCGCGTATGAGATCCCAGTGAAAACCGTGCGCGAGGTGGGGTCGTTGCGCGGTCTGAGTGGGCAGGCCCAGCAGACCGAGTTGTATGCTTGCGAGAGCGTCCTGCGCCTGGGCCAATGGACTGAAGTTGTCACCGCTGAGCATATACAAATGCTCGAGGTAGTGGCGTCCGAAGACCGGGCGAGTCAGGTAGCCGTACGAGAGCGCATCGGTCCGCATGACGTCGGCGAGATCGGCATCAGGATCTCCAGGCCAGGTCGATCGCAAACCGATGCGAGCGACGTTGGGAAGCACGGGGCGCCACACGTTCTCTCTGAGGTTGTACAGTAATCCCCGCAGCCAGGAGTCCTGTGTGGCCGTGTTCTCCGTGCCCGGCGTCCACAAATCCGGAGCGATCGAGGTGATGGGAAGGATGCCGTAGGGCTGCTTCCCGACACAGAGCGTCGGATACGGTCCGCCGCTGCGCACGAAGCTGGTGAAATGATCCCGCGCCCAATTGATGCTCGTGGCGGACAGGCCGGTCTCGGCGCCCATCATGTTAGTCAAGTAATAGCCCCAACCCACCTGCCACAACGCGGTGTTCATGCTTTTCTGATCGAGGTCGTGATTGTCGTCAGAGTCGCCGATACGGCCCAGTGTCGAAGCAATTCGAGAAGTCGGGACGCCGAGCGCGATTCCGGTATTGAGGGCGTTTGGCGCTTGCGTCGGATCCGCCATCACCTCGTACTTGAAACTGCGCGAATGCCCGGGATCGTCCGTCGTGTAGCCGGAACGACGGTCGTCGGTGTTGTTGGTCGGCGTGCCGAGACGCAGAAACTGGAGCCCGTCGGTATAATGGTGCGCATCCAGCAGGTCCGCGAGCTTGTTGGCCGCGTCGGTCACGGCGAGCGATGCCGAAACACCGAAGACGAGGAGGCTATCGATGCCAGCGGCAACAGTCGCTTGAGGAATCGTGAAACGAAGCCCCATGCCGTTGTCTTCCGCGGCCTTGAAATCCACCATCCACAACATGCCCGGGTCGACCGCGAGCTGATCGCCGGCACTTACGGCGGCATCCTCTTCGGATGTCAGGTCGGCAGCCAGGGGGTCGGGGCCGACGTTCAGATCCCGTGGAATAGGGTTGCCGGTCACCGTCATCGCCACGTTACCGTGTGAATGCAGGATGGCGATCCAGTGGTCGGGCAGCAAGCGCGCCTTTGGCGCTGTCCGCCACACGTCCTCACCGTTGTCGCCGACTGGAGGAAGTGTCGGGAGGCTGGGGGAAGGATCCGTCGCGCGCTGCGCGATGTTCGTGGGCTGCAACACGCGCGCGATCCACGCCGCGCGCTCGGGCCCGAAGCGGCTAGCGAGAATGCTCCAAGCGTCCGCTCGGCCGTCCGTGTTGGTACCCGCGGCCCAATCCTGTTGCCAGTATTGTGCGCCCCACGTCCGCTCGTCTGTGGTTAGCTCTGGATGGTGCGTGTCGACGTGGATGCGGTCAGGATAGACTCGCACGTGCAGTTCGGTGGACCCGTCCGGCTGCGGAAAGAAACGTGTCTCCAGGCGCACTGGGAAGAGCACGAGCGGCACGGTGCCCGGACACAGCGTATCCGACGCCATCGTGCTGGCCTCAGGTGCGCCGAAATTACTGGCAAAGAGAACTGGTGTATCAGACATGTGTCAACTCACTCGCGCGTCAGGTGAGAGCGATCAGGCGCTCGGCATGAATCGCCATGCGCACAGGAAGACGACGGGTGATGCGGGCCGTCGCGGCGGCGTTGGTGTTCCATCCTGTCACGTTGAGCTCGGGTGGCGGGGCTGTGACCGACAGGTGCGTGCCACTCGTGGTGATCTCAGCGTCGATGCCGAAACGCGGCTCGGTGGGATGCTCCTGGATGATCACGTAGTATCCAAGCGTGCCATCTTTGCCCGTCGCCGCGTCGGGCGTGACGGGGAAGCCGAAGAAGACGATGTCCGGCTGCATCGAGCCGGTGAAGATCGGCAAAACTTCGGTGGCCGTGATGTCCGGCACGAGAGCGTCAGGGTTCGGACCTGTTCCGACCTTCTTGGCCGGCGCCAGATAGATCACCGCATTGGGATAGCGGCGGAGCAGGCTGCTGCGCATCACCATCACGAACTCGTCGGCGCTCGCGGTCCCCGTAGGATCGCCGAGCTGCCGCGTGAGCTTCTTCGTGATCGGATCCGTCACGCTCCACAGATTGAGATCCGTGATGTCGCTCGGGGCCGTGTTTGGAACGCCTTTGCCCCAGAAGTGATCGAAGTAGGTGCCGCGCTGGTCGGTCGGGTAACCGCGCCAGAGCAGCTCCCGGCCCATCTCGTGATTGAGTCCGACCAGGTAGGATTCAACGAACCGGCGATTGGTCTGCAAACCGAGCACGGTGTCCGGCTCGACCTTGTCGACTCCGAGCAGCAGCCAATCCTGGGAGAGGTCACGCAATGTCTCGTACATCGGCTGCGGGAAATGCGGCGGCGCCATGACCGTTTCCACACCCGTGGGTGCAACGCCCTTGGCGGTTGGTGCCAGCACGCGGTCTCCCGTCGAGACCACTGCGTTGAATAGCTTCGCGAGGACGGTCTGGGGGTTGGTGTGATCGAGTACAGTTTGTTTCACTGACCCGAATGAGGAAATGACAAACTGCGGTTGAATCACAGTCGGGCGTAGCGGGAATACGCGGTCCAAATGCTCGCGCGCGGCCGACCGAAAGAAGTCCGGAGCCTCGGCCCGCTTTTGCAGCGACAACGTGCCTGGTGCGGTCACCGGTGCTCCCTCAGAGGCGACGAAGAAGACGCCGTAGTACGACTGGGGGAGTGGCGGGTTGTCTGTGGTGTACTGGAGCGCTTGCGTAAACAGCGCGAGCGACGGCAGCGAGGTGTACTGGGGTGATGGCGGCGTGGGTGGCGGGAACGGAACGAACGACTGGTTGAGGCTCGCCACCCACGATCGATCCGGTGAGCGCGAGAAGTTTCCCTTCGCCGCGACTCGCCGCGTGAGGGGACCGCGTTGACGGCCTATGCGCCGCATGGCCGCTCGATTTGCCGCCACGGGAAGCCATGTGCGCGTCGCTTGGTAGGCCAACATCGACGAGGCGCCGGCGGGCAACCGGGCGAACGCCGGCGCGGCGATCCGCAGCGCCATCTCGTCGGTCATCCCAGCCGTCGCGAAGTGCCGCTGCCGCAACACCTCACCCACGGCAAGGCTCAATTGCATCTGCCGAGCGCGTTGGTTTGCCTGCTGCAGTGCTGCGGCCTGCTCCCACGCCGATGCCATGAGTGCATCCTGATTCCGCTGAATGACGCTCGTGCCCAGTGCGGCCGCCGCACGCCAACGCGGATCGAGGTTCAGCTGATCGAGCCACGACGTGCCGTCGGGAAACACGACTGGCATTGCAGCGTGCCATTGCCCATACAGGGGAGGCGCGAGGACCGGATCGCTGGTGTCGCTACTCGCCCGCGCCTGGCTCGGTGGATTGATAATCGAGGCGAGGTGGACCTTGAAGTCGGCAGGAATCGGATCGGGCAGGGCGGGTGAACCCGGAACGATCGGCGAGCTCGACGCGGGAATGAGAGCCCCCTCCATTTCGACGGTCGAGGCACCGGCTGCATCGAAACACGGATGACTCACATCGATCGTCCGCGTGCCGATCCCTTCGGGCACGCCTGCTTTCAGCCGTCTTGCGAGCGACTCGAAGTCGCCTTGCTGGCCGGTTCGGAACTCCCAGTGATAGTAGACCGGCAGCCGCACCGAGGCGGGCTTCGCAGCGCTCGACCACGCGGGCGCCAGGGTCCAGTCATTCGAGCCCGGCGTGGCGGGCTCACCAAGCCCGGTTCTCCGTCCGACGTCGAACGCCGGAACCACACACGCAACGTAGTCAGTGTCGTGTTCGAGGAATCGCGGACACACGAGGCGAGAGAGTGTCAGCTCGGGACCACCGGCGAATGCGCTGTCGAGCGCACTTTTGTCCGCCGCCACCTGGGCATGCGCCCACGCCCAACTGTCGCTCAGGTCGGGAAGCTCATTCGCCGCGACGGCAGGTGAGTCAATAGTCAGGGTTGGCAGAGGAGCATCCGGCGTGCTGGTCAGCGTGACACCGTCTTGCTTCCGAACGGTGATGAGACACAGCCACGGTCTCAAACGGTTGTCGCCTCCGGGTTTCGTCGGCGTGAACAGCCAAGGAAAATCCGGCCGGTCGAATTCGACGGAGGGAAAACAGTTTGGCTCGAAATCCGACGTGCCTGGGCGTGGATCCGTGCGAACGACCTGATTCGCATCGATTCCAATGACGTCCGCTGGACCGCGGAGTGCGATTGAGACCTGAGGGACTATTCCCGTTTGCTCGTTGAGCGTCAGCAGCGGGGAGACCGTTGCGACGGGATTCGTCGAATCCGATGGCGCGTTGATCGTGGATGCCGCTCCCTGGCGTACCCAGGGCAGGAAACTCAGAGTTGCATTCGACACAATGTGTACTCTCTATGTCAGGCGGCCGCCAGCTCGTGCTTTGGGACCATGGTCCACGCGCTGCCCCCGCGGTTGAGCAGGTTGAGTGCGGCGCGCTGCTCACTCCACGTGCGCACGTTCGGATCCAGCGGAGCCGCCGTGCCGTCGCTGGTTCGCAGGATCATCCACTGCGGTGCCGCCACGGTCGCCGCAGGCTTTACCGCCGAGTTGCGGAAGCGCGCGCGTCCGACCTGTCTCACCGGCGCTTGCGCCGCCGCACCCGTTCCCAAGTGCGCCGCAAGGCTCGCCGCCGGCAGCTGATAGTTGGAGTCGGCCGCGGGCGCGCTCGGCAGCGCATCCGGATTGAGGGTGATCGGCTCGTATTCGAGCGGCGCGGGTTCGGCCGCATCGGCGGCATAGCGCACCGACGCGTCCCCCAGTAGCAGCCCCGCGTCCATGGCTTCAAAGGACGGTGCGGCTAACTTCTCATCGTCGCTCATCGTGAAGAAGCGCGCCGGCGCAAACGCCCCTTGCACTGAAGTGGCCGCCGTCTCGTTCAACTTCCCCGTCAGTGCAAACCGCCGTGGACCGGCCACAGGTGCGCCGCCGTAGGTGTCCACGTCTCGCGTGAGGTTCAGCGGCACCACTGGCTGCTCGAGCACCATCTGCCCCAGCGGATCCAGGGCCGGTCCGGTGTTTGATGCCACGGAACGCAGGGCTACCCCGTGGGCCACTCCCGGCGTCAGCTGCGTGCGCCAGTTCGACACCGCCCCGACAGAAGCCGCGAGGAGATCCGATACATTCACCGCCGCAAGTCCCGTCGGTGCTGCTCCGTCGGCGAGGGTCGCATCGATGCGCACCGTGAAGCTGATCCAGAAGATCTCGAACGTCACCTTCCCGCTCAGTCGCAGCGGCTGCGGCCCTTCCAACGTCCCCTTCAACTCCAGCTTGAACAGGTTGTGCGAGCCGCGCTTCAACTGCACCTTGCCCTGAAAATCCGCCAGGAAGTGCAGTGGCTCCCACGAGATCAGCACGTCGTAACCGATATCGCCGGTGAGGCTGAACCCGATCGCTTCCGCGTACAGCGACGCGCGCGCGCCGAACTGCAGCGTGTTGGATGTGACCGCGAAGTAGCTCTCACACACCAGCCGCGGGTTGGTTCCCTTGGTCAGAGAAATCGAAAGTCGCTCGAGCGCGGGGAAGCCCGCCGGCGTGGCAAACCGTGGGTTGAAGCCTCCAGCCGCGAGGACGAACGACTGGTCCGCCGCGCCCGCTTGATGGCCCCAATGCGCCCGGATTGCGGCCGACCCGGTGATCGGAAAACGGTGCAGGAGACGGGAGTCCACCAGCATCGCGTCCACCGAAAGCGCCCCGGCGTCGAGCTCCAACTCCCCGACCGCGTCCAATATGAGCCGCACCAGGTCATTGTCCGCCGTCGGTAGCAGCGCGCTCGCACGTCCCAGCACCAACAATCGCGTTGTGGATCCCACCTCGAGCACGAGTCCCAGATCGAGCGTGATCAGCGTTGGGGTGAACCAGGTGATCCGTGCCAGCAGCCCGAAAAGAAAACTTCCCGCTTTCGCCGGGAAGGCGGCGGTGAGCGCCTGAATGAGCGTTGGCGCATTACCAACCGGATCGCGTGGAAACAGCAATGTCGCGAGCGTGTCCGACTTGAGACCCGCTTCCAGCACGTTGTAGTCGAACGTGCGGTTCACGCCGATGAGCCCACCGATGCTCGTGAGCATGAACCCCAGACCCAGCGGGACCGGCTGGAACCCGTCCGCCGTGATGAACACGAGCAGGGAATATCCGGGGCGCCCGTCGGGCAGCCTCGTTGCGATCAACCCGTATGCTGACAAGGTCAGTTGGTCTTGCAGCGACAGCTTCATCGCGCCAGCGTACAGATCGCGTGTTGGGTCTCTAAATAGAAATCCGCCTCCGCTAATGACGCCTCGAGCGTCAAGAGACAGTGCGACTCCGTCCGGCGGGCGCACCCCCAGGTCGAGCTGTAATGGGCCCAGGTTTCCGTTGCGATCGGACGGCGAGCTGAAGCGCGCCCGAATACCCACGTTGGTGACGACCGCATCCACTACACCGAGAGCGGTTTTGAAGGTCGCGCCCAGGTCCGCGACCACCGCGTTGTCGGAGGGACTCAGACTGATCTGGACAGATTGAATCTGGAGCAGTCCGAGGGAGACGTGCAGCGGTAGATCGATGGCCAGACGGTTCGATCCGCTGAAATACAGGCCACGCTCGGTCGAAATTCCGAGGGTGGCGCTCACGTTGAGCGGTATACCTTGCGCCGGCAGCACACTCGAGAGAAAGCTGTCCATGGACCCCGAGTCGGGTTGTATGACCAACTGCGCTTGCTCGAGGGAAAACTCCGCGAATACATCGAGCTTCTCATCGGAAGACAGCCGTGTACCCAGACGTGTCGAGACCCCAGCCAGCGCGAGGCGACTCGCGTCCGGCGAGCCGAGTAGCGTGAAAGGCGTGCTTGCGCTCTTGAGATCGAGTCGAACGGAGAGCTGTCCTTGAGCCGGCAGCGGCGAGCCTGACGATAGGCCGAGCAGAAATTGAATATCGGTACCGGGCCGCACGAGAATCCCCGCGCCTCCGGTGAGATCGAGATCGCTCTCGATTCGCAGGTCAATCCGCTCGGATAGCGGCACAGGGATGTCGAATCGATCCGTTGCGAACGGTAGCAGAGCGAAGCCGGGCTTGGCCGTGGCGGTTTCGGGCAGAAGAAACAGGCCCGCTCCGGCGTTTAAGGCACCACCCACCTGAACGTCGCCAAACGCGGCAAGGGATAGTGAGAAACTCGTGGTCTGTTCGGGTTGCAAAGCACCGCTGTTCAAAGCCGTTGTGGTCGGGCCATCCAGTTCCCCAAGGTTCACTGACCATGGGCTGTGTGAGAACAGCCCGGAGATCGAAACCCACAACCGGTCGGTGGCCAGGTCACTTTGCCCCCATTGATACGTGCTCTTCAGTGTGCCGAGAGGATTACCCAACAATTGCGCCAGGCCGTCAAACCAGAATGTGCGGCGCCGGTAGGCCAGGCGTCCATCCGCTTCCGGCTGATCCTCCTCGGAGATGATTCCGAGGAGCATCAACAGATAGCCTAGGCGGGGTCGATTGCGGAGCAGATATTGGACGAGCAGATCTTCGATCAGTTGACCGGGAAACTCCGTGCGAAAGCCGGAGGGCAGTGTTTGATCGGTTCCAATATCGGTAACAGCCTGGAACACTGCTCGTAAACTATCGAGCAGAGCGGGCCCATCGATCGGTGTGCCATCGTCCTCGGGATCCGCGAGCTGTAACGCCTGGAGTACCGGATCGCGCAGGCTCTCGAACGCGGCGGGTACGGTGTCAAAGGGCCAACTCAGGTCTGCGAGGAAGTCCCGCGGCCCGTCGTCGGGGATCTCGAAGGCTCCCGCTATGGGTTGCAAGGTGCGAGCGATTTCGCGTGCGAGTGCCGTCACGGTGTCGAGGTCAGCCATGGGATCACACCGTACGAAAGAACACGGGGTTGCTCGTCTCCAGATCGTTCACGGGGACGATCACTGGATTGGATGGATCCGAAGCCGGGTAGGCATTCATGATCAACTTGCCACCCCACAAAGGTCTGGCAGGTGGGTTTTCGGTAATCGGAAACTGCACCGAATAGATGTAGCGCGTGCCATAACCCAGGAGTTTGAAATGATCGCTTGGCCCAGTGGGTGGGTCCACACGAAACTCCCAGTAGAAGGCATTGATGTATGCATCGAGACTTGTAAAGCCTTGACGCTCCCAGAGGGGAAATGAGCTGGTGA
>Ga0070741_10015386_pt1 | contig 12974 bp, 13 predicted proteins | sample Coa_R1_4_FD_66440 | JGI IMG/M metagenome (GOLD analysis project Ga0070741, IMG submission 66440) | Surface soil microbial communities from Centralia Pennsylvania, which are recovering from an underground coalmine fire - Coalmine... | ecosystem: Environmental > Terrestrial > Soil > Unclassified ...
CGCTGCTGGCGGCGCTGCGCACGCGCAAGCTGATCTTCCTGCACCGCCCGGGCGGGCTGCGCAGCCGCGGCGAGCTCCTGCCGCTCGCCAACCTGACGACCGACTTCGCCGAGCTGAACTCGTCGCGCGAGCTGTCGCGCAAGGAGCACGCGATCCTCACGCACTCGCGGCGGCTGATCTTCGAGCGCGTGCCGCACAAGCTGTTGGTGGCGGTGACCTCGCCGCTCAACCTGTTCCGCGAGCTGTTCACCATGAAGGGCGCCGGCACGCTCCTGCGCCGCGGCGCGGTGATCGTGCGCAAGGACGGGCTCGCCGAGATCGATCGCGAGCGGCTGCGCGCGCTGCTCCAGTCGAGCTTCGGGCGCCCGCCCGTCGACGAATTCTTCGCGCGGCCGGTCTCGCGCGTGCACCTCGAGGAGGGGTATCGCGGCGCGGCGATCCTGGTCGACACCGAGCTCGGCACCTACCTCTCCAAGTTCGCCGTCGAGCGCGAGGCGCAGGGCGAAGGCATGGGCCGTGATCTGTGGCAGTCGTTCGCCGCCGAGCACGGGACGATCTTCTGGCGCGCGCGCGTCGAGAACCCGATCTGCGCGTGGTACGGCAAGCTGTGCGACGGGCTCATGCGGTTCCCCGAGTGGAACGTCTACTGGAAGGGGCTGCCCGCCGACCGCATCCCCGCCGCGATCGCCTACGCGCTCGCCGCCCCCCTCGACATTCCCCCGACGGGAATCGAGTAGCGAAAGAAACAGAGAACCGCCATGACGCCAGCAGACGCCAGGCAGACGCCAAAAAACAAAATTATTAATTTCTGAGCTGGCGTCCTGGCGTCTTGGCGTTTAATCCCTCTGTCAGAGCGGCAGGGCGAGTTGTTGCGGTTTGCGCGGCGTCGCGGGTTGCGGGCGCGCGTCGCCGAAGACGGTCTTGCCGCCGTAGTCGGGCGAGGCGCGCCATTCGTCGTCGATCAGCTCGGTGAAGTCGGCGGCGGTGAAGGCGCGCTCGAGGCGGCGCGACTCGGCGTCGAGGCGGCGCAGCGCGGCCAGCCGCTCGTCGTTGCCGAGGCGCGCCTGCTCGACGGCGGCGCGCATGACCGCGAGCGTGCGATCGTAGACTTTGAGCGGAATCGGAAACGGGTGGCCGTCCTTGCCGCCGTGCGCGAGCGAGAAGCGCGCCGGATCGGTGAAGCGGCACGGCGCGCCGTGGATGATCTCGGCGACGAGCGCCAGCGCGCGGACGGTGCGCGCGCCGAGGCCGGGCGTGAGCAGCAGCTCGGCGAAGTCGGCCGGCGCGCGCGACGCCGCCGCCTCCAGGCTGCCGCGCAACCGGCGCAGCACCACGTCGCTCGGCCGCACGTCGTGGTGCGCGGGCATCTGCAAGCGCGGCAGCTCGCGCGCCGCCGCCATCACGCGATCGAGATCGCCGGCCACCAGCGCCAACTGCGCGTCGCGCGACGCGAGCGCGCGGCGATCGGTCAGGTTGATCAGCGTGCCGCGCGGCGCGCCCTCGATCGCCGCATGCGGCTCGTCGACGAAGCTGCGCACGCGCTCCGACAGCCAGTGATAGCGGCGCGCCGTCTTGAGCGCCGGATTCATGCCCTGCTGCACCACCGTCCACGCGCCGTCGTCGGCGAGGATGAAGCCGTGCAGGTACAGCTCGAACCCGTCCTGCACCGCCGCGCTGTCGACCTTGGCGACCAGGCGGCTCTTGCGCGTGAGCGAATCGCCGTCGAGGCCGAGCCGTTCGCCGAGCGCGCGCAGCTCGTCGGGCGTGCGCCGCGAGTGACGCCCGCGCCCGCCGCACACGTGCAGCCCCAGCTCCCACTCGACGGGATGCAGCCCGCGTTTGAGCGCGCCGACGACGCTGGTGGTGATCCCCGACGAGTGCCAGTCCATGCCCATCACGCAGCCGAGCGACTGGAACCAGAACGGGTGCGCCAGGCGGCGCAGCAGCTCGGCGCGGCCGTACTCGAGCACGATCGCCTCGACGATCACGCGCCCGAGCCGCGCCATGCGCTCGGCGAGCCACGCGGGCACCGCGCCGCCGTGGAGCGGCAGGTCGGCGCTGCCGGTTCGGGTACCCATACAAATGTTCAGGTTAGCGCATTGCGCCCGTCGAGACAATCATCGGCGCATGAAGGCCGAGGCTCCCGAGGATCCGCGCTTCGCCGCCGTGGTCGCAGCGTTCGCCGCCGATCGCGCGCTCGCGCCGATCGCGCGCGAGTACGCCGCGCGCAAAAAAACCGGCGGGCGCAAGTTCGGCTCGAACGGGCTCCAGGTGAACGGCAAGCTGTTCGCGATTCGTCTGGTTCGCGAAGCCCACGCGTTCGTCGGCGGAGGGATTGACCGCCAAGGCGCCGCAGACGCCAAAAGGAAAAGAAAATAGAAAGTTCCGATCTGTTTGGCGTCTGCGGCGCCTTGGCGGTTCAAATTCTCCGTCAGTTCTTCTTCAGCGACGGGGCGCCGTCGCGGAGGCCGTGCGCCAGAGCGGCGGCGACGGACTTGTCGTAGTCGGCGTCCTTCTCGGAGAATTCGCCGCGCAGGTCGGCGGCGCTGAAGTTGAAGAACACCTCGGCGTTGCCGCCGTCGAGGAACCATTTGCACGCGGTCCACGAGCCCGCGCCGCCGAAGCCGCCCTCCGCCGAGCGCGCCACGTTGTTGCCCAGCACCGCCGTCGAGAAGCGCAGCGCGTTCACCGGGCCGCGCGCGCCGGGCGCGGGCAGCGTCACGTGAAAGCCGCGGGCGAACGCCGCCGCCACGCGCGCGCCGTCGTCGGGCGACGGCACCGCGATCATCGCCTCGCCGAATCCGCCGAAGCCCGCCAGCGACGGATCCTTCGGTGCGCGCGCGAAGCTGCCGACGGTGAAGTGCCCGCCGCCCGCCTCCGCGTCGAAGAACGTCCACTCGCCGCCGGCCTCGTGCCACGGCGCTTTGTCGAGCGGCTTCTGCTTCTCGTAGACCTTGCTGATGGTGAACGGCAGCGACGGTGGCTCGCCGCCGCCGCCGATCGGCACTTGCAGCGTCGGCGCGGCGGGCGCGCTCTTGGCGATCGCGGCCGGCGCGCGCGACGGCGACGGCGCTTCGCTCTTGGCGCAACCGGCGACGAGCAGGCACACGAGGATTTTTCGCATGCCGCAGACTACGCGATCGGCTCGGCCATCTTACGTCCGTTTGCGGATCTGGCTGGTCGGCGTCGGCACCGTGTCGGGCTCGGAGCGATCGGTGATCACGATGTGGTGCACGCCCTTCACGCTCAAGCAGGTGTTGCTCGACGACGGGACCAAGAGGCGCAGCGGGCCGCCCAGCTCGGCGGGCAGCGGCGCGCCGTCGAGGCGGTGCGCCATCACCGCGCTCTCGCACTCGGCGATCGTGAGGCACGCGCGGTAGTCGCCGCCGCCGTGCACGATCACGTGCGTCGCGCCCGAGCGGAAGCGCGCGCGCTCGAGCAGCGGCAGGAGGCGCACGCCTTCGCCGCGCACCTTCGCGCTCAGCGTCTCGGTGTGCTCGACCAGCGCGTGCTTCGCCAGCGCGTCGACGTCGCGCCACGTGAGCGCCGGCTGCGTGCACGTCGACGGCCCATCGATGGTCAAAACGATCTCGCTCATGGAAGCTCCTTGCCGATCACCGGCACGTCGTCGATCACGTTGCTGCCGGCGTGGGTGTGCGGCGGAAACTGCGCCTGCCACAGCGCGCCGCGCGCGAACACCAGCTCGGTGTCCCAGATGGTGCCGTCGCGCCAGACGTCGAAGCCGGGATCGTGCTCGCCGCGCGCCTCGATCGCGCGCGACACCAGGCGCGACGGATCCCAGAACAGCTCGGCGCGCGCGTCGGCGAGCTGCGACACCAGCGCGGGCGCGGGCGGCGCGCGGTCGCTCGGCAGCACCGGCTCCCAGACGACGAACAGCCGCAGCGACGGCGACGGGTGCTCGCGAAGCAGCTGCGCCAGTGCGGAGGCCCCCCGCACGCAGGTGCCTCAAGTCGGCGAGAGCAGCGCCAGCACGCGCACCATCGGCGACGCGGCGTTGAAATGATCGCGCACGATCGCGAGCGACTGCGCGTCGATCGCCGTCAGCTTCGGCGCAACGATCGCGGGCGCGGTCGACGGCGCGCTCGCGGGCGCTGCTGCCGGCGCGCTCGACGGCGCGACCGAGGTTGCGCTCGACGGCGCGCTCGATGGCTTGCACGCTCCGGCGGCGGACGCGAGCGCGAGCGCCAGCGCAAACGATCGCGCGCGCATCACATGCTCAATCCGCCGTCGACGTCGATGGTGCGGCCGTTGAAGTAGTCGCACTCGACCACGAACTTCACCGCCAGCCAGATGTCCTCCGGCACGCCCACGCGCCCGACGGGAACGTTGGCCACCAGCGCGTCGCGCGCCTTCTGGTTCATCGACTGCGTCATCGGCGTCTCGATCATCCCCGGCGCGATCGCGCCCACGCGCACGCCGAGCGGCGCGAACTCGCGCGCCCACGTCACGGTGTTGGTGGCGAGCGCGGCCTTGGCGGCGGCGTAGTTCGACTGCCCGCGGTTGCCGTAGCGCGCCAGCGACGAGAGATTGACGATCACGCCGGGCCGCGCGCCGGTCTCCGCCATCTTGGCGACGACCTCGCGCACCATTAATGTAGCGCCCGTCAGGTTCACCGCGATCACCGCGTTCCACTGCTCGAGCGAAAGTTTTTGAATCTGCCCCGTCGTCTTGTCTTTCTTCACCAGCAGACCGTCGCGCAGGATGCCGGCGTTGTTGATGAGGCCGTTGAGGCCGCCCATCGCGCCGTGCGCCCAGGCGACGAACGACGTGCACTCGTTCTCGTCGGCGACGTTGAGCTTTCGTTTGTGGATCCCCGACGGCAATTGCGCGAGGCCGGCTTCGTTGACGTCGCCGGCGGCGACCTGCGCGCCGGCTTCGTGCAGCCGCGTGGCGAAGTGCGCGCCCATGCCCTGCGCCGCGCCGGTGACGATGATCTTGAGCTCGCTGAGCTTCATGGCATCTCCTGGGTTGCTTTTACTGAGGGAGGCCGGCCTGGATCCACGCAACCAGACGGTTGCGTTCGTCGTCCGAGGGAAACGGGCCGTTGCCGATCGGGAACTGCGCGGGCGCGGGATTGCCGCTGCAGCCGGCGAGCGCCGTCGGGCTCACGCCGCACATGATGTCGTGCGCGTTGGTCTGGATCACCGCCAGCTTGGTGAAGTCGCGCGCCGACTCGCCGGCCGCCGGATGGCAGCGCACGCAGTAGGTCGCGAAAAAGTTTTGCGCGAAGTTCGAGTACGTCGTCGCGGGCGCGCCGGCGAGATCGGACGGCGCCGTCGAGAGATCGAACGGCCCGCCACACGGGTCGCCGGCGCACTCGCCGCCGCACGACGAGAGGAAGAGCGCGAAGGCGAGCGCGTATTTCATGAGCGCCACTTTATACCGGGAATTGCCGCCGGCGGCCTCGAAAGGTAGAGTTCAGGCCGTTTTGCGGAGAGGGTGATGGGATTTCTCGACCTGTTCAAACCGAAGTGGCGCCACTCGAACGCCGACGTGCGCGCCGACGCGGTCAAGCAGCTCGGCGCCGACGACGCGTCGCTGCTCGAGCGCATCATTCGCGACGACGACGACGCGCGCGTGCGGCGCATCGCGCTCAAGAAGATCACCAACTGGGAGCTGCTCGGCGAAGTCGCCAAGAGTGATCCCGACGAGGCGCTGCGTCGCGACGCCGGCGAGAAGGCGGCGGACCTCCTGTTCGACGCGGCGGTGGCCGACTCGGACGAGCAGCGCTGCCGCGAGGCGCTCGGGCGGATCGCCAGCACGCGCGTGATCGCCAAGGTCGCGCGGCTGGCGCCGTTCGCCGGCGTGCGGCGCGCGGCGCTCGAACGGCTCGACGACGGCAAGCCGCTGGCGGAGGTGGCGCGCCAGGCGCCGGATCCGCAGATCCGGCTGGCGGCGGTGGAGCGGCTCACCGACGTGGCGGCGCTGCGCGACGTGGCGATCGGCGACACGCACAAGGAGGTCGCGCTGCGCGCGGTCGAGCGGCTCGACGACGACGACGCGCTCGCGGCGGTCGACAAGAAATGCAAGATCAAGGCGGTGCGCGCGGCGGCGCGCGAGAAGCTGGACGCGCTTCGCCAGGCGAATCCGGCGGGCGCGGTCGGGCCGTCGACGGAGAAGCGGCGTCGCGCGCGCCAGGCGCAGCTCTGCCGCACCGTCGAGAGCGCGGCCGGCAGCGAGGAGTGGGATCGCGCGCAGGACGAGATCGACGCGGCGACCACCGAGTGGGCGACGCTGCCGGGCGCCGAGGAGGCGTTTCAGCGGCGCTTCGATCGCGCGCTCGAGCGCTGGAAGTCGCGCAAAGAGGAGCGGCTCAAGCAGCTGCGCGCGAAGTCGGAGACCGAGGCGCAGGCCAAGGCGCGCGTCGACGCGGCGCTGGCGGAGAGCGCCCGGCGCAAGCGCGAGGAAGAGGCGGAGCAGAAGACCACCGACGAGGCGGGCGCGGCGGAGAGCGCCGAGCGCGAGGCCGAGCGCGCGCGCATGCAAGAGGAGCGCGCGAAACGCGACGCGGAGAAAGCGGCGGAGCGGGCGAAGCGCGAGGCCGAGAAGGCCGAGGAGCAGCAGCGGCGCGACGCGGAGGCGCAGGAGAATCTGGCGCGGCTCGAGGCGGTGACCGCGCGGCTGGAGTCGCTGGCGGCCACCGACGATCGCAAGGCGGGCGAGAAGGCGCTCAAGAGCGCGCAGGAGGTGATCGGCGCCAGCGGCAATCTGCCGCGCGACAAGCACGCCGAGGCGCGCGCGCGGTTTCAGGCGGCGCGCGACAAGCTGCACATCCGCGTGCAGGAGCTGCGCGACGCCGACGAGTGGAAGCGCTGGTCCAACGTGCCGCGCCTCGAGGGGCTGTGCGCCAAGATGGAGGCGCTGCTCACCGTCGAGGATCTGAAGCTGGCGTCGCAGGAGCTGCGCGCGCTGCAGGCGGAGTGGAAGTCGGTCGGCGGCGCGTCGAAGGAAAAGTCCGAGGCGCTGTGGGCGCGCTTCAAGGCGGCGAGCGACCAGGTGTACGAGCGCTGCAAGACGCACTTCGCGGCGCTCGACGAGAACCGCGCGGCCAACCTGAAAAAGAAAGAGGAGCTGTGCGCACGCGTCGAGGGGCTCGCCGACTCCACCGATTGGAAGGAGACGGCCGAGACGATCAAGGCGCTGCAGGAAGAGTGGAAGGGCGTCGGGCAGGTGCCGAAGGAGCAGGCGGACGCGATCTGGCAGCGCTTCCGCGGCGCGTGCGACAAGTTCTTCGAGCGGCGCAAGGCGCACTTCGCGCAGCTCGACGAGGAGCGCGCGGCCAATCTCAAGAAGCAGGAGGCGCTGTGCGTGCGCGTCGAGGCGCTCGCCGACTCGACCGATTGGAAGGGCGCGGCCGACGACATCAAGGCGGCGCAGGCGGAGTGGAAGGAGATCGGGCCGGCGCCGAAGGACCAGGCGGACGCGATCTGGCAGCGCTTTCGCGGGGCGTGCGACAAGTTCTTCGATCGGCGCAAGGCGCACTTCGCGCAGCTCGACGACGAGCGCGCGGCCAACCTCAAGGCGAAGGAGGGGCTGTGCACGCTGGCCGAGGAGCTGGCGGCGCTCGACGGCGACGCGCGCGCGGAGAACGCGGAGAAGGTGAAGCAGCTCCAGGCGCAGTGGAAGGAGATCGGGCCGGCGCCGCGCGATGACGCGGACGCGGTGTGGGATCGCTTTCGCGCGGCGTGCGACCAGGCGATGGCGGCGAAGAAGGTGCGGCAAAAAGCCGCAGCTCCGGAGGCGGCGCCGAAGCCGCCGAAGCCGTCGATCGGCGGGCTCGGCGAGAAGCTGGTGGCGGCGGGCGTGGTTCCCGTCGAGAACAAGCCCGCGATCGAGAGCAAGCCGATCGAGAGCAAACCGATCGAGAGCAAGCCGGCGGCGGACGTGGACGCCGGCTGGGCGGCGATGGCCGACGAGCCGCCGACTCCGGAGACCAAGAAGTGAAATCGCTGGCGGCGCTCGTCGCGTTGTGCGGCCTGGCGCGCGCCGCCGGCCCGCCGACAGTGGCGGTGATGCCGTTCAAGGATCTCTCGGGCGAAAAAGGATCGATCGGCGAGGCCATCCGCGAGACCGTGACCAGCGATCTGCGCGACGTGCCCGGCCTGCGCGTGATCGAGCGCGCCAACCTCGATCAGATCCTCGACGAGCAGAACCTCGGCGCCAAGAAGGCCGATCTCGATCCGACCTCGACCGCGCGCATCGGCAAGCTGCTCGGCGCCACGCTGATGGTCGCGGGCGCGTACCAGAAGTCGGGCCCGTCGGTGCGCCTGACCGCGCGCTTCGTCAAGGTGGAGACCGGCGAGATCGTCGGCACCGCCAAAGTCGACGGGCCGCAGCGCGACTTCCTCGATCTCCAAGACCGCGTCACCGTCGAGCTGCTCAAGTCGGCCGGCATCGAGGCGAAGCACGTGCAGAAGTTCGCCAAGCGCGCGCGGCCGAAGATCAAGAGCCTGAAGACGGTCGAGCTCTACGGCGACTCGCTGGTCGAGCGCGACGACGACAAGAAGCGCGACCTGCTCAAGCTGGCGCTCGACGAGGACGCGTCGTTCGTCTACGCCGCGCGCGATCTCGACGCGCTCGAGAAGCGCCTCGCCGCCTACGACGCCGCCGCGCGCGCCGCCGGCGAGCGCAAGATCCGCCAGCAGATCGACGACACGCACGCGAAGCTCAAGGCCGAGACCGATCCGCAGCGCATCCGCGATCTCTACCGCGAGCTGTTCAGCGCGCTCGAGCAGGGCCGCCGCTGGCGCACGCTGCTCGTCGAGGCTCGCGCGCTCAAGGATCATCCGCCGCCGCCGGTCGTCGGCGCGCCCGCGCCGCCGGGCAAAGCGACGTTCGAGGAGGGCGCGGCCTACGAGGTGCTGTACGCCGAGTTCATGCTCAAGATGCACGACGCGGTCTTGCGCGACGGCGAAAACTTCCTCAAGCAGTTCCCCACGTCGATGGTGTTTCCGACGGTGAAGAGCTGGCTGGCCGGCGAGATCGAGCTCAAGCGCAAGATCGAGGCGGGCAAGCCGAAGGCGGCGGCGGAGTACGCGGCGCTAGAGTCGCGGCGCCGCTGGGACCTGTGCGCGCCGGCCGACATCTATCAGCAGAACGCGCAGTTCATCGAGGCGCAGCGGCTGTACCGCGCGTGCCTGGCGATGGGCACGCGGCAGCGCTGGTCGGTGCTGCTGCGCCTGGTGCAGGTCGACGTGGAGCTGGCCGACTGGGCGGCGGCGCGCGCCGACCTCAAGGATCTCGGCGCGGAGAAGTGGGAGCACGCGGCCAGCTACCGCACGGCCATGGAGTCGGTGATCCCCGCCGATGGCTAGAACGTCGAGAATCGCCGTTTTGACGCTGTTTAGCGCGATGGCGCCGATCGGGGCCGCGCGCGCGGCCGAGGATCCGACGCCGGAGCTGAACGCCGAGCGCGATCGCTTGATCGAGAAGATCCGCGATGGCGTGGACTACGACGCCTCGGTCAAGCGCTTCGGCGAGCTGCTCGGCAAGCGCGACGTGGCCATCGCGACCACCGAAGCGGCGCGCGAGAAGGAGCGGGCGCGCTCCGAGGCCGAGCGCGCCGAGCGCGACGCGCGGCTCAAGCTGCGCCACGACTACGAGCACACCGCCGACCACGAGGTCTCGTGGCGCTGCACGCTGTCGCCCGATCCGGCGCATCCGGTGCCGTCGACGGAGGGGCGCTTCAAGGCCGATTGGGGGAAGGTGACGCGCAAGGAGGCGATCCGCTTCGCGCCCAAGAACGCGCTCGACGACGGCGAGCCGGCGACCATGTACGAGATCGCCGGGCAGAAGCACGCGTACGTGCTGCACGGCGAGCACGTGAGCTGGGACCGCCAGCGGCAATTTGCCGCAGACGTCGGCGACCTGGTGCTGGTCTGCGCGTCGGGCGAGCGCACCGAGAAGCGGCTGCCGGCGAGTTGGGGGCCGAAGATCCAGGAGGGGTTCGCGGTCAAGCTGGCGTCGGTGCCGCGGATCGCCAAGAAGGCGCGCTGGAATCCGATTCACGTCACCGGCTCGGCGCTGTTCTGGGCGGTCAAGGACGTGAAGTGGAAGTATCCGCTGGGCGTGCCCATCCTGTTCAACCTGGAAATAGGCTCCGATCTCGGGGACAACAAGTTTCGCGTCGAGATCGAGCAGGGGCTGTTCTGGGTGCTGGACGTGCCGCCGTCGGTGAAGCGGCCGGTCGCGCTCCAGCCCGGGCAGCACGTCTGGGCGATCCTCGGCAATCCGCGCTTCGACAAGAGCGTCAAGACGCTGGTGCTCACCGCCGAGGATCTCGAGGAACGTTACATCGACGAGAAGTAGCGGGTAGGATGGCCGGCATGGATCGAGTGGGGGCTTTTCTGCGCGAGCGCACGCCGCGCCGGTTCGTCTCGCTGGCGCTGTTCGCCGCCATCCTGATCGTCTTTCGCAAGCTGCTCGTGCTGCTGGTGTTCTTCGTCGCGTTCGAGCGCGGCATGGGCTGGCTCTCGGAGCGGCTGGCGTCGCGCGCCAAGATGCGGCGCAAGACCGCGGTGGCGATCGTGTCGCTGACGATGCTGGCGCTGCTCGTCGGCGCGCTGTACGCGGGCGTGGCGCGGCTGGTCCACTTCGTCATGCACGCGCGCGACACGGTGCCGGCGCGCATCGCGGCGATCCGCGAGGAGCCGCTGTTCCTGAGCGTGCAGGAGCACCTGCCCGACGTGGACAAGCTGGTCGAGGGCGCGCAGCACTACGCCGGCAGCGCGCTGCACTACCTCGCCGGCATCGGGCACATTCTCTTGTACCTGACGATCGGGTTCATCCTCGCGGTGGTGTTCCTGCTCGAGAAGGAGGAGATCCAGGGCTTCGCGCGCTCGGTGGATCCGCACTCGCTGCAGGGGACGCTCTTGCGCTGGCTCGGGCACGTGGCCGACGCGATGCTGGTCACCGTCGAGTTTCAGATGGTGGTGGCGGCGTGCAATGCGCTGTTCACGCTGCCGATCATTTTGATCTGCGGCATCAAGCACGCGCCGGCGCTGGTGCTGATGATCTTCGTGTCGGGGCTGGTGCCGGTGGTCGGCAACTTCGTGTCGGGCGCGGTGCTGACGCTGCTGGCGTACAAGGCGCAGGGGTGGCTGGGCGTGGTGGTGTTCGTGGTGCTGACGTTCATCCTGCACAAGATCGAGTCGTACTATTTGAATCCGCGGCTGGCGGCGCGGCACGTCCACCTGCCCGGCTTCGTCTTGATCGTGAGCTTGCTGGCGTGGGAGCACGTGCTCGGCTTCGTCGGCCTGTTCCTCTCGTTCCCGTTCCTGTTCGTCGCCAAGCGCATCCGCGACGAGCTACGCACCGACGAGGGCTACACCGCCCCCGAGCCCGCGCCGCCGACCATCGTCTCACCACCGCCCGAGCGCTAGACCGCTTTCACCTTGGCGTGGCCGTGGCCGTAGCCGTAGCCGTAGCCGTCAACGATCTTCACGGCTACGGCTACGGCTACGGCTACGGCTACGGCCATGTCATCGTGAAACCGCACTATGCTAGTCAGCGCTGGCGCGGGAGGCGGGGCGGGCGGGGGCCGTGGCGGATGGCGCCGCGCACGGGCGCGTAGTCGAGCTCGTCGCCGGAGCGGGCGCAGCGGAGGAGCAGGCCGCCGCGGCTCATGTCGCCGCGGCCGACGAACGACGGCGGGAAGAGCAGGCGCTCGCCGAGGATCGATTCGAGCACGCCGACGTATTTGTGCGTGGCGACGCTGCCGAGCAGGACGAACTCGCAGTCGGGGAGCGCGGCCAGCAGGCGCGCGTCGCGCTCGAGCGGGCGGCGGTAGCGCGAGTCGTCGACGTCGATGTCGACGGCACCGAGCTTCTCGAGCGCGCGCGCGTCGATCGGCGACGACGCGGGAACCAGGCCGCGCGACGCGGTGATCACCAGCGCGCCGTCGAGGTCGGCGCTCGGCGGGCGGGCGAACGCGCGCGCGTAGGCGAGCTTGCCGCGAAAGTACAGCCCGCTCACGAACGCCATCACTTCGCCGACGGTGGCCTCGCCGCGGCGCAAGCGCTCGGCGAGGTCGAAGCGCGCGCCCGGCGCCAGCACCATCCGCGCCCGCTCGCCGCCGAGGTGCGCCGGCGATAGCAAGAACACGCGCGCCACGCGCCCGATTATAAGCAGCTCTTCGGGACCGTGAGCGTGTCGACGGTGACGCCGCTGACGGTGCGGAACTCGTAGTGGATGCCGTGCTTGTCGGCGGTGATGAGCAGCGCGCCGAAGTCCTGGTTGTAGCGCACGCGCGAGCGCGCGTCGGGCGTGTCGTTGAACCCGAACTTGTCGTCGCCGCCGAGCCCTTGCGTGATGTACGGGATCCCGTCGACGTCGAGCCGCTCGTAGAAGTGCTCGTGCCCGGTCATCACCACGTCGGCGCCCCACGCCTTGAACGGCCACTGCATCTGCGACACGCCGAACGTGCCCGAGCTGTACGGCGGATGGTGGAAGAAGACGATCTTGTGGCACGCCTTCGACAGCGCGAGCCGCGACTGGAGCCAGCGGCCCTGCACCGAGTCCATGGTGAAGCCGTCGGGCTCGAGCGCCGGATCGCGCGGATCGTTCGAGTCGAGCGCGAACAGCTGCACGTCGCCGATCACCACGTCGTAGTAGCGACCGTTGTTCGGCAGCGCGTGGAAGTAGTCGAGGTACGGCTGCAGCGGCGGCATCGAGTAGCGATCGTGGTTGCCGATGCACGGCCAGAAGCGGTTGACCGGCGAGCCCGGCCCGAAGCGGCCGTGGTAGCCGCCGATGTAGTCGGCGTAGAAGCGGCCGATGTTGTCGTCGATGGTGGCGGCCTCGCCGCTCGGATAGTTGTTGTCGCCGAGCGTGACGATGTAGTCGGCGCCCCAGTTGCGGATCAGATCGGCGACCGCGCCCTCGTCGGCGGAGCCGGAGCCGTAGTCGCCGATGGCGGCGAAGCGCGCGACGTCGGGCGGGCCGGCGTCGGGGAG
>Ga0070741_10015387_pt1 | contig 12974 bp, 13 predicted proteins | sample Coa_R1_4_FD_66440 | JGI IMG/M metagenome (GOLD analysis project Ga0070741, IMG submission 66440) | Surface soil microbial communities from Centralia Pennsylvania, which are recovering from an underground coalmine fire - Coalmine... | ecosystem: Environmental > Terrestrial > Soil > Unclassified ...
TGGCTCCACGCCTGGCTCCACGCCTGGCTCCACGCCTGGCTCCACGCCTGGCTCCACGCCGGTAGCCTCCTCGCGTATCCGCGGCCGGCCGCCGGTTCATTGCCATTGTAGGCCAGGGTCGCACCGGCCAGGTAGGTGGAATCACGCATCCGACGTGCGGGATTCCCCGCTGTGCGCTCGAGGCCGGAGGCGTGAAGATTGGCAGAGGGCCGGTCTGCCCGAACGGAGGCCGGCCGGCCGAGCCGGCTTGAAGTCTGTCCGGCGTGAAGTATGGAGAAGACGGAAAGGATTGCACCATGGGGCAGGTGGCTCTTACCCGACAGGTGATGCAGGCAGCTGGTGGTATGCTTCTGGCTGCGGCCTTCCTTACCGCAGGTGCACTGCCGCTCGCGGCGCAGGGTACGGGAGCTTCGGTGGCCATGACGGAGCCGGCCGAGGATCGCTACGCCTTTACGCCAGACGCGGTCACCATTCCGGCCGGCGCCGCTGTGACCTGGACCAACCGCACCGACGCGCCCCGCACCGTTACCTCGGACACCGGCGCTTTTGAGTCCGGCCGGCTGGCCGAGAACCAGACCTTTCGCTTCACGTTCACCACACCCGGCACCTACGCCTATCACTGCTCGATCCATCCCTACATGCACGGCACGGTCACCGTCACCGCTGCCGGTGCGGTGGCTCCAGGTGCTGCAGTTGCGCCAGCCGGCGCCCGGCTGCCGCGCACGGGTGCTGGCAGCACGGGCGGGCGCACGATCGCCGCTGCTGCCGGGCTGGTAGCCACCGGCGCGGCGGCACTGGCGGCGGCGCTGCGGGCTCGCCGGCGGCCACGGTGGTGATCGGGGCGCTCCACTCGTGAGTGCTGCCGAAGAGGAGGAGATCGTGCCCCAGGAGCACGAGAGCTAGCCACGGTGGTGATCGGGGCGCGAGACCGCAAGGCCTGGCCAGCGCAGCCCGCCCGGCACAAGCCGCGAATGGCAAGTATGGCAAATGGAGGAAAGGGCATATGAGCCTGGGGACCCGGCTCCAATGGTGGATCATCCGCGCCAGGCCGCTACTGGCACTGGGCGCGCTGCTGGCGTCGCTTGTGCTGGCTGCCTGCAACAGCGGCGGCAGCTCGTACGGCACCAGGTATTAGGCACGAGCCAGAGCAGAGTCCGCCGCCTCGTGACGCGCCGATTCAGCGCCCGCGGCCGTGATCGGTGGGGCGGGAGCTGGCCTGCCCGTAGCCGATCGGCAGCGAGCCGGCCAGGCGGCTCATGAGGTCGAAGGCCAGCCGGCGGGCCGCGCGTTCGGCAGCGGGCACGGCCAGGCAACCACGGTAGGCCAGCGAAGCCTCGTCGGCGTGGCCGAGCTGCTCGTAGGCCCGCCCCAGGTGTAGGAAGGCCCAGCCGGCCCGTGCGCTGGATGCGTCGCTGGCCAGGTAGGCGCGCAGCTCGGTGGTCGCCCGGCTCCATTCTAGGGCCAGCAGGTAAGCCAGCCCCAGCCAGTAGTGCGTCTCGTGCTCGCTGAGCAGATCGGGCCGGCCGGCGCGCAGCGCCTGGATCTGCAGCGCGGCCAGTGCCCCCTCGCCCAGTGCCAGGTGCGAGCAGATGGAGCCCCACGATGGCTCCGGCGGCGAGCCGGGTGGGGGAATGCTTGGTGCGGGCGGATGGCTCACTCGCGTGATCCCGGCAGGTCTCCCGCCGTCGGCGAGAGGCTCTGCTTGCGGCGTAGCCGCGCCAGGCGGCGTGCGAAGTCGTCCGGTGCGCCGAGGCGGCGATACTCGTCGGACAGCTCCTCGGCACCGGATGCCGGGCGCGGTGCGAAGTCGTCCGGCGCGGCGGGAGGCGCAGCCGGGCCGGCAAAGCCCGGCAGCCGCCTCCCGCCGGCCGTGGTCGAAGCGAGCCATCGGGCGCGCGCCTGCGCCGCGCAGTCCAGGGCCCGCGCCGGATCGCGCCGGCGATGCTCCCAGTATTTCGCCAGCTCGATCAGCGCGGGTACCGAGTGGGCCGGCGCCTCCTGGGCCAGTGCCTGCCACACCCCGGCGGCCTCGTCGTGCCGGCCGGAGCGTTTGAGCAGCGCGGCCAGCGCCAGCATCGTGTGCGACCGGAGATCGCGCGGCAGGTGGCCGCCCAGCGCGATGCGATAGGCGCGCTCGGCCGCGTCCGCACGGCCGAGCTGCTCGTAGACGCGACCCAGCGCGGCAAGCTCGGTGGCGCTCAGCCCGATCCCACCGCCACGAGCCGCATCGCCATGCTCGACGGCCCGCCCGGTCCACGCCGCCAGCGCCACCATCGCCAGCAGATCGGACAGGTTGTGGTTGAACACCCGTCGAAGATACCGGCCGTCGCCGTCGCGCAGGTACTGGTGAAAGATGGCGGGGATGAGAAAGCTCTCCACATCGTCGTCCCGGCCGATGCCCAGCACGTGCCGCTCGAGGTGCTGCAGCGCGCACGACTGCAGCATCGGCTTCCAGAGCCGCCGGGCCACGGGCAGCAGATCGAGGTGCGGGAGCTGATCGAGCGCGGCCCGCATGCGGTGCATCAGAAACCGCGTCTCGAGCAGGGGCACGTCGAACGATGCGCCGTTGAACGTCACCAGGCCGTCGCACGCCTCGATCCGCTGCCGTAGCCACCACAGCAGCGCACGTTCCTCGGCATAGGTACGCATCATTCCCTGCTCCACCACCAGCTGCCACGCGGCCGGCCCGCCGGCCGGATCGTCGCCGGGCGCAAAGGTGGCCACGCCGAGCAGGAAGGCGTAGGTGCCGGTTCCGCCGGCGAGGCCCGTCGTCTCCGCGTCCAGGAAGGCGAGGCTGGCCGGATGGATGGCGGCCAGCTCGGCCTTGCGCGCAAGGCCGGCAGCCAGGCTGGGCGAGAGATCGACAAAGTCACCCAGCCGGCAGCGGCCGTGGTGGTAGCCGGCATCGTATACCAGGCGACGAAGGAAGAAGGGCCCGTGTGGTGTCTCGATCACGTCTCCCGTCACCAGTGCCTCGAGCGGCGCCGGCTTGCCGTCCAGCGGCGGGAGCGGCCACCAGAAGGGCTGCGTCAGCGGGTTCATCGCGCTGGATCCGGCAGCAGCAGCGTGGGAATCGGCATTCCTGGAGCAGGAGCAGCCATGGCCGAGAAGGTGGTCTCAGAGCGCAATCGTATCCTCGCTGGTGTTCGCTCCGCGAGCGCCGCTCATACCGGGTGAGGTGCGGCAGCCGGACGATGCCGGCTCACGTCTGCTCGCTCAGCATCGCCTCCAGCAGCGCCAGCGTGCTTTCCTTGTCACTTCCTTCGCCCGGTGGCCCGGCGCACGAGGGGCAGCCGGCGGCACAGCCACACGCGGCGACGAGCTGCCGTGCCGCCTCCAGCACCTGCGCCTGCCCGGTGTAAAGCTTCTGCGCCAGGCCCACACCGCCGGGGTAGTAATCGCAGAGATAGACCGTCGGCCGCGCAGTGAAGGGGTCCTTGACCACCGGCAGGGCAACGACGTCCCGCGGATCGCACATGAGAAAGAGCGGCGCCACGTGCTGCAGCACGTGGGAAAGCCCGACCAGCCCGCGCTGCAGGCGCTCCGTGCCGAGCGTGCGCGCCAGAGCTTCCGAGCAGGCGAGCCAGCAGGCAGTCGTCTGCATCTCCTGCGGGGGCAGGTCGATCGTTCCCCAGCCCACATTCTCATGGGTGTGCAGGCGGAGCTTCTTATAGATGGTGGGGGTGAAGGTCAGCCGCACCTCGCCCCACGCCTTCTCCACCGGCCCCAGGTCGGCTCGACCCTCATCCTCCAGCACGGCGATGTTCAGGCTCAGGCTGGCGTCGGTGTAGTAATCGACATCGACGCGGCGGCCGTAGGCCTTCTTCTGGGCCCAGTCGAGGTCGACGATATGGTACTGCTGGCCCTCGTGCAGATAGATGGCATCTCGATGGACCAGCATCGGCGCGGCAAAGGGGTCGCATTCGCCGATGACGGTGGGCTTTGGATCGGTCACGTCGATAATCACCACGTTCTCGCGCGTCGCCGCACGCAGGCTAACCCGCTCGGCCGGGTAGTCCATGCCGGCCCAGTGCCAGGTATCGCCTTCGCGCTGGAGCGTCTGCCCCTCCTCGAGCCACTGGAGTGCCTGCTGCAGGCCGGCAGCATCCTGCTCGCCGTAGGTCTCGCCCTCGCGAAACGGCAGCTCGAAGGCGGCGCATGGTAGATGGCCCATGAGCACAAAGAGGTTATCCGGATTGACGAGCGCGTTCTCCGGGGAGCGGCCGAAGAAATAGTCGGGATGGCTCACCACGAACTGATCGAGCGGCGAGCTGCCCGCCACCAGAATCGCCAGCGAGGTGGAGGTTCGCCGCCCGGCGCGGCCGGCTTGCTGCCAGGTGCTGGCAATGGTGCCGGGGTAGCCGCAGAGGATGGCGGCCTCCAGCTGGCCGATATCGATCCCCAGCTCCAGTGCATTGGTTGCCACCACGCCACGCACCTCGCCGCGGCGCAGCCCCTGCTCGATCTCCCGCCGTTGCCGCGGCAGATAGCCGCCGCGGTAGCCACGCACCGCCGCGGGCGGGAGCGAGAGGCCATCGCGAATGCGGGCCAGCAACACCTCGGTGGCCACGCGCGAGCGGGCAAAGACGATGGTCTGCACGTCGTTCGCCAGCAGCCGGCGGGCGAGGCGCGCCGAAGCGTCAATGGCGCTCTGGCGCAGGCCCAGCTCACGATTGATCGCCGGCGGATTGTAGAAGATGACGTGCCGCGCGCCGCGGGCGGCGCCGTCGTTATCGACCAGGATGGCATCGCGTCCGGTGAGCCGGCGCGCCAGCTCGGCCGGGTTCCCGATCGTCGCCGAGCAGCAGATGAACTGGGGCCGCGCGCCATACCAGGCGCAGAGCCGCTGGAGGCGGCGCAGCACGTTGGCCACGTGGCTGCCGAAGATGCCGCGGTACTGATGGAGCTCGTCGACCACGACGAACTGCAGATGCTCGAAGAGGCGCTGCCACCGGGTGTGATGCGGCAGGATGCCGGTGTGCAGCATGTCTGGGTTGGTGACCACGATGTGGCCGGCCAGCCGGATGGCGCGCCGGGCAGAAGGGGGCGTATCGCCGTCGTAGGTATAGGTCTTGACGTCCACGCCCAGCGTGCCGATTAGCTCGTGGAGCTCGGTGTACTGATCCTGCGAGAGCGCTTTGGTTGGAAAGAGGTAGAGCGCCCGGCTGCTGGGATTCTGAAGAATCGCCTGCAGCACCGGCGCGTTGTAGCAGAGCGTCTTCCCGCTGGCGGTGCCGGTGACAACGACCACATCCTGGCCCGCCAGCGCGGCCTCGATCGCCTGCGCTTGATGTGTATAGGGGCGGTGGATACCCCGCTGCGCCAGCGCCTGCACCAGCCGCGGATCGATCCCGGCCGGCCATGCGCCGTAGCTCGCCGGGCGGGGCGGCATGAGGCGCCACGCGGTGACGTTTGGCGCGAAGTCGGGTGCGGTGCTGAGCTGTTCGATGAGCTGGTCGATCGTCATTGGCAGTGGCTACCCGTACCGGTCGCCGGCGCTTCCCGATCTGCCGCTAAGGAACGTCTGTTCAACACGCGATGTCGATTGTACCCCCAGCGCGGCCGGGCGTCAGTAGGTTCCGCCGCGGCGCGCGGCGAGCAGGTGCGCCAGCGCGCTACGCAGCATGAGCAGCACGGCGAACGCCAGCAGGATGGCGGCGCCGGCCCGCACACCGGCGGCGATGCCGGCCCGCGTGGCGACGAACTGCACGAAGGCGACGAAGCCGTAGGCGGCGAAGATGAGGCCGGCCAGGATGAGGGGAAAGACACAGCCGATAGCCAGGCACGAGTAGGCCACCGTGCGCCGTTCCCCCCACGGCTCCTGAATGACGAACGCGCGCCGTGCCTCCGAATCGACGAGCCAGGCGGAGAGCAGCCAGAAGAGTCCGAGGAGCAGCGGCAGCGCGCGTAGCCCCAGGTCGCCGGCCGAGAGCGGCGCCCGCGCGGGCGTGATGCCGGCGGGTGGCGATGGCTGCTCGGGCTGGGCCGGGGCGGCGGGTGGCTGCTCGGCAGGTACCGTCGGCTGGGCAGCCGGAGGGGCGGGTGTGGGGTGGAGGACCCGCCGACCGATCGCCGGCGCGACTAGCAGGAGCAGCACGGCGACGATGATCGCTCCCCCGGCCGCCGCCAGCCATGGACGGTAGCGAGCATCGCGCCAGAGCTCGCCAGCGCGAGCTGTGCGAGCCGTGAGCCAGCCAAAGGTCTGGCGCGCCTCTATGGCCGGGAGCCGCTGGGTGACCGCCTCTGCCACGGCGCGCCGGCGCCGGATCTCTCGTGCAATGCTTCCAGGTCCGCCAGACTCAGAGCCGGCCGTTGCAGCCGCATGGCGCGCCGCGATCCACCACCGGCGCACCGCTTCGCCCCACAGTATCAGGCGGCCGTGGAGTAGGCGTAGCGCCGGCTCGACGTGCACCTTGATCTGCGCCCACCACGTGCGTGCACGCGCAGGCACAGAGCGGCTCGAGCGTGGCGCGCCGGCCCGAGCCGTGGGCCGCGTACCATCCTGGCGTGCCATGCTCACCAGCCGTAGGTCAGTCGTATGATCAGCCGCGGTGGCAATCCGGCATTCCGCATCTTCTGTTGAACGGCCTCGACGGGGTAAGCGACGCGCCGCAGCACGAGCTGTCCGTTCGGCCCACCACTGGTATCGAACAGCATGTATGCGGCCTCGGGGCTGCCGTCGCGCGGCTGCCCAACACTGCCCGGATTGATAATGGCCCGGTGCGCGTCGAGCGCGTACGGCTCATCGGGCTGCGGAACGATCGTGCGGTAGCTCGGCGCGCCTTCCTCCGGCAAGGGCCGCTGGAAGATCAGCGGCACGTGCGTGTGGCCCACCAGGCAGTACGGCGTCTGGAAGTACTCGAAGTTCAGCCGGGCCAGACTCAGGTGCGTCAGATACTCCCAGATCGGCTCGCGCGGGCTACCGTGAACGAGCGTGAACTCGCCCTTGGGCCCAACCACCAGCCGTTCCGGCAGGCTCTCCAGGTATTGGCGGTGCTCCGGCGTGAGCTGCGCGCGTGTCCAGAGTGCCGCCTCGCTCGCCTCGGGGTTGAACTCCTCGGTATCCATCTTGCCAATGGCTGCCCAATCGTGATTACCGGCAACGCTGATCACTCCTCGCTCGCGGAGCAGCGCGATACACTCGTTCGGCTGTGGGCCGTAGCCGACGAGGTCGCCGAGGCACCAGATCTGCTCGATCGGCCCATGGGTAGCCGCATCGGCAAGCACTGCTTCTAGAGCATCCAGATTGCCATGCACGTCGGACAGAATGGCGCAGCGCATGAGGCGGCACTCGGTGTAACTGAATGGTACCCAAGGGAAGGAAGTGATGGATTGGTCGTGGTTTGCTGCGGCCGGCCGGTGGCCGCTGATCGTCGCCCACCGCGGCGCGAGCGGCCTCGCGCCGGAAAACACGCTGGCCGCCTTCCGGCTGGCCGTGCAGCTTGGCGCGCCGGCGATCGAATGCGACGTCCACCTCACCGCAGACGGCGTGCCGGTGGTCATCCACGATCCACGGGTAGACCGCACGACCGACGGCCGCGGTGAGGTTGGCCACCTTACCCTGGATCAGCTGCGCCGTCTCGATGCCGGTGCCTGGTTCGCACCGCAGTTCGCCGGCGAGCGCATCCCGGTGCTCGACGACGTGCTGGCGCTCTGCGCCGCCGGCGCGGGCCGCGTGCGCCTCTTCCTTGAGCTCAAGCCCGGCGGCGGCCCGCCGCTGGTCGACGCCGCACTCGCCGCGCTCGCCCGCACGCCGGAAGTGCCGGTGGCCATCATCTCGTTCGATGCCACGCAGGTGGAGCTGGTGGCGCGCCGGCAACCGGATCGGCCACTGGGCTATCTGGTGAGTAAGCGGCAGCTCACGGCCGCCGGCGAGGCGGCGCTGCTCGACCAGACCCGCCGCCTCGGTGCCAGCTGCATCGCGCCCCAGCACGAGCCCATCACCGCCGCCTTCGTGGCGCAGGCGCACGCCGCTGGGCTGGCGGTGAGCGTCTGGACAGTCGACGATCCGCCGCGTCTGCAGGAGCTTGCCGCCTACGGCGTCGATGCGATTACGACCAACCGGCCCGACGTGGCACTGCGCCTCCTGCACGCGGCGGGCGATTGCTAGAATGCGCGCTGTACCGGCAACCCCCATTGAGCGATCACCATATTGAGCAATATTGAGCAATCACCATGGCGAGGGAAGCCGCGCCTGAGGAGGAGCAATGCGCATCGGCAGAGTGCAGACAGCCGGCGGGCCGGTCTATGCCATCATCGACGGCGAGACCGTCTACCGCCTCGAGGGCAGCCCGTTCGAGACACCCCAGCGCGGCGAGCGGATCGGCACGCTAGGCACCGTACGGCTGCTCGCTCCGTGTGAGCCGACGAAAATCGTGTGCATCGGCCTGAACTACCACGCTCACGCGGCCGAGAGCGGCCAGCAGGTGCCCAAAGAGCCACTCATGTTCTTCAAGCCGCCGACCGCGGTCGTGGGCCCGGAGGAGGACGTGCAGTGGGCGCCCGGCTCGGAGCGGATCGACTACGAGGCCGAGCTGGCAGTGGTGTTCAAGAAGCGCGCCAAGAACGTGCCGCTCGGCGTCTACCGTGAGTACGTCCTCGGCTATACCTGCGCGAACGACATCTCGGCCCGCGACTTCCAGCGCAATGATGGCCAATGGTCACGAGCCAAGGGCTCGGACACCTTCTGCCCGCTCGGGCCCTGGATCGAGACAGAGATCGATCCAGGGAATCTGCACATCTCCGGCCGGCTGAACGGTGTGGTCAAGCAGGACAGCACCACGGCCGACCTCGCCTTCGATGTCGATCACCTGATCCACCACCTGACCAAGTACTTCACCATGCTGCCGGGTGATGTGCTGCTCACCGGCACGCCGTCGGGGATCGGGCCGATGAATCCCGGCGATGAGTATGAGGTGATCATCGAAGGCATCGGCACGCTGAGAAACCGCATTAGGAGATAGCGCCGCGGTCTCGGCTCCTGGCCGCCTGATGAGCTCCCCTGAGGCAGGCCCGCCGCTCCTGGCGCTGCTTGCCGACGACCTCACCGGCGCACTCGACTCGGGCGCCGGCTTCGCTCGCGCCGGGCTCAGAACGGTGCTGCCTTTTAGCGGCGATCCCCGCGATGCGGCCGGCGCAGATGTGGTGCTGCTCAGCACCGAGACGCGCGATGCCAGCGCGGAGGAGGCGTACCGCGCGGCACGAGCCGCCGCCGAGCGGGTGCGCCAGGCCGGGATCGAGCGCGTGTACAAGAAGATCGATAGTGTGCTGCGTGGGCAGCCCGGCCCAGAGCTGGCAGCGGTGCTGGACGTCTTTGGCGGGCGCGCCGCCGTGGCGCCGGCCTTCCCCGCCCAGGGTCGCACGACGTGCAGCGGCGTGCAGCTCGTGCACGGCCAGCCGGCCACGGCCTTTGGCGGCGACCTTCGCCTGGCGCTCCAGCCGGCGACGCCGCGCTGCGACCTCTTCGATGCCAGCAGCGAAGAGGACCTGATGCGCATCGCGGCTCAGGCAGCGAGCAGCCCGGCCTACCGTGTGTGGTGTGGCACCGCCGGACTGGCCGCTCATCTACCGGCCGCGCTGCACCTGCCGCCGCGCGCGAGCACCCTTCGCCGGCTGCTCCCTCGCCCCACCCGCGTGCTGGTGGTCGCCGGCTCGAGCCATCCCGCTACCCGGGCGCAGCTACGCCTGCTGCTGGAGCGTGGCTGGCCGTCGTTCAGGCTTGATCCGCTCGGGCCACCTTCCAAAGCGGCCGCCACGCTCGCCGAGCAGCTCGCCGGTGCACTCCAGAACCGAGGCTGCGCGGTGCTCTCGTTCGTGGCCGGCCTAGCGGAGGCGGAGGTGGAGCAGCTCCAGGCCGATCCGCGCATCACGCCGGCTACGCTCATCGCCTCGCTCCGGCACGCAGCGCAGGCTATCCCGCTCCAGCCGGGGCTGGGGCTGGTGATGACCGGCGGCGAGACGGCGTATCAGGTCTGCACGGCGCTTGGCGCAACTGCCATTGAGGTGGCGGGGCAGGTGCTGCCGGGCCTTCCCACCGGCCGGCTCGTGCTGCCCTCGGGCGTCTTCGCACTCGCCACCAAATCGGGCGGCTTCGGCAATGCCGAAACTCTGCTCACGGCGGCCGAGGCGCTGCTGCGCTCCGATTCGGCAGCGTAGCCGCTAGAGCGCCGGACAGAAGACGAGGGACAGACGACGGAAGGAGGCTGCCGTCCTTCGTCCTTGTGGCGGGCACCTGTGTGCTCAGGCGCCGCGCTCCCGCGAGCTGGCCTTCCCGCCTACACTCCGGTAAAGCCCAGGCGGTAGGCGTAGGCGGCGATGTAGGTCATGACATTGAGCATCACCAGCACGCCCATGGCCATCATCAAGGCGGCGCTGGTCAGCTCGACGACACGGGCGTGACGGTTGAGCCGGCGGATGGCCTGGGCAGCGGTGTCGAGCGCCCAGCCGGTGGCCAGGAACGGCATGCCGAGCCCCAGCGAGTACGCCGCCAGCAGCAGGGCTCCTTGAGCGACCGTGCCTTGCGTGCCGGCGTAGACCAGAATGGTGCCCAGGATCGGCCCGATGCACGGCGTCCAGCCGGCGGCAAAGATCACGCCTACCAGGAAGGATGCCAGCACGCCCAGGCGTGGGCTAGGCCGCAGCTTGAGCCGCGCGTCGCGGTAGAGACGGTTGATGCGGAGCACGCCCGCCGTGTGCAGCCCCATGATGATCAGCACAGCGCCGGCAATCACGCGAAAGGTGAAGCTCTTGATCGCATCCTGGAAGACATAGCCCACCAGACCCACCGATGCGCCGAGCGCGACGAAGATGGCGCTGAATCCCAGCACGAAGGCCAGCGCGTGCGCCACCGTGAGCGCGCGCGAACCGCCCTCCTTCTCGATGGCTCGGCCGGCGAGATGGCCGACGTAAGCCGGTACGAGCGGCAGCACGCACGGCGAGGCAAACGACAGGATGCCTGCGCCAAAGGCCACCGCCAGCGATAGCTGCTCGGGATTCATCAGCTTAGTGAGCCAAGCTCAATGCTACCTCAACGCTCGTCCGGGCGAGTCTGCCCTCCATGGTTTCGATGGGGCCGGCCGCTAGAGCCTAGAGGAGCGCCTTCAGTAGGCGAAACTCCGTCACCTTGGTGACCAGTGCCTCGCGTCCGTCGATGGTGACGACCGGGATCACGCTGCCGTAACGCGCCCGCAGCGCCGGGTCGCCGGTTACATCGATCTCCGCCAGCTCGAATGGAATGATCCGCCGCACCCGCTCGAGCTTGCGCTTCGCCTCGTGGCACAGGTGGCATTCGGGCGAGCCGTAGAGCACTACGCGACGCATCGATTCTCAGCAGAAGCCAGTAGCAGCCAGCAGACGGTCATCCCGCCCATCACCCCTAGATGGCGTATCCCGGGCAGCTGCCTTCGGATCGCCCTAGAGCGCAAGCGACACGGCTCCCATCACGGCGTGTCACGCCGCTCCCAGGGGCATAATCGTGCGCAGGTACTGCATCAACGTCTGGCGGTTCATCGCCCCGGGCTGAACGGCCCGGATCACGCCCGATCGATCGATAAAGTAGCTCGACGGCACGCCCAGCAGCTTGTACAGGCGGGTGACCTCCTGCTGAGAATCGAGCACCACCGGGAACGAGTAGGCCCCCGTCTGGTCGCTGCCCTGCCGGATGTAGTCGCGCACCTGGCTAACATTGCTGGCATCATCGATACTCACTGCCAGCACGACCAGGCCGGGGCTGTCTTTATATTGCCGGTAGGCCCGCTCAAGCTCGGGCATCTCTGCCTTGCAGGGCTCGCACCAGGTGGCCCAGAAGTTGAGCAGCACTGCCCGGCCGCGGAAGCTGCTGAGCGCTACCGACTTGCCATCGAGCCCCGGCAGGCTGAAATCTGGTGCCTGCGCCCCAACCTGCGGCCCCACTCCCTTGGCCGGCTGGCCGGCACCGGCGGCGCCGCCGGTGCCGGCAGTCACGAGCGGGCGCGTGGCGATGAACCAGACGAGGGGCGCGAGCGCGGCCAGCACCAGCGCCGCCAGCAGCCGGCGGTGCGCTACCGGCCATCCTCCTTCCGCCCGGGGGAGAGGGGACGCCCCCACACCGCCAGCTACCGGCGTCTCACCCATCGTCTGGAAGTATACGCAGAGCGCTTCCGCCGGGATGAGCGATTAGTCTTTAGTATTCCGGCATCGGTGCCGCCGGCTTCTCCTTCTCCGGAATATCGGTGATGAGCGCCTCGGTGGTCAGGATCATGCCCGCGATTGAGACCGCGTTCTCCACCGCCGAGCGGGTTACCTTGGCCGGGTCGGTGATGCCGGCCTCGACGAGGTCACGATAGCTCTCGGTCAGCACATCGAACCCGATGTGCTTGTTGCCCGTCTCCTGCTGGCGCCGGCGCACCTCTTCGACGACCACCGAGCCCTCATAGCCTGCATTCGCCGCGATCTGGCGGATCGGCTCCTCCAGCGCCCGGCGCAGCGCCTGCACGCCGGTGGCCTCGTCGCCTTCGAGCTTGAGGCTGTCCAGCGCCGGGATCGCGTTGAGCAGCGCCACGCCGCCGCCGACGACGATGCCCTCCTCGATCGACGCCCGCGCCGCCGAGAGCGCATCCTCGACGCGATGCTTCTTCTCCTTGAGCTCGGTCTCGGTGGCCGCGCCCACCTTGATCACCGCCACCCCGCCGGAGAGCTTGGCCAGCCGCTCCTGCAGCTTCTCGCGGTCGTAGTCCGAGGTCGTCTCCTCGATCTGCGCCTTGATCTGCTTGATCCGGCCCTGCACCTCCGCGGTGGAGCCATAGCCTTCGACGATGGTGGTGTTGTCCTTGTCGGCCACCACGCGACGGGCGCGGCCGAGATCCTCCAGGCGCACGCTGTCGAGCCGGCGGCCAAGCTCATCGGAGATGACGGTGCCACCGGTGAGGATGGCGATATCCTTGAGCATCTCCTTGCGCCGGTCGCCGTAGCCGGGGGCCTTGACCGCCAGCACGTTC
>Ga0070741_10015388_pt1 | contig 12973 bp, 11 predicted proteins | sample Coa_R1_4_FD_66440 | JGI IMG/M metagenome (GOLD analysis project Ga0070741, IMG submission 66440) | Surface soil microbial communities from Centralia Pennsylvania, which are recovering from an underground coalmine fire - Coalmine... | ecosystem: Environmental > Terrestrial > Soil > Unclassified ...
CGCAGCGCCGAAGCTCCGCGTCGGCGTCGTCGGCGCGCTGCAGATCGCGACGCCGGGCGTCGAGGTCGTCCGGCGGCCGCTTGCCGCCATGCCGGCGCTGCCGCTCGTGCTCGTCTCGAGCGACGCGGCCGCGGCCGCGCAGGTCGCCGCGGTCGCGCGCCTGCACCCGAGCTCGCACTACGCGCTCGTCGGCGCGAGCAGCAAGCCGGCGCGTGCGGCGAACCTCACCGGCCTCGTCTTCCGCGACGACCAGGCGGCTCGGCTCGCCGGCGTCGTCGCCGGGCTCGTCCTCTCCGACGGCGCCGGCGGCGCCGGCGGCGAGCGCGCGGCGTGGATCGGCCCGCAGGAGCGCCCGCTTGCCTCGGCGGCGCGGCGCGGCCTCCACTCGACTGCGCCGCGAGCGCTGCTTCTCCGCCAGTGGACGTCGCGGATCCCGGCCCGCTGCAAGGAGGGCGCCCTGACCGCGATCGGGCGCGGCGCGGCCGTCGTCATCGCGCACGGCGGGCTCTGCGCCGAGGCGGTGCTGAACGCGGCCCACGAGCAGGGGCTCGTCGGCCTGCGGCTGACCGACTTCGAGCTGCCGTCGGTCGCGGCCTCCTGGATCGCCGGCGAGGCGCTGCACGGCATCTACCACGGCGGCGACGACGTCGTCTTCGGCCTCCGCAGCGGCGCGCTCGGCATCCGGTCGCTCGACCCCGCGATCCCGTCGACGCTCGCCGTCCGCGCCCGCGGCGTCGTGCAGGAGCTTGTGAGCGGCGCGCGCCCGTGACTATAGGATCGGCCCGAATGGCCGACGCCCCGCTCCTCGAGCTGCGCGACATCAGCAAGCGGTTCCCGGGCGTCCTCGCCAACGACCACGTCGACTTCGACCTCCGCCACGGCGAGGTGCACGCGCTGCTCGGCGAGAACGGGGCGGGCAAGTCGACGCTGATGAACATCCTCTACGGGCTGTACACACCCGACGAGGGCCAGATCCTGCTGAACGGCACCGAGATCGACCTCGGCTCGACGAAGGCGGCGATCGAGCACGGGATCGGCATGGTGCACCAGCACTTCATGTTGATCCCGGTGATGACGGTCGCCGAGAACATCGTCCTCGCGACGGAGCCGCGCCGCGCCGGCGTGCTCCTCGACTACGACGCCGCGCGCAGGCGCGTGCGCGAGCTGTCGGAGCGCTACGGCCTCGCCGTCGACCCCGATGCGCGCATCGACCGGATCACGGTCGGCCAGCAGCAGCGCGTCGAGATCCTGAAGGCGCTGTACCGCGGCGCCGACGTGCTGATCCTCGACGAGCCGACCGCGGTGCTCACGCCGCAGGAGGCGAAGGAGCTGTTCGAGATCCTCCGCTCGCTCAAGTCGCAGGGGAAGTCGATCGTCTTCATCTCGCACAAGCTCAACGAGGTGATCGAGATCGCCGACCGCATCACGGTGATGCGGCGAGGCGTGGTCGTCGAGACCGTCCCCGCACGGGGCGCGACCGAGGAGGGCCTGGCCCGGATGATGGTCGGCCGCGAGGTGCTGCTGCGCGTCGACAAGAAGCCGGCCGAGCCGGCGGAGCCGCTGCTCGAGGTCGAGGACGTGGTCGTCGTCGACGACCGCGGCCTGGAGGCCGTCCGCGGCGTCAGCTTCCAGGTGCGTGCCGGCGAGATCGTCGGCATCGCGGGCGTCGACGCGAACGGGCAGAGCGAGCTGATCGACGCGATCGCCGGGCTGCGGCATGTCAAGTCCGGGCGGATCCGCGTCGCCGGCCGCGACCTGACGAACGGGAGCGCGCGCACGGCGATCGACACGGGCATCGGCCACATCCCGGAGGACCGGCACCGGCGCGGGCTCGTGCTGCCCTTCACGCTCACCGAGAACCTCGCGCTGCACGCCTACCGCGTGCCGCCGAACTCGCGGCGCGGCTTCCTCAACCCGGGCGCCATGCTCGCCCGTGCCCGCCGGCTGCTGCAGGTGTTCGACGTGCGCGGCGGGACGCCGACGACGCCGGCGTACGCCCTCTCCGGCGGCAACCAGCAGAAGGTCGTCCTCGCCCGCGAGATCGACGGCGACCCGAAGATGCTGATCGCGGCGCAGCCGACGCGCGGCCTCGACGTCGGCGCGATCGAGTTCGTCCACCGCAGGCTGGTCGAGCAGCGCGACGCCGGCCGCGCCGTCCTGCTCGTGTCGCTCGAGCTGGAGGAGATCCTGTCGCTCTCCGACCGGATCCTCGTCATGTACGAGGGCCGGATCGTCGGCGAGTTCCCGCCGAGCGCGACCGAGGAGGAGCTCGGCTTCGCGATGACCGGCGGGCGCCGCGGCGGCGCGGAGGCGGCATGAGCGACGAGCTGCTGGCCGAGGAGTTCGAGGAGGCGCCGCCGCCGGGCGGGCCGCCGCAGCCGCAGCAGCACTTCGCGTCGCGGTTCAGGGGGCTGACCGGCGCCGTCGCGCCGCTCGTCACCGTCGTGATCGCGTTCCTCGCCGGCGGCCTCGTCGTGCTCGTCACCGGCAAGAACCCGGTCAAGGTCTACCACGCGGTCTTCAACGGCACGGGCCTCAACTGGTTCTTCCACATCGGGAGCTACCACGCGCGGATCCCGTTCTCGACGCACAAGATGTGGTTCCCCTGGAACACCGCGTCGATCGCGGCGGGGAACCTGCAGCAGACGCTGCTCCTGACGACGGCGATCATCCTCTGCGGGCTCGCGGTGGCGTTCCCGTTCCGGTGCGGGATGTTCAACATCGGCGGGCAGGGCCAGTACCTCGTCGGGACGTACGTCGCCGTCTGGCTCGGCTCCTCGTTCGTCAACCTCGACCCGTTCGTGCACGTGCTGCTGTGCGTGGTCGCCGGCTCCCTGCTCGGCGCGGTGTGGGCCGGGATCGCCGGCCTGCTGAAGGCGACGGTCGGCGCGCACGAGGTGATCTCGACGATCATGCTCAACTGGACCGCGGTCTGGGTCGGCGAGTACCTGTTCGGCCAGGGCGGCCCGCTGCAGGGATCGAACAAGTCGGTGCCGATCTCGAACGACATCGCGGCCGGCGCCAAGCTGCCGGTGTTCTGGGGGCTCGCGCTCCTGCAGGGCCTGTCGATCGGGATCTTCATCGCGCTCGCGGTCCTCGTCGTCTACTGGCTGATCATCAACCGCACGACGCTCGGCTTCGAGGTGCGCGCGGTCGGCTTCAACCCGGAGGCCGCCCGCTACGGCGGCATCTCGGTCGCCCGGAACTACTTCCTGGCGATGGCGATCGCCGGCAGCTTCGCCGGGCTCGCGGGAGCGCTCGACATCACCGGCTGGGAGTACAACCTCGGCCAGAACGACATCCCGGTGAACCAGATCGGCTTCATCGGCCTCGCGGCGGCGCTGCTCGGCCGCAACACGGCGATCGGCGTGGGTCTCTCGGGGCTCCTGTTCGGCGCGCTGATCAACGGCACCTCCGGCCGCCAGCTCGACCCGTCGATCTTCCGGCCCGACCTCGCCGGCAACCTGACGACGATCATCCAGGGGCTCGTCATCCTGTTCGTCGGCCTCAACCTGGGCGCGATCTGGGCGTCGATCAGGCGGCGGCGGAGGCGGGCGACGTGACCGCGCTCGCAGCCCGGCTCGGCGGGATCCGCTGGACGCATCCGCGCACCGTCGGGATCGCCGGCATCTTCCTCGGCGCCGTCGCTTTCTGGCTGACGCTGCCGCCGCTCGCCGCCCGCACCTCGGCGCTGCCGATCCTCGTCGGGCTGCTCGCGATCGCGGCCGGCATCTGGGCGTGGGCGCGGGACGAGCGGCGCGTGGGCGGCGGCGCCGTGGCCGCGGGCCTGCTCGGGATCGCCTTCGGCTTCCTCGCGACGCAGTCGTCGACGGCGCACCTCGACAGCGTCGTCGTCTGGAGCGCGCTGCTGGCGGCGACGCTGCGCTACGCGACGCCGCTTACGTATGCCGCGATCGGAGGCCTCTTCTGCGAGCGCAGCGGCGTCATCAACGTGGCGCTCGAGGGGATGCTGCTGACCGGTGCGTTCTTCGGCATCTGGGGCGCGATCTGGGCCCACTCGTGGGCCGGCGGCGCGGCCTGGGCGGTCGGCCTGCTGATCGCCGCGCTCGCCGGGATGGCGATGGCGGCGATCCACGCGATCTGGGCGATCCACCTGAAGGTCGACCAGATCATCTCGGGCACGGCGCTCAACTTCCTCGCGCTCGGGATCACCGGCTACATCTTCATCGACAAGTACGGCGACACCGGTACCCCCGGCAACGTCGCCGACTACGGCATCCCGGACGTGCACATCGGCTTCCTCAAGAGCTGGTACTTCGTCGGGCCGATCATCGGGCAGCTGAACCTGATGATCTGGCTCTCGATCGTGCTCCTCGTCGCGACCTATGTGTTCGTGTTCCGCACGCCGTACGGCCTGCGCCTACGGTCGGTCGGCGAGCATCCGCGCGCCGCCGACACCGTCGGGATCTCCGTGTACCGGGTCCGGTACGCGGCCGTGATCGGCTCCGGCGCGATCGCGGCGATGGGCGGCGCCTACATCTCGCTCGGCTTCGTGCACTCGTTCAGTGAGAACCTCACCGCCGGCACCGGCTTCATCGGGCTCGCCGCGCTGATCTTCGGCAAGTGGCGCCCGTTCCCGACGTGGGGGGCGACGCTGCTCTTCGGCTTCTCGAGCGCCCTCGCCGACCGGCTGCCGAACGCGTACGGGAACCAGTGGGGCACGCTCTTCCAGGCGCTCCCCTACGTGCTGACGATCATCGCGGTGGCCGGCGTGATCGGCCGCTCGATCGGCCCCGCGGCCGCCGGACGGCCGTATGAGAAGCAGTAGGACGGGCGCGGGCGCAGCCGCCCTGCTCGGCGCGCTCGCCCTGGTCACGCTGCCCGCCGCGGTCGCCGCGACCAGGTTCTCGAGCCGCCTCGAGCTGCTGCGCACGCTGTACGTGGCGGTGCCGGTCGCGGCCGTGCTCGCGCTGCTCGGGCTGGCCGCCGAGCGCCGCGCCCGCTACACGCGCGCGCGGCGGGTCTCGCCGGGCGGTTCCGCGCTGCCGCGGGCGGCGCGCATCCTCGTCTTCCTCGCCGTCTACGTGGCGGTCACGGCTGCGCTCGCGCTCGGCGTGTACGGCCTGCTGCGCTGGGCTCAGCACTGACGTGCGCGGCCGGCCGCGGCTACCCTTCTCGGGGCGATGTTCGAGATCGGCAACAGCCTCCGCGAGGCGCGCGAACGGCGAGGGGTGGACTTCGGCGAGGCCGAGCTCGCGACGAAGATCCGGGGCAAGTACCTCCGCGCCCTCGAGGAGGAGCAGTTCGCGCTGCTGCCCGCGCAGACGTACGTCAAGGGCTTCCTGCGCACCTATGCGGAGTACCTCGGCCTCGACGGCCAGCTCTACGTCGACGAGTACAACTCGCGCTTCGTCACCGGCGCCGACGACCACGAGCCGCGCGTCCGCCGTTCCAGCGCGCGGCCGCAGCGCCGGGCGCGCCGCATCGAGACGAACGTCGTGCTGGTCGTGCTCGCGGCGATCGCCGTCGTCACGGTGATCGTCATCTCGGCCTGGAAGGCGAGCGGCGGCGGCGGCCATGCGGCGCCGCCGGCCGGCACGACGCCGACGCAGCCGGCCGCGGCGGGCGTCCCGGCGCCCCTGCTCGCCGTCACGGCGACGCAGGGCTCGGCGCACGTGATCGCACGCCGCTCGAGCGCGACCGGCGACGTCGTCTTCGACGGGACGGTCTCGAAAGGCGACAGGACGGTGGCGATCCGGGGCAGGCTGCTCTGGGTGTCGATCTCGAGCCCCGAGAACCTGCACGTCGAGGTGCGCGGCCACGTCGTGCACATCCCCGGGTCGAAGCCGCAGGTCGTCTTCGTGACGCCGACGGGTTGGCGGCCGGCATCGGCGCAGTAGAGGGAGCAGGGCGGCCGCGGGCGGCGATCGTCGCCTCCGGCTCGGAGCTCGTCCGCGGCGACCGGCACGACCGCAACGGCCCCTACCTCGCGTCGTCGCTCCTGCGGCTCGGCGTCGACCCCGCGCGCATCACGGTCGTCGGCGACGACCCCGCCGACCTCGCGGCGGCGCTCGCGGACGGGCTCGCGCACGACCTGCTCGTCGTCTCCGGCGGGCTCGGGCCGACCCACGACGACCGCACGGCCGAGCTGCTGGCCGCTGCGGCGGGCGTGAGGCTCGCTGTCGACGAGGAGCTGCGCGTGCTGATCGAGGAGCGCTCCCGGCTCGCGGCGGCCCGGCTGCGCCGGCCGTACGCCGACTTCGAGGAGGGGGTGGTGAAGCAGGCGACCCTGCCCGAGGGCGCCCTGTGGCCCGGGCTCGTCGGCACCGCCCCGGCGATCGTGCTCCCGCTCGGGGAGCGGGTGGCGGTCGCGCTCCCCGGCCCGCCCCGCGAGCTGCAGGAGCTGTGGCCGCGGGTGCTCGAGACGGCGCCGCTGCGTGCGCTCCTGCAGCGCGCCGCGGCGCCCGAGCGCCGCTCGCTGCGGTTCTACGGCGTCTCCGAGTCGGCGGTCGCACGGGCGCTCGCCGAGGCAGGCGGCGACGGGGATGGCGTCGTCGTCACGATCTGCGCGCGCGAGTTCGAGATCCACGTCGACCTGTTCGTCGAGCCCGGCGCGGCCGCGCGCGCCGACGAGCTCGAAGCACGGCTTGTCGGGCCGAACGCCTCGTACCTCTTCTCGCGCGACGAGCGGCCGACGGCCGAGCTCGTGCTCGACGAGCTGCGCGCGCGCGGCCTGACGCTCGCGACGGCCGAGTCCTGCACGGGCGGCCTCGTCGGGGCGCGCCTCACCGACGTGCCCGGCTCGAGCCACGTGTTCGTGGGCGGCGTCGTCGCCTACTCCGACGCGGTCAAGTCGTCGGCGCTCGGCGTGCCCGCGGAGCTCCTCCGCCGGCACGGGGCCGTCTCGGCGGAGGCCGCCGCCGCGATGGCCCGGGGAGCGAGGGTCGCGCTCGGGGCCGACGTCGCCGTGTCGGTCACCGGCATCGCCGGGCCGGGCGGCGGCACCGACGAGAAGCCGGTCGGGCTCGTCTACCTGCACGCCTCCGGCCCGACGGGCGAGCTGCAGCGGCACCTCGACGTTCCGGGCGACCGCGAGACGGTCCGCGTCCGCTCCGCCGTCGCGGCGCTCCACCTCGTTCGCTCACTTGTCACGAAGGCGTGACGGACACGGCACACCTCTTCCACTAGCGTGGCCGGGGATGGACGGATCCGGCTCTTCTGCGCCCTGCAGCTCCCCGCCGCGGCGCTCGACCGCATCGCGGCATGGCAGGACGCCGAGCTGCACGGCGCGCCCGCGCGGCTCGTCCCGCGCGAGAGCCTCCACGTCACGCTGGCCTTTCTCGGCGGGCGTCCGGCGGACGAGGTGCCGGTGGTCGCCGCCGCGCTCCGCTCCGCCGCCGGCAGCGCGCCGGCCGTCGAGCTGCGGCCGGCCGGCTACCGCGAGACGCGGGGGGTGGGGATGATCCTGCTCGAGGACGTCGCCGGGTCGGGCGCCGCGCTCGCGGCCGACCTCGGCGAGCGGCTCCAGGCGATCGGCGTCTACCGCCGGGAGCGGCGGCCGTGGCTCGCCCACCTGACGGTGCTCCGCTTCCGCGAGCGCCCCCGCCTGCAGCCGGCCGCGCCGCCGGAGGGGAACATTCGTTCCGTCCGGTGCGCGCTCTACCGTTCCTCGCTCGGCCCCGGTGGGGCGCGGTACGACGTACTGGAATCGGTGGCCCTAGGAGGTCGGTGAGTGATGGATCGCGAACAGGCGTTGGAGACGGTTCTGGGGCAGATCGAGCGCCAGTTCGGCAAGGGCGCGGTGATGAAGATGAACGACCAGGCCCAGGTCGCGATCGGGGCGGTCTCGACGGGCTCGCTCTCGCTCGACGTGGCGCTCGGCGTCGGCGGGCTGCCGCGCGGCCGCATCGTCGAGGTCTTCGGCCCCGAGTCCTCGGGCAAGACGACCCTCGTCTACCACGTGATCGCGGAGGCGCAGCGCCGCGGCGGCATCTGCGCGTTCATCGACGCCGAGCACGCGATGGATCCCGGGTACGCGAAGCGGATCGGGGTCGACATCGACGAGCTGCTCGTCTCCCAGCCCGACACCGGCGAGCAGGCGCTCGAGATCTGCGAGCTGCTCGTCCGCTCCGGCGCGCTCTCGGTCGTCGCGATCGACTCGGTCGCGGCGCTCACCCCGAAGGCGGAGATCGAGGGCGAGATGGGCGACTCGCACGTCGGCCTCCAGGCACGGCTGATGAGCCAGGCGCTGCGCAAGCTCGCCGGCACGCTCAACCGCACCGACACGATCTGCCTCTTCACGAACCAGCTGCGCGAGAAGATCGGCGTCATGTTCGGCAACCCGGAGACGACGCCGGGCGGGCGTGCGCTCCGCTTCTACGCGTCCGTGCGCCTCGACATCCGCCGCATCGAGACGCTGAAGGACGGCGTCGAGGCGATCGGCAACCGCGTGCGCGTGAAGGTGGTGAAGAACAAGGTCGCGCCGCCGTTCAAACAGGCCGAGTTCGACATCATCTACGGCGAGGGCATCTCGTGGGAGGGCACGGTGCTCGACACCGGCCTGGAGAGGAAGGCCGTGCAGAAGTCCGGCTCGTACTTCTCGTTCGGCGACGAGCGCCTCGGGCAGGGCCGCCAGAACGCGACGGCGTTCCTGAAGGAGCACCCCGACGTGGTGCAGGGGATCCTGCAGACGATCCAGGCGCAGGCCCCGCCCGAGCAGGTCATCTCCGCCCGGCTCCTGCCGCAGGCCGCCGGCTCCGACGAGGGCGAGCCCGTGGAGGTGTCCGAGACCGTCGGTGTCTGATCCCCGCTCGGCGCTCGCCGTCGCCCTGCAGGCGCTCGCCCCCCGCGAGCGCTCGCGGCGGGACGTCGACGAGCGCCTCGCCCGGGCGGGCTTCGGCGAGGAGGCGCGCCGGGACGCCCTCGACGAGCTCGAGCGGCTCGGCTACCTCGACGACCGGCGCTTCGCCGCCGCGCGCGCCGAGGCGCTCGCCCGGCGCGGGTACGGCGACGCCGTGATCCGCGAGGAGCTGGCGCGGCACGGCGTCGACGGCGACGCGGCGGCGGAGGCCCTGGCCGGGCTGGCGCCGGAGGCCGAACGGGCGGCGGCCGCCCTCGCCGGCGGGCGGCCGGGGCCGCGGCTCGCGGCCCGGCTCGGCCGCAAGGGCTTCGGAGCGGAAGCGATCGAGGCGGCGCTCGGCGCGGGGTTTGCAGACGAGGCCGACTCGACGTAGAGTGGGTTTCTCCACTTCGTCACTCAACGCTCGTTAACCAATGGTGCCTGTACGGCGCCCGTGAACCCGATCCGATTCCACGCTTTGCCGACTCCGACCTTGTCCCGTCATCGATCGCTCTGCGAGAGCGCGGGGAACCGCAGCAGACCGCGACCCTGACCTGAGATCGTCGGGCGCGGGCATGCCGCGCCTCGGAATGCACGATCGGCGAACGAGCTGCCGTGCGGGCGGAAGCCCGTGAGGAGTCTGCATGCTCGTCGTCGCCGTTTGCTTGCTGGGAGTCGCGGGAGGCGCCGTCGGGATGCTGGTCGCCGAGCGCCTGCTCGCCGGCTCGCGCACGAACGCGTCGCGGCGCGCCGCGGGGCTGATCCTCGCCGAGGCGCAGCGCGACGCCGACGCGACCCGCCGCGAGGCGGCGATCGAGGCGCGCGAGCAGGCGGTCAAGCTGCGCGCCGACCTCGAGGCGGAGCTGCGCGAGCGCCGCGACGAGGTGGTGAAGATCGAGGAGCGCGTCCTCGCCAAGGAGGACGACATCGACCGCAAGCTGACCGAGCTGACCCGGCGCGAGCAGGGGATCGCCGACCGCGAGGTGCACCTGCGCCAGCTGCAGGAGGACATGAAGCAGCTCAGGCTCGCCGAGCGGCGCGAGCTCGAGCAGCTCGCCGGCATGACGGTCAGCGAGGCGCGCGCGCGCGTCCTGCGGGAATCGGAGGACGAGGTGCGGCACGAGCTCGCCGGGCGCGTCCGGCGGCTCGAGCAGGAGGCCGCCAGCGAGGCCAAGCGCCGCGCGCGCAACCTGGTCGCGGACGCGCTCCAGCGGGTCGCGGCGAGCGCCGCCGCCGAGACCACCGTCACCCTGGTCGAGCTTCCCTCGGACGACATGAAGGGCCGTATCATCGGGCGGGAGGGCCGGAACATCCGGACGCTCGAGCACCTGACGGGCGTCGACTTCATCATCGACGACACGCCGAACGCCGTCGTGCTCTCCTCGTTCGACGGGATCCGGCGCGAGATCGCGCGGATGACGCTGCTGAAGCTGATCGAGGACGGCCGGATCCACCCGACCCGGATCGAGGAGATGTACTACCTCTCGAAGGCGGAGCTCGACGAGCACATCCGCCAGGCGGGCGAGCAGGCGGTCTACGAGGCGAACTGCGGCGACTTCCACGAGGAGCTCGTCCGCATCCTCGGCCGGCTCCGCTACCGGACGAGCTACGGCCAGAACGTCCTCAAGCACACGCTGGAGGTCGTCCAGCTCGCGGGGATCATGGCGGCCGAGGTCGAGGCGTCGACCAAGACGACGAAGCGGGCCGCGCTGCTGCACGACCTCGGCAAGGCGATGACGCACGAGGTGGAGGGCTCGCACGCCGCCATCTCGACGCAGCTCGCCCGCCGCTACGGCGAGACGCCCGCCGTGTGCCACGCGATCGAGGCGCACCACTACGAGGTGCAGCCGCAGACCGTCGAGGCGGTGCTGCTGATCGCGGCGGATGCGATCTCCGCGTCGCGGCCCGGCGCCCGCGGCGAGAGCCTCGAGCAGTACGTGAAGCGCCTCGAGTCGCTGGAGCAGCTCGCCGCGAGCCACGAAGGCGTCGAGAAGGTGTACGCGATCCAGGCCGGCCGCGAGATCCGCGTGATCGTGAAGCCGCAGGAGGTCGACGACGACGGGGCGGTGCTCCTGTCGCACGAGATCGCGCGCGAGATCGAGGGCCACCTGGAGTACCCGGGGCAGATCAAGGTGACGGTGATCCGCGAGAGCCGGGCGGTCGACGTCGCCACGAACCGGGTCGCCGACCGGCGGGCGGCGCCGGTCGCGCGGGTCGACGTCGGCTGAGGGCGCCCGAGCCGCGGCCCGTCACGCCCTGAGCGCGCTGAGCACGCCGACGCAGACCGCGATCGTGCAGATGCCGGCGAGCTGTACGGGGCGGAGCCGCTCGCGGAACAGGAAGTAGGCGGCCACCGCGGCGAGGGCGGCGAACTGCGACGCGAGGACGGCGCTCACGGCGATCCCGTGCCGCGCCCCCTCCGCGTAGGAGGTGAAGCCGCCGAGCTCGGCAAGGCCCGAGACGACGACGAACGGCGCCGCCGTGCGGGTGATGCGCAGCCGGCCGCGAACGAGGAGCGGCGTCGTGACGACGGCGACGCCCACGAGGCGCGCCGGGATCAACGCCCACACGAGCGGCAGCTCGCGGCTGACGCGCGCCGTTGCGAACAGGCTCGCGCCGAACATGAGGGCGGCGCAGACCGCGAGCGCGGTCGAGCGGGCGGGCTGGCCCGTCGTGCTCGGCGGCGAGCTGCTCGCGAGCACGACGCCGACCGCGATCGCCGTGAGCAGCGCCGCCGAGGGGCCGCCGAGCGCCTCGCCGGTCGTCACCGCGAGCACGGCCGCGATCGCGCCTTCGGTCGAGGTGATCGGGGCGACGAGCGAGACGCGGCCGATCCGCATCGCCTCGTAGCTGCAGAGCAGGCCGGCGACGTTGCCGCCACCCGACACCGCGAGCCAGAAGAGCTGGCGCCCGCCCAGGCCGGGCGGCACACCGGAGGCGGCGGTGAGGGGAGCCGCCACGACGAAGCCGACGAGCATCACCCAGGCGAGCACGCTGCGCGCGCCGGCGAGCCGGCTCGCCCGCGCGGCGCTGAGCGCGGCCGTCGCCCAGCAGACGGCGGCGCCGAGCCCTCCGAGAACGGCGATCACAGGTGATTCCTATCCGAGCGGTACCCTGAGCGGCTGTGCGCCGCTACCACGTGACCACCTTCGGCTGCCAGATGAACGCGCACGACAGCGAGCGCATCAAGGGCATGCTCGAGGAGCTCGGGCTCGGTGAGGCGGCGGCGCCGGACGAGGCCGACGTCGTCGTCTTCAACACGTGCACGATCCGCGAGAAGCCGGACACGAAGCTCGCCGCCTATCTCGGCGAGGCTGCGGCGCGCAAGCGCGAGCGGCCCGACCGCGTGATCGCGGTCGGCGGCTGCTACGCCGAGGCGCAGCGCGAGCGGATCTTCGAGCGCTACCCGTTCGTCGACGTCGCGTTCGGGCCCGGCTCGATCCAGCACCTCGCCGACTGGCTCGGCGCGGGCGGCCGGGGCGTCGCCCGCGGCCGGTTCGGGCTCGACGACCGCACGTTCGCGGCCGAGCTTCCGGTGCACCGCGAGCGTGCCGTGCAGGCGTGGGTGCAGGTGTCGATGGGCTGCAACTCGGTGTGCGCCTACTGCATCGTCCCGTCGGTGCGGGGACGCGAGCAGAGCCGGCGGCCGGGGGAGATCGTCGCCGAGGTCGAGGAGCTCGCGCGGCAGGGCGTCAGGGAGGTGACGCTGCTCGGCCAGAACGTGAACTCCTACGGGCGCGACCTGCTGCCCGACGTGCAGACCGGCTTCGCCGAGCTGCTGCGCGCCTGCGACGCCGTCCCCGGCATCGAGCGGATCCGCTTCACGAGCCCGCACCCGAAGGACTTCCGCGAGCCCGTGATCGCCGCGATCGCCGAGTGCGAATCGGTCTGCGAGCACGTGCACCTGCCGCTGCAGTCCGGCTCGACCCGGATCCTGAAGGCGATGCGCCGCACCTACACACGGGAGCGGTACGTGGAGCTGGCGGCGCGGATGCGCGACGCGATCCCGGACCTCGCGCTCGGCACCGACATCATCGTCGGCTTCCCGGGCGAGACCGAGGCCGACTTCGAGCAGACGCTCGAGGTGGTCGAGGAGGTCGGCTACGACAGCGCGTTCACCTTCGTCTACTCGCCCCGCGCGGGCACCGAGGCGGCGGCGATGCCCGACCAGGT
>Ga0070741_10015389_pt1 | contig 12973 bp, 12 predicted proteins | sample Coa_R1_4_FD_66440 | JGI IMG/M metagenome (GOLD analysis project Ga0070741, IMG submission 66440) | Surface soil microbial communities from Centralia Pennsylvania, which are recovering from an underground coalmine fire - Coalmine... | ecosystem: Environmental > Terrestrial > Soil > Unclassified ...
TGTCGCCTGAGGATGGCGACCTTCTCTTCTGCGGTGTAGTGCTTCCGTTGTTTCTTCACGCGTTCTCTCCGTTATCTTAACGGCAGAACGCTCTCTCCACTTCCAGCGGAGGCGGAACACTTGACCTGGAAAGGCCAGAATCACCAACTATACTTGTCCCTGTTCGTATCGATGGTGCCGTCAATGGCCCAGTTCCCGATTGGGTAAACGCAATCCGCGAAACTCGCTCGATAGGAAATTTCCCGGATTGGTCTGACACGGCGCGATACCGGTCGGCACTGCGATGGCTTCTTGAAGCTTTGCTGAACACGTAATTGATCCGGATCCAATACGCTTTCGGGCGAAGTTCGAATACGTGTTGCGAAATCCCCTTCCCACAAGGGACCGACCAGTTCAGGAAGAGCCGTTCGCAAGCGCCAGTTGCTCACATTTGCCGGACAGAGCGGGTAGCCCTCTCACATCTGCCGCCTGTGCCCCAGTTACTCACCGCCGCTGCCGCAGTGCGACCCGGGCAGATTGGATGCCACGTCCGACACCGCGCAACCAAAAACTGGAACCAATCCGGGCGCACCTGCAAAGCCCAGGTAACCCAGGCCGAAGATATGTTCAATCGTCTTCAATAGGGAATAGTGATTAAAGCCGGTATTGGAAATGGAGCCCGGACGGACAAACGGAGATAGCAACACTGCGCCCGTGCGGTCCCCGCCATAGCTGCCGAACGTCAAGGTATAGGCTCCAATCATCGCGGTTTGCGGGAAACTGCCGAGGTTGGGGCCTTTTCTCTCGCTGCAGCACGTTTCGCCCTCGGCCAGAATCGTGAAGCCACCCGCCGGATTGGGAGAAATCGACAAGCCCCCTTCATCGAAGTTGATAATCAAAAGCCCGTTATGGAAGGCGGGAGAACCGGTGATCATGGGCACCCACCTTTGCAAGAAGGCGTCGGCGGAAATCAAACCGCCCGGCTCTTTGTCGGCGCACGGGGCATCGTGTCCGTCGTGGCATAGACTGGGCGTAATGAAGGAAACAGCCGGCGTGCTCGAGGCGGACTTGAGATCAGTCGCCATCTGGTTCAAGTTCACCACGTTCGCGCAAGCGGGCGAGTCGATGATGGAGTGAAAGTACGCAAAGCCATTGTGGCGGGTGGCATAGGCGTCACCGAGCGGCACCGACGCGGACGGCGCTTCGGCGCTTTGCGTGAGGTCCTGCGTATTGAGCACTGGATGCCCACAAACACTGCTTTCGCGGCTGGGATCGTTTCCCATATCTTCCATGTAGGCGCGCCACGTCTTGCCGGCGGCCGTGAGTTGATCGGCCAAGGTCTTCACATTGGCGGGATACACGCATCCGTGGCCGATCGCCTGGCCGTCGGCGGTGGTGCCGGTTTGGATGAAGTCGGCGTAAATCTGGCAGTCGTTGCGGGTCTCGACCGTCGCTGCTTGCCCGCTGATCATGGCGACGTAATTATCGAGGCTGGTGTGGCCGGTTCCGTAGTATTGGGTTAGCAACACACCTTGGCTTTTTAATGTTTTCGAGAGATACGGCGCCTTCGATGCGGAGCCGAAGGTGGCGTCGAAGCCTTCGTTTTCGAGCGTGATCACCCAGACGTGCCGGATCTGGTGCGACCCTTCCGAGTCCTGCGCCCGCGCGCTTCCTACTGTCAGCGCGGTTACCAGGATTGCAGCACTCCAGCGTAAAAACTTCGTCATGGCAGCTCTCCTATGATTCGATCCGGTCGAACCGAGGAAAGAATGGTAGCAACGCGCCATAACGTTCCGATGTCGCGGGGATGACGATTCGGTAAATTCGTTCGACTGGCCGCGGGCTATGGATGACGGCAGTCCGACTGGCCGCTTCCGGCGCAGAGATTTTCCGCCTTCCAACGCATCGAGGAAAAAATGCGCGTCCGGCCGCTCGGGTGGTCGAAGAAGATCATTTCCTCGAGCGGCCTCGGCGAAAGCTTTCGGTATTGGCTCAGCGCGAGCGCGGCCTCCGCGAAGCCATCGGGCTGGCGCGAAGTATTCAGGCCGAAAATGTCTGCTTCGTATTCCTGCGTGCGCGTCAATGTATTGTTCACCGAGTCAGCACAAAAAAGAAAATCGAAATGATCAGCAGCGCCAGCGGGACGACCGCCGGATCGGTCAGTTCGCGAATCTTCCATCGCCCGCCCCAACGCCGCAAGGCAGTCTGGATTCCGCGGCGTAGACCCGTAAAGATCAGAGTGATTAAGATAAGCTGGAACGCGATGCCTTTGTAGATGTGGTTCATCACGTAGTGCCCCATCTCGTGCCCCATTACCGCCTCCACGCACTCCGGTGAACACCGGTTCAGCAGGTTGTCATTGAGAGTGATGCGCTCGGTGCCGAGGAACCCGCTCACGTTGGCACTGATGCGATCGCTTTGCCGCGATGCATCCACCACATATACGTTGGTCGCCGGAATCCCGTTCTGGCGCGCCAGTCTGAGGATCGGATCGCGAACCCGGGTATCGGTGAGCACGGTATAACGGTTGAACATCGGCGCCACGAAAACCGGAAAGACGAGGGCGGTCAGCATGAGAAAGACGATGCCCGCCAAAGCGCCCCCTATATGCCATGTCTTAGGAAACCGCCGCACGATTCCGAATATGACTATCACCAGCAACCCTCCGAAGACTGCCGTCAGCGCAAGGGTCTTGAGTTGATCTACGAACCACGCCACGAACGTCTGATTCATGAGGCCGTACTGCCTCTCGCGGATGAAGCCCTCGTAAACCGCCAGCGGCAGCCCAAGCACGAAACTCGCCACCGAAAACTGAGTCCAGTAGATCCAGTTCACCAGCGGCTTCCGGCGCGTCACGCGCTCGGCGACATCGCGAAACCGGGCGGACCAACCCGTTTCCAGAAGCACCAGTAGCACCGCGGCGCCGTAGAGGAAATCCCAAAGGATCAGCCAGTAGCCGCCCTCAAAATAGCTGTCGGATTTCGCTTTGCGTTCGGCGCTTAGTGAACCGAGATAGGCCTCGGTCGCCGCCTCGGGGTTGAAGCCGGGGCCGGCCTGCGCAGCGACAGGTATCTGCAGCATGGGAGCCGTCTTCGGCGTCTGTGCCCTGAGTGAAACGGCAAGCAGGCAAACCAGGAGCAAGTACCGCATGCCGAGGAGAATAGCATCAATTGCGGAGAGGGCCGGGGAAATGCTAAGGGCTCAGGCCGTAGAAATTTCGACGGGAACCCTGCACCGCGCCTCACCGTTCCCAAAACGGCGGCGGATCGATCCCCAGCGCGCGCAAATACACATAGCCCTGCCCGCGATGGTGAATCTCATTGTCGATTCCGTACAGGATCGTGTTGATGCCGGAGTTCTCCCATTGCCCGAACGCCTTATCCACTTCGGCGAAACGACTCGCCGGAATGGTCGGCCAGATCGCATTCAGCCTCCCGGTTGCCTCATCCCAGAGGCGGAGTAACTCGGCTTTGGTGCGGACGGAATCAAGATCGCTGCCAAATGACTTCCATTCGCCGGTAGCGACGCCATGGGCGATCGGTTCCGCCATCTTCAGAAATTCTTTCGCCATCTCGGAAAACGGCCGCATCGATCCGATCGTGAAGTTGAACAGTTTGTCTTCCGGAAATGCGTCGATCACCCGGCGGGTCAGCCGCCGATGGCCCTGCCAATGATCGAGCAGCGCCTGCGAACTGAGTGGGGTTTGGGTTGGTGCCATAACGCCAGTCTAGACGCCATTCCCGACAATTCGTGTCGTGAATTCATGCCATCATAAATTTTGTGTACGACCCGATCATGCGAGTGCTCACCGTGCTGGAGATCCTTCAGGCCCGGGAACGCGTGAGCGGCGCAGAACTCGCAAAACGGCTCGAGGTGAATGCGCGTACTGTCCAGCGCTACGTCGCGCGATTGCAGGATCTCTGTATTCCAGTCGAATCGACGCGCGGGGTCGGCGGGGCGTATCGGCTGAAGCCGGGTTTTCGGCTACCGCCCATGATGTTTACCGATGAGGAGGCGTTCGCTCTCACGCTCGGCTTGCGTGCGTTACGTCACCTGGGACTCGGGGCATTTGCTCCCGCAACCGAAGGCGCCGCCGCGAAACTCGAACGCGTGCTCCCGGATCCCCTCCGCGACAGCGTAAGGACGGTGGATGAGGTAGTCGCGGTGGAGCCTGGGCCGTGGGTCATTTCGACTTCGGCCGATTTGCTCATTCGCCTGTGCACGGCGATCCGCACCCGCCATGGCGTGGCGTTTACATACGCATCGCATGACCGAACCTGTTCGCACCGCGAAGTCGAGCCGTACGGCATCGTGCATATGGACGGCCGCTGGTACATGGTGGGACGCTGCCGGCTTCGGGAAGCGCTCAGAACCTTCCGCCTCGACCGCGTCTCCGAATTGGAAGTGAGAGATCAGACATTCGAACGGCCCGCCGGTTTCGATGCCAACGCCTACTTACAACGCTCCATGCCATTCGTCCAGGCGGGATTCTCGATTGAAGTGTGGATCGATCTGCCCATCGATGAGGTGCGGCCACATTTCTCGCTGCACCGGGTAATGATGGAAGACGAAAATGGCGGCACCACCTTGAAGTGCGCGCGCGAGAGCCTGGAGCCGTTCGCAGCGATGCTGTTAACGCTCGGCTGCTCCATTGTGGTTCGGCGACCGCTGGAGTTGATGGATACCTTCGACCGGCTCGCAACCCGGGCCGCACAAGCAGCGGTGAGCGGCCGGAGGATCCGCGCCGGCTCTGGTATCTAATGACGTGCTTCGGAAGTTCTTGACGTTCGTGGGGCGGACGGCCCCGTCCGCGCCGGACCGCTGGTCCGGCTTCCGACGCTTTGTGGCGAATCCGGGCACTAATGAAGAGATTTCGGAAACGCCGCGCTACATGTTCGCGGGGCTTCGGCGGTGCTGAAGTGGAGGCCTGCAATGCTCAGGACCCGCGCGGCGATATCATAGCGGTAGGTCCGGAAATGAAACATACTTTGCAACGCGGCGCCCTCCTGTTGTGTTTGGGCGCGGTTCTCGGTTTTGCGCAACACCCCCAGCAAGAGCCTCCTGTGGCGCCCCCGGCAAATGCGGCCGATGTGCGGCTGCCGAATGGGAAGTCCCAGCGCGACGAAATTCTCAAGGCCGAGCACCAGGAAAACTTGAAAGACGCGGCAAAACTGGCGGATCTAGCTCAAGACCTGAAAGAGAGCCTCGAACGGGACGACCGCTACGTGCTCTCGCTCTCTACCTTAAAGAAGACGGACGAGATTGAGAAACTGGTCAAGAAAATTCGCTCTCGCCTGCGGCACGATTAGCCTGCTGGGCTGGGGAACGGCGGCCGCACAGAGTCCGCAGAAGGCGCCCGCGATCGCGCTGCCCGATTCCGGCGACTTGGCGCGGTGGCATATGTGGGTCAAAGACGCGGGGTGGCTGGTGATTACGCCGGCCGCCGATGCGAATGCCGCGATCGATACCCGCATCCAAGACTTAGAGAAGGCCGTGCGGGCTGCGATCCAGAACGGGTCGGCGGATCCCGCGCGGATCTACCTGGCGGGGCGCGGAGAAGCTGGGTCGGCAGTCTTTTACATCGCTTCCCGGATTCCGGATCTGTGGGCGGCGGCGGTCGCATTAGGCGGCACGCCGCAGCCGGCTATCGATAGCGGACGCCTGTATACGGCGAACTTCAGCAATGTCCCGGTTCTGTGGGCCGGATCGGATGTGGGCGATCGGCCTAGGGCGGAGACGCTGCGCGCGGCCGGCATGGGCCTGGACTTCCGGAGTTTGGAAGGGCTCACCGCGGGCGCTGTGATCGATTGGCTGCGGCAGCACGCGCGCGCGGAATTTCCGGAAGCAATCGATTGTGAGACGGACGCGCCGGCTTTCGCGAGCTGCTACTGGATTCAGATGACGAAATTCGATGCCGCGGAACGCAATGACGTGCTGCCTTCTACGCGAGTGCCCCCGAGCGTCAGCGGGGCGCTGGATTTGGGCGGCTTCGGATTCAAGAAAGAGGAACCGGGGCCGGGTGTCCTGGTGGGCTATCTTCCCGAGAAATATTCGGGGCCGCTGAAAATGGGCGATCGCATCGTAGCGCTGGATGGAAGAGAGATTCCGGACGCACGGCGCTATGTCGAGATAATGGCGCAAGTTTCGGCGGAACGGCCTGTAGTGGCTACCGTGCAGCGCGGGAAGGAACGCATTCGCATTGAAACGCGCATTGTGGTTCCGCAACGCGCACCGGGAGTCACGGCGCGCGTCCAGGCGAAATACCTGACGGAAGAGAAGGAAGTGCAGATCGTCAGCCGGACAGTGACGGCCATGCGGGTGGAGATTCCTGGGGCTTGGGTTGGTGCCATTCTGAATTGGAATGGAGTGCCGGTGGAACAAGTTGAGTCGGCGGGATGCCGCCTGCTGACGGTTGAGAAGGCGATTCAGAAGGCCGGAAACTGTCTGTAGCACTAGCGGACGATCCCTGCAGTCGCGGCTCGGAAAGCAAGTCAAAGCGTGACCGTGCCGCGATGACAGGGGGGCTGAGTTCGTGCCTACTTCGAGGCGGCGGCTGGCCAGATCACGCCCTGATCCGTTTTGGTCACCGGCGCCATTCCTTTATAGACGAATTTCTGCACGCGTTGGCCGTGATAGGTCTCGGTCGTGTAGATGTTGCCCTTTGAATCGGTCGCGATGCTGTGCACGCCGTAGAACTCCCCGGGTTGTCGGCCGCCATCGCCGAAACTGGTGAGCACCTCGAGCGAATTGCGGTCCAGAATGCGTACCTTGCCGTTCTCGCCGTCGGCCATGTAGAGGTATCTCTGCTGCGGATCGGCGGAAAAAGCAAGATCCCACACGGAGCCGGACCCGCGCGTCTGCTTCTCGTAGAAATGCTCTTTGACAAAGGTGCCGTCGGGTTTGAAAACCTGAATGCGGTCGTTCGCGCGATCGCAGACGTAGAGCAGGTCATCGTGCGCGAGCATGGCGCAGTGCACGGGATTCCGGAACTGTTGGGCCGGAGGGGCATCGGGATTGTAAGGGCCGAGATCGGCATCGCTGGGCTTATGGCCGTAGGCGCCGAAGTGGCGCTTGTATTTGCCGGTCTCGGAATCGAACACGATGACGCGATGGTTGCCGTAGCCGTCAGCCACGTAGATTTCATTGCGCTTGGAATCGACGAAAATCTTGGCGGGAAGGCGCAGGTTTTCCGTGTCGTTACTGCCCTTGCTCTGGCTGGGCTTCCCGATCTGCAGGAGAAATTTGCCGTCGACGGTGAACTTCAGAACCATGTTGTCGTGGAAGCTGTCGACGCCGCCGCCTTCTTCATCCTGGCCATTGACGGCGCCGCGCGCGCTCTGCGGGCCGCGCCCGTTGCTGCCGATCCAGACGTTGCCCTTGTTATCGGCGGTGATGCCGTGATTGGAGATCGGCCAGTCGAAACCTTCGCCGGAACCGCCCCAGTGGCGGATCAGATTGCCGGAGGAATCGAATTCAAGGACCGGAGGAGCCGCGGCGCAGCAGGAGGCGATGGGCGGGTTGGTGGTGGCGTGCTGTTCGCCGGCTTCCAGCGAACCGGGGCGATGAATGATCCAGACGTTATCCTGCGCGTCGGCGGAAACGCCGATGGTTTGCCCGAGAATCCAGTGATTGGGCAGCGGTTTCGGCCAGAACGGGTCGACTTCAAAGCGTGGCGCCATGACCGTCGCGGCGTGGACGGTGTTGCGCGTAAGCCGGAAAGTTGCAACCGCCAGCACGGCAACGGAAAGCAGCGCGGCACCTGTGTAGAGATTGCGCCTCATCGGGATTCCTCCTGGGGTTCTACGCTATCACACCGGACGATGGGCCGGACGGCCGCGACGATAGTAAAACCGCGCGGCTCTTACCGCTTCGGAGCTCCGGCATCGAGGGGATTCAAGCCTCTCTCGTAGGCTGGATCCATTGCGGCGAGGTCCGTGCGGTAGCTGACCGTGTTCGCGGTCGGAAAGCTCGCTGGAACCTTTTGAGTTACTTTGCCTGTTGCGGCCCATTCCGTGCCGCGCTGGAACGTCACTATGAAATCAACCGAGCTCAGCGCGTTGATGTCGTGACCGAGCGTCGTATGAAACACGCGGCCGCGGCCGTAGCTGACCGTCATCAACATCGGCTCATCGTGACCCGTTCCGCTGTTGGCCGGATCGGAAAACGCGGTCGCGAGGACGGTCATATTCTTTCCGGGGCCCCGAAGCCTGGCATACAATTCATCGCCCTGATGCATCCACAGCTTCGGCAGACCATTCGTGATGGGATGATCTTGCCGAACCGCAATCTGGAACGGCGTGCGCCGGCCGTGGCTGCCGGCAGCGCCCGGAGCTGAATCCGAAATCAGCTTGCCTTCCTTGACATACCAGAAGGGCCCGGCCTTCTCGGTTCGGTTGCGCCAGCCCCCCACGCCGATCATTTCGTTGAACGCCGGCCAGTCGGGGAACGCGTTATCGGCGGCATGCACGCTGACAAAGCCGCCGCCGCCACGAACGTAATTCTCGAATGACGTCTTCAGCTCCGCCGGCCATCGCTCATCGGGCGCATCGTAGTTCCACACGACGACCGTGTACTTGCCGAAATCGGGCCGAAACGCGCTGAAATCGGCGCCCGCGGGAGGCGCGGTGACAACATCCACCTGGAAAAGCCCGGTTTCCATGAGTTCCTTCTGGAGCACCGGTGTGATCAGTTTCCACTTGTGATACGTGCCCGCGCTTTCACCGTCCAAGATCATGACGCGGATCGGGTCCGCGGCAGTAGAAACGCCGGCCAGCACTAGCGTTGCCGTCAACAGCGAGAGTGCTTTCGTCACCGCGATTCTCCTTTTGGCAGAGCAAACGCGTACAGCGAGCTGCCTCCGCCCACCACCAGATACTGCCTGCCGTCCAGCTCGTAAGTGATGGGGCCGTTTCCGATTCTGCCGATAGCCTCGTGCCACAGCGTTTTGCCGTCGCTGGTCCGCAGCGCCATCAGGTTCCCTGGGACGTCGCCGCTGAAGGTCAAGCCGGTTTCCGTCGTGAGCACGCCGGCGGTGCCCGCGCCGTCGCCGATCGCGTGATCCCAGGCAATCCTTCCGGTCTGGTAATCGATGGCCCGCAGGAATGCCCGGCCCGCAACACCATAATCCGCGCCGGCCCACCCGTAGGCGCCGTGCTCGGATTTGAAGAAATAAATGCCGTAGCCGTCCTGAGCGCTCACGATAAACAGGCCGGTCTTCGGATCAAAGCTCGGCGAACGGAAGTTGGTGGCGCCGCTCTCGTTGGGCGCTACCAGGACGCCACTTTTGGAAGGATACTTGGCTGGATCTGGAATTGGGCGTCCCTCCTCATCGATTCCTTTGGCCCAGTTCACCGTGGCGAATGGTTTGGTCAGCAAACTCTTGCCACTCGTCCGCTCGAGCACGAAGAAGTAGCCATTGCGCGAGGCCTGCATCAACAGTTTTCGCGGCTGCCCGTTAAAAGTGACATCCGCCAGAACTGGAACTTCGTTGGCATCCCAATCGTGCGTATCGTGCGGCGAGGCTTGGAAGCCCCAGACGAGTTTCCCCGTATTCGGGTTGAGCGCAACGATGCTGCACGTCCACGGATTATTGCCGGGCCGTGCCTCTCCATTCAGGACCGGCGTGGGATTCCCTGTGCCGACATAGACCAGATCGAGATCGGGATCGTAGGTGCCGGTGGTCCACATCTGGCCTCCGGTGGCGCCGCCGCTGTTCGGCTCCTTCGCGCCGGGCGGAGGCGTGCTATAAAAAATCCACTGGGTCGCGCCTGTATCGGCGTCGACCGATTTCAACTGGCCGGGCAGGTTATCGAAATCCCCCGAGACGCCGACCAGCACGTGATTACGCACGACCAGTGGAGCATTGGTCGACCAGTAACCTCTCTTGGAATCGGCAATCACGACGTCCCACTTTATTTTCCCGTCCTTCGCGTTGAACGCGATCAGGTGGCAGTCTGGCGTGGTCAAGTACACAGTGTCTTTGTAAACTGCGGCGCCGCGGTGGCCGATATGGAACGCGTTGTTGGGAGGATGCTGGTAATGCCAGAGTTGCTTCGCAGTGCGGGCGTCAATCGCCCAGAGGTTGTCCGGGGTGGTGATGAAGAGCACTCCGCCCGCCAGGATCGGCGAAGCCTTGATCTGCTGGTTCTGGCCGGTCTGAAAATGCCAGACCTGCTGCAGTTGCGCCACGTTTTCCGGAGTAATTTCGGTGAGAGCCGAGTGCCGTTGGCCGGAGTAAGTGCCGTGAAACGTGAGCCAACTATCCGGTGGCGGATGAAGCAGATCTTTCGGATCGACGCCTTGAGCGGACAATATCGCGGCGAAAGCAATTCCCAGAATCGACAAAGCGCGCACGTTGCTTCTCACCTCAAGGTATTCAAATAGGCGAAAACATTGTGCATGTCCTCGTCCGTGTATTTTCCGAGTTGATCGAAGTGGGCCGAGAGTGGCTTGTCAATCTTAAACTTCACCGCGCTTTTTTCGAAAGTCTGCCGCGCTCCGGAGGGATCAATTATCACAATCGTGAACTCGTCGTCCCCGGCCAGAGGAGCGACGACGGTCTGGCCCGAAGGAAGTGACAAAGTGACTTTGGGCCGCGCCGGAGCCGGCCGCCCGCTCGGATAAAGCATTCGTTGCAACAGAGCCAATCCCTGATAGCGGGAGGCGACGCCGGCGAGATCGCCGGTTACGGAATGGCAGCCCGAGCAGGCACCCGCACCATTGAAATAGAGACGCCCGGCATCGGCGTTTCCGGTTGCCAGGTCCGCGGCGTCAACGGAGCGGCGTCCGCCGCCAAGCGCTTCAGACTTGGTCTTCTGGTCATGGATGAAAGCGACGATCGCGGCGAGGTCCGTATCGCTGAGAGTAAAGGAGGGCATGCCTTGGTCCGGGCGGCCCGCGCGAACCAAAGGTCCGATCTTGTCACCCCGGTTGTCGTCGGCGACGAGCTTGGATCGCGTGAGGTCCGGTCCGGTCTCTCCCCCCGCAGCGTCGCGCCCATGGCAGAAGCCGCATTGCGATGTAAACCTTAGCGAGCCGGCTTGAATCTGCTCGAGCGGATACGTCTGGGGTATCACTGTCTTGGGCGGGGGCTGGGAGGCTGGACTTTGACCGGAGGGCTGCGCGATCACAATGCCGACGGCCATCGCAGTTACCCAGATCGTTTGTCGCATCCTCTCAGCAATACTGGCGAAAATCGGCCCGGAATGCAAGTTTGCTACTTCGTCGTCCGCAGCTTTTCCCTCCAGTCGGGGGCGCGACACGCGCACCGTGCGGCGCCTAATCCACGGGACGGGCTTCGACCTGGGGGAAAATTTCTTCGGTTTGGGCAAGCGACGCGAAGCGCATGCCGGGCAGGCGCGCCGATGCCGTACCAGCCGCTACGCCCCAGCGCAGGGCCTCCCCGGGTTTGGCTTTCCGAAACATCGCCCAGGCATACGCTGCGGCGAGAGCGTCGCCGGATCCAATGGGGCAGACGGAATCGACTGGCGGCGAAGCTGCCGCCACCAATCCATCCGGAAACGCGCCCACGGCGCCCCGGCTTCCGAGTGAAAGGACCACCGATTCGGCGCCCATCTTGCGCACCTTTTCCGCGGCTTCAAGGAATTGGCTCCGGGTGAGGAGCGTCCCGCCGAGCAGGCGCTCGGCTTCCTGTTGGTTGGGAGTGACTACCGAGGGGTGCGCCTCGATGCCGTCACGAAGCGCGTCCCCGCTGGTGTGCAGCAGAGTCTTGACCTTCTTCTTCCGCGCCGCAGCGATCAGCTTGGCGTAAAACGAGGACGGCACGCCGGGAGGAACGCTGCCGCAGAGCATGAGCCAGGCTGCGCGGTCGAGCGTCGCTGAGACCGCTTTTTCAACCTGCGCCACTTCGGCCGCGCTCAACTCCGGGCCGGCTTCGTTGAGATGGATGGTCAGACCGTGGCGGTCGGTGATGGTGAGGTCCGTGCGAATTTCGTTGCGAATCGCAATCACGGAAATGGGAAAGCCGCTACGCTCCAGCAGCGCCTCGAGCCGCTTTCCTTTTTCCCCGCCGGATGGAAACAGAGCGAGAGTGGGGCTGCCAAACGAATGAATCACCGACGAGGCGTTGATGCCGCGGCCCCCCGCCGACTCGCGGCTGGAGCTGATACGCGCCCGATCTTCGAAGGCGAGGCGATCGACGCTGATGGTCCGGTCGATAGCCGGGTTGATGGTGAGAGTGACGATCAACTTTCTATTGTCATCTATCGCAGCCAGTGGGGCGGACCGCCGGTCCGCGCGGGACGGCCTCGTCCCGCCCTTCGTATGAGCACGTGCCCCCGGTTCCAAGGAGACCCGCGGCCGACGCCGCCCCGCCCCACCTTTCGGCTGCAATACGCCGCTTGTTACGTGTTTCTGAAGTGTCTTGACGTTTGTGGGGCGGACGGACTCGTCGGCGCCGGAACGCTGGTCCGGCTTCCCACCCTTTGTGGCGCGTCCAGGCGCTAGTGAAGAGCTTTTGGAAACGCCATTAGTCCATCGAGGTTTCTTCCTGCTTGGCGAAGTACAGGGCCACGGCATTATCGATATTGACCTTGGTCATGCGCACGGGGCGGCCTTCGTATTCGCTGATGGCTTTGACCAGCTTGTAAATGTCCATGGGGTAGCAGGCGCGGAGCGCGGTGGCTCCCGCGGCCATGCACCGCTCGCGGAGGTACTCGGCGCAGCCGGGCTCGCTCGGGCACTGGGCGTTCTGAATCACGCGCTGAAAAATCTGGTGGAAAATTTCGGCGGAGACGCTCTCGACCAGCACCTTGGTTTGAATGCGGCGCAGGAAGGCCTCGTCAGCCAGATCGCGTGGATTCAAATTCGTCGAGAAGACCACCATCAGTTCGAACGGCACCTGGAATTTCATACCCGACGATAAGGTGAGGTAGTCTACGCGCCGGTCCAGAGGCACAATCCAGCGGTTCAGCAGCTCGCGCGGCGAGAGCACCTGCCGGCCGAAATCGTCGATGATCAGAATGCCATTGTTGGC
>Ga0070741_10015391_pt1 | contig 12970 bp, 14 predicted proteins | sample Coa_R1_4_FD_66440 | JGI IMG/M metagenome (GOLD analysis project Ga0070741, IMG submission 66440) | Surface soil microbial communities from Centralia Pennsylvania, which are recovering from an underground coalmine fire - Coalmine... | ecosystem: Environmental > Terrestrial > Soil > Unclassified ...
GCGTCACGGTGAGCGCGGAGACGCAATAACCAAAAAGCGGTATCGGCCGGAGATCGATGGCATCCGGATCCGCGAAGTGAAAGCTGTCCGCCTCGAGCTGCGCGGCCACGTGGCCGTCGTCGTCTTTGGTGGTGGGAAAGAATGTGCCGTTGGGCGGCGTGGCGTCATCCAGGTGCAATGATATGACGGTGACGTCCAGGTCTCCGGCCGTGGGATTGTAGACGCCGATAAACCAATCGGTATCGGTGGCGAATCCGGGAAGTGATTCCGCCAACGAGAGCCATTGGCCGCCCGCGGCGTGCGCATCGAAATCAACGAGCGTGGGGAAACCGCCGGCCTTCACGTACAACGTCACGTCCGGATTGTTCGCGAGAAAGCGAGCGTCGGCGGCGCCGCCCGGAACGAACATCGATTCATAAACAAACCCGCCGGCCGGCGCGGTATCGGTGACAGTTTGCGTGCCCTGGTATTTGGTGAAGATGATTTGCTGCCAGGCGGCGCTGCCATTCACGGGGCGGCCGGCGAGATTGTCCGGCACAAAATCCGTGTCGCGCAGGACGGGCCAGCGCGAGGCCATGTAATCCACGCCGGGCATATAGGGCAACAGTTCATTCCGCGGAATGCGTTGCGAACTCCCCGCCTGCCGGCCGCCAAAGGGATTAGGATTGTATTGCGGCAGGTCCATGTCCAAGAACGGCATTGGGCCCAGGGTGGGCAGTGTGTTCGCGACAAAGACGCCGTTGCAAAAACAGCGGTGGTGCGATTCCTGGTGATAGAGCGCGCCGGAGGGATCGGTGAAGGTGATTGCATCCAGGGTGGCCGGCAGTGCCACTGCCTTTGCGGCCGGGCCGGCGTTGTGAATGGCGATCGTGTCCGCGGTTGCATACGTCTGCACGTCGCCGGTGAATACGCAATTCACCAGGGCGCCGCCATCATCCCAGACCGAGCCGCCGCTCAGGGGTGTCACCGTAATCACGATCGGCGTGCCGACGGTATATTGGATGTCCGCAAAAGTGAACTCGATGGAGGTGGCAGGAAAGGCTCCGCCTGGTCCTGCGAAAACATCGTGGGAATTAATCTGCCAGGTGATGCCGGGGTCCGAGACCGAGATATTCCAGTCCGCGGCGGTTTGCCCTTCCGGCAGTGCGTAAAATTTAATGGTGCCATTGATTTTTACGTTGGCGTCCCAGTTGAAGTTGTTCACACCATTGTTCACAGCGATGTAGTCGCCGAACATATCCGCCTCGGGCGCCAGGTCCGAGCCGGACGGGCTGTCACTTTCCGAATAAATAAACTTCAGGTTTTTGTACGCGGCCTTCCGGATGGCGGTGCCCAGGTAGAGATAACATTTCGGCGCCACACTCACACACCAGGGGCCGGAGACGAGCCAGGTGTCATCAAACACGCGCGCGCCGCCAAAGATATCCAGGCTCGTGAAGAGATCGCCATGGATCCGGTTTAGCGGCTTCAGCCAGGCGCCCCGGCCGCTGGGGAGGTTCTGGTCCGGGAAACCGGCGTTGCCCGCATCGAGCGTGCTGTCGAATTTCCAACTGGGATCCGTCATGTCGCCGCTGGTGATGATGGCGTGGGCGGCGCCGACGTCCTGCCAGGCTATCAGTGAATTCCCCAGTGGATTGGCGAGCGCGAAAATGTAGCCATCCGGCCGCGTGCCGTCGGCCACGGGTTCCCAGGACCAGGCGAGGCTGAACGGATCCGATCCGGCCGGCCGATCGTCGTAATACGCCTTGAGGGTGTAATAGGACGAATAGGTTTTGACGCCGGCAATGGTTTTGTAGCCGTACACGCGCGCGGTGACTTTGGAGCCGGCGGGAAAGAATCCTGGAAACTGGCGAATGATCCCGATATCCGCCGGCAGCCCGATCCGGTTGTTGCCGGCAAAGGCGTTGAATGCGTACGGCGTGGCCGGCGCGAGTTTGGCATTGGCCAGCGCGGCCAATTCGTCCAGGTCCGCCTTCGTTATTTTTGTGCCAGTCGCAACCATGATTCCGGTGCAAATTGCGCCGGCTTCAGGCCCAGACGCCGGCCGGTGAAAGCGGGAACGAGGCCCAATAGGGCGCGCCAGTGTCCGGCGCAATGCCGACGGGTACCGCCTTCAGCGAATAGAACGTCCGCCCGAAATCGCCATCCGGCGTGAAAAACACAATCACGTTGGCGTCATACTTCACCGTGGGATCCCATTGGCCGGCGATGCCGGCATTGCCGGCCGCGGCGGTTTGCGGCGTGAGGATCCCATTCTCGGTAACATTCCAGCCAGTGGTATTCACCACTCCGCGCGCCACGGCGATCATCTTGTTCCAAAACCCGCGGGTGAACATCAGGTGATCGTTCGTGCCGTCGAGATACGGCAGGTCATCACCACTCCGCGCGTTGGGTTGGAGCTGGTTGTTCATTGCGCTTTGACGGTGTACCGCTCGCGCATATAAACGCCGCCGCGGAAATTCGTGACTTTGGAATCCTGGACGTCGATGGCAGTGCCGGCGGCGATCATGGCTTTGTATTCTGAGAGAGATGGCGACGTGCCTGGATCGCCGGCCGATGGATCGCGCAGCGTGTTGCCCGAGTCCAGCGTGAAATCGTTCAGATCGAGCGGGTTGATGTTATACGGCCGGAAGCCTTGAATGATGGGGATCTCCTGCCAGCTCGCGAATACGGCACCCACACCGCACAGGAAAAACTCGCGCAGGACTTCCATGGCCACCGGCTTCCGGAAGGGCAAGCGAATGTTGTTGGGCGTCACGAACCCGGGAAATTCAAAGGGGTAGGTCCCGCCGGCTTTGCCGTAGCTGCTCGGGATCCGCACCCAGCTGCGCGTCCACCGAAAGCAATTGCCGGTAAAATCCTGGCGCTCGGATTCATTGAAAAGATACGCCGGCGGGCCCAACAGATCCGGATTGATGCTGTTGTAATCCAACGGCAGCCAGGTGGACTGCAGCTGTACATAATCCTGGTGAAACACCAGGACTTCATTCAGCTCGGGCAACAGCGGCGATTCGTTGCGCAGAATCCCGATCGGCTTCGCGATGGTCCAGTCTCCGGAGCGATATCGAATATTGCCTGGCATGTTATTTGAGTCCGAATTTAACGCGCAGCTCCGCCCTGCCCTCCGCGATCGCTTTCAAGTGCAGCTGCATTTCCGCGTTGAGTTTTTGGATCTCGCGCAAAGAAGTGCGCTCGGCAATCACGCCGCGATCGGCAAGCGAATCGTAAATCTTGTTGCGCGCAGCGATGTCCTTGTCTGCCTGGGCCGTGTTGCCCAGCATGAAATCCATTTTGGCTTTGCGATCGAGCATCTCGATCTGGGCAGCCTGGCCGCCGAAGCGCGAGCGGCGGAGCTCCTCGAGGGTGGGCATGAAGCGCTCCCGATCGCGCTGGTTGATGTCTCTGATCCGGATCTGCGCCTGTTCTAAAACCTTTTGCTCCTCGTTCACCTTGCGCTGCAGCTCGAGCTTTTCGTCGGTGACGCGCTTCTGGTCCTGCAGGAGATCGCGCTCGGCCTCATCCAGCTTGATCTGCAATTTTTTATATTCTACCCCTGTGCGATCGAGCTGCGCCATTTCCCTTTTCAAACGGAAGACGGCGAAACTGGAATCCGCGACCCGCTGCTCCGCGTTCCTGTCCTCGCGCGCGTAGCGCTCAATATTTTTAGCGTGCTCCTCATCGAGACGGGCCTCTTCCGCGGCGTCGTGTTTGGTGACCGTGCCGCCAAATTTGCGCAGCGCATCCTGGACGATGCGATTCCGCTCGAGCGTGGGGCTGTCCAGGATCCGTTGAAATTTCTCCGCGGTTTCGTGGCTGATCTTCCCCACCTTTTCAAAATTGGCCACGTCGGTGCGCAGGTGCTTGGCCATGATCTCGGCGCCCGTCTTTAACCGGGCTTCACTCTTCTCCTCTTCCTTGACGGCGTTCCGAGTTTGGATCGCGTAATACAGAATCGCGCCGGCTTCCGCCAGGGCGACGCCAAAGCCCGCCAGGGATGCGCCGGTCAAGCCGAGGCGCGTGGCCAGGATGCTCAAGCTGCCGGCCATGCGTTTGAAATCGCCGCGCGCCGCTTCGCGGATCACGGTCATGAATTCGCGCATCGCGCCGGCGCCGCCATGGGCGCCCGTGGCCACGTCCTTCAATCCTTCGGCCGCTTTCTTCTCGAGCTCGATGGCGGCTTTTCTCGCCGCGGCTTGTTCCGCCCAGCCGGCCGGCAGCGACCCCTGCCCGATCACGGTGTTGGCGGCGTCCTGCTCGGCTTTCGCGGCCAGGTCGCGCGCGGCCTCGCGCTCGCGCAATAACCGCCGCGCCTGGATCGAGCGCGAGGCGGCGCGGACGGACGCGGCCACTTCCGCCTCTTCCCGTTTCTTCAGCTCCGTGTTCCACCAGTTCGAGTACTTGGCTTCCTCGGTTTTCTGCCAATCGAGATGCTCGTGAAAGTGGCTGCGGTGCACGCCCAGGCCGCGCTCCACGGCGCTGTTATCAATGCCCATGGCCACCAAAACTTCTTCTCGATAATTGCCGCCCATATCAGTTGTTGGAATTCAACTTTTCGAGAATGCGATCGAATTGCTCATCGCTCCGGTTCCACAGCACGGGCGTCTCGCCGACGGATAGCGCGTTGTGTTCGCGGATCTCTTTGAGGAATTGATAAATCAGCTTCATCGGCAGCCGCTGGATGAGCTCGTAGTTTAACCCCGGGTAGTTGCGCATGAGCGCCGCGGCGATGTGGCAGAAGTCCGAGTAATAGTCCGGGCCGGACGGGCCATCATTCAGCGCCGGGCGGTCCTGCAGCGCCTCCTCCATGTACGATCGCGCGGCCGTGACCGTTCGAACGAAGGTATCCAGCGCCAGTCCGGCGCGGACCTCCCACCGTTTGATTCTGTATGTTAAACCGAACGCCGGCGGCGCCGGTTTAACAAACACGCGGCACGTTTTCAGGAACCGGCAGCGCTTCCAATCCGCCCAGAGCGAGTTTCCTGGAGTGAACCAGGGATTCACCACCCAAAGGAACGCGGCGAGATCTTGCGGTCCCGGCGTGTTGAATGGCGGCATGAAGGGTGAACCCATCAGCCGGAGAATATTGCAATGGCGCAAGGTGAGCGGCACGGCCGGGTAGCCGGCAATGTCCTCCGTCTTGAGGCCGAGAAAGGCGGCATCGCGAATCACGCGCTCGCGCTCGACGTCGGCGAGCCGCTGTTTCTCGATCGCTGCTATTTCCTCGCGCAGTGTCATTGAATACGGGGCGCCGCGGCAGCAGCGCCCTACCGTTAAATGGTGGCCGAACGCTAGTTCCCGTTGAGGGGATCGCGCGGAGCGATGTTCGTGGCGTATTGATCCACAATGATGCTCACGCTCATCTTGCGATAGCCGGCATCGGCCGGGCGGTCCGGGCCGTGGAGCACGAAGCGCTCGGCAATGCCGGCGCCATTGGCATCCACCCCGAGCGTCGCGTCAAAATAATCGCCGTTCTGCAGCGTGGGCGTGGTGGCAACGTTGCGCTGGATCACGGCGTTGCCTTCGGTGTCCTGGTCGATGATGAACCAGCCGCCTTTGCCGCCATCGATCTCCGGCCGCTTGGTGAGCGTGGCGCCGGGTTTGGGCGAAATGGACTCGACGCGATAGGTGCCGAGCTTGGTGCCGCCGTTGTTGGGATTCTCGGGATCGTTCGGGCGGTAACAATCCACATAGATGCCGCCATGCGGCACGTTTCCGGAATTATAGCGAGCGTTAGGTGAGGACATAAATCAGTTTTGAGTTGAGGGTTGAGCGTTGAGAGTTGCGGTGGCCCAGTCGCCGGGGCCGCAATCATTCCAGGCGCGGACGCGGCCGAGGCGGATCGGCGCATCGGCGCGAAATACGAAATAGTTGGTGTTCGTGGTCCAAATGGTTTCGCCGGCGAATTCGTATGAGCCAATGCCCTCGGGCGAAGGTTGGCCGCCGATCATGGGCGGAGTGAAAAACTGCGCGAGGCTGGTGGCGATTTGCAGTTCGTAGCTGGTGACCTCGCCGGTGGCCGCGTTCCAGGCCCAGCCAAAATCGGGGCGTTGGATTTCGATCGATGCGTGCCAGTAGAGATAACGAGGCGCGGGCGGATAAAAATAATTCACCACGTTGGTTCCCCACATCAGGCCCATGGTTGTCAGACCGGCGTTGTCAATGACGTGCAATCCGTCTGCGGAGTTGGCGTTCAAAACGTCCAGGAATGGCCCGGCAATGACGTGATGTTGCCCCACGGCATCATCGATGCCTGCATTGATTTGAGCCACGCTGCCCTGCAGAGCCAGGTTGATGGTAATCACGTGGCTGGCCATAACGGGCGTGCCCGTGGCGGCAAACCACGCATCGGCGAAATACCACAAATTGGAAGTCTCCTGGGCGCGCGTCATTCCGTTGTGCGCGTCCGTTTCGCCATCATTATGCAGCAATGCTTTCACCGTACCGTTGGTGCTGGCGATGGCAAAGCGATTGGTAGCGGCGGTCCACCAGGCGGTTCCCGGCATCATGTTCGTGATCGAACAGCCATCCAGGGAAACGTGAACGAACATAAACCGCGTCGGAACGTGCGCATCCAGGAACGTGGCCATGGCCGGCACGCAGCTGCCGAAAGCGTTTCCGGTGTAAACGGGATAGATCGACACTGAATTATCGCCGCTGGGATCCACGAGGGTGATGATGGTGTTCGCGCGCGTAAGCAAGAGAGCATTGCCGGTATAGCTTTGATTGTTCGTCCCTTGCCCAACCATGTTGCTTTGGCCACCCAATAAAAAAATATCAATCGCATGGGCGATCTGCACAGACGCCAGCGCGAGATAGGCAAATAAAATGAGGAGCGCGCGTTTCATTTTATGGACGCCTGCACCGCGGTCATGTAATTGGCAGTGCCGAAAGTAAACGTGGGATTCACCGCGGCGGCACTCGTCTGAATCAGGTAGGAGGAAGCGCCGTTTTCGCTCGAAAGGCTTAAGGCTGTCGCGAAGCCGGAATCTATCGTGGCCGGCCCAAGACTGCGATTGTAGCAGCCTGCGATAATCAATTGATTATTCGTGCTCGGGGTAATCGAGCCTGGCTGAAGTGTCGCGGTAAATCCATTGTTGGCGGCCGAACTGGTTTTGTCCACCGTTCCACCATTGCCACCGCTGAAAGCATAAATGGCGATGCTGGCGAAAATGTTCGTTCCCGTCACGGTGATGACGTGTGAACTGGACGTGACCGGGCTGGCGCAGATCCAAATCGACGTGGTTGAACCGCCGTCGCCGCCGACTGAAGCTTGACCGCTCGCGGCTTTTACAAAATTGCCGTTATTCAATCCATCCGTCGGAGTCGGCGATGCCTGGTCAAAGCATTCAACAACAGCAACGATCAAACTCGCACCCGTGGTGTCCCTGGCCGGCGTTGAGGAATGGTTCGCGTCCGTCCGAGCCTGCATACCACTGGTGATGAATGACCAATTGCTTCCCCCACCGCCCCCGCCGGCCGCCTTTTTCTTATTGTTGAAAGCACCCGCTGCAGGTGACGAAATGGAGGGCTGCGCGCGCAAAATCGGGCTGGCGAGAAATACGCCGCCGGCAATGGCTTTGCGGATGAAATCGCGCCGGTTCATTCGTTCCACCCCGCGTCGAAGATCAACAGGTTTGTGCCGTAAACGTCCTTGTTGAAAAAATGCAGCGTCTTAAAGGTTCCGTTGGTGACGTAGCCGAGAAAATTGAAATTGGTCCGCACCGGCTGCGCGAAGGTGATGACTGAGACGACATTCGCGTCATTGGTGGTGGCGTCGAAAATGACAGTGCGTTTCCAGTTCGCCTGGTTGGTATTGGCGAAGGTGATGAACATATTCGTGCTGGAGCAGTTGATGACGAGGGGATCAACACCTGCGCCGGGCATCAGCGGAATGGTGTAATTGGTTTTGTTGCCGGTCGTGGCGTTGGTGGCAATGTTTCCGACGATGTTCGTGGAATAAATGTTCGTCCACCACTGGCCGTTGATCGTGGATCCGACATTGGTCACGCCATTGTCGCCGTTGAAATAAGCGTATTGATTGGTGGCGGGCACGGCGGTTGTGGACTGAGGCATTATCTGGTTGGTATTCGCGAGCGTGAGGCCGTTGATCTTCACCAGGCCGTTGCTGACAATCAGGCCGGTCCCGTCCACGGGATTGGTAAGCAGCCCGCCAAATTGATTGCTGGTCCAAAAATAATTGCCGAAGCCGATCCTGGAGGCATTGGTGTAAGCGTGATTATTGAAATTTCCATCGCCGCTGTTCGTGATCGTAATGGCCAGCGGAGCGCCGCCACCCGTCACCAGGCCGGCGAGGACGTTGCTGGTGGTGTTGACATCATTGGTCAGATTCGATCCGAGCCCGTTAATGCCACTCTGCAGCGAATTGCTGGTGGTGTTGATTTGCGCCAGGGAACTGACCACGGCGCCGTTGCTCGCATAGTTCTGCAGCGTGTTGGTGGTAACGAACGCCGCGGAGGCGAGGCCCAATGCGCCCGGGAGTTGGGAAGCCGTGATGTTGTAATTGCCCACGTTGGGACGCTCGATAATGAACAGATCGCCGGACTGCAGCGTGGCGGTGTTTTGATAGGCGCTGAAGAGCGCGGCCACGGAGAACGAGCCGGCAGCGACGAGGGCCAGGAGAATTAAAGTAGGCGTCCGTTTCATGGTGGTGTGTAGCCGAGAATTTCCTCACCCTTCGTATCAGTGAACGCATTGCCCTGGGTATCCTGCAGCGGTTCAAAGGTGGCCGGCGCGGTCTCGGCAATCTCCGGCCAGGCTTCATCCTGGATGCTGAAATCGATGTCCGTGAGCAGCGTGGTTTGGAAATCGCCTTTGTCGGATTCCATGGCCGGCGTGGTGCCAGAGTCCTTCACATCCACTTGGATCCGGTGGCGATCGAGATAATTGCCGTTCAGCAAATAGAGCTGGGTGTGCATCACGAACCGCACGGCCGTGACGAATTGGCGATGGACCCGGATGTCCGGCAGCGTGATGACATCCAGCTTGAATTGCCCGCTCCAGCTCGTCTCGACCGGGATCTCCCGGTCCGAGCTGATGCGCAACGGCCGGAACTGGCCCTGGCCGGCGCCGGGCGTGAACAGGATTTCCACGCGCGGGCGATCGCGTCCGAAATCGATGAGCTCAAATCCCGCATCGAGCAACGCCTGGTCCTCGGCCGCATTGCCGGTGCTGGGCACGGCCTGCATGGTGAATGCCTTGACCTCGAGCGCGGTGAACAGGTTTTTTAACGCCGGTTCAAAAATCCCCGGGAAATCGTAGAGGGCGGCAATTTGATCCAGTGTGAGCTGCATGATTCACGACCTGGAGAAGCCGGCGCGCTTGTAGGCGCCGCGCAAAAGGTTTTTAAGATCGGCGGACATGGCTTCCGCGCGATGGACTAATTTCCCGCGCACCATTTCCAACTGGGAATCATTGGTGCAACCGGTGGCGCGATTGACCAGGCTGAACGTGGCGTGGCCCGGGATCCCGAGGCCATCGATGTAAGTCCCGCGCGCGGTGCCGTCCTGGACGTGGCGGAATTTATACGCCGGCGGCTTGGGGCCTTTGGGCTGCAGCACATTCCAGGACACCACCCACGACCCGCCCAGGATGCCGGCGCGTTTCTGCAGCTTTGTGAGGGATTGGCTGAACACGCCGCGCGGCACGACAATGCGGTTGAGCCGCTGAACGTGTTGCCGGCCGGCTTTGCCTTTGGCCATGCGCATGATCCGCGCGCCGACGGATTGCTGCCGAACCCCCAGATCCTCGTAACGATTGCCGCGCGGATTGGTTTTGTGGAACAACCGCGTCACGTCCTCGACGGTGTCCTCCAGGTGGTAATCGTGATTGCGCACTCCGGTGACGACGCTGGGCGTGGCCATGATCCACATGAACCCTTTGCCCGGCCGGTGCGCGAGCGGGAGCATCCGCTTCGGCGCCGGCGAATAGACCTTTTTCAGGTCCTTCTCGATCGAACGCTCCAGGGCCTGTTTGCTCCGCGGCGCCGCGCCCTCCGCCAATTCCCTTGAGAGCAGGCCCGCCTGCATCTTGACGACATCGCGCGGCTCGAGCTTGAGCGCCGTGGCGTATTTGGCCATGCGCTCATTCAGCAGCGTTATATCGCCTTTCAGCGTTATCGGGACCGGCATCATTTCGAGTTCTTGGTCTCGAGTTTTGGGTTACGAGTTGACTGGCGGTTTCACCGCGCCGGCGGCCGGCGTGGCAACCGGCTTCGCATTCGCGGACGCGGTTTTGGCGCGCGCGGCTTCAGCCTGGTCCGCATCAAAGGCGGGGCGGAAGAGCGAGCGGAAGGCCTTCACGTCGTTCCGGAATTGTTCGAACTGCGGATCCGGGAGCTGCAGCTCGCCGCCCTTGGCGGCCGTCGCCGCTTCCACGGCCACTAAATTTTGCTGCGCGGTGGCAAACGCCACATCGCAGGCGGCTTTTTTCAAATCGAGTTTCTTCATAAAAAATGTTGAGAGACGTTTGTGTTGAGAGCTGAGAGTCAGCGGTCAGGCTTTCGGCGCGTCGGGTTGATAGGCGGATGAGCCGGTCCGGGCGAGCAAGGCCTGTTGATATTGGGTCTCCTGGTCTGTGGTCCATTCACTGCTCTGCTGCGCGGCGGTGCGGAGGCTTTCCACCCAGGCCCAGAGATGTTCGGCGCCGGTCTCGATGGCGGGGAGGTATTGCAGGACGCTCGGTAAAAGGGCTAATGCGGCATTCATATTCGCGATGGATTTGAATTTCTTCCTACTTTTTTCAAAACGTTTGGTTAGTGATCGGTGGAGTTCATTTCCACGGCGATCCGTTCGGAATCGACGTTGAAGGCCGAAGGTGGCAGCGGCGCCGGCGCGCTCGCCGGCGGCGGAGCGTTGGTGACGACAATCAGCCAGGCGTTGGCCTGTTGGATGGCGCTGTTCAGCGTGGCCAGGGCGGTGAAGACGTCATTGGATCCGGCCCGGCCGGATTTGTAGGCGAGCTTCACATTATCCAGGTTGAGCTGCAGGGCGATCGCGCGCGGCACATTGGTGGCCGCTCCATTCGCCAGGCCGACCGTTTGCGGCTGCCGGAGCCATTCGCAGAAATCGTGAAAGGCCGGCGCTTTCTGGGCCCAGAGCGGGCGCGCCGTATCATCCGTGGAAAGAACCAGGTCAAAGGTGGGCGCGGCCACCGTCTGGACCCGTTCCACATTCACCACGACCGGATCGGCGCCGGGCTGCAGGTGCGCGCAACCGATCATGGCCGCGAGGATCAGGCAGAACGAGGCGAGCACGAACAACACGGCCGGCCGGGCGAAACCGGATTGCGAGCTGGTGGGCGCGGAGGTGATTACGGCCGTTGGCGAGCTCGCCGGCGTGGCGTTCCATTTGTGCGAGGCATACCAGGTGACGAGCGCCAGGATGCCGCCGCTGATTCCCTCCCACAAAGAAGAGTCGCCGAGGCCTTTGGCGGCGAGCGCGCCGGCGACGAGTTTCAAAATCGTTTGAACCAGGTTGATGAGTTGATCGTTGTTCATATTTTTCTAAATAGGGTTAAGACTTGGCGGCTTCCAATTTGCCGACGCGCTTGTCCAGTTCGTCCACCTTGGCCATGCGGACCTTCAGCGAAACGACTTCCTTCAGGATCCATCCCTGCAGTCCCAGGATGGCCGTGAACATGACCGCTATGATTTCGGTGGGGATGGTCATGGCAGCGTGTTCATGTAAACCACGCCGTTGGAATAGTAGATATCCACCAGGCTGGTGTTGGAGTTGCCGATCCAGTGCGCGAAGTTCGGCATCGCGTTGGTCACGGCGTAGAGGGAAAACCGGTTGCTGAGGATATAGATCCCGCCGTTCGTGTTATACTGGTTCAGCCAGAGCGGGCCGTTCACATAAATACCGTTGGTGGCCTCGACGGCGAATTGATTGTTGGTGATCGAGGTGTAAGCCGCGCCGCCATCCGTCCACGCGAAATTGTGATCGTGCTTCAGGGTAATGTTCTGGCCGATCGCAATGCCGAACTGGTTCGAGATCAAATTCCCCGAGCCGCCGAAAATAAAGGAGCTGAAGTAGGAAACATTTTCATTCGCCAGGATCTTGTTCCCCGAGCCGGCCAGGATGCCGGAGAAGTTCGGCCGGCCGGTCCCGTCCGCGGAATCCAGCAAATTATCCGAACCGCCCAGGATGAAACTGTTTTCCGCCGCGCTGCCGATTTGGTTGCGCAGCCCGTTGAGGATGGTGGCCGTGCGCGTGTTGCCGATCTTGTTGGCTTCCCCGCCCACGATCGCGGAATCAAACGCGGTCCCAAAGGTCCCGGTGATGACGTTGGTGGCGCCGCCGGCAATGAGCGCGTAATTGTTCCCATCTACCACGATGTTCGAAATGCCCCCCAGGACCGCGCTGGCGAAGGATTGATCGTAATTGTTGGTCCCCCAGGCGGCGGTGTTGAAAATGAAAGTATTGTTCGTGCCTTTGCCGCCAACATTCGCCACGAAATTATTGGTCGTCGCGATCGTGAGATTCGTCACAATAGTGTTGGAGAGGATCTGGATATTCGGCGCGGATAGGTAGCCGATCATCACCATGCGATTGAGATCGAGGGCGAAGGCAACCACCGAAAACGGCGCGGGCGAGGCCCCGCTCACGATCGTATAGGTGCCGATCGGATTGGCGCCCGCGAGCGAGTAAAGTGTCACGCCATTGGTCTGCAGCAGCCAGGCGGTGCCGTTGTTGGTGAGAATGGCGGCGGTAACTGTGTTGGAATAACAGTTCGCGCTTAAACCCCATTGGAAACAACCATTGGTCGCCTGTGGACTGCCTGCGTTGTAAAAGCCGATGTAATTCGTGCCGGACAGGATGTTTGTGTCCGTGCCATCACGCCCAAAGCTCACATTCCCCTCGAACGCTGTGTTAGTGGATAGCAGCCCGGTGGCGAATCCGTTGGTCTTGTCCACCTTGGCGACGAATAGAAGGGAGTTGCTCGAGATGAT
>Ga0070741_10015393_pt1 | contig 12969 bp, 12 predicted proteins | sample Coa_R1_4_FD_66440 | JGI IMG/M metagenome (GOLD analysis project Ga0070741, IMG submission 66440) | Surface soil microbial communities from Centralia Pennsylvania, which are recovering from an underground coalmine fire - Coalmine... | ecosystem: Environmental > Terrestrial > Soil > Unclassified ...
TCGTCTCTGCTGCGATGCCAGTGATCATCAAATGGCCGGCAGGGGCAACGAGGATCGTATCCGCCGCACTGGCGAGGTAGTATTCACGCATCCCGCCTTCGGTCAGATGGGCCCACACGTGTTTGCCGGCGTGACGCAGTGCCACGAGCGAGCGGCGTAGGCTTTGCAGTCGCGACCAGCCAACCTCTAAGTCGGCGATTGACAATACAACGGCTTTCACCCGGTCGTCTTCTCTGATCCACCGCAGCAACGAGGCGGCGGAAAAGAAATCAAGCTCAGCCCGGTGCCAAAGATTAGTTAGCGAGAACCCGGACTCTTCCGGCAGTCCGCCGTGGAGGTTGAGGCGCACAACGCTGTAGTCCTTGGCACGCCCGAACAGACGCGCAAGACGGTCCCTCCCCGACAAGAATGCGAGTTGAGCACGGCGGGCGATAAATCTTCGTACAGACATCAAACAGTTAGTTTGTAGAGTGCCCCGACAGGGCGTCCCTACGCGATCGTCATTATCATTATAAGGGGCAGCGAGTTAAAGCCATGCCGCACACACAGGAACGTGCGGCGACATGGTTGCTGAAGTGTATCGGCATTCCTCGGCGAGTCAAGCTACGCCGCCACCAACGTCCCCCGCTTTCGGCCCGGAGGTCGCGCCGGAGTTCCGGCCACGGTCGGTGTTGGCGCAAGGACTTTCTCTAGTTGTTTTGCTTTCCAATCGAGCAACCCCTGACGAATGAAGTCGGGTTGCAGCCCGAGCACTTCGCACACATTCTCAAACGCGAACAACCAGCTTCTGTCATCCGACATGAGCCACTCCTCGGCATCAGAGTAGAGAAGTCGGCCACGACTTTCCTTTGTCCCCAAATACTTCTGGAAACAATCCACCGCGTCTTCCAGAATGGCGAACATCAAGCGACGTTCGCCCTCAGCCCACCCTTTCCCACGGGTCCCGGTGAAGAATTGAAGAGGAAGCAGAAGATCAGGTTGAAATACATTGGCGCCTGCATCCGCGACACGTTGGTCCTTCATACTGAAGCCTCACACCTTTCTGGTTGAAGATTTCGCCTCAACCACCACGGCCACCACAACCAACAGCCTGTACCAGGCTGGACGATTAAGAAGTCCTTTTTATCTTAGCTTATTCGTTTTGCTCTTTGTAGAGTTCCAGCCACGTCATTTGAATTTTTTCTAGTTTCCCTTCGCTCGAGGCTTTTGGGTCATCAGCAAACCCTTCTAACTCCGTCACCCAACGATGCAGGTCAGTGAAACGCACGGTGAGGGGATCGATCTCCGGGTGAGCTTCTAGGAGTTGCTCGGCGATGTCTTCGGGATTGTCCCAGTAAAGTTTCATAGCGAGTCCTTACGCTTTTTTTCTATCTCTGTCTCTAGCCGTACGCTTTAGTTGATACTGCGGCTCAGAGAGGTGGCGTCATTCCCGCAAAAGCGGGAACCCAGGTGAAACAGCCGCTCACTTCTACCTGTAGCTCTTTGATGCCCGCCTGCGCGGGCATGACGAAAACGAACCCCTTAAAATCACGCGGACGAAGCACTACACCTTCCCCAATTCCTTCCCACCCAGCACCTCTCCAATCGATTTGTCCATAATCCGTTGGGCAAAAGGTGCAGAGATTGTTCCCAATTCCTCTATCAGGTCGCGGGTGCGATTATAATCTTCGCCGCTTTTCGCCTCTTGTAGTGCACTTACTGCGGCACGAATCCGGGCTTCCTCGCCGGGCTCCAGAAACGCGGCATATTGACGCAATTGCTTCTCCGTCACATGGAGCAGCGTGTCGGCTTCGGTGCGTGCCTCAATAACCAATCTGCGAGTGACATCGTCTTCGGCAAAATCGATTGACTCTTCGAGTAATCGCTCGATCTCTTCGTCCGTGAGCCCGTACGACGGCTTCACTTCAACAGAGCGCTCACGGCCAGTGCGCAGGTCAGAAGCTGCGACGTTAAGAATACCGTTGGCATCAATCATGAACGTCACTTCCACGCGCGGCATTCCAGCCGGCTGCGGTTCAATGGGCACTTTGAAGCGTGCGAGGCTGCGGCAATCCTGCACCAACTCACGTTCGCCTTGGAGGACGTGAATATCGACCGCGGTCTGGTCATCAACCGCGGTAGTGTACATTTCCTTGACGCTGGTCGGGATCGTCGTATTACGCTCGATCAACCGACTCATCACTCCGCCCATCGTCTCAATACCGAGGGAGAGCGGTACGACATCCAGCAGCAGCATATCTTTGCGACGTCCCGCTAATGTATCCGCTTGTACTGCCGCACCAAGCGCAACTACTTCATCCGGATTGAGATCGGTGAGTGGCTCGCGGCCGAAGAACTCGCCTACGCGTTGACGCACCAGTGGCATACGGGTCGAGCCGCCAACCATCACCACTTCATCAATCTCGTGCGGTGTCAGGCTAGCGTCTTTTAATGCCTGACGACAGGGAGCCAGGGTCCGAGCGACAATGTCATCGACTGCGGCTTCCAACTCCTTACGGGTAAGAGTGCGAGTAATATGCACCCGCTTTTCTGGCACTTCTAAGCGGAGTTGTGTTTCATCATGGTCGGAGAGCGCCCGCTTCGCCTGTTCGGTCACACGACGAGCATTACTAGCGACATGAGGATCATGTCGTAACGCCTCGGGAACATCACTTAACAGAAAATGGTCGGCTAAACGCTGGTCGATATCATCACCACCAAGCCGGGTATCACCGTTAGTCGCGAGGACTTCAAAGATGCCAGTATGTAATCGCAGAACGGAAATATCGAAAGTACCGCCGCCCAGGTCATAGACCGCAATGAGTCCTTCTTCTTTCTTATCGAGCCCGTAGGCCAGCGACGCTGCAGTCGGTTCATTGACTAACCGCACGACCTCTAACCCGGCTAACCGACCCGCGTCTTTGGTCGCCTGCCGCTGCGAATCATTAAAATAGGCAGGAACGGTAATCACCACCTTACGAACAGGTTCTTTCAGATATGCCTCCGCACGATCTCGTAACGCACGCAGAATGAACGCCGACACTTCTGGAGCCGTATACGGATGACTCGGCAAAGCGAAGCGGACAATGCCGGTCTCATCGGCAAAGCGGTAACGCCGACGGTCCTCAGTACTGACGTGCTCCATACCAAGTCCCATGAAGCGTTTCACCGACTGGACCGTCGTCAGCGGTTGGTCAGCCAAGACTGCTTTCGCGCCCTGCCCCACTTCAACCTGACCATCAGGAAGAAATGCTACTACCGACGGGAGCAAAGGGTCACCAGTTTGTGCGTCGGGAATCACTCGCGGGGTGTCACCGTCGACAAAAGCGATCAAACTGTTGGTTGTTCCCAGGTCAATACCGACTATGCGTTCCACAATGCCTCACTCTCTTTTTCCACGTCACGCGATAAGGTCCGCAGATAGGCGATTTCCGATAAGAGTCGTTTCAGTTGCGGCAGCAGGTCCGGAGAGCGCGACTCGTTTACCCACTGCGCAAGATTTTCAGCTAACAAGGTGCGCAGTCGCTGCATCTGCCCGTCAAGATCGGTACGAATCGCCGCGATCTCGGCCTTGCTGCTCTCCGCTTTCCCGGCTTCCCGCGCCTCGCGCACTTCGGCGAGCTTTTCTTGGACCTCAAACACCAACGCTGCCAGCGTCGGCGGCACACGATTGTTCTCTTTGCCTAGCGATTCGCCTTGCAGCTCAAGCCAATACTGGCCACGCGAGACCAAATCACGCAGCGCGCGGTAGGCACGATTCAAGAGGACCGTATTCTTCAGACTCGCGTCTTTTTCTTCGACGGTTCCGGTTTGATAGAGGTCCGGATGGAGACGACGGCTCAGTTCGTAATACTGCCGCGTCAGTGCAGCTTCATCAATCGCCGGACGCAAGGGCAGACCAAAAACACTGAAATAATCAATCTGGGGCGGAAGCTGTTGGACGGCGGAACACTGCGGGCAAAACAGTGTAGCCGGATGCTCATGTGCGCATCGCCAACATCGCAGGGCGGCACCAGTAGTCATGCATCATAAGAAGCGCGGGCTACACGGAGAACGAGCTACCACAACCGCACGAACGTTTCACATTAGGGTTTTGCAGTTTGAACCCCGAGTCCATCAGCCCGTCAGCATAGTCGAGCTCGGTCCCGCGAAGATAAATAAAGCTTTTCCGATCAACCAACACTTTAGCGCTATCGCGTTCAAAAACCCGGTCACCATCCCGTTGGACATCAAGGTCCATCTTGTACGACAGCCCTGAGCAGCCCCCGCCGACCACTTTCACGCGCAGCCCCTGCCCGTTTTTCTGCTGCTGAGCAATGAGCGCGTTGATCTTCTTTACCGCATTTTCACTGATTTCAATTGTCGCGTGCGCCATGTTCGCTATCCTAGAATTAATACGTAATGCGTGAAACGTGAGGCGTACACGCCGCCCTTTCTCTTTACGTTTCGCGCGTCTTAAAGTAGACCTTACAAGTCTACGATAAAATGCATGGGTCTACCTGTCAAGGGAACCCACTTCTTCCTTATCCTTTCGCCGCAACAGCGAACGCAGAACCCGACCCGTGTATGAACGCTCGTCTTGCGCGATCTCTTCGGGAGTTCCCGTTGCAACGACCTCCCCGCCTTGGATCCCGCCTTCGGGACCAAGATCAATGACATAGTCGGCAGTCTTAATGACCTCTAGATGATGTTCAATCACTAACACCGTGTGTCCGCTTTCGACTAACATATCCAGCACAGTCAATAAGCGCCGAATGTCGGCAAAATGCAGACCTGTCGTCGGCTCGTCAAGGATATATAGCGTGTGGCCGGCGGATTTACGACTTAACTCCTTGGCGAGCTTCAGCCGTTGGGCTTCTCCGCCGGACAACGTCGGGGCTGACTGCCCTAACTTCAGATATTCTAGGCCGACATCTCGCAGCGTCTCTAATCTCGGACGCAGCGGCGGCACATCGCCGTAGAAGGCCAAGGCCTCGGCGACCGAAAGATTAAGCACGTCAGCGATACTTTTTCCGCGAAACTTCACTTCAAGTGTCTCACGGTTATAACGTGTCCCTTGGCAGACATCGCAGAGAACATAGAGGTCGGGTAGCAAGTGCATTTCTACCGCGACGACGCCATCTCCTTCACACGCCTCGCAACGACCACCTTTGATGTTGAATGAGAACCGATCCGGACCGTACCCGCGGACGCGCGATTCTGGTAACTGCGCAAACAGGTCACGCACCGGATTGAGCAGCCCCATATAGGTGGCCACATTAGAATTCGGAGCGCGACTGATCGGCGCTTGGTCAACACTGATGATCTTCTCGACGTGCTGCTCTCCGGTGATCTGCATCCCATTTTTTTCGGCGAGCCGTTTCTTGCTCATGGCTTGCGAGAGCGCCGGATACAGGGCGTCTATCACCAACGAGCTTTTCCCCGAACCAGAAACACCGGTGACACACGTCAGCGTGCCGAGCGGAAACTTGGCCGTGACATTTTTAAGATTATGGACGGTCACATTCGTCAGCGTCAGCCACTGCCGGGCCACCCGCCGCTGTTTTGGCAGAGGAATGCGGACCTCACCACGAAGGTAACTTCCAGTGATTGATGACGGCGCGTCCATAACCTCCCGTGGGGTCCCTACTGCTAACAACTCTCCACCGCTTTCTCCGGCCCCCGGACCAAGGTCCAGTAGGTAGTCAGCGGCCAAGATCATCTCTGGATCGTGCTCGACCACGACGACGGAATTGCCTTGGTCGCGGAGCTGTCGCAAGGCACAGATCAGACGCTCGGTATCCCGTTGATGCAATCCGATCGAGGGTTCATCAAGCACATACAGAACACCGGAGAGTCCACCGCCGATTTGCGTCGCTAAGCGCACGCGTTGCGCCTCACCACCAGACAAGGTCGTCGTCGGACGATCCAGCGTGAGATAATCCAGTCCCACGTCGAGAAGAAAGCGCAGACGCGTTTCGATCGCTTGACACAGCGGCTGGGCGATAACCGTCTGCTGCCCACTCAATGAGAGTGTGGAGAAGAACGCATAGGCCTCGGGAATCGACAGTTGCGACACCTGCACGATGTCACGCTCGGCAATGCGGACCCCGCGCGCTTCCGACCGTAGTCGCGTTCCATTGCAGCGTGTACACGGCGCCCTCTCTCCATCCCCGGCATCCCCACTGTCTGCCGCTATCTTCGTTTTTTTGGTCGCTTTCTTCACCGTTTGTGTCCCGAGTCCATCGCATTCCGGACACGCCCCCTGCGGGCTGTTCGGCGAAAAGAAGGCCGGGGTCAATTCGGGATACGAGAACCCGCATGCGGCGCACACTAAACGTTGAGTAAATAAAAGTTCCTCAGCCTCGCCGACCAGAATTTTGACGACGTCTTTGCCGTGTCGCAGCGCGGTTTCGATCGAGTCCGCCAGGCGTTGGGCGATACCGCCTTTGACAATCAGGCGATCGACAACAATGTCGAATTCCAAGGGCGGTTTGCGTGGGAATGAGGCCTCTTCAGCAAGCTCATACTGCATCTCGCCTACCCGGAAACGCACGAAACCAGCTTGCCGGAATTCGCGTAGCGTCCCGACAAAGTTGGCCGCATTCGTCAGCCGTATCGGCGCAAGGATATGAATCCGCGAACCTTCAGGAAGACTTGCAATACGATCAACGATCTGTGGCACACTGTGCCGTGTTATTGCTCGCCCGCAGTTCAGACAGTACGGAGTCCCGACCCGTGCGTAGAGCACTCGCAAGTAATCCGCAATTTCGGTCACAGTTGCTACAGTCGAGCGTGGTGACGTGGTTGTACCACGTTGTTCAATCGCAATGGCAGGCGATAGGCCCTCGATCGCATCGACATCGGGCTTAGCGCGTTGGTCGAGAAACTGCCGCGCATAAGCAGAGAGCGACTCGACATAGCGTCGCCGCCCTTCGGCATACAGCGTATCAAAGGCAAGAGTCGACTTCCCCGATCCCGAGACACCGGTAATCACTACGAGTTTGTTGCGCGGAATCGCGACGGAGATGTTCTTAAGGTTATGCTCCCGCGCGCCGCGAATACGGATTACGTCCACTGTACTTAGCGAAATTTCGGCATCACTTTCTCTGCAAAGCGGCGTAGCGAAGCCCAGACTTCCTCTCGTGGTAATCCACCAAGGTCCGTATAGACCCAGTAATGGGTGTTGCCGACGGCCTCTTTTGCCTGTGCGACGCGATCGGCGCATTCTTCAGCATCACCACAAATCGCTAGCGTCTGTCGGGCACGGTCGAAGTCGACGTGCTCTAAGAATGATTTGACTCCAGCAAACGCTTTGAACTGTTTTGCTTGCTGGTAGTCCTTCTCTTCAATCAAGGTGGAAACAAAGTGGAAATAGCGGACATAATGCTTTGCCCATACGTCTTTCGCTTGTGCAGAGGATGTTCCCACGTAGCAATGATTACCGGTAGAAATGGATACCTGCGACGGATCGTATCCGGCTTCTTGCAAGCGCTCGCGGTAGAGTTTGACAAACGGAGTAAAGGTCTGGATAGGCGCGAACACCGAAGCCAACAGAATGTTATAACCGTGTGCACCCGCAAGCTCGTAGGACTCAGGCGTTGGCCCGGCCCCGATCCAAATCGGCGGTCTGGGACGTTGCACCGGGCGCGGCAGGACCGAGAGTTTCGGCAGCCGCCGATATCGGCCTTCATACGACAAACTGTCCTGTGACCACGCTTTATCAATAATCTCGATACCCTCGGCAAAGCGTTCTCGGCTGTCATCCATCGAGCGCTCGAAGCCGTCGTAACTGGTTTTCTGGAATCCGCGACTAACACCAAAATCCAGCCGTCCGTTACTCAGCACATCGACCATCGCGTAATCTTCCGCAAGACGGACCGGATCGTGCAACGGCAGCAAGGCAACCGCAGTACCGAGACGAAGTCGCGTTGTCCGCTGGGCAACCGCGGCGGCAAACACCTGCGGCGATGGACACAAATAGTTACAAAAATGGTGCTCGCCCATCCACACCGAGTCGAAGCCGAGTTCTTCGGCATAGGAAATTTCGTCGAGCAGGAAACGATAATACTCCTGGGGTGAGCAGTCCTCGGGGTAGTAATCGAATAGCGTGAGCAGACCAAAATTCATACAGCCGCCCCTCCTAACAGAGATACTCAGCCCCTAGAGTGAATCGGGACTTTTGTCAAGGAAAGTTTTTAGAAGGAGCCAGTCAAAGGAGGCGAACCAAGTCAATTCCGCTCTTTCTCCTCCATCAATCCTCTCATTTCAGTATTTAACGTCTTCATCCGTTCTTTTAGTTGCGCAGCTTTCGCCAATTGTTCCGGAGTAAGGAGTTTGCGAACGGCTAAGGTAGCTTTAAGCCCTTCTTCCATGAGTTGTGCACGCAACTGCTGGATCTGCTGATTCTGTAAGGTAAAGTCAGTCGGCTGCAGGTCTCCAGGTACGAAGAACTTATCTGCCATCTCTTCGTGCACGGCTTCGAGTTGCTTAAATAATGAGCGGAGAGTGGTCCGATGTTCAGCCATAATCTTGCGTACCTGCTCGTTCTGATCCGCAGTAAGATCAAGCTTATTCATCATGAGTGGCAGCATCATGCCTGGCCCATCTCCCATCACCATCATAATCGGTTCTGGCCCAGGGATAGGAGCGTTGAATACAAAATCTTGCGCCGACGCTGCCGCTGACAGAAGACTAGCGGTAAGTAGCTGAACAAGAACAATCCGAACTGATTTCATACACACCCTCCGTGGATATTAGTCTGCAAAGAAAAAGAAAAACGGGGCGACCTCGCACTGTAGAGGAACAAGGGAGTTGGTCTGTTCACACGGCCACCCGCCGGCGAGGGCGGCATAAACGTACCCGGCCGAAGAAACTGGCGCTGGAATAGGGGTCACACTCAGCCCGTTCGTCACTGAAAGCGCAGGGGAAACCTCCCTGGCTAAAAACCGCCGTACTTCTGGATCGTGTACGCCGGTGTGCACTAATGGTTCTGGCGGTGGCCGCACGGCTACACTCCAAAATATAACGACGACCGCAGCAATAGCTGCCGCTGCGGGGAACCACCAGTGAGAAAAAGACGTCCTCTGCGATGGACGGTGAGGCGGGCAGCCGGTCTGCAATTCCTGCTCGGCATGAGCAAGAGTTTGATTGAGTTGCTGATAGCGACTCGCACAGGAGGCGCAAGTTGCCACGTGCGAGCGGACGGATGCAGGTGCTTCGTCAAGATAACAGAGGAGTAAAGTGTCGTCGGATACGCATGACTTCATCATCGTTCTCCAAGGGCTTTTGCGAGGTGACGCAAGGCATGGAACAGATGTCGTTTGACACTCCCCGCCGACAATCCCAGGAGCTCGGCGGTCTCTTCATTTGACCATCCTTCGATGCGCCGCAACGCAAAGACCTCACGTTGACGAGCAGAAAGGGCACAAATACAGCGCCAGATCTGCTCACGCGTCTCGCCCCTCAGAGCATGTTCTTCCGCTGTAGCTACAGAGCTTGGCCAGTCGGTCTCATAAAACTCACTATGCAACTCTCGCCACCATTTCCACCAACCTGAACGTCGCCGGTCGCGACAGGCATTCACCGTGACACGTGTCAGCCATGCTTCCCAAGAGTGAATAGGGTTCTGTCTTTGATATTCACGCACCATTTTTAAGAACACCTCTTGGGCAACCTCCTCGGCTTCATCTCGATCAACGAGCAGTGCCCGGCACAACTGCAACACCCGCCCATAATGCTGCCGGCAGAGCGCTTCACAAGAGGACCGCTCATCGACCATGTGTCTTAACGCTTCCCCACGTTGCATCTCGTACCTATGCAGACGAACGGACCTCAGTTTTGGTTGAAGCCCGCCAATATCTCACTCGAGGCGTCCTGTCCTCGGGGGGAAAGGCATTAATTATGTTGTGCAGTGTTCTCGCCGGGAATGCCACGCTTATTCCGGCCTACGCCACACATGGGACAGGGCTGCGGGCCGGGATAAGGCCACAGGCCGCTCCCGGCATGAGCGGCTACAGCTTCTTCCACCGCAATACTGGACGTCGTGCGGCGCGAGTTTCGTCGAGGCGGCTGACGGGGGTCAGTAGCGGTGCGTTCTTGAGTGCGTCGGGATTGTCTTTGATTTCTTGTGCAATCGCGAGTAGCGCGTCGGCGAATTCGTCGAGTGTCTCTTTACTTTCGGTCTCAGTCGGCTCGATCATCAGCGCGCCACTCACAACGAGTGGGAAGTAAATCGTCGGCGCGTAAAAACCGTAGTCGAGCAGTCGCTTGGCAATATCCAGCGTCTTCACACCCGCATGAGCAAACGAACGATCGGAAAAGACACATTCGTGCATACACGGTGTGTCTTCGGCAATCTCGTAGGCGCGCTCTAGGCGCTTACGCAGGTAGTTGGCGTTGAGCACAGCCATCCGCGTTGCCTGCGCCAGCCCATCGCCCCCCATCGCCAGGATATACGCGTACGCCCGCACGAGAATGCCGAAGTTGCCGTAGAACGATCGGATCTTGCCAATCGAGCGCGGAAAGGCCTCGCTCCGGCGATATTGTCCGTCTTCGTTGAGCACACGTGGTATCGGCAAGTATGGCTCAAGAAGCTTCTTCACCCCAACCGGTCCGGCCCCGGGTCCGCCACCACCGTGCGGTGTGGAAAACGTTTTGTGAAGATTAAATTGGATAACGTCCGCTCCCATATGGCCAGGCTTTGCTACTCCCATCAAGGCGTTCAGATTAGCCCCGTCCATGTAGACCAACGCACCACGAGAGTGCAGCACCTCAGTAATCTGAACAATCTCGCGCTCGAATAACCCGAGTGTATTAGGGTTCGTTACCATCAGGGCGGCAACTTCGTCGTCGACAAACTTCGCAACGGTAGCCGCTTCGAGCGTGCCGCCCGCGCCGGTCGGGACTTCCGTCACCGTATACCCACATAACGCGGCTGACGCCGGGTTCGTGCCGTGTGCACTGCCGGGAATCAGCACTTTCTTGCGCGGTCGCCCTTGCTCCTGATGATGGGCGCGAATAAGCTTCATGCCTGTGAGTTCGCCTTGCGCCCCGGCCGCGGGCTGTAAACTTACTGCATCCATCCCACTGATCTCTGCCAGTCGTCGTTCGAGATCATAAAGCAGTGCCAACGCCCCTTGTGCGTACTCGTCAGGCACCAAGGGATGCAGCTGCGCTAATCCGGGGAGACGCGCGACGAGTTCGTTCACGATCGGATTGTACTTCATTGTGCACGAACCCAACGGATACAGGGTCGTCGCCGCGCTCACATTCCATTGCGATAGACGCGTAAAGTGACGAACAATCTCTCCTTCACTAACTTCTGGGAAATCGTCGAGTGCAAGCCGGCATAAGTCTGAGGGAACATCGTGTGACAAGTCACGTACCGGGATATCATCTTCCGGTAGTGAATAACCGATCCGGTCCGGTGAACTCCGTTCGAAGATCAACTGCTCGTCAAGTAATGTTCTTTTTTTCATGTCCGTCGTCACAATTTTTCACGCAACACGAACACGTAACGCGTGGCACGTAAAACGTGTTGCGTGATCGATAAACTCTCACCTCCGCATTTATCCATTACGCTGAAGCCCATTCACCAATCGTTCGACTTCCTCGCGCGTATGCGTCTCGGTCACACACAGCAAGAGGCAGTCCTTAAGGTCAGGATACCAGTCCCCGAGCAACAGCCCGGCAATGATGCCTTGATCTTTCAGTCGCCGCCACACCGCATGTGCATTCGGCACGGTCAGAGCAAATTCATTGAAAAACGGCGCGGAAAACCGCCGTTTACAGTTAGCAAATTGTTGCAGTAGATCGAGTGCGTCGTGGCTTTTCTTGACGTTACGTTCGGCGAGCTCACGGAGCCCTTGCTTCCCCATAAGACACAGGTACACAGTTGCGGCCAGCGAACAGAGTCCTTGATTCGTGCAGATATTTGACGTCGCCTTCTCACGGCGAATATGTTGCTCGCGAGTCGATAACGTCAGAACAAATCCTCGCCGCCCTTCCTGGTCCACGGTTTCGCCGGCCAAGCGACCCGGCATGCTGCGCAAAAAACGTTCACGACAGGCAAAGAGCCCAACACCCGGCCCGCCGTAGCTCATCGGAATCCCAAAACTTTGACCTTCGGCAACCGCAATGTCCGCCCCAAGTTCCCCCGGGGATTTCAGTAACCCGAGTGCTAATGCTTCAGTCGTTGCCGTCACAGCCAGTGCGCCAGCCTGGCGAGTGGCGTCGCTAATATGCGCGACATCTTCAATAACGCCAAAGACGTTCGGATATCCGACAATGACACTGCAGACAGTATTGTCTAACCGCCGCGTCAGAGCGGCAAAATCAACCCGCCCGTCTTCGTCCCACGGCAACTCAACAATCTGCGTACCCGACGTTCCGTCGAGATACGTTCGGACGACTTGGCGATATTGCGGGTGCAACGAACGCGCAACCAAGACAGTTGATCGCTGCGGCAACAAACGTTTTGTCATTAACACGGCTTCTGCCGTCGCTGACGCACCGTCATACATACTGGCGTTAGCGACGTCTAAGCCGAGCAACGTCGCGACCAATGACTGAAACTCGAAAATCGTTTGCAGAGTCCCTTGGCTGACCTCGGGTTGATACGGCGTGTAGGCGGTCGCAAACTCAGAGCGCTGAATGATCTGATCGACCACGACGGGAACAAAATGTGCATAGGCTCCGGCACCGAGAAACGATACGACATCGGGGCTGACACGGTTCATCGTCGCAAGTTCGGTTAGACGAGCACGCACACCGGCTTCAGACAACCCCCGGGGCAAATCGATTGTTGCTCGCGAACGGAGCGTTGCCGGCAGGTGGGCAAATAATTCAGCGACCGATCTAGCACCGATGGTCGCGAGCATGGAAGCAATGTCACTTTCAGTGTGGGGAATGTAACGCATAAGGGGTCTACGAGTCTAGGCGTCTATGGGTCTAGGAGTCTGGGAGTCTTTTGCTTTATCAATCACTTGGTCCTTGACTCTTAGACTCTCG
>Ga0070741_10015394_pt1 | contig 12968 bp, 9 predicted proteins | sample Coa_R1_4_FD_66440 | JGI IMG/M metagenome (GOLD analysis project Ga0070741, IMG submission 66440) | Surface soil microbial communities from Centralia Pennsylvania, which are recovering from an underground coalmine fire - Coalmine... | ecosystem: Environmental > Terrestrial > Soil > Unclassified ...
GCGCTGTTTGGCCATCTCCTCGGGTTTCTTCTTGCCCATCGCCCGGCGCAGCAGGTCGGCGCCGCCGAGCGTGTAGCCCGCGAGCACCTGAGCGATCTGCATCACCTGCTCCTGGTAGAGGATCACCCCGTAGGTCGGCTCCATCACCGCCTTGAGGCTCGGATGCAGGTAGTCGATCGGGCCGTCGCTGCGGCCGTGCTTGCGGTTGATGAAGTCATCGACCATGCCCGACTGCAGCGGGCCGGGACGGAAGAGCGCCACCAGCGCCACGATGTCCTCGAACCGGTCCGGCTGTAACCGGCGCACCAGATCCTTCATGCCGCGCGATTCGAGTTGGAAAACGGCGGTGGTGCTGCAGGCCTTCAGCAGTGCAAACGTGCGGGGATCGTCCATCGGCAGCGCACCGATCTCCAGGGGCGGCTCGCCGCGCTGCGCACGGATTCCGTTGATGGTCTTCACCGCGGAGTGGATGACTGTCAGGGTCCGCAGACCGAGGAAATCGAACTTCACCAGTCCCGCGGCTTCCACATCGTCCTTGTCGAACTGCGTGACGACATGGCCTGCCGCCTCGTCACAGTAGAGGGGAGCGAAGTCCGTGAGCACGGAAGGCGCGATCACAACACCGCCCGCGTGCATGCCGGCGTTACGGGTCAGGCCCTCGAGTGAGCGGGCGAGATCGATGAGGTTGCGGACCTCGTCCTCGCTATCGTAGAGGCGCTTGAGCTCGGGCTCCTTCGCGAGCGCATCCTCGAGCGTGATCCCGAGCTCGAACGGAATCAGCTTCGCGATCCGGTCGACGTATCCGTAACTCATGCCAAGCACGCGGCCGACGTCGCGGACCACGGCCTTGGCCGCCATCGTTCCGTACGTGATGATCTGCGAAACACGCTCCCGGCCGTACTTCTGCGCCACATAGTCGATGACGCGATCGCGGCCATCCATGCAGAAATCAACATCGAAGTCGGGCATCGAGACCCGCTCCGGATTGAGGAAGCGCTCGAACAGCAAATCGTGGTGGATGGGATCGAGATCGGTGATGCCCAGGCTGTAGGCGACCAGCGAGCCGGCGCCCGAGCCGCGTCCCGGGCCCACCGGAATGTGGTTCTCGCGCGCCCAGCGGATGAAATCCGCCACGATCAGGAAATATCCCGCAAAGCCCATCTGACAGATCACATCGAGCTCGAGCCGGAGCCGTTCGCGATAGAGCTCGACGGGTGCGGCGGACGGGCCGGCAAGGCGCGCTTCGAGCCCGCGGGAAGCCTCCTCCCTCACGAACTGTTCGGTGCTGAGACCGGCCGGAACCGGATATTGCGGCAGGCGCGCCTCTCCGAGCTTCAGCACCAGGCTGCAACGCTGCGCGATGGCAACCGTGTTGGCCAAGGCCTCCGGCACGTCCGAGAACAGGGACGCCATCTCCTGCGGCGTGCGCAGATACTGCTGTGCGGTATAGCGGCGCTGGCGGCCGGGATCGGCCAGCAGGGCTCCATCGTGAATGCAGACCCGCGCTTCATGCGATTCGAAGTCCTCGGCACGCAGGAACCGCACATCGTTCGTGGCCACCAGCGGAACCGAGCAGCGGCTCGCCAGGGATACGGCGGCCGCGATGTAGCCCTCCTCTTCCGGATGCCCCAGCCGCTGCAGCTCGATATAGAAGCGGTCGCCGAAAATAGCGAGCCAGCGCTCGAGCGCCTGTTCCGCTTCCCGCTCGCGCGCATTCACCAGCGCGCGACCCACATCGCCTTGCGTCGCGCATGAGAGGGCGAGCAGCCCTTGGACGCTCTCTTGCGTGAGCCAGTGAGGATCCACCCAGGGCACGCCCCTTTGCTGCCCCTCGAGATACGCCCTGCTCAGCAACCGCGTCACATTGCGGTAGCCGGTTTGCGACTGACACAGCAGTGTGAGGCGAAAGCCCTGCTGCCGCTCGCCGGGCTCGCGCACCCGCAGGTCCACGCCGATCAGTGGCTTCACCCCCTTGGCAAGCGCCGCACGGTAGAACTTCACCATGGCGAACAGGTTGTTCTGATCGGTGAGCGCAACGGCAGGCATGCCGGCGGCGGCTACGGCATCGATCAGCTCGGGCACACGCACGACGCTGTCGATGAGCGAGTACTCGGTGTGCAAGCGCAGATGAACGAAACCCGTCAGCATCGCAGTCAGTCCAGATCGGGACTCAACACCAGCAGATGCTCGCGAATGGGCTGGAACGAGCGCCGATGCAGTGGCGAGGGCTCCCGGCAAGCCAGCGCGCGCAGATGTCCCGGGGTGCAGTAGCCCTTGTGCGCGGCGAGATCGAAGCCCGGATAGCAGGCGTCGAGCTGTTCCATCATGGCATCGCGACAGGTCTTCGCCAGGATGGAGGCTGCACTGATCGCCGCCACACAGGCATCGCCCTCCACGATCGCCTCGGCGGTGCAGCCCAGGTGCAGATCATCGAGTCGCGGCAGCAGATTGCCATCCACCTGCACGTGAGTGGGACACACGGGAAGGCGCAGGAGGGCACGGCGCATGGCGAGAAATGTCGCACCCAGGATGTTCAGGCAGTCGATCTCGTCGCGGTCGGACCAGGCGACGGACCAGGCGAGGGCCCGGGCGCGAATGATCGGCGCGAGGCGCGCGCGCTCTTCAGGGGTGAGCGCCTTGGAATCGGCGAGGCCCCGGATGCGGCGGCGCGGGTCCAGAATCACAGCGGCGGCGACCACGGGACCTGCCAGTGGACCGCGCCCTGCCTCATCCACTCCGGCACAGCGCATCGGCCCGCACCTGCTGCGCGCGCGAAGCAGCTTCATCGCGTAGCGCTTGACGCGCTGGGCCCTCATGCTCTGCCTCTCAACACGTGCACTATCGTCGCTCGCGCGCGCACTCCAGAATTGCTGCCGCGGCGCGCTGCGCGCCACCCAGACGAAGAGCCTCGTGCACGGCGCGAAATTCGCGCCTGAGCTCCTCGACATGCGCCGGATCCTCGAGCTCCCGCAGCAGAGCCGCGCCGAGCGCTTCGGCGCTCACCTGCTCCTGGAAGAATTCGGGCACCCGGGCGCGTCCAATCAGAAGATTCGGTTGCGAGAAGTATGGCACCTTGACGAGCCCGAGTGTGCGCAACAGAAGTGCCGTCAGCGCGCTCACCCGGTACGCCACGACCATGGGACGACCCGAGAGCAGCGTCTCGAGGGTCGCCGTGCCCGAGGCGACGATCGCGGCATCCGCGGCCGCCAGTGCGGTGTGGGCGTGGCCATCGAGCAGCAGGATCTCAGGCCGCCTCGCAGTGCGCGCCAGCTGCCGCTCGAACACTGCGCGCACGCGAGCCGAAGCCATGGGCGCAACGAACTGGAACTCCGGCCGGCGAGCGCGCAGCCAGCTCGCCGCGGCGGCGAAATCACTCCCGAGCCGCTCCACTTCGGCGAGTCGACTGCCCGGCAGGAGCGCGATCAGCTGCCGTTGCGCATCCAGAGCCAGGGCGGCTCGCGCCGCGGCACGATCGGGCGAGAGCGGGATCTGATCCGCGAGTGGATGGCCGACGAATAGCGCGCGCACCCCGTGGCGCACGTAGAACTCCGTTTCGAAAGGCAGCAGACACAGCACCAGATCACACGCCGCACCGATACTTCGCACGCGCCCTTGCCGCCATGCCCAGACCTGCGGGCTCACGTATTGAACGGTACGCATCCCCTGACGCTTGAGACGCTTCGCCAAACCGAGGTTGAATGCCGGGGCGTCGATGCCGACGAAGGCATCGGGGCGCGCCGCGCCGAAGCGCTCGATCAGCATCGAGCGCAGCCGCAGCAGCCTCGGCAGGTGCCGCAGCGGCTCGGTGAAGCCCATCACGGCGAGCTCTTCGGAGGACGCCCAGGCCTCGAAGCCTGCGGCGGCCATTTTGGGTCCCCCGACGCCGAAGCAGCTCACCTGCGGCACCAGCGCTTTCAGTGCCGAGATGAGTGCAGCCCCGAGCTGATCCCCGGAGGATTCCCCGGCAACGAGTCCGATGGAAATGGGCGCAGCGGTCGTGCCTTGAGGCCGGCCAGCCGCCGCACCCGACTGTGGGCCGCCCGCCGGACCCGACGCCAGGGCGGCCGCCAGACCCGGCCGCGGGGCGACGGGCGCCCCCAGCTCGCTCATCGAACGATGCTGCGCGTGGAGGTGCCGATGAAGTCGACGAAGGCGCGGATCTCGGAACGGCTCTCCGCGATCGGGCGCAACTTCTCGAGTGCTTCGGTGAGACGCAGGTCCGAGCGGTACAGGATCCGATAGGCCTCCCGTACGTTGCGAATCTGCTCCTCATCGAAGCCGCGTCGCTTGAGGCCCTCGGCATTGACTGCATGGGGCTCGGCCGGATTGCCGGCAACCATCACATACGGCGGGACGTCGCGGGTCACGATCGCCCCGCCGGCGAGGAAGGCGTGCGCGCCAATTTTGGCGAACTGGTGTACGGCCGTGAGGCCGCCGAGAATCACCCAGTCGCCGATCTCGACATGGCCGCCCAGAGCGGCGCAGTTGGCGAACACCACGTTGCTGCCCACCAAGCAGTCGTGGGCGACATGCGAGTAGGCCATGAACAGATTGTCATTGCCGATGCGTGTCACGCCCCTGTCGTGCGTCGTGCCACGATTGACCGTGCAGCTCTCGCGAAACACATTCCTGTCGCCGATCTCCAGGGAGGTCCGCTCGCCCTTGTACTTCTTGTCCTGGGGAGCATCGCCGATGGAGGCGAACTGGAAGATCCGGTTATCCGCACCGATACGGGTCGGCCCGTTGAGGACCACGTGGGGGCCGATGACGGTACGCGGCCCGATCTGCACGTCTGGACCGATGACACTGAAGGGACCTACGGTCACGTCCTCTGCCAGCTGCGCTTGTGGGGAGATGAGTGCGTGCGCGTCGATCACTTGCCGGTCTCCGGCGCCACCATCATGTCCGCGTGGGCCACCTCAACATCGCCGACCGTGGCGACCGTCGAGAAGCGCCAGATGCCTTTCAGGGCGCGCTCGAGCTGGGCGAAGAGAATCAGCTGGTCTCCGGGCTCGACCGGCTTGCGGAAGCGCGCCTTGTCGATGCCGACGAAATAGAACTTGGTCTGGTGGTTCGGCACCACGCCGGCGGAGACGAAGGCGAGAATGCCCGCAGCCTGCGCGAGCGCCTCCACGATGATCACTCCGGGCATGAGCGGCCGCCCCGGAAAGTGACCCGGGAAATACGGCTCGTTGTAGGTCACGTTCTTGAGGGCGCGGATGCTTTTGCCCGGATGGCACTCGAGGACCCGGTCCACGAGGAGAAAGGGGTACCGGTGCGGCAGCAGCCGCACGACTTCGTTGATATCCAGTCGTATCGGATCAGTCATCACCCTCGTCCTGCGCAGCGCCGGCGGCGCGCTCGAGCTGCTTCAGCCGCTTCTCGTACGTCTCGAGCTTGCGGTACCGAGCTACCTGCCGGCGCCACACTTTGGATTCTTCTATGGGAATGCCGCTGGAGTATACCCCGGGGGATGTCAGCGACCGACTGACCATGGCGAAACCCGTGATCGTCACACCGTCGCAGATTGTCAGGTGACCGGCGATTCCGACCGCCCCCCCGATGATGCACCGCCGGCCGATGATCGTGCTGCCGGAAATTCCCGTGCAGCCGGCGATCACCGTGTGCGCCCCAACTCGCACGTTGTGGCCGATCTGAATCAGGTTGTCGAGCTTGGCGCCCTCCTCGATGACCGTATCCTCGATCGCGCCCCGGTCGATCGTCGTGTTGGCGCCGATCTCCACATCCGGCCCGATGCTCACACTGCCCACTTGCGGCACCTTGAGCCATCGGCCGCGATCGGGGGCAAATCCGAACCCGTCGGCTCCGATGACCGCTCCGGGCTGAATTAGCGTGCGCGCCCCGACACGCACGCCCCGGCACAGGGTCACCTTTGCAACCAGCCGCACGTATTCTTCCAGAACGACATCGTTCTCGAGGACCGAATGCGCACCGACGAAAACATGCGAGCCGATGACTGCGCGGTCCCCGATGACCGCGTGCGGTCCAACGTGCGCGCTCGAGTCAACCCGGGCATCGGGCGCGACAGTGGCTGAGGGGTGGATGCCCGGCTTTGCGGGTGCGTCGGGGTAGAGCAGCGCGGCAATCCGGGCGAAGGTCGCCCGCGGGTTGTCGCAGATCAGGGCGGCGGTCGGACAGAACTGCGCGACGGCGGCACCCAGCACCACGACAGCTGCGCGCGTGGCCGCGAGCTCCCGTCTGTTGCGATCTTCAGCAAGGAAGGCGACGCACAGATCGTCCGCGTTGACGAGGGTCCCGACACGCTCGACGCGCATGTCGGGATTGCCCCGAAGCTCACAGCCAAAACGGACCGCCAGCTCCCCGAGTGTAACGGCCATACCTGGGCGACCTGCCGTTGTTGGCCGCGCCGGACGGCTCGAGCGTCAGTGCGACTGAGGTTTGGCTGGCGCAGGAGCCGGCGCGGTCGCGGCGGGCTTGGTTGAGCCCGTGTGCGACTGCAGCGTCTGCAGGACCTGCGAAGTGATGTCGATCGTCGGCGTGGTGTAGATCACCCCGTCGGCGAGCACCAGGTCGAAATTCTGCGACTTCGCATAGGTCCGCACCTGCTCGATCACCGTCTTCTGCAACCGGGACATCTCTTCGTTGCGGCGTGCGGTCAGGTCATCCTGGACCTCACTCTGTTTGCGCTGCAGCTCGCGGTAGCTGTCGCGCAGCTCCTTCTCCACCGTCGCGCGCTGGTCCGGTGTCATCGTCGCGCCATCCTTCTGCAGCTTGTCTTCCTTGGCCTTGAGGCTGTTCTGCTGGTTCTGCAGCTCGCGCTGGCGCGGTGTGAACTCGGTGCGGAGCGACTCCTGAGCCACCTTGTACTGCGGCGAGTCCTCCAGCAGACGCCCGAAATCCACGACGGCGATCTTCAGATCCGCCGTCCACGCCGGCGAGGCCATCAGCGCACCGACCCCCGCCATGACCCATATGATCGATTTGAGATTCATCGCAACCTTCACGGATAACCCACCTGGAGTAGATGCCGCCTATTGTGGCCTAAAACGCCTGTCCGATGGAGAACTGGAAGACTTCGGTCTCATCGCCCCACTTGTCCAGCCCGTTGTAATGGGTCGGATTGAGCGGCAGTCCCAAGCTGAATCGGAACAGCCCCAGTGGCGCCAGCCACTCCACCGAGACCCCTACCGACTGCTTGATGTCCTTGAGACTGAAATTGTAGTCGGCGGGATCGACCTGATCCGGACCGAAGAATTTCAGGGCCTTCGTGGTCGAGAACACGTTGCCCTGGTCGAAGAACACGCTCAGGCGGGCGGTCTGGCGCCACTTGGCGGGGATGGGCAGGACCAGCTCGTTGCGATTGACGACCCGCAGGTTGCCGCCATAGGGGTTACCGAACTGATCCTTGGGCCCCAGGCGGCTCTCACGGTAGCCGCGGATCGTGTCCGGGCCGCCGCCGAAGAAATTGCGATAGGGCGGCAGCGCCGTCGTGCCCCGGAAAGGCTGGCCGTAATCCACCGCGAAGCTGAACGAAAGAAGCCAGGGGCCCCGGATCGGCACGTACTGCAGGAAGCTGTAATCGCCCACCCAGTAGTTGACGCCGCTTCCGGGTACGGTCGAGGACACGGAGATCGTCTGGCGCATGCCGCGATCGGCGAACAGCGTGCGGTTGCGGGTGTCGATCCCCCAGCCGGTGAGCAGCTCCGCCGACTTGAAATTGGTGCCATAGAAGACGAATTCGTTGTTCGTCGTGTCATCGTGGGCGAGACGCGTATACGAATGGCCGTTCTGCTGCACCCACTGAGTGGCCTGCAACGCGCTGCCCAGCGAATTGGTCAGCAGCTCGGCGCTGTCGAGCGTGCCCCCGAAGCGGAAGTACTGGTATTCCGTCAGCGGGTAATCCCAAGTCAGCCCGGCACTCAGAGTCTTCGAAGAGAAGTTCGAGGATGACGAGACGAATTGCGTGACATCGCGGTAGGTCAGCGACTCGGTCCGGGAGACGCCGTCAACGCTCGTGTACGGGTCGGTATGCGAGAGGTTGTACACCTTGCTGAACGCGCCGCCGTTCAGATCCAGGGAAATGCGCTGCCCCGTGCCGAGGAAGTTCGCATCCGTGTAGCTGCCGTTGAGCTGGAACTTATAAGTCTCCGAGTAGCCGATGCCGCCCCCCAGCTGAGCGCTCGGGCCCTCCTCGAGCTTGTAGTTCACATCCACCAGATCCGGCGCGCCGGTGACCGGCGTGGTCTCGTACTCGACCGTCTTCACATAGGGCAGGCGCTGGATGCGCTGCTTCGAGCGCTCCAGGGAAGTGTTGGAGAGCCAGCCGCCCTCGAGCTGGCGCAGCTCACGACGCAGGACCTCGTCATTGATTCGAGTCGAGCCTGAGAAGGTGATGCTGCGCACGTACACGCGATTGCCCGGATCGATGAAGAAGGTCAGGGACACCTCGTGTGTCGTGTTGTTCGTGGTCGGGACCGGATCGACTTTGGCGAAGGCGTATCCGTCGGCTCCCAGGCGGTTCTGAATGAGCTCCTGGGTGGAGGTGATGAGCTTGTGGCTGAAGATCTGGCCGGGCTTCACCAGCACCAGCCGCTCGAGCTCGGCCTTCGGCACCACGAAGGTCCCGGCAAGCTTCACGTCGGAGATCTTGAAAACATCCCCCTCCTCCAGGTTCACGGTGATGAAGATGTCGTCCTTCTCGGGAGCGATCGCGACCTGGGTGGAGTCGATCTGGAAATTCGCATAGCCGCGGTCCATGTAGAAGTTGCGCAGCTTCTCCAGATCGCCCTGCAGCGATTCGCGCGAGTAGCGGTCGTCCTGCTTGTACCAGGACTTCCAGTTCGGGGTATGCAGCTCGAAGGTGTCCAGGATCTCCTTGGGCTTGTAGGTGCGGTTACCGACCAGGTTGATTTCGCGGATCTTGGCGCGCTTGCCCTCCTTGATCTCGATCTTGATCTTCACCCGGTTGCCGGTTTCCTCCTCGACGTGAGTATCGACCCGCACGCCGTACTTGCCGCGGCTGAAGTACTGGTCCGTCAGGTAGCCGGTCACATCCTCGAGGACCGAGCGGTCGAAGGTCTTGCCGGTAGCGAGACCGACGTTGCGCAGCGACTTCTGCAGATCCTCGGTCTTGATGTCCTTGTTGCCGCTGATCTCGAAGCTCTCGATCGAAGGCCGCTCGAGCACTACGACGATCAGGGTATTGCCTTCGCGCCGCAGCTGGACGTCGCGGAAGAAGCCGGTCGCATACAGGGCGCGGATGGCCTCCCGGATACGGGTCGGATTCAGATGATCGCCGATGTTGACGGGCAGATAGTTGTAGACGGTGCCTTCGGAGACTCGCTGCAGTCCCTCCACGCGGATGTCGCCGACGGTGAAGTCCGATTCGCTCGGCGGAGCCGAGGGAGGAGACACCGGTGCAGGGGCGGGCGCGGCTGCCGGGGCCGGCTGCGTGGCTGTTGGGGCTCCCTGCGAGGAGGTCGGGGCTGGCGCTGGCTGGGCGGCCGCCGGTGATGGCTGCGGCGGCGCAGGCGCCCGCACCGGCCCCTCCGTCGCGGGAGTGCTCGGTGCGGGGGTTGCAGGCGTTTGCGCGTGCGCGAACGTGCACGGCGCCAGCAGGGCAACCGTGGCCAGGACGGCGCGAGCCTTCATGCTTCAATCACCGGTAACTTTCTTCTTCGCGCCGTGTGCGCCTGGATTCCAACATGTACCCCCGCGCCGCCCGCCGACTCGCAGCGCAGGCGTGGCCGCCGGCCCTCGTGTTTCCTCGACCGAGATCGTCAACTGAACTGACGCGCGATGTCGTTGAACAACGCGACACCCATCAACAGGATGAGCAGCGCGATTCCGATCTGCTGCCCGAAGGCCTGTGCCCGATCCGACAGCGGGCTGCCCTTGAGCCACTCGACGAGCTGGAAGACGATCTGACCGCCATCGAGAATGGGAATGGGCAACAGGTTGAGAAATCCCAGCGACAGCGAGATCAGCACCAGGAAGCTCATGAACGAGGCAATGCCCGCCTCGGCCGAATCGCCCGCATACTCGGCGATGGACAGCGGACCATTCAGGTTCTTCATCGAGACCTGGCCCAGCACCATCCGCCAGAAGAGCCTCCCCTGCAGCGCGCTCATGCTCCAGGCTTCGTGCGCGGCGCGGCTCAAAGCCGCAGGCGGAGAAAGCGCCACGTGAGTGAGCATGCCGGGCGGGTACTTGATCTGCAGGCCCGGAACGGGCTCGACCACCAGGTTGATGCGGCCAATGGTCTTGCCGTCCACGCGCTCGGCGGCGACCACGACCCGGGCATTGTTCTCGACGCCACCGCGGCGATAGCCGATCACGATCGTGTGGCCGAGGTTGTCCTCGATGTTGCCCACGAAGTGATTGAAGTCCACGGGCCGGCCATCGATGCTCAGAATACGGTCGCCCGCTTTCAGTCCGGCACGCTCGGCCGGGCCACCGGCGACCACCTGGCGTACCTGCGCCGGAACCGAGGGCGTCCAGAACTGGAACCCCAGCCCCTTGAACAGCGCCGCGGGCTCGGTGAGCCGCACGCGCTCCTCACGATCCGGCATGTCGAGCGCGATGACGCGGTCGCCGCCCTCGCGTCCATGCACCGAGAGCGTGACACGCCCGCGCGAGCTCACGGCATCCAGCAGATCAAACACCACATCGAGCTGGCCGCCGACGTGGGAGCCATCGACGGCGACGATCTCATCACCGGAGCGCAGACCGCCGTGCGCGGCAATCGAATCCTGCATGACATCGCCGACGACGGGTCGTACGTCATTGACGCCATTCGCCCAGAACATGCCCCACAGCACGAGAATGGCGAAAATGATGTTGAAGGCGGGGCCTGCGAGGAGCACGACGATCCGCTGCCAGGGGGGCCTGCGCGTGAAGGAGCGATCCAGGTCCTGGGGCGGCACCGGGCCTTCGCGCTCATCGAGAAGCTTGACGTAGCCCCCGAGCGGAATGGCCGCCACGACATACTCGGTGTGATCGGGGCCTGCGGTCCGGCGCAGCAGCGGCTTGCCGAAGCCGACCGAGAAGCGCAGCACCTTGAAACCGAGCCGCCGGGCCACCCAGTAGTGCCCGAACTCGTGCACCGTGACCAGCAAGCTCACGGCCACTACGAACCACAGCGCGTGCCACGCGAAACTCATTTGTGAGCCGCCCTCACCAAGCTCTCGTTACATTTCATTGCAACCGCTCCCCTGCGAGCTGTCGCGCCTGCGCATCAGCGGCCAGGACGTCATCGAGACTCCCGATCTCACCGCCGTCCGCCTCGGTGATCACCGCTTCAATGACCGCCGCGATCTCGATAAAGTTCAATCGCCGCTCGAGGAACGCCTGCACGGCCACTTCATTGACGGCATTGAGAATCACCGGCTGCAGGCCCCCCGCCCGAGCCGCCGCCTGCGCCAGCGCCAGACAATGGAATTTCTCGTAATCGGGCGCCCGAAAATCCAGGCGCGCGGTGCGGACCAGATCGAGGAATTCTACACCGCTGGCGATGCGTTCTGGCCACGCCAGCGCGTGAGCGATCGGCGTGCGCATGTCCGGCGAGCCGAGCTGCGCGAGCACGGTGCCATCGAGATACTCGACCAGCGAGTGCACGATGCTCTGCGGATGCACCACGATCTCCACGTCCTGGGGTGTTACGCCGAAGAGGAAACATGCCTCGATGAGCTCGAGCCCCTTGTTCATCAGCGTGGCCGAATCGACCGAGATCTTGCGTCCCATGACCCAGTTGGGATGGGCGCAAGCGGCTTCCGGGGTCACCGATTCGAGCGCCTCGCGCGGCACGTCACGGAAGGGACCGCCGGAAGCGGTGAGCAGAATGCGCCGCACACCCGGCGGGAACTCCCCGGTCCGGGCCTGAGGTGGCAGACACTGGAAGATGGCATTGTGCTCACTGTCGATCGGCAGGAGCGTCGCCCCTGAGGATCGCACGGCAGCCATCATCAGGGGACCTGCCATGACCAACGACTCCTTGTTAGCGAGCAGCACACGCTTGCCTGCGCGCGCGGCGGCGAGAGTCGAGCGCAGACCCGCCGCTCCGACGATCGCCGCCATCACGATGTCCACTTCGCGCAGCCCGGCGAGCTCGATCAATCCCTGCTCCCCCGCCAGCACGCGGGTGCCCGGCGCCTGCTGTCCAAGCAGCTGCTGCAGCTCACGCGCGGCATTCTCATCGGCCAGCGCCGCGTAGGCGGGCCGCCACTTCAGCACCTGCTCGGCCAGACGCGCCGCGTTGCGATTCGCTCCGATGCCGACGAGCCTGAAGCGCTCGGGATGGCGCCCGAGCACATCGAGGGTGTTCTCGCCAACCGAGCCGGTCGAACCGAGCACCACGACGCCCTTCATGTCGCGACTCCCAGTACGCGCAGACCCAGCAGGAGCACCGGGGCGGCGGCCGTCACGCTGTCGATGCGATCCATCACACCGCCATGGCCCGGAAAGAGCGTGCCGCTGTCCTTCACTCCCGCAAACCGCTTCAAGAGACTCTCCGTCAGATCACCGACGATGGAGAAGCCGACCGCCGCCAGACACAGGGGCAGGAACGTCTGCAGCGGCACGCGGAACCATCCGCTGCCCAGCACGGCGATCACGGCGCCAGCGAGTGCCCCGCCCAGTACGCCTTCCCAGGTTTTGCCAGGCGACACCGTGGGAGCCAGGCGCAACCGACCAAAACGACGGCCGACGAAAAACGCTCCGATGTCGGCGGCAAAAACCAGGATCAATGTAAACAGCATCCACTCCGCGCCGCGCGGCAGGTCCAGCCGCAGCCGCAGCAGTGCGATCCACGCCGGCAACAGAGCCAGCGCACCCGCCAACGCTGCCGACCACGGCGCCACGAACTGCGGCGCAAACGCGATCCACCCCAATGCCACGATCCACCACACGACCGCGGAGACGAGCACGATATCCCGTCCTTCGGGCGTAGCGGTAACGTGCCACACAACGGGCATCATCGCAGCCAGAAA
>Ga0070741_10015395_pt1 | contig 12968 bp, 14 predicted proteins | sample Coa_R1_4_FD_66440 | JGI IMG/M metagenome (GOLD analysis project Ga0070741, IMG submission 66440) | Surface soil microbial communities from Centralia Pennsylvania, which are recovering from an underground coalmine fire - Coalmine... | ecosystem: Environmental > Terrestrial > Soil > Unclassified ...
GCCGCCGAGAGCGTCGGGAGCGCGAGCATCAACAGGATCCCGTAGGTCAGCATCGACCAGACGAAGAGCGGCATGCGCATCCACGTCATCCCGCGCGTGCGCATGTTCACGATCGTGACGATGAGGTTGATCGCGCCCGCGAGCGACGACAGCGTGAGGATGTGGATGCTGAGGATCCAGTAGTCCTGTCCGTGGCCGGGGCTGAACTGCAGCTCCGACAGCGTCGGGTACGACCACCAGCCGGACTTCGCCGTGCCGCCTGTCGCGAACCAGCTCGACCAGAGCACGATCCCGCCGAGGAGGTACAGCCAGTACGACATCGCGTTCAGCCGCGGGAACGCCATGTCGCGCGCGCCGATCATCAGAGGCACGAGGTAGTTGCCGAAGCCGGCCATGATCGGGACGACGACGAGGAAGATCATCGTCGTGCCGTGCATCGTCATCACCTCGTTGTACGAGCCCTTCGTCAGGAGCTTCTCGCCCGGGGTCGCGAGCTGTGCCCGCATCAGGACTGCGAGCACCCCGCCGAGCACGAAGAAGACGAGCGAGGTGAGGATGTACATGATCCCGATGCGCTTGTGGTCGAGCGTGACGAGCCAGCTCGCGACACGCCCGCTCTTCCACGACACCGGGTAGGCGGTCTCCGCTCTAACCGCCATTCGCAGCTCCCTTGTAGATGTGTGCCTTCACGTAGGTCGCGAGCGCCTGCATCTGCGTGGACGTCCACGTGTTGCCGACCGCGGGCATCTTGACCCCGCCCTGGCGCACGCGCTGCTCGAGCCCGGCGCGCTGGACGAGGAGCGGGCTCTGCTGGAGATTCGGGCCGTATCCGCCCTCGCCGTGCATGCCGTGGCACGTTGCGCACGAGCCCACGTACTCCGAGTGGCCGAGGTCCGTCTTTGCTGTGGTGCGGACGTAGGTCGCGTATGCGGCCGGGGTCGTGACGGTCACCCGCGCGGTCATCACGGCGTGGTAGAGGCCGCACAGCTCGGCGCACTGGCCGGTGTACGTCCCCACCTTGTCGGCGCGGAACCACGTGTGGTTCGTGATCCCCGGAAGCGCCTGGATCTTCCCGCCGAGCGCCGGGATCCACCAACTGTGGACGACGTCGGCGGACACGACCTTCAGGTCGACGACGCGGCCCACGGGGACGTAGAGGTCGTTGATCGTCCGCGCGCCGTTCGGATAGTCGAACTGCCAGTAGAACTGGTGCCCCTCGACCGTCACACGCAGCGGATTCGATGCGGCGGGCGAGTCGGCGATGCTCGGCAGCTCGAGGAAGACGACGATGCCGATGACGCAGAGGATCAGGACCGGGATCACGGTCCAGATCAGCTCGAGCCGGGTGTGCCCGTGGACCTGCACGCCTTCGTCGACTCTGGCCGATCCCCGCCGCCGGCGGTACTTCCACACGAACGCGACGAGCAGGCCCTCGACGAGCACGAAGATCGCTCCGGTGAAGCCGAGGATCACGTAGTACGCCGTCGTCGTGTGGCTCGCGTTCGGCGAATGCGGCTGGACCGGCGTGAAGCCGCCGTTGGAGGCCATGGCGACGGGCGCCGTCAGCAGCACGGCAAACACGACGAGTGCGACGAGCGTCAGCTTCCGGCGCAAACCGCATGCATTCTATGGAGGTGCCGGAACAGACGCGCGTTGACCTGCCGCCTCACGTCCCCGCTCGCTTCGAGGTGTTCGTGAACGGCGTCCGGCAGGATCGTGGCGTCGATTACGAGGTGGTCGGTCGCTCGCTCGTCTTCCCGCGGCCCGTCGCCCAGGAGGGGAAGCTCGGCTTCTTCCGGTGGCTGTCGATGTGGCTCGGGATCGCCGGGTCGTACCGGCCTCACGAGAACGTCGACGTCGTCTTCGAGGACGGCGGCAAGCGTGGCGTCGTGACCGGGCTCAAGCCCGAGCCCCTCGACGATTGACGTGAACCCTCTCAGGCCCCGACGAGCTCGAGCGCGCTGCGCTCGCGGGCGGCGCGGAGGAGCTCGAGTACGGCCTCGGTGAAGACGTCCTCGATGTCGAGCGCGTAGTACGGGTGGAAGTCGACGGCGCCGTTCACCTCGGAGACGACGAAGCCGTTCGTGGTCGGCAGCAGGTCGACGCCGACGAGGTCGCCGCGCACGGCCGCTGCGGCCGAGAGTGCGAGCGAGCAGGCGAGCGCCGGTGGCGAGAACGGCTCGCTGCGTCCGCCGAGCGCGACGTTCGTTCGCCATTCGCCGGGAGCCGCGACGCGGCGGGCCGCGCCGACGACGCGGCCTCCGGCGATGACGATGCGGACGTCCCACCCGACCGGTGGGACGAGCTCCTGCGCGAGCGCGCCGTGCTCGCGAAACCACTGCCGGAAGGCGGCGCGCTCGAGTGCGGCGTCGAGCTCCGCCGCGGTCCGGCAGAGGACGACATCGCGGCCCCAGCTTCCGAAGCGCGGCTTGAGCACGAGGGGGAGGTCGGGCGCGACCGAAGGCATTCCTTCCGCGATGAGCCAGGTGTGGGGATGCGGCAGCCCGGCGAGGCGGAGTGCGCGCGCCGTCAGGAGCTTGTCGTGTGCGGCGACGAGCGCGCACGGACGGTTGAGCACTTCGACGCCGGCCTCGGTGAGACGCCCGAGCTCGACGGAACCGCTCTCCATCCCGTCGAGCTCGCCGCGGACGTCGAGCCGCCCCAGCGCGACGTCTCCCGGCTCGAGGATTCGGAGCGCGTCGCGTGGGGCCAGCACGGCTGCGGCGACGCCGAGGGACTCGGCGGCGGCGGCGAGAGCCAAGTTCGTCTCGCTGCACCGATGGGCGACGACCGCGAACCGCATTGGGGAGATGGTGCGGCCGCGACGTCCGGGTGTGGGCGTCGCTCTGGTGACGCTCGTGTGTCTACTTGGGGACGGCTTCGAGCTTGTAACCGACGCCGTACCGCGTCTGGATGAACGTGTGGCGCGACGCCTGCTGGTCGATCTTCTCCCGCAGCCGCCGGACGAAGACGTCCACCGTGCGGTCGCGGTGCGACTCGCGGCGCCCCCAGAGCTTCTGCAGCAATTCGTCGCGCGTGGCGACGCGGCCTTTGTCGAGAGCCAGCTGGTAGAGCAGCCGGAACTCTGTCGGTGTCAGCTCGGCGCTCTTGCCGTCGACGTAGGCCTGCACCTCGCGCGGATCGACGCGCAGCTCTTCGATCTCGATCGGCTCCCCGCGCGGCGTCTCCTCACGACGGACGCCGCGACGAGCGGCCGCCCGGACGCGGGCGACGAGCTCCTTCATGGAGAACGGCTTGACGAGGTAGTCGTCGGCGCCGATCTCGAGCGCGTGCACGCGGTCGTGCTCGGTCCCGCGCGCAGAGACGACGACGACCGGTGTCGAGATCCCTTCGGCGCGCACGGTCTCGATCAGCTTCCAGCCGTCGAGGCCGGGGAGCATGAGATCGAGCACGCACGCGTCCGGCTGCTCGTAGCGGAGTCGGGCGAGCCCCTGTTCGCCGTTGGCGACCCAGACCGCGTCGAATCCGGCCGCACCCAGGTGGCGCGCCATCCCCTGGGCGATGACCTCGTCGTCCTCGACGATGAGCACCTTGGGCATCGGTGTCATTATCGAGATATGCCCGTGAGAGACGGGTCGCCGAGGGGTGAAGGACTGGTGAAGGGGTGGTGAACGACGACATAGCGCGTGTACAGGCCCTCGTCGGCGCGCTCGACGAGCCCGTCGTCGTCCTGGACAGCGAGCGGCGGGTGGTGGCCTCCAACGTCGGTCTGCCGCCTGGCCGGCGGGTCGGCGACGTCGACGACGCGCTCGTCCTCTTCCTCGGCGAGCTGCCCGTCCTGTCGGCCTACGAGGAGTTGCGGGCCGGGTTCACCGCAGCGGTATCGCACGAGCTGCGCACGCCGCTCGCGCGTCTGCTCGTGCTGCTCGAGAGCGCGACGCTGCCGGGCGCGCACGTCGACGATCTCGTCGAGCAGGCGCGACAGGAGATCCAGCAGGCGCGCGAGCTGATCGACGACGTGCTGTTCCTGGGCGAGCTCGAGACGGGACGCGAAGTGGTCTCCCTCGGCCGCACCGTCGCGCTTCCGATTCTCGAGGAGGTCGCACGGACGTACGCCGACCGGGCCGAGCACGCAGGCGTGGAGATCGTCGTCACCGGCGGCGCCGAGATCGAGCTGCCGCTGCGTCCGCGGATGATCCGCGTCGTCGTCGAGAACCTCATCCAGAACGCGATCCGCTACGCGGGGCCGGACAGCACGTGCCGGGTCTCGGTCGAGCGAGAAGGCCCGGTCGCGGTGCTCGCCGTCATCGACGACGGCCCCGGCGTGCGGGAGAGCGAGCTCCCGCGCCTGTTCGAGCGGTTCTACCGCGCCGACCAGGCCCGCACGTCACGTGGCACGGGGCTCGGTCTCGCGATCGTGAAGCATGTGGTCACGGCGGCAGGTGGGACCGTCGAGGCTGCGAGCCCTCCAGGGCGCGGCCTCGAGATCGTCTGCAGATTCCCGAGCTAGCCCAGGTCGGCGACGAGCTCGCGCACGCGGTCCGCGATGTCGTCGCGGATCTCCCGTACGCGCTCGATCGGCTCGTTCTTCGGATCGGGGATCCGCCAGGCGACGTAGCGCTTGCCGGGAACGACCGGGCACGCGTCGTCGCACGTGGCCACGACGACGTCCGCCCACGCGATCGCCTCGTTGTCGAGCTTGCGTGGGACGTGGTCGGACGCGGCGATGCCGATTTCGGCGAGCGCCTCGACCACCTGCGGATGCGCCGCCGTGCCCGGCATGCTCCCGGCCGAGCGGGCGGCGTGGCGGCCATCGGACTCGCGGAGCAGGAGGCGCTCCGCCATGACGCTCCGTCCCCCGTTCGCGGTGCAGACGAAGAGGACGTTCATGCAGGCCGCGGTTGCTCGCCGCGAACGAACTGGTACGAAAGCCCGCCGATCGACGCTCCGACGACCGGCGCGAGGAGGTACACCCAGATCGCGTGCAGGTCGCCGGACACGAGCGCTGGGCCGAGCGATCGCATCGGATTCATCGACGCGCCGGAGATGGGCCCGCCGAACATCGCGTCGAGCCCGATCGTCCCGCCGACGGCGATCGCCGCGGCCTCTCCGACGGCGCGTGTATCGGTCGCCACGGCGAGGATGACGAACATGAGGAATGCGCTCATCACGGTTTCCCAGAGAAAGGACTGGCCGGCCGAGCCGGACGGGAGCGTCGCGCCTGTGTGGGCGATGTTCCCGAGCGAGCCGCGCAGCAGTGCTGCGGCGACGAGCGCGCCGACGAGCTGCGCGCACCAGTACGCGGCGGCCCGCGGCCACGGGAAGTGCCGCGTGAGGGCGAAGGCGAACGTGACGGCGGCGTTGAAATGCGCGCCGCTGATGTGACCGACCGCGTAGATCCCGAACATGATCACGAGCCCGAACGTGATCGCAACACCGACGTGTCCGAGCTGATGCGTCTTTGCGTCGACCATGACCGCGCCGCAGCCCGCGAACACGAGCGCGAAGGTCCCGATCGCCTCCGCGACGAGCGCGCGCACTAGCCGAAGCGGCCGGTCACGTAGTCCTCGGTACGCCGGTCGGACGGCGCGGTGAAGATCTTCGTGGTCGCGTCATACTCGATCAGCTCGCCGAAGCGCTGTCCTTCGTCGCCGCGCGAGATGGAGAAGAACGCCGTCATGTCGGCGACGCGCGCGGCCTGTTGCATGTTGTGCGTGACGATGACGAACGTGTACTCGCTCTTGAGGTCGAGCATGAGCTGCTCGATCGCCTGCGTAGCGATCGGGTCGAGTGCGGACGCGGGCTCGTCCATGAGCACGACGTCCGGCTCGACGGCGATAGCCCGCGCGATGCAGAGGCGCTGCTGCTGGCCGCCGGAGAGTGAGAGCCCGCTCGCCTTCAACCGGTCCTTCACCTCGTCCCAGAGTGCGGCCTGTGTGAGCGCGCGCTCGACGCGGGCGTCGAGGTCGTCCTTCATGCCGAGCACGCGGCAACCCCACGCGACGTTGTCGTAGATGGACTTGGGGAACGGGTTCGGCCGCTGGAAGACCATGCCGATGTTGCGGCGCACGGCCACCGGGTCGATGTTCGACGCGCAGATGTCTTGGCCGTGGTATCTGATCGTCCCCGTTTGCGTGAAGCTCGGGATGAGGTCGTTCATCCGGTTGAAGCAGCGGATGTACGTGCTCTTGCCGCAGCCGGACGGCCCGATGATGGCCGTGACGAGGTTCTTGTAGATCTCCATCGAGACGCCCTTGATCGCCGGCTTGGATCCGTAGATCGCGTCGAGCGCTTCGACCTGGAAGATCGGCTCGAGCCGCTCGCGCGGCGGGAGCGGCTGGCGGCGGGTCTCGACTCTCACGGTCGGCTCGATCGTAATCGACATGTCCTCGGCTCCTTCCATCAACGACCGGCGAGCTTGCGGGCGCTGCGCGTCGCGAGCCAGCGTGCGGTCAGGCTGGCGAAGAGGATGAAGAGCAGCAGGATGAATCCGGCCGCCCAGGCACGTGCGTGATCTTTCGGATCGGGGGACTCGGACAGCTCGAATATCGCCACGGGGATCGTCTGCAAGGCCTGGGTCGGCCCCCAATGGACTTGCGTCCCCACGATCGACGATGTGAAGAGGAGCGGCGCTGTCTCCCCGGCGACGCGCGCGACAGCGAGCACCGTTCCGGTGACGATCCCGCCGGTCGCGCGCGGGAGGACGATGCTCAGGGTCGTACGCCACTGGGGTACGCCGAGGCCGAGGCTCGCCTCGCGGAGCGAGTTCGGAACGAGCGCGAGCACCTCGATCGTCGCCCGCGCGATAAACGGCAGCATGAGGATCGCGAGGGCGAACGCGCCCTTCAGCGCGCTCTGGCCGCCGTGGTGGACGACGAGGAGGACGTAGACGAAGATGCCGACCACGATCGCGGGCACCCCGGCGAGCACGTCGAGCGCGAGGCCGACGCCGGTGCGGATGGACGCGGGCGCGAACTCGTTCAGATAGACGGCTACGAGGATTCCGACGGGAAGCGCCATCGCCGTCGCGAGGCCGACGATGACGAGCGTGCCGGCGAACGCATTCGCGAGCCCCTGCGGTGCGTTTGTGAGGCTGAACGGGATCGGCGCCTTCGTCAGCAGGTCGAGGTTCAGCTCGCTCCACCCCTTGCTTGCAACCGACCACACGACGATGCCGAGGATCGCGATCGCCACGGCGGCGGAGAGCCAGGAGAGCGCCTCCATCACGTGGTTCATCCGGCGGCGCCGCGGAAGTCGGTCGAGACGCAGGCCGGGACCGCTCAGCCCGTGCGCGCTCACGCCCGGCCTCCGCGGGTGACGCCGTGCTTGCGCGCGACGCTCCGGACGATCCACTGGGCCGTGATGTTCGCCAACAGCGAGAGCACGAGCAGGATCAGGCCCAGGTAGACGAGTGAGCTGGAGAAGAGATTCGAGGGCGCTCCCTGGTACGACGCCGCGATCTTGCTTGCGAGTGTGTCGCCGCTCGCGAAGAGGTTCCACTGGATCGTCGGGGTGCCGCCGATGACCTGGGTCACGGCGATCGCCTCACCCATCGCTCGCCCGAGGCCGAGGATGAGCGCCGCTGCGATGCCCCCGCGTGCATACGGGAACACGACGCCGCGCACCATCTCCCAGCGCGTGGTCCCCAGCGCGAGCGCGCCTTCCTTCAACTCGGGCGGCACACCACGAAAGAGCTCGCGGCTGATGCTGGAGACGATCGGCAGGATCATGATCGCGAGGACGATGACGGCAGTGAAGACGCTCGCTCCCGCTGAGGATGGATTTCCGAACAGCGGTATGAAGCCGAAGGCCGAGTGCAGCCACGGCTCGATCTGCGAGCGAAGCGTCGGCCCGAGTACGTAGATCCCCCAGAGCCCGATAAGGACGCTCGGCACGGCGGCCAGCGTCTCGACGAGAGCCGTGATGGGCGCCTGCACGACACGCGGCGCGAGCTCCGTCAGGAAGAGTGCGACCCCGAGGGCGAGCGGCGTCGCGAGCAGGAGTGCGAGGGACGACGTGAGGAGCGTGCCGAAGATGAAGCTGCCGGCACCGTAGACCTCGTGGCCGACGGTCGGATTCCATTCGGCGCGCGTGATGAAGCCGAGGCCGAACGTCGAGAGCGAGAGCCGAGAGCCCTCGACGACCTTCCAGACGATGAGGCCGACGAGCAGGGTTGCGCCGAACGCGGCGGCGCCGGCGACGACTTGCAGCGACACGTCGCCGAAGCGGACCCGCCGCCCCGTGAAGGGGCGGCGGGTCGGTTCTGCACTGAGGTCGGCCGCGGACATGCGACGCTAACTATGGATCTTGGCGATCGCCTTTTCGGCGACGACCAGCACCGACTTCGGGAGCGGCACGAAGCGGAGTTTCGCCGTGTACTGCCCCTTCTGTCCCTTCGTCACCGCCCAGAAGAGGAAGTGCTTCAGGTCGGCCGCCTTGTTCGACTGGAGCGGCACGATGACGTAGGTGAACGTCGAGATCGGGTAGGCGTTCGGGAACTTCTTCGGCGGGTTCACGATCGACAGCGAGTTGTCTGCCGCCGGCTTCTGGTCGCTGGAAGCGGCTGCGAGGATGCCGCGCGAGCCGGGCGTCGTGAACTTGCCCGACTTGTTCTCCATCGCGAAGTACTTCAGATGGTTCTGCAGCGCGAACGCGACGTCGGCGTAGCCGATTGCACCCGGAGTCGACGCGACGATTCCCGCGACGCCGGAGCTGCCGCGCGCTCCCACTCCGACCGGCCAGTTGACGGTCGTGCCCTTGCCCAGCTGCGAGGCCCAGCTCGGGCTGACGCTCGACAGGTAGTCGGTGAGGTTGTACGTCGTGCCGGAGCCGTCCGAGCGGTGGGCGACCGTGATCGCCTGATCCGGAAGCGAGACGCCCTTGTTGAGCTTCGCGATCGCCGGGTCGTTCCACTTCGTGATCTGGCCCTGGAAGATCTTTGCGAGCGTCGGACCATCCATGTGCAGGAGGTTCTTGACGCCCGAGAGGTTGTACATGATCGATGTGCCGCCGAGCGCCCACGGGATCTGGACGCAGCCGTTGCATGCGTTGAACTGATCGGGCGTCATCGGTGCGTCGCTCGCGCCGAAGTCGACGGTGCGGCCCGTGATGGCCGCGATGCCGGCGCCGGATCCGACGGCGCTGTACTGGAGCTCGATGCCGTAGGCCGCCCCGATGGGCGAGACCCACTGCGCGACGAGCGGGGACACGAAGCTGCTGCCCGCCCCGGTGAGGGTCGAGGTCTGACGACCTGCCTTGGCATCTGCCGTGCCGGCAACGACGACTGCGAGGAGCGCGGCCGCCGCTACGGCGCTGATGATGCGAATCGAAGTGCCGATTTTCGGCATGTGGATTGTTCCTCCTCCTTGGGTTCGCGGCCAACGTACGGCCGCGCGGGAGGCGAGTGGGATACGGGCCTGTTGCGGCGTGGTTACGGAGTGGTGACGTACCCTGAAATGCCAGCAGCCATGAGGTGTACGGTGTCGTGATGGCCATCGACGAAGCCCTCGATCGGATCGAAGCGCAGCTCCAGGAGGAGGGCCAGAGGGCTGTGTCGGCCGTCCGCGGGGCCGTCCGCGCCCTGCAGGAGCGCGACGTCGAGCTCGCCGACGAGGTGATCGCCTTCGACGACGAGATCGACCGCCTCTTCCTCGGCATCGAAGGGTCGATCCAGGCAATGCTCGCCCTCCAGACTCCGGTCGCCCGCGACCTGCGGCTGCTGCTCGCGATCCTGCACATCAACCTGCTGCTCGAGCGCACGGGCGACGGGTGCGTGACGATTGCGAAGCTGTCGAAGCTCGTGTCCGATGCCGATCCGGATCCGGCGCTCGTCAATGTCCTCATCGAGATGGGCGACCGGGCGGAGGAGATGGTGCGTGTCGCGCTCGACTCGTTCTCGAAGCGAGACCTCGCCGGCGCCGAGAGTCTCGTCGAGCTGGACGAGCTCATCGACCGCGCGAACCGCCGGTTCGTCGAGAGGCTCGTGGACGTCATGGCCGAGCCGGATCTGCGCGAGTGGGGCCTGCGCATGGTCGTCGTCGCCAGGACGATCGAGCGCATCGGCGACCGCGCCGTGGACATCGGCGAGCAGACCGCCTACCTGCTCACCGCCGAGTTCCGCGAGTTCACGGACGCCTCCCACCCCGCCTAGCCCGGCCGCCCCCTAGACTTCCCGCCGTGAACCGCCGGGCCCTCGCCGCACTTGCCATCGTGCTCGGCATCGCGCTCATCGCGATCGCGATCGTGTACTGGGCGGAGCCGGCGAGGTCGCTGCCGTCGTTCTTCCCGGGCCACCAGGCAGGCTCGAGCCACCACCACACGAAGCACGGCATCGCGTCGTTCCTCGTCGGGCTCGCCTGCTTCGCCTTCGCCTGGTTCAACACGGGCCCGAAGAAGACGCGCCCGACCGGTTAGTGCCGATCAGCTACTTCCATGCGGCGATGCTCGGCCTGCTGCAGGGCGTGTCGGAGCTCTTCCCGGTCTCGAGCCTCGGCCACACCGTCATCCTCCCGAAGCTCTTCGGCTGGAACATCCACCAGAACGCGCCGTACTTCCTGACGTTCCTCGTCGCGTTGCACCTCGCGACGGCGCTCGTGCTGCTCGCCTTCTTCTGGAAGGACTGGGTGAGGATCCTCAAGGGGATCTTCCGCTCGCTGCGTGACCGCGAGATCGCGCCGGACGATACGGATGCGAAGCTTGGCTGGCTGCTCGTCGTCGGCACCATCCCGGCCGGCATCCTCGGAATCACGCTGCAGGACAAGCTGCGCACGCTCTTCGCGTCGCCGCAGTACGCGTCGATCTTTCTCGCCTGCAACGCGCTCGTGCTCCTCGGGGCGGAGCTTCTGCGCCGGCGCGCCCCGGTCACCGACGACGACGACGACACGCGCATCGCGCGGACGGTCGGCTGGCGCGACGCAACTCTCGTGGGAGCGGCGCAGGCGCTCGCGCTCATCCCAGGCTTCTCGCGCTCGGGCGCGTCGATGGGCGGCAGCCTGCTCGTCGGCCTCTCGCACAAGGACGCGGCGAGGTTCGCGTTTCTCCTTGCGACGCCGATCATCATCGCCGCGGCGGTGCTGAAGCTCCCCGATCTCGCAGGCTCGCAGGGCAACGGCGTGCGCGGCCCGGCGCTCGTCGGCGCGCTCTGCTCTGCGGTGACGGCATATCTCGCCGTGCGCTTCCTCATGCGCTACTTCGAGACGAACACGCTCTTGCCGTTCGCGATCTACTGCGCCGCCGCCGGCACCGCCGCGGCCGTGTACTTCGCCGTCACGTAACGGCGTCTCGTAACCAGATTGCAACCCCCTTCGCGGACGCGCGGGCATATCGTGGTGCGTCTCCCGATGGCTGCCGTTCGCGCGAAGAAACGAGCCCTTCCGGTCGGGGACAGGCTCATCAACGGAGAGCTGTCGTTCCTCGACTACGACGCCCGCGTGCTCGATCTCGCTGCGGACCGCAGCCTCCCGCTCCTCGAGCGCGTTCGCTTCTGCTCCATCTTCTCGTCGATGCTCGACGAGTTCTTCATGGTGCGCGTTGCCGGGCTCGCGGGCCAGACTGCGGCGGGTGTCGCCGTCCGCTCGCCGGACGGCCGCACGGCACAACAGACGCTCGCCGAGGCGCGCGCGCGAGTGCTCGAGCTGTACGCCGTGCAGGCCAGGATCTGGATGCATGACCTGTGCCCGGCGCTCGAGGAAGAGGGCATCGTCATCTCGGGTGTGGAGGACCTCGCAGGCCACGAGCTGAAGGAGCTCGAGCACTTGTACGAGGACGAGATCTACCCCGTGCTGACGCCGCTCGCCGTCGGCCCTGGGCAGCCGTTTCCCTACATCTCCGCGCTCTCCGTCAGCCTCGCGGTCTTCGCCCGCGACCCCGAGTCCGGCGAGGAGCGGTTCGCGCGTGTCAAGGTCCCCGAAGGGCTGCCGCGGTTCCTGTCCGTGGGCGGCGCCGGCCGTGTCGTCCCGCTCGAGCGAGTGCTCGCGCACTTTCTGCCTTCGCTCTTTCCCGGCATGGAAATCCTCGAGGGCTCCGTCTTCCGCGTCACGCGCGACGCCGACTTCGAGGTCTCGGACGAGGCGGACGACCTGCTCGAGGCGGTCGAGCTCGAGCTTCGGCGCCGTCGCTTCGGCGAGCTCACGCGCCTCGAGGTCTCGAGCTCGATGTCGCGATCTCTGCGTGAGCGGCTGCAGCAAGGGCTCCGAGTGGGCGACGAGCTCGTGTACCCGGTGACCGGGATGATCGACCTCGACGACGCAGTCGAGCTGACGAAGCTCGACCGGCCGGACCTCAAGCACGATCCGTGGGTCCCGGCGGCCCGCCCGCCCCTCGCCAAGGTCGAGGGCGAGGAGGTGTTCGGGGTGATCCGCGCCGGCGACCAGCTCGTCCACCACCCGTACGACTCGTTCGCGGCGAGCTTCGAGTCGTTCGCGCGCGAATGCGCGCAGGATCCAAACGTCATCGCGCTCAAGTCGACCGTGTACCGGACGAGCGACGAGTCGCCGATCGTGCCTGCGTTGATCGAGGCCTCTGAGAACGGCAAGCAAACCGTCTGTCTCGTCGAGATCAAGGCGCGCGGCGACGAGCGTCGCAACATCGAATGGTCTCGCGCGATGGAGCAGGCAGGCGTGCACGTGGCGCACGGATTCCCGTCCCTGAAGATCCACGCGAAGATGACGCTCGTCGTACGGCGCGAGGTCGGTGCGCTGCGTCGCTACGTCCACCTCGGCACGGGCAACTACAACAGCGTGACGGCGCGCGGCTATGAGGACTTCGGCTTCTTCACCGCCGATGAGGACATCGCGGCGGACATCGCCGATCTCTTCAACTACGTCACGGGCTTCGGCCGGCCCGCGCGCTTCCGCAAGCTGCTCGTCGCGCCGTTCACGCTCCGGCAACGGCTGATCGAGGAGATCCGCGACGTCGCCGCTGCGGCCCGCGCCGGCCGGAAGGCCCGGATCCGCATGAAGGTGAACGGCCTGACGCACACCGAGGTGATCGACGAGCTCTACGCGGCG
>Ga0070741_10015396_pt1 | contig 12968 bp, 16 predicted proteins | sample Coa_R1_4_FD_66440 | JGI IMG/M metagenome (GOLD analysis project Ga0070741, IMG submission 66440) | Surface soil microbial communities from Centralia Pennsylvania, which are recovering from an underground coalmine fire - Coalmine... | ecosystem: Environmental > Terrestrial > Soil > Unclassified ...
GCGTTCGGGGCGGGGACACGCTCTCGCTGCGGACGCCCGCGTTTTCCCGTCCTGGGAAAACGCTGCTCCCGACACAATTCGCTCTCGCCATCCTGGCTCCGCGAATTGCTGTAGCGCCGCCGCGCGAGCGTGTCCCCGCCCCGAACGCAGGCACGGTTTGGGCATCGCGCGGGCGTGACGCGGCATGAGTGAGGTCGTCGTTGTCGGCGGGGGGCTTGCGGGGTCGGAGGCGGCTTGGCAGGCGGCTCGGCGCGGCGCGCGGGTGATGCTGTACGAGATGCGGCCGCGGAAGTTCGGGCCGGCGCATCACACGGGGATGCTGGCGGAGCTCGTGTGCTCGAACTCGTTTCGCGGGGCGGCGCTCGAGAACGCGGTCGGGCTGCTGAAGGAAGAGCTTGCGCGGCTCGATTCGCTGATCGTCACGTCGGCGCGTGAGGCTGCGGTGCCCGCGGGCGGAGCGCTCGCGGTCGATCGCGAGCGGTTCGGTGCGCTCGTCGAATCGCGGTTGGCGGCGTTGCCCAACGTCGAGATTCGGCGTGAGGAGGTCACCGCGATCCCCGATGCGGCGGCGGTGATCGTCGCGTGCGGGCCGTTGCCGTCCGATCCGCTGGCGAACGCGATCGACGATCTCGTCGGCGGGCGGCTTCATTATTACGATGCGGCGGCGCCGATCGTAGCGCTCGACTCGCTCGACCTGAACGCGATGTATCGGAAGTCTCGCTACGACAAGGGCGAGGGCGACGACTACCTCAACATCCCGCTCGATCGCGAGACGTACCTGCGATTCGTCGAGGACCTGCGGACGTTGCCGAAGCACCAGCCGCACGGGTTCGAGGAGGACGCGGCCGGCGGCGACGTGCCGTACTTCGAAGGCTGTTTGCCGATCGAAGAGCTGGCGCAGCGCGGCGAAGACGCGCTGCGGTTCGGGCCGTTGAAGCCGGTCGGGCTGCGCGATCCGCGCACGGGCAAGGCGCCGTACGCGGTCGTGCAGCTCCGGAAGGAGAACGCCGAGGGGACCGCGCTCAACCTCGTCGGCTTTCAGACGCGGCTGACGTGGCCCGCGCAGAAAGAGGCGTTCGGCAAGCTTCCCGGCTTGCAGAACGCGGAGTGGCTGCGGCTCGGCGTCATGCACCGGAACACGTTCGTCGACTCGCCGCGGCTGCTGGCGGCCGATCTGCGCTTGCGGTCGAATCCGCGCGTGTGGCTCGCGGGGCAGATCACCGGCGCTGAAGGCTACGTGGAGGCGGCGGCGTGCGGCGCGATCGCCGGGATCTCGGCGGCGCGCGAGCTTGCGGGGTTGCCTGCGGTCGGCGTGCCGGCCGACACCGCGTTCGGGGCCGTGGTCGCGCATTTGCAGAACGCGGAGTCGCCGGATTTCCAGCCGGCCAATGTGACGTGGACGTTCTTTTCGCCGCTCGAGCAGACGATTCGCGACAAGCGCGCGCGGCGGGCGAAGCTCGCGGAGCGCGCGCTCGAGAAGATCGACCGCTTCGCCGAGGCGGTGCGGCCGGAGCGGATCGCCGCTCGCTACGCGAGCGCGGGGGCCAGCGCTTCGGCGAGCGCGCGCATCGACGTGACCACCTCGGCGCCCGCGTCCGCGAGTGCCGCGGCGGGGAATCCGCGCCCGTCGGCGTAGCCGAAGACCCGCATCCCGGCGGCGCGTGCGGCGCGAACGCCGCTGAGCGAGTCTTCGATGACGATGCAGCGCGACGGCTGCGCGTCCATGCGCGCCGCCGCGTGCAGGAACAGGTCGGGCGCCGGCTTCGGGCGCGCCACCATCGATGCGGTGAAGATGCGGCCGCCGAACGGCGCGGCCAGGTTCGTCACGGCGAGGGAGAGGCGCACGCGGGGGAGCGGTGACTGCGACGCGACGCAGACCGGCGTGCCCGACGTCCGAACCAGGTCGACCACGTCGGTCACGCCGGGGACCGCGCGGAGCGACTCGGCGAGCGCCGACGCGGTCGCGATGCCCCACGCGTAGAGCTCCTCGGGAGCGAGCGCGCGTCCGAGCTGCGTTTCGACGGCCGCCGCGACGTCGCCGACCGTCTTGCCCTGGAAGCGGCGGCGCATCTCGTGCTCGTCCATCGTGAAGCCGAGCGTACCGAAGTACTGCGATTCCACTCGCGTGACCACCGGCTCGCTGTCGACGAGCACCCCGTCGCAGTCGAAGATGACGAGATCCGGCGGCATCGTGCGCCGTGTTCCGCCCCGGGGTCCGCGGCACCGCCCGGGTGCAACCGGCGCGGCTTGGCCGGAGTAGCTGGATGGGATGCGAATTCGGTCGACGACGATCTGCGCCGTCCGGCGGGACGGCAAGATCGCCATGGCGGGCGACGGGCAGGTCACCGTCGACAAGACGGTGATGAAGCACGGCGCGCGCAAGGTCCGCGCGATCGCGAACGGGACCGTGCTCGCCGGGTTCGCCGGCAGCGCGGCCGACGGGATCACGCTGCTCGAGAAGTTCGAGGGCAAGCTGTCCGCGTACAAGGACAACGTCGTGCGAGCGGCGGTCGAGCTGGCGAAGGACTGGCGGCAGGACCGGGCGCTGCGCCGGCTCGAGGCGCTGCTCATCGTGGGCACGCCGGAGCACCTCTTCGTGCTGAGCGGAACCGGCGACGTCATCGAGCCGGACGAGGGCGTAGCGGCGATCGGCAGCGGCGGTCCGTACGCGCAGGCCGCGGCGATGGCGCTGCTCGAGCATACGGCGCTGCCGGCGGCGGAGGTCGCTCGCGAGGCGCTGCGCATCGCGGGCCGCATCGACATCTACACCAACGACAACGTCGAAGTGCTCGATCTATGAGCGTCGCGATCCCGCCGAGCAAGTCGCCCGCCGAGCTGACGCCGCGTGAGATCGTCGCGGCGCTCGACCGCTACATCGTCGGGCAGGCCGACGCGAAGCGCGCGGTCGCGGTCGCGATGCGGAACCGCTACCGCCGCGAGCGGCTGCCGGCGCACGTGCGCAAAGAGGTCGTTCCGAAGAACATCCTGATGATCGGGCCGACCGGCGTGGGGAAGACCGAGATCGCGCGGCGGCTCGCGACGCTGGCCGGCGCGCCGTTCATCAAGGTCGAGGCGACGAAGTACACCGAGGTCGGGTACGTCGGGCGCGACGTCGAGTCGATGGTGCGCGATCTCGCCGAGGCCGCGGTGCGGATGGTCTCCGACGAGCGGCGTACCGACGTGCGCGAGGCGGCCGACGCGGCGGCGATCGAGCGCATCGTCGACATCCTGCATCCGGAGACGCGCGCACCGCAGGCGCAGCAGCAGGCGAATCCGTTCGCTGCCTCGCTCGGCTCCATCTTCGGCAACTTTCAGCAGCAGCCCGCGCCGCCGCAGCCCCCGCCCGCGCGTCCACTGCCGGAGGACGAGGCGGCGCGCGTGCGGGCGAGCGCGCGCGAGGACGTCTCGCGCGGATTCTACGACGTGCGCCAGATCGAGATCGACGTCGAGGAGGCGCCGCAGCTGCCGATCGGGATGATGGGCGGGGGCGAGATCCCCGGCGCCGGCGGTGCCGGCGACATGGGCGAGATGCTCGGCGGGCTGCTGCCGAAGAAGCGCGTGCGGAAGAAGGTCACGGTCGCCGACGCGCGGCGCATCTTCGCCGAGCAGGAAGCCGAGAAGCTCATCGACATGGACGCGGTCAAACGCGAGGCGCTCCGGCGTGCGGGCGAGCACGGCATCGTCTTCATCGACGAGATCGACAAGGTGGCGGGGCGCGAGGGCTCGCGCGGACCCGACGTTTCGCGCGAAGGCGTGCAGCGCGACATCCTCCCCATCGTCGAGGGCAGCACCGTGCAGACGAAGCACGGTCCCCTCTCCACCGACCACGTGCTGTTCATCGCGGCGGGCGCGTTCCACGTCAGCAAACCGTCGGACCTCATCCCGGAGCTGCAAGGGCGCTTTCCGGTGCGCGTCGAGCTGGACTCGCTCACCGCGGCCGACTTCGAGACCATTCTCACGCAGCCGGAGAACGCGCTGATCGGTCAGTACAAGGCGCTGCTCGGCGCCGACGGCGTCGACCTCGACGTGACGGCCGACGCGATCTCCGAGATCGCCCGCATCGCGACGCGCGTCAACGAGCAGACCGAGAACATCGGCGCCCGGCGGCTGCACACCGTGCTCGAACGCGTTCTCGACGACGTCGCGTACCGCGCGCCGGAAGACGGCGGAACGATCGTGGTCGACGGCGCCTACGTGCGCGCGCGGCTCGATGACATCGCGGGCAACGCCGACCTCTCCAGCTACATTCTCTAGCGGGCGGCCGTCGGGCGGTCACTTCGTCGTCGCGACCGCTCCGTGCGCGCACGGCGCGGTCACGGCGAGGTGCGGCGTGCGGAGCCGGTCGGGTGCGACGATCTCGAGCGCGACCCACGGTGCGGCGCCGCGCGGCGTCCAGGTGTCGGTGACCGCCTGCGCGACGGCGCCCCCGCCGTCGAACGCGATCCGCCCCGCGGGCGAGACGCTGCCGTCGCTGCGCACGAAGCGATAGATCACCTCGCGCGCGTCGTAGGCGACGATCGTCGCGCCGCTGCGGACCGCGCAGCCGTGCGTCACCGCGCGGGCGTCCATCGTCGCCGCGACGTCGGTCGCCGCGGCGGCGCTCGACCCGGTCGCGAGCGCGACGAGCAGGGCGGGGAAAACGCGCATGGTAGGATCACCCTACCGCGTCTCCATTACGCGCCGCTTACGGATCAGGAGCGTTCTCATGAAATCGTCATCCATCTCACGCGCCTCCGCCCTCCGCTGGCTCGCCGCCGTCCCCGGCGTCGCGCTCGTCGCGACCGCTCGCCTCGCGCCGGTCGAGGCCGCCGACAACAAGAAGCAGTACAAGTATCAGGACAAGCCCGGGCCGAAACACGAGAAGTGCGCCGGCTGCCGGTTCTTCAAGCCGCCCAGCGCGTGCACGATCGTGACCGGCAAGATCAGCCCGAACGGCTGGTGCATCGCCTGGTCGAAGAAGTAAGCGAGACCTCGCCGTCCGGCGGGCGGAACCACCGGCTCCGCCCGCCGGTTGTAGGAGGACGAGACCCATGGCGTACGTGCGTGAGATTCTGACCGACGGGCACCCGACGCTTCGCAAGGTGGCGAAGAAGGTCGACCCGGTCGAGATCGCCGACCCGATGTTCCAGCAGCTGGTGGACGACATGTTCGCCACGATGTACGCTGCGCCGGGGATCGGGCTCGCCGCGCCGCAGATCGGGGTCTCGAAGCGTCTCTTCGTCGTCGACATGCAGAACGACGTCGAAGGCCAAGGCCCGCTCGTCGTCATCAATCCGAAGTTCACGTTGCGTGAAGGCGAGCGCGTGTCGATCGAAGGGTGCCTCTCCGTTCCGGGGATGGTCGGCGACGTCACGCGCTTCAGCCACGTCGTCCTCAGCGGTCTCGACCGACGCGGAAAGAAGATCGCGATCGACGCCCAGGGCTATTTCGCGGTCTGCCTTCAGCACGAGAACGACCATCTCGACGGCATCCTCTACATCGACAAGGCGCAGAACATTCGTCCCGCGGTGACCGACGAGGAAGTCGAGGTCGCCGATGCCGTCACCGCCGAAGGCGAAGCGATCGATCGCGTGAACGCGGTCGCCGTCGCGATCTGAGGCTGCTCTTCTTCGGGACCAGCGCGTTCGCGGTCCCGATCCTCGAGAGCGTCGCGGCGACGCATGACGTCGCCGGCGTCGTCACGCAGCCCGATCGCCCCGCCGGCCGCGGAAAGAAGCTCGAGCCGACGCCGGTGCGGCGCGCGGCCGAAGCGCTCGGCTTGCGCGTGTTCACGCCGGAGCGTCTGAAGCCGTTCGTCGAGGAGGCGAGCGCGCTGCGGCCCGGCGCGTTCGTCGTCGCGTCGTACGGCAAGATCCTTCCGCAGGCGCTGCTCGACCTGGTGCCGATCGCGTTCAACGTGCATCCCTCGCTCTTGCCGCTGTACCGCGGCGCCACGCCGCTGCAGTCCGCGCTCCGCGACGGCCGCGCGGAGACGGGCGTGACGATCATCGCGATGGATCGCGGGATGGACACCGGCGACGTGCTCGTGCAGGTGCGGGTGCCCATCGAAGCGGGCGAGACGTACGGCGCGCTGCACGATCGCACCGCGGCGCTCGGCGCGACACTGGTCGCCGCCGCGATCGACGCGTACGAGAACGGCACGCTCGCGCGCGAACCGCAGCGCGACGCGGCCCGGCGGCTCGGCATCGGCGAAGACGAGATCGCGGCGACGTCGACGCGGCCGTGGAGCAAGGACGACTGGGTGCTCGATCCGCGCGCGCGCGCCGGCGCGCTGGACGCTCTCGTGCGCGCGCTCTCACCCGACCCGGGCGCGCGGCTCTCCGTTCCCGAGCTGGGGACCGTGGCGGTGCTCGCGGCGCATCGGGACGAGGGTCCCGCGTTCGCCGACCCGCACCCGACGGACGACGTGGCGCCGGGCGCGCTCGTACGGTCCTCGCAGCGTCTCTGGCTGCGCGCCGCAGACGGATGGCTGGAGCTCGAGCGCGTGAGACCGCCGGGACGCAACGCGATGACGGCGCGCGAGTTTCTCTCGGGCTACGGGAGGTACGTCCGCGATGCGCCGGCGCAGCCCGCGCCGCGCTGATCGCGCGCCGGCGAGCGGCGAGCGCGACGCGATGAGCGCGGCTCCGGCGATCACGGCGCGCGAGGTGGCGCTGCAGGTGTGCCGCGACGTCTTCGCGCCGAAGCCGCGCGGCGCGCGCGAATCGCTCGACTACCGTTTGCGCAGGAGCGAGCTTTCGGCACGCGACCGCGCGTTCGCGACCGAGCTCGCGTACGGTGCGATCAAGATGCGGCGGCTGCTCGACTTCGCACTGCAGCCGTACGTCGGTGCGCGCGCCGCGTCGCTGCCGCAGCCGATCGCGGAGATCTTGCGCCTCGGCGCGTACCAGCTGCGCGTCATGCGCGGCGTCGAGCCGTACGCGGCCGTCTCCGAGAGCGTTGGTCTCGCGCGCAAATACGGTCACAAGGGGACCGCCGGGCTCGTGAACGCGGTGCTGCGCCGGCTTTCCGAAGAGCCGCCGCGCGAGCCCGACGATCTCGCGACGCGCGCGTCCCTTCCGACCTGGGTGGTGGAGCACTGGCGCGAGCGATTCGGCGCCGAACGGCTCGAGCAGATCGTGGCCGGCGTCAACGCGCCCGCGCCGGCGGGGCTCGCCGTCGACGAGCGGACGATCGCGCGCGACGAGGCCCGCGCCGTGCTCGCGGCGGCCGGGATCGCCGCCGCGCCGAGCGCGTTCGCGCGCGACGTGATCGTGCTCGAGCCGGATGCGTCGGCCGCGGACGTCGAGGCGCTCGCGAACCATCGCTGGCACCTGCACGCCGAAGCGGCGGCGTTCGCGGTCGACGTCCTCGATCCGCGCGCCGGTCAGCGCATCGTCGAGCTGTGCTGCGGACGCGGGAACAAGACGCTGCAGCTCGCCTCGCGGACGCGTGACGCGGGGACGATCCTCGCCGTCGACGACGACGAACGGAAGATCGCGCAGATCGCGAAGCGCCTCGAAGCGGCCGGGATCGCGTCGGTCGCGCTGGTCGCCGCCGACGCGACGAAGATGCACGCCGTGCCGGACGCCGACGCGGTCCTCCTCGACGCACCGTGCTCGGGGCTCGGGATCCTGGGCCGGCAGCCCGAGGCGCGCTGGCGCAAACGTCCGGAGGATCCGGAGCGCATGGCGCGCGTGCAGCGCGCGCTGATTCGGGTGGCCGCGGCATGCCTCAAACCGGGCGGGACGCTGGTGTACGCGGTGTGCTCGACGGATCGCCGCGAAGGAGAAGAGGTCGTCGACGGCCTCCTCGCGGAGCGCGCGGACCTGCGCCGCGGCGCGCTGCCCGACCGCTACTCGCCCCTGCGGACCCCGGACGGCGACCTGCTCGTCCCGCCGGGGATCGACGGACGGGACGGATTCTTCGTCGCGCGACTCGAGCGCCCGCAGTGAACGTGTTCGCTCGGATCGAGCTGGCGTGCGCGCGCGTGGTCGAGGACGCCTTCGCGCGGGTGTTCCCGAGCGCGCTCGACCCCGCGCAGATCGGCCGGCGCCTCGTCGCGACCGCGCAGGCCGTGCCCGGCGATCTCTACCTCGTCCGCGTCCATCCGAGCGACTACGCGCGCTTCGCGGGCGACCGCGACTTCCTCGAGAAGCGCTGGAGCGCGATCTTGCGCGAGGCGCTCACCGACGGACGGCGCGAAACCGCGCGCGTCGTGCTCGACGAGGACGCCGACGTCGTCGCCGGCTCGCTGGCGATCGAAGCCGTGCTGGAGGAGCGCACGCAGGCGCTCTCGCTCGAGAAGCCCGACGGACAGCGCGTGCCGCTGACCGACGGCCTCACCATCGGACGGGCGAGCGACAACGGGCTCGTGCTGCGCGACGCGCGCGCCTCGCGCAAGCACGCGCGAATCATCGCCGACGGGACGGGGTGGAGCGTCGAAGACATCGGTTCCTCGAACGGCACGTACGTCGACGGGGGACAGGTGCGCCGCGCGCGCCTGGAGCGCGGACAGGTCGTGACGATCGGCGACACGCCGCTGAAGGTCGTCGAGGCGGTATGACGGATCCGCGGCTCGTCACGCTCGGGCTGTCGGCCGCGTTCGCCGCCTACGTCCTGGTGGTACGCGACCGGCGGGGCGCGCCGCCCGCGCGGGCGATCGACGTCGCCATCCCCACCGGGATCGAGCTAACGGTCGCGCATGCGGGAACGATCAAGACGTACCGGTTCGGGCGGCGCGTTCTCGTCGGACGCGCGCCGAGCGCCGACCTCCGGCTCGACGATCCGCGGGTGAGTCGCTTGCACGCGCGAATCGAGATGCGGGAAGACGGCGTGTACGTCGAAGACTTGGGAAGCCGCAACGGAACGACGGTCGACGGTCAGGCCGTCGAGACGGCGCGGCGGCTCGAGGTGGACGACGAGGTCACCGTCGGATCGGCAGCCCTCGTTTTCCGAGGAGTCGGAGCATGGAGATAGCGGTCGGGTCCCGGCCCGGTGTCCCGCAGCGCGGCGGCGACGAAGCCTACGTCGCCGAGATCGTCGCGCCGGGGATCGTGCTGCTCGCCGTCGCGCACGGCTTCGGCCGCATCCGCGAACGCTCCGCGCCGGCCGTCGCCGCGCAAGCGGTGCGCGACAGCCTCAAACGCCGCGTCCGGGGCGAACGCCGCGAGCCGCGGGCCGCGCTCTCGGCGGCGTTCTCGGCGGCGAACGCGCGCGTCTACGCGCACTCCGGAAGCACCGAGGACTACGTCGCCTCCGGCACCTCGCTGACGGCGGCGCTCATCGTGGGCGACCACGCCTTCGTGGGCCACGTCGGAGCGACGCGCGCGTACGTGGGGCGCGACGGCGCGCTCACCGCGCTCACGACCGACGACGCGCTCGGCGAGGGACAGCTGCGCCTGCTGACGCGGACGCTCGGCACGCAGCCGCAGCTCGAACCGTCGATCGCGCACTTGCGCCTGATGCACGGCGATGCGCTCGTCCTCTCGAGCGGCGCTCTGCACGAGCTGTTGGGCGACGACGAGATCGCCGACGCGCTGCGCGCGTCGGCCAGCTCCGAAGACGTGACCGCGCGGCTGCTCGCGATCGCCGGGATTCGCGGCGACGGCGCGGGGACGGTGATCGTCGGCCGCGCGTTCCACGAGGTCGCTCCCGACGGCATCAAGCGCCGGCCGCCGCTGCGCGAGGTCGTGCTCACCCTCGTCGTCATGGCGATCGCGACGATCGCGGCGCTCGTGATCCTGCACGGCATGTTCGCACCGACGTGACGGCCGCGCCGCGCGCGCGGCGCGGCGCGAAGCGGGCGGCGGCGCTGGTGCGCCTTCGCGCGTGCGCGCCGATGGTGCTCGCCCTCGTCCTCGCCGCGCTGACGCTGCGCCTCGCGCCGCGCAGCGCGTTCATCCCCGACTGGCTGCCGTACGCGCTCGGCGCGCTGGCGCTGGTCTGGCCGGCGCTGCGTCCCGCGGACGTGACGCGCGACGACACGCTTCCGGCGCTCGCCGTGATGCTGTCCGCGATCGGCTTGGCGGTCGTGGCACGCCTTTCGCCGGACCTCGCGCACAAGCAGATCGTCTGGCTCGCGTTCTCGCTCGTGCTGGCGGTCGCGGCGGGACCGGCGTTCGACCGCTTCCGCGTGCTCGCCGCGTACAAGTACCTGTGGATCCTGTGCGCGATCGTGCTCTTTCTCGCGCTCGCGCTGTTCGGTCAGGAAGTGAACGGGGCGCGGCTGTGGATTCGGTTCGGGCCGGTGCAGTTCGAACCGGTCGAGGTCATCAAGCTGCTCGTCGTGCTGTTCATGGCGTCGTACCTCGCCGAGACGGCCGACGTGATCGCGCACACGCGTCCGTGGTCGCTGCGCGCGAACGCGAAGTATCTCGGGCCGCTGTTCCTCGGGTGGGGCGTGTCGATGGCGATCCTCGTCTTCGAGCGCGACATCGGGATGGCGACGCTGCTCCTCGCCACGTTCGTCGCGATGCTGTACGTGGCGACGCACCGCATCGATCTCGTCGCCGGCGCGACCGCGCTCTTCGCCGGTGCGGTCTTCTGGGCCGCGCATCACTACAGCTACGTCGAGCGCCGGATCGCGGTGTGGAAGGATCCGTTCCACGACCCGCTCGGCGCGGGCTATCAGGCGGTGCAGTCGATGTTCTCGCTCGCGAACGGCGGGCTGTTCGGCACGGGGTACGGGCTGGGGCGGCCGGACTACATCCCGAGCGTCGCGACCGACTACGTCTACGCCGCCTTCGGCGAGGAGTGGGGCGCGATCGGATCGATCGCGATGCTCCTCGTGTTCCTCGCGATCGTCCTCCGCGCGCTGCGCGTCGCGCAGCGCCAGCCCGATCTCTACGCGAAGCTGCTCGCCACGGGGCTCGCCGCGGTGTTCGGCTTCCAGATCGTGATCATCGTCGGCGGCGTCCTGCGGCTGTGGCCGCTGACCGGCATCACGCTGCCGTTCGTGTCCTACGGCGGCAGCTCGCTGGTGACGAACTTTCTGCTGATCGCGCTGGTCTGGGCGGTCTCGAGCGAGCGCCGCGAGCCCGTCCAGCGGTAGGCCGCCGAAGGGCGCGAGCGTTTCCCGTGAGGCAGGGCCGCTTGCCGGGTAAGCTCTGTGGACAGGCTTATCCGGATCTTTGCGTTGGGTCGCTGCCGCCGGTTCGCCTGGCGAACGATACCTTAAGGGCCGGCTCCCGGGGTCCGGTAGAAAGCAACCATGACCGAGCAGAAACCCGCCGCACAGGAAGACGTCTCGCTCGCGCGATCGCTCGACCGCCGTGCGGGTCCGCGCCGTGTGTCGGCGTCCGGCCCGGTCAACCTCGAACGCCGCCAGCAGGGCGACCGCCGGAGAAAGAAGCCCGGCCTGGCCGCCCTGTTCGGCGCGATCTTGGCCGGCTTCGACCGCCGCAACGGCGACCGCGACACCGAGCGGGACGGATAGCTCGAGCTCGGTCTCGACCGCGCCCCCTCACGCGGCGAGCTCGTTGACGAACAGCGACTCGACGATGCGCGACATCGCCGGGTCGATGGCACGCAGCCGCTCGCGCGTCGCGCGCGGCCACGGCGAGCGCGGATCGTTCGCGCCGACCCACGCCCGCAGGCACTCCGCGAAGTATTCGTCGAGTCCCGTCGCGGCGTAGGGCGTGACGAACGCGCGCGCACAGCGAAACGCGCGCCGGACGCGCGGGTCGACGCCGCTCAGGTAGACGCCGCCGCCCAGCGCGCAGTCGAGCGCGTGGGCGAACTCGTGCGCGACCGTCATCGGCGAGGTCGACCGCAGATAGACGGTGCGCTCTTCCACGACGAACAAGCCCGCGGGCGGCACCGGCCACCCGTCGATCGGCGAGGCGAGACGCCGCAGCGCGGGAGATCGCTCGGAGTACGTCTCGCCGCGCGCGAGGTGCACGACTCGCACGCCGCTGCGCGCGGCCAACGAGAGCGCGGGATCGCCGAACTCCGCGAGGACCGTCGCGATCGCGGCGCGCGCGTGATCGCCCGCGTCGACCTGAAGCGTCGTCTCCATCGCGCGCCATCGTACGCCGCCCCCGGTTGCCGCGACGCTGCGCTCACGTTGCCGTTTCGCGACTCGCGCAGTTCGCGCAACTCGCGCCGACGCGCGCGGAAGTGCAAAGGCTCCGTTACGTTCGCAAAGGGCGCGTGACGGGTGCGATAAATATCGTATAACGGGCTAGCAAGCGCTCTGCGGATGCGCCATACTCCGCGCATGGGCGAACGGGCGAACATCATCGCGGAGCGCGAAGTTCCGCTGGACTTCGAGGTCCTCGTCGAAGAGCTGACCTCCGGACTGCTGCGGCTGATCCCCGACACGAAAGTCGGCGACCGGATCATCGACTGCCGGCAGTACTCGCGCGGCACGGCCTGCGCGGAGCTGACGCGCCGCGACGCCATCACGGCGGACGTCGTGCTGTGGCAGCGCAACGACGCCGTGCTCTTCGGCTCCGTGCCGCTCACGGCGAAGGGCCTGAACGAGCTCGCCGCGGATCTCGTCGGCTTTCTGTGCGGCGCGCCGCTGGTGACCCTCTCGATGTGTCCCCGCCGTGCCGACGCGATCGTCACGCGCGCGATGCCGCGGCCGCGCCGCCGCGACCCGTACAACGTTCCGCTCATCGCCGTTCCGGCAGCGCGCCACTCCGCGCGACATGCCGGCGAACTGGAGCTTCAGACCGCCTGAGTCGCGAGCTTCAGCGAACGGCTGTCGCCGCGCGGATCTCCGGATCTACCGGCGCCGCCGAACACGACGAGAGACCGGGCGACGCCCGGTCTCTCGCGCATTCTCGGCCTCGTGTCCGCTAGAGCGCGTTCGCGAGGGCCCAGCCTTTCGGCGCGCCGATGCCGGCGGCCTGATTGTACTGCGTCGCGCTGCACGAGTAGGCGCCGTTGCTGCCCGAGGTGCAGGGCGTGTAGTAGCTGTTGTAGCCGGTCGACTTGAACAGGCTGTAGATCGTCGGGTTCATCCAGCCGATCTTCGTCGC
>Ga0070741_10015397_pt1 | contig 12966 bp, 12 predicted proteins | sample Coa_R1_4_FD_66440 | JGI IMG/M metagenome (GOLD analysis project Ga0070741, IMG submission 66440) | Surface soil microbial communities from Centralia Pennsylvania, which are recovering from an underground coalmine fire - Coalmine... | ecosystem: Environmental > Terrestrial > Soil > Unclassified ...
AAGCCGTGCGCGATGTTCACGTCTGCAGACGTCAGTACCGAAGCCAGAATCCGCGCTCCCAAAGGCGCGGCGCCCACGCACTTGATTTGCGGAGAAGAAACGCTCCCGGTGCAGATGATCGAGGAGTTCGGCGAAAAGTATTGGATTTTCAAAACGCCCGAGGCCGCCCTCGGCTCTGTGTGCATCGCGGATTTTCGCAAAGAGCCGTTTCCCGCAAAGCCGCGCCTGAAAGCCACGCAGCGCCGGCTCGAAAACGACACGTGGGGCGTGCAGTTCGACGGCCACGGAAACATCACCAGCATTCTCTCGTTGGAAGACCAAACCGAATACGTCGAACCCGGCAAACTCGCAAATCTTTTCCAAATCTTTGATGATGTGCCGTTGTTTTGGGACGCGTGGGACGTGGACATCTACGCCCTGGAAACCGGCCACGATCTGATTCGGTGCGAAAGGGAAGAGATCGTAGAACGCGGGCCGGTGCGCGCCGCGATCGAAGTGGAAAAACGGTTCGGCGAAAGCCGCATCGTTCAGCGCATCAGTTTGGGACCCACGCCAGGAATCCGGTTCGACACGATGGTGGACTGGCGCGAGTCAAACAAGATGCTGAAAGTGGCTTTTCCTGTGAATGTGCATTGCAACAGAGCGACGTTTGAGATTCAGTTCGGCAATGTGGAAAGGCCCACACACAGAAACACAACCTGGGACATGGCACGGTTTGAAGTCTGCGCGCAAAAATGGATTGACCTGAGCGAAGGCGATCACGGCGTTGCACTGCTCAACGACTCGAAGTACGGTTTCGATGTGCTCGGAAACACCATGCGCATGACGCTGCTCCGCTCGCCGAAATCTCCCGACCCCGAATGCGATATGGGGATTCACAAGTTTAGTTATGCGCTGCTGCCGCATTACGGATCGTACAACTGGTCGGGGGTGGTGCAGGCGGCTTATGCACTGAACCTTCCTCTCAGATGGCGGTTTGTGGGAAAGCATGAAGGCGCAGCACCTGCGCTGCAGCCGTTCGTGGAGTGCAGCGACTGCGACATCGTGATCGAAAGCGTGAAAAAATCGGAAGACGGGAACGACATCATCGTCCGTTTGTACGAGTGTCACAACGCGCGGGGCAGAGCAGCGCTCAAAATCGCCCGCAAATTCAAACGCGCGTTCTTGTGCGATCTGATGGAAAGCGAAATCGAACAGTTGGAAGTGCGCGGCGGGGTGGTGGAGTTCGACTTCGCACCGTTTGAGATTCTTACGATAAAATTCGTTTTGTAATATGAACAACAACCGAGGCCGACGAAAATGGCTCTGGAGATTTTGGCTGCCAGTGGCGGTTCTGGCGCTTCTTGCGGCGGTCATCGGCAAAGGGTTTTTGGGGCTGATTCCAAAATGGCTCGAAATTCAGTGCGCGCCCAAACGCACGTTCTCTTCCACATCTTCGATGCAAAACCTGAAAGCGGTGGGCACCGCGCTCTCGATTTATTTGGAAACTAACGACTGCTATCCCCCCAAAGACCGTTGGGTTGACGAACTCGAAAAATATATGCACACAGCCGACATGGACGATTCGGAAACCAGAAAAAAACTCCGCGCGCCGGAATTTGAAAACACAACCGACAAATATGGGTTTGCATTTAACGGGCAGCTTTCTTCTAAAAGCCGGACCGAAATAAGATCGCCCGAAAAAACGCCCTGCATTTACGACAGCACCAAAACCGAGCGGAACGCGTTTGACGAAACGCCGCTCGAATCGCTTCCCGATCCGCCGCGCGCAAACGGCAACGCGGCGGTTTATGCCGATGGGCACGCGGGCCCGGTTTCCAAAAACTGACCACTCTTTCTGATCGTCCACGCCCATACGGTCTGATGGCGGTGCAAAAATGTGCATGATCACCGCATCTTCCACAATCTCAACGGAATGAGGGAGCCAAGAATCCAAAACTAAACCTCCGCTTGTGCACGTTGAGTGGGAAGTCTGCCGTGGCCAACTTCTCGGTATAATAATAGTGATATGAACTGGACACGCGCAACAAATCTGCTCTGCTCATCGGCATTCTGCTGGATGTTCGCTGCCGGCGCCATTTCCTCAGAAGTCCACACCGTTCCGTACCCACCGTCGATGGATCCTGTTAGTTTCGATGTTCCCGACTATGCGATGATTTCAGGAACGTCAATAACTGTAACGCCAGCAGGCCAAACCCGGATTACAGTTTCTATGAAGGAAGCTCCTCCAGCGAATCGAACGGGTCGTTGGGCCGTCGAATTATTCTTCGCGAGTCCCTATGTCACCGATCCATACACACTCGGCATTTTGTACCTGCCAGCAGGCGGCGACGGCGTCTCTAATGTTTTCCAAAACGGCACTGCGTGGCTCGTCGATTTAAGAACGAAGTCAACAATCGCTCAACTGACGCCAGAGATATCTGGAACAAGTGTGACGTTCATACTGTCATTCACGCAAATCGGCGCGTCTTATCTCGTCTGGACGGCATCGCGATACTTGCCGTCCGAGCTAACTGAAATAAACGTGAGTGATTCTCTCGTTTCATTGAAGGTCCAGCAGCAGCAAGGGACTCCGCCTCGAAGACCTGGCAGGTTCCCATTTCCTTATGAACTTCCAAAAGCAAGAAAGCCTATTCAGATTCCCGATACCTCGCCAGTAGGTGACCCTTCAAAATGGAGGGACGAGGATGATGTCAACGGCGATGGTCGAACTGACTATGATCTGGAGCCGGACACTCCGATCACTGGAGATTGGCTAGTCGGAGTTTGGGTGATCGACCTGCCGTTTGGATTTGATGAATATGCCGTTTTTATCGGACGCGACCTCAATGGTAACGGGCGATTGGATGCAAACGAAATCCTCTACCAGGTAGGCCAATGCCCGTTGCCTGGCGGAATGGATCAGGGCGACGTTTACGTGCGCCCGGATGGCTCTTTCGTTGTCGTTTGGGAAGTTCAGCAGCCTCATAACAATGGTGCGTGGGTGATCCGATTTGTCTACGACTCGGCAAAGCCGATTGAAGTCCGTCTTCGCGTGTATGTTCAGCGAGGCGACGGCCAGCCATGGGAGTTAGTATGGGTTGGAAACCCTCTTCTCTATCCGTGGAACGATCATGGAAGTAGGGTCGGTCATGACTTTCCCGACCCGATGGGGCCGCCCTCACCGGAACCGATTTGTGCCCAGTTTTCGCACACAGCGTAGGAACCCATATGATTAGATCGCACTTATCGCTCTTTTGCACATCGGTAACCGTTCTCTTGACATCAGCGTGCTGTCAGCAATCGGCCAACGTCAGCAACCGTTCGACAGTGAAGCTCTGGATTCCAAATTCACATGGCACAAAGTCAGAAACAGAACTCGACGTGCCGGCAGAATTGCGCATCAAAAGCGCGACGTGTATTGTTACTGAAAAAAAAGCCGAAGTTGCAATCGAGTTCAACGGGGGGCTGACTCTTCAAACTGGGGCCACGACTGTTGAAGCTTATTTCGACGATCCCAGTGACCGGGCGATCCAGTCTCTCGTTGTCGTATGGACATTGAATTATAAATTCGGTTCTCTGGATGGCTCCGGCATCGCCGCCGTTTACCATCGTGAACTAACGAACGGCAACGAATTATGGAAACGGGTATCCAATTGTTCCGTCAAGTGGTCAGGCAGAGGATTGCGGATAAGCGCAAATCTCGAATCAATAAACATTAAGCCAAATATGATAATTCTGCGAAACGCACCGACTTCACTAATCACAAAATCTCCGCCTTTTCGATTCTCTAACGATGGTATCGCCGCAACGGTTACATTCGGCGGGAACAGAACGCGAAGTCGTCCGCTTCCTGGTCTTCCAGACGATGCGAACGTTCAGAACTGATCCGGGCTTTTTGTCCGCACACGTTGGACCAACTAAGCAGCAGTCACTCCTTTTGATCATCTACGCCCATCCGATCCGCAGGCGGTGAAAAAATGTCCATGATCACTGCGTCTTCCAAAATCTCCACCGAATGAGGAAGCCAAGAATCCAAAACCAAAACGTTGCCGCCCCTCAACTCGATTTCGGTTCGATCGGCGCTTAGTTCATCGCCAAGACCGAATCGAGCCCGGCCCGACAAAATCACGGCGATCTGCTCGTTCTCATGACTGTGCGTTTTGATCACACAGCCCTTCTGCAAAGTCACCTGAGCGACCATCGCCTGTTGACCGCGAATGATCCTTCGCGAAAGAAGCGAAATCGGAGAATCGGCGGACACCTCGTCCCAATTGAAAACTTTCGGCTGCATGCCGGATAAATTACTCGATCCAGTTCGGCTTGCGCTTTTCTAAGAAAGCACGCACGCCCTCTTGACCTTCCGGCGAAACGCGAAGCGACGAGATCGCCTCGGCGCACATCTGCGCGATGTCGTTCGGGTCGGAACTGCCGATTGAGCGGATCAGCGATTTCGCTGTCGCAACTGCCTTAGGACCGTTTGAGAGTATCGAAGCGATGATCTTGTTGACCGTCGCATCGAGGTTTTCCATCGCAACGACCTCATGCGCCAAACCGATTCGCTTCGCATCGGCGGCTTCGATCAGTTCCGCTGTAAGAAAATATCTTCGCGCATTTGCTTCGCCGATTCTGCGCAACGCATAAGGGGCGATCACCGCCGGCGCCAAGCCGAGTTTGGTTTCGCTGAAACAGAACTTGGCATCTTCCGAAGCCACGACGATGTCGCACACACACGCCAACCCGACTCCGCCGCCGAATGCCGCTCCGTGAACTTTGCCGATCACCGGGCATGGGCAGCTGTTGATCGTTTCAAACATCTTGCCGAGGCCCATCGCGTCCGCAAAGTTTTCACTGGCTGAAAGATCAATCGAGCGGCGCATCCATTCCAAATCGCCGCCTGCGCAGAACGATTTGCCGGCGCCGGACAGGACCACAGCGCGCGCATCTGCGTTCGCGAACGCGTCGGTGAGTTCGGCGATCGTCTTGTCATCGAACGCGTTGCGCACTTCGGAGCGATTGAGCGTGATGCGAAGAACGCTGCCCGATTTTTCAACCAATAGTGAGGACATAAAGCTGTTACATTCTAAACACGGGCCAGCGCGTTTCTTCGCCTGGCGCCTGAGTTGCCGCGGCAAGGCAGATACCCACGGTTGCGCGCGTTTCAGAAGGAAGAATGATTCCGTCGTCCCACAGCCGCGCGGTCGCGTAATAAGGAGAGCCTTCCTCTTCGTACTGCCTGCGCACCGGGTCGCCGATCTCGCGCTTCTCTTCATCCGAAATCGCGCCTTTCATCTCTTTGATGGTGATCAGCACTTGTGCGGCCTGTTCGGCTCCCATCACCGAGATTTTGGAATTCGGCCAGCTGAAAAGGAACCGCGGCCCGTAAGCCCTGCCGCACATGGCGTAGTTCCCGGCCCCGTGCGAGCTCCCCACAATCACGGTGATTTTCGGAACGCTCGCGGTGGAAACCGCCTGAACCATCTTCGCGCCGTCGCGCGTGATGCCGCCTTGTTCGTACCGTTTTCCGACCATAAACCCGGTGATGTTTTGCAAAAACACAAGCGGAATCCCCCGCTGACTGCACAGTTCGATAAAATGTGCGCCTTTCAACGCGCTTTCCGAAAAAAGCACCCCGTTGTTCGAAAGAATGCCCACCTGATATCCCATCCAGCGCGCAAATCCGCACACCAGCGTTGCGCCATAGCCGGATTTAAATTCATGGAACCGAGAGCCGTCAACCAACCGCGCGATCAGTTCGCGCGAATCGTAAGGCGTGCGCGGATCTTTCGGAACCACGCCTTCGATTTCGGAAGCGGCGTATAAAGGCTCTTCGATCTCGAAAGGAGGCTGCGAAGACGGCGATGCTCCGAGGTTTTCAACCACGCTTCTGCAAATCTCCAGCGCGTGCTCGTCGTTTTCTGCCAGGTGATCGGTTACGCCGCTGATGCGCGAATGCATTTCGCCGCCGCCCAAATCTTCTGCCGAAACTTCTTCACCCGTTGCGGCTTTCACCAGCGGAGGTCCGGCAAGATAGATCGTTCCCGTTCCTTTCACAATGATGTTCTCATCGCTCATTGCCGGAATATAGGCGCCGCCCGCCGTACACATGCCCATCACAACTGAAATCTGCGGAATGCGCAATGCCGACATCTGCGCCTGCTGATAAAAGATTCTTCCGAAATGCTCCTTGTCGGGAAACACTTCGCTTTGCATGGGAAGGAACACGCCTCCACTGTCCACAAGATAGATCGCAGGCAGGCGGTTTTCCAGCGCGATCTCCTGCGCGCGCAGGTGCTTGCGGATCGTCAGCGGATAGTACGTGCCGCCTTTCACGGTCGCGTCGTTTGCGGCGATCACGCAGATTCTTCCGGAGACCTGCCCCACCCCCGCAACGATCCCGGCGCTCGGCACCTCGTCGTTATAAAGGCCGTTTGCGGCGAGCATCCCGATTTCCAGAAACGGAGTGCCGGGGTCGAGAAGTGCCTCGATGCGCTGCCGGGCTGTGAGTTTGCCCCTTTCCTGGTGCAGGGCGCGGGCCTTTTCGGGTCCGCCTTCTCTCACGTTGGCCCGGAGGGAGCAGAGCGCGTTCACCAACGTTTCGTAATGAGCAGCGTTCGCCTTGAACTCCGCGCTCTTGGGGTCAACGGTGGATCGAAGGGGCTGCATCAGCCGCGATTTTACTATCCCCGCGTGCCGCTGCGTCCCCAAATCCCCAAGGCTTGCGGGGTGAACCTTGGCCCGGCTGTGGAAACAGATTTCAGCGAGATGCCGGGTGAAGCCTATCGGGACGAAAAACCTGCCCTGAACCTACAGGTTTCTGCAAAGAACGCCGAAAGATTTACCAGTGATTTCCTCCGGAGGGAATGAATGTACGAGTCTTATTGGGGATTACAAGAACCACCTTTCAGCCTGACGCCCGACCCGCGATTCCTGTACCTGAGCCGTTCGCACGAGGACGCGCTGATGATGCTCCATTACGCCATCTCGCGCAACAAAGGGGCGGCCATGCTCTATGGAGACATCGGGCTTGGCAAAACCACCGTGAGCCGCAAGCTGCTGGAGTATCTCGACCCGGTGCAGTTTCAGGTGGTGCTCATCGTGAATCCGATTCTCACTCCCATTCAGATTCTGCACGAGATTCTTACCCAACTGGGCGATACGGCAACATCGCGCAATCGGCAGCAGCTGGTACAGCAGCTTCACACCAAGCTGATCGAGATGTATGAGCACGGCCGCCGCGCGGTATTGATCATTGACGAAGCGCACCTGATCCGTTCGACTGCGACGCTTGAAGAGCTTCGACTTCTGCTCAACTGCCAAATGAACGATCAGTTTTTGATGAACCTGCTGCTGTTGGGGCAGCTGGAGCTCAAGCCGAAGTTGGAAAGAGTCCCCGCGCTTCAACAGCGGATTTCCGTTCGATACAACATCCAACCCCTCGATGTGCAGGAGACCGGCGCGATGATCGAACATCGCTTGCGCGTTGCGGGCTTTACCGGCGAAACCGCGCCGTTCACACCCGACGCCGTTTATGAAATTCATAAGCAGACTCGGGGCGCGCCGCGTTTGGTGAGCCAAGCCGCCGACAACGCGCTGCTCATCGGAGCGATGCAGAAAGTGAGCATCATTGACGGCTACTTTATGCATTCGCTGCTCGCAGATCAGCCCGCAGGAAACGGTCGAACACAAAACGATTTAGTGGAGGAATTTAGGGAGGCCGCATGAACTTAGCCGACGCTATTAGAAAGGCAAGCCAACAAACCGGCAGCGAACTTGTGCCCAACGGTCAAACGGTGCCGCCATCTCCAACTGCCCAACCCGATGCGCCCAAAACCCCGGAGACGCACGGCCCATCCGCGCCGACCGTTTCGCTTCGACCGCCGATTGCAGGAACGTCGGAAGTGGTGAACCCTGCCGATCCTTCGCCCATCGTGAATGCTGGCGGCGGCAGCGTGGTGCGGCTCGAACTGTTTTTGTCGCCCGAACAGGTTCATCAGATGCTTCGAGGCATTTTCCAAGGCTCTCATTCGGTAATGACTTTGCGCGAAGCGGCGCAATACCTGCGCGTGAACGCCAAATCGCTGATCGAACTCGCCGAATCGGGCGAACTGCCTGCATTTATGGTGGACGGCGCGTGGAAGTTTCCGCGTCACGCGGTTGACGAATGGATCACCTTGCAAACGCTGAAGGAAACCACCGCCAACGAATCGGAGGAACGCGATGTCGCTTAGTCTTTTTGCAAAAGAGCGGTTTGTCGGGATTGATATCGGCCATTCCGCAATCAAATTTGCCCAAGTCGAAGTTACGGGATCGAAACTGAGGATCGTGGGTTTCGGGATCTGTCCGACTCCTCCGGGATGCGTGGGAGACGGAGTGGTAACCGATGTGGGTGCCGTAGGATCGGCGATCCGTCACGGCATGCGCGAATGCGGGATTCATGCAACAACCGCTAACCTTGCGGTTTCCGGCGCGCCCGTGGTGGTCCGCACAGTGAAAATGCCTTCGATGCCGGCGGCCACATTGAAGAAATCTATCCGATTCGAAGCGGGCCGGTACGTTCCCAGCTCGGTGGAAGACAGCTACATCGAGTGTGAAGTCTTGGGCGAAGCCGAAGAAGGGCAGATGGATGTTCTTGTTGTGGCCTCTCCGCGCGATCTGGTGGAGAGCCGCGTTGCGGCAGCCGAAGCCGCAGGACTCGACGTGGAGATCGTAGACACGGAATCGTTCGCGCTGTTTCGAACGCTGGTGGAGCTGGACTCGGCGTTCAACGGATGGGATAAAGCGATCGCCATTGTGGATCTGGGTGACGATCAGACCAAAGTCAGCGTTGTGGACCACGGCCGATTTGCGCTTACGCGGTGCATTCCGATCGGAGGACGATCGCTCACGCAGGCGCTCACAAACTACTTTAAACTTTCTGAAGTTGAAGCGGAGCAAGGCAAACATGCGCTGGATTTGCGGCCTCTTTGCTTCGAAGAGCCGATGGAGAACCCGCCCCTTAGGGTGATTCAGCCGATGGTGGATGAACTTCTGCGCGAAGTCCGCCGCTCGCTCAACTATTTCCAATCGCAGCAGTCGGACAAAAAGCAGGCTTCTGCAGTATCGCTGATCTATCTGTGCGGCGGTGGAAGCCAGATGGCCGGCGCAAAAGAGTATTTCGCACACAAACTTGGAGTAGCAGTCGAGATTCCCAATCTGTTCGAGAATCCGACATTTCAATACGGCGGCACAACCCCGCAAGACGCCTGGACATCGCTTGCGATCGCCGTCGGCCTCGCCGTAAGACGCCCTTCGGGCGTGCTTGTCGCGGCGTAGGCATCTTAGGAGACGAGACGATGCCGAATGTAAACTTAATATCCGACCGTCGCGAGACGTTCCGTAAAAACGCGAGGAACGCGAGAATCTGGTTCTTGGCGTGCGGCGCGGTTGCCGTGCTTGCGCTCGGAACCACCGGCAGCCTGTTCTTGGCGGCCGAGTCGAAACGAGCGGAAGCGCGCGGCCTGCAGGCGCAGTTCGAAAAACTGTCGCCCGTTCGCGATGAAATCTCCAAAAATGAAGACGCGCTTGCCGTGCTCGCACCCAAACTCACGACGCTGACCAAAGCACGCGAAGCGACCGACCGGTGGTCGGAAATCTTCAAGCATGTAAGCCTGACGCTTCCAAGCGGCGCGTTTCTTACCAACGTGCGGTCCGACCGTCAGTCCGATCCAAGCAAACCCGTTGTGTGCGAATTCACGGGGATGAGCCTCGATCAGAATCTGGTCGGCGATTTTATGCTCGCTCTGCAAAACTGCCCGCAATTGGAAGCCGTTTCGCTCAAATACACCGAAGAGCATCGAGCGCAGCAGGGAACCGGCCTCGAGTTTACGATCGCCACTCAGGTCGTTGGCACCGAAGAAGTGGCAGCGAAAGGCTCAGAGGAGAAGAAGTCGTGAACAAACGCACACCGAACCCGAAACTGTTTGCCGCTATGACAATGGCAGCGCTGGTGATTGGCGGGGCGCTTGTGTTTTGGCAGAACACGGCGCTTCAGGAAGCGCAGTCCATGGTCAACAAACTTTCGAACCAGATCGGAGACGCCGACGGCCTGAAGTCGCATCTGGAGAACTCCCGCCTCAACCTGGTCAAAGGTCAGCAGGAACTTCAACACCTGGAAACCGGCGTTTCGACCGCAGAGTTCGTGCCCACACTTCTGCAAAACCTGGAGACCACGGGCCGGCAGTGCAATCTGCAGATCACTGGCGTGCGCCCGATGGTGGACAAAGGGTCAAGCAAGAAGAAAGGCGATGAATCGAGCCCTGAAACCATGTCCAAGCGAAAACCTTACGTGGAACTTCAGATCGAGGTGAAGGCAGCCGGGATGTTCCCGCAGCTGATGGAGTTCCTTAAGAAATTGGAAGAGTTTCCAAAAATCGTTGCTGTGCAGTCCATCAGCGTCATGCCCAAGATCAAAACCGACGGCCTCACGATTGACCGGCTGGAAACCACGATCAACCTTCGGGTGTTCGTGTTCCCGACGCCGGGCCAAGACGATGCCCAAGTCCCAGGAGGAGTTTAGTGGAAGGCCAGATTCAATCCCAAAAGCCTAACAAGACCAAACTGCTTGTGATCGCTGCGCTTGGCATCGGGTTGGCGGCGGTCGGCGTGTTTCAGTTCACTGCTTCTTCCGGGAAGCCCGAGAAGAAGGCTCCCGCAATCGTTGACCGCTCGAAAGAAGCAGCCGCGGACGAGAACCAGAAAACTCGCACCGCTATCGAGCAGAGCCTCACCGCACAGCTGGCCAAACCGAAAGACCCGTTCAAGCCGATTCCGCTCGCAAAAGATCAGGACACCGAAAACAGCGCCTCGACAGTTGTGAAGGCTCCCACCGACGCGATTCAGCGCCCGAACGTGAACTATCGAGGGCCGGCACTCGCAAACCCGACAATGCCGCCGATGGCTCCGAACGGCGCCGTTACGGCAGGAGCGCCTTTGCGCGCACCCGACGAATTCGCATACAAATTGGTGGGAGTGGTCAGCGGACCACGGCCCGTGGCAGTTTTTCAAGATGATGCCGGACATCAGAAACTTGTTCGGCAAGGAGAACCCGTGGACGAAGGCAGCCGCGTGATTGCGGTTTCCGACGGCCAGGTTGTCGTTCAACACGGCAAAAAAAACCTTACGTTGTCAGTTGGAGGTAGGAAGTAATGCTAAGGAATGCTCTTAGAACATTCAGCGGCGCGCTTATGCTCGCGGCTTTCATCTGCTCTTTTGGGCAGGTAAAAATATCAGGTGCGTCGGTAAACGTTCGACCGGATTGCGTGGCCATTCATGTGGATGGCACCGACATTCCGCAGCCGAAACTGATTTCCGATTCTGATAACTTCGTCATTGTGCAGTTCCTCGGCGAACTGCAAACGCGAGCCCGAACTTTGCAGATCGGCAAGTTCGGTGTTTTGACCGCAAAACTCGCGCAGTTCGCCATGCGTCCAGCAAGAGTGCGCATCGCGATTCGGCACACCAAGCCGGTCGCGGTTGTGTTTACCGAAGATGTGGACGGCTGGAACATCATCATTTCGACGCCCAAGTTGAACCCTTCAACCAACGCCGAAGATCACGATGCGATGGCGCAGGCGATTCAGCAGCTGGCTGCAGACGCCATCGTCTCGACGGTTGCAGGAACGCCGAAAACTGCGCCCGATACCGAAGCGAAGGATAAGACGAAGACTCAGAATACGACTGTCTCTTCGAACCAGGATTCGCAGGAGATGAAGCAGGCGATCCAACAGCTCGCAAACGAAACGTCGCAAAGCGCAGCTCCATCGAACCCTGAGCCGAAAACCACAACCACGCAGTCCAAGGGCGTGAAAACTCAATCACCTGTTACCGAAAACACACCGGTCACCTCGATTCCAAAGATGATTCAGAAGGAAGCCGCGCTTGCTTCGGAAGTGGTGAAATCGAGCACGACGGTGAACACGGCGAAAATCAGAACCGATGACAAAACGTCAAAGACCAAAACCAAAGACGACGATTTCGGTGCGCTTCCGCCGATCAAATACAACGGAACCGTGATCCCCTCCCAATACGGCAGGGTTAACCTCGACTTTTCGGATGCCGATGTCGTGGCCGTTTTGAAGGCTCTCTCCCTCCAGGTGAATGTGAACATCATCATTTCACCAGGCGTGACAGGCGGAGCCCCCGAAGCAGAACCGAAAGGCAACCCGATTCTTCCAGCGGCCAATTCGAATGAGGCTCAGCCCGCGAATCCCAACCTTCCTGCTCCTGGAGCGGGCGGAACAGGCGGTGCGGCGGCTTCGCGCCGCATCACTCTCTCGCTGAAAAACGTTACCGTTGAAGAAGCGCTCGACTTGGTGACGGCGCTCTCGGGATTGCGGTACGCAAAAATCGGCAATTCGTACATCGTTACGACCAAAGCCGAATACGCCGACACGGTGCGCCAACTCGCCGACCGCGGCGTGGCAAGCAACGAGGTCCGTGTTCTGCCGATCATCAGCGGGCAGTCCGCTCAGATCAAAGATGCGCTGTATCGTTGGTTTGGACGCGAGACGATCGAAATCTACCTTCCTTCGGAAGCGGGTTCGGTTTCGCCGCAGATCAGCACGACCACCAACAGCGACGGTTCGAAAACCTCGCAGGCGAGTTATGCCAAGTCGCCCGCCGCATCCGATCCGTATATCGTTCTGATCGGATCGAAGAAGTGGGTTGATCAAGCCGAAACGCTCGCAAGGCAGCTCGATCTTGACATCATCCAAACACAAAAACTGAAAGAGCAGATTGATCGTCAGCGGGCGCGCGAAAGAGCGCAGATGGATCGCATGGGTGCAGGAACGGCAACCCGCGCGATCTATGAAGTGCAAAACGGCAAGGCCGACGAACTGAAAAAAGCGATCACCGAATCGTTCGTTGACGTGCATATCATGACATCGCCCGCCAACAGCCAAAAACAGGTGATGATTCTGGAAGGCCCGGACGATCAGGTTCAGG
>Ga0070741_10015400_pt1 | contig 12965 bp, 7 predicted proteins | sample Coa_R1_4_FD_66440 | JGI IMG/M metagenome (GOLD analysis project Ga0070741, IMG submission 66440) | Surface soil microbial communities from Centralia Pennsylvania, which are recovering from an underground coalmine fire - Coalmine... | ecosystem: Environmental > Terrestrial > Soil > Unclassified ...
GAGCCTTCCGTGTAATTCTGGCTGATGAGGTATCCGCTCACCTGGGGCTGAATCTGGGCGTTGACATAGCCCTCCAGAGTTGCAACCCATTCGGCGCGAATGGGCACGTCCATTTGGATGGCTTTTACGACCCCCACCACTGGGGGTGAGCTTGCCGCAGCGGGCCGCGGCTTTTGACTGCCGCAGCCCGGCCCCGTCAACACGATGGCTGCAAGCGCGGCCAAGGTCAGGCCGGCGCGGATCCCGGCAAGCGTCCGACCAAAGACATTGCATAGCGCTGGAGACACGACGGACGGCAGCTTGTTCGGCTTGGTTCGATAATGCTGAGCAACTGATAGCGCGTGTTTCTGCCCTCTCATTGAGCATTCTGGGAGATCAATAGGACAAAGGATGCGTTCCAATTTCATCACAGCCCTCATAGAGGCCCATTCTGTCTTGTAAAAATGCCAATTACCTGCTGCCCGCCCTCTACGCGAATTAGTCCGACTCTCGCCGCTGCGGCAAAACTCCGTCACTGAAGGACTTTCACCCTGGAACAGTCCAGGAACTCGATCTCACCGGTACTTGCAGCGAACACGACTTGAAGGTTTGTCTGCTTTCGGTTCCCAGGAGTATTTCCAAATATCCGAAAAACAGGGTTTTCTTCAACCAAGAATGAATAACCTGTCGGCACGAAATGACTGAAGAATTGAATCAGGGAATACGACTCTAGAACTGGTTTCAAAACCCCAGGCCCGAAGGGCCGGACTAACAAAGTTTCAGGTGCCCCCATTCGCCTTCGTTGGCCCGGCCCCGAAGGGGCGCGACACCCGGGGGAATCTCGCCCCTTCAGGGCTTGGCATGGTCTTTAGGCCCCGACCCCCTGGGCGCTGCCCAGGGCTGTGCTGGGCCGCCCCTTCGGGGCTTTCGAGGTTTTGAAACAGCTTCTCGGCGCTGGGGTCCGGGCAAGATCCGATACTTGTCATCCTGAACGCAGTGAAGGATCTTTTTCAGTTACATCAATGAACTACAGGGATTCTTCGCTCCGCGCAAAGAACGCGCTCCACTCAGAATGACAAATCCCGTGAGCGAGGCCTGGCTCCCGTCCCACGGGATATAACGGCCGGGGAAAAAGCAGGCAGTAAGCAGAAGGCAGTCGGCAGAAAGCTTTTGTAGGGGCGAGGCTTGCCTCGCCCGCTGGAATTTTCACCGGGAGTACCACAAAGCTGCTCCCCTGGAATGTTTCTCCGGAATTCAGTCCGTCAACGGTAAGCGTCCTTGCGGTGAGCAACGCGCAGGACCAAAACTGCGGAACGCTCGTGGTCGATTTGCAAACCACGCGGTGATTGCCAACCCGATATTGCCAAACCCCGACCTTTCGGCCAAAGCCCGCGGCTCGAATCGTCCGAACACGAGCACCGTGTCGGATCGGTTTTCGTGGTCATGTTTACCGCTCGCTCTTCACCGAGTATCGGCCACGCAACGGAAGCCGACCGTCCCTGAGCGGTCCTTGCTGGGCGCAATCAGCAGGTACTTGCCGTGCTCGGTCAGCTTGTAAGCCTCCGGAAAGTACCAGAGCGAGCCCTGGGGCTGGTAGTAGTTGCCGCCTTTCAGAATAGCGGCGCGCGTGTGCTCGTCGGTGAACTCGTCCGTCCATTGCCAGACGTTCCCCACCAGGTCCATCACGCCAAAGGGACTCGCGCCTTTCGGGTAGGCATCGACATCCGTGGGCTCGCGCATTTCCCGGCGCTTATCGGGCGGAGGAACCCGGGAAGCGTCCCATTCGTTGCCCCAGGGGTAAAGGCGGCCGTCGGTTCCCTGCGCGGCGTATTGCCACTCCCACTCGTGCGGCAGGCGCTTGCCGGCCCAGGCGGCATAGGCGCGCGCATCTTCGAGAGAGACCCAGGTCACCGGCTTCTTTTCCCAGCCCTCCGGGTAGGTCCCGCCCTTCCAATCCTTCAGGAAATTGTGGTTGTCGCGTGGGTGATAGCGGGTTGCATCCAGGAATTTCTTGAATTCAGCATTGGTCACAGGAAACTTATCGATGTAGAAGGTCCTGATGTGCATCTTATGCAGGTGGTAGCGGCGCGGCGCATCCTCCCAGGGAAACTGCACATCCACGCCCACCTCGTTGCCACCCTCGATCATGATTCCTGCGGTTCGGAATTCGTAGTCGGTTTCAGGAATCTTCACCATGCCCTCGGGCGCTGAAGCGGCGGGCCGGGTGGGCGCAATCTCCACCATCTGCTGCGGGAGGAATTTCCATTCGTGCGAGAGGCTCTTAAGCGGCGTGCGGGAGAGCTCATGCATTTCAGCAAGCAACGAAGCCAGATTCGCAGGCGGCGCTCCTTCGACGGCCAGCAGCGCCCCGAAGCCGTTGCCCTCAACTTCGAAACTGAGTGTCGCCTTGCCCTCCCCAAATTCGGGCCGAAGCTCTTCACCGTGCCACAGGTCGTAATAGTGCCAGCCGTTCACGTAAGGAACTTCGATCTGCCGGCCCGCAAGGTCGTAAGGGTTGCGATTCACGAGCGTCCATAACGTCTGGCCGCGGCCCGGAAATCTGCTCGCAAACAGGCCATAACGCAACGTGGGCGTATGAGGCTCCCAGTCCGGACTGACGAGCAGCGCCGCGAAGGCGCGTTCGATCTTTGAAACCCGCCGCAAGGCCTCCGCGTCGCGGGGCGTGATCTGATTCCAGATGCCCCAGATGTTCTCCCAGCTTTCGTAGCCGACGCCGTTGAAGAACGCGTATTGAAGGTTATTGGTCTTGTCGCGGTTCCAGCGGTCGCAGACGTTCACCATATGGCGCGGCTCGAGCCACTTATAGCGGCTGATCATGGGCACGAAGGGATACTTCCAGTAACCCCAGGAGAGGTTGTTCCACTGGATGGCCTCGTCAGCAGGTCCCCCCTCCGGTTCGAGCGCAAGCGGGTGGCCCGTCGCATCCGAGGCAAGGCGAAACGCGCGCGGGACGCCGTCCAAAGTATCCCCATTGATTCCATCCGCTCCGATTTCGGCCATGGCCCTGGCGGTGGCTTCCCAGTTGGGCATGCCCACGTCGCGTGTGCCCTGATCCCAGAGCATCACGGGGAAGAGCACCCGCACGCCGCGCCGGTGGAAATCCTGAATCATCTGCCGCAACCCTGCCACGCCGCCGGGCATGTCGTGAAGCAGGTCGTACTGATTCCGGTTGTCGATACCGATATTCGGGTAAGTGTGCCAGACGAGCACCGAGTCAATGCCGCCATAGCGCTTCTCCAGGTCGTCGAGGTAGCGGTCCACCGTGTAGCGACCCGCGACGGGATCGTAGAAGTACCGGTCCTCGATCATCATCTGCGGCTGGATCAAGCTCGACTGCGTCCAGCGCAGCTCGGGCCGTTCGTATTGCGACCCGTCGTAGCCGATGCGAATGCGGCGTTCGTTGCGCCAATGGCGCACATCCTCGATCCAGGCGTGAAAGGCTTCCTTGGGATCTTTGAGCTCCTGGCTGTGGAAGCAGCATGGAGCGGTCGTGGCGTAATCAGGCCCGGGAATCTGCTCGCCTTGCGGCGGGTATTGAGTGTCCTGGGCTGGAACGTCGGCGGACAAGGCGCCAAGCAGGATCAACAGGAAGCAACCGTGTTTGCGCATCGAAACTCCTCCCGATGGTTGGCGCCGGAAATGATACACGCTGGGAGCGGTTGGGAATAGTTCCTTTTCGTTTATGCAGTCGTCGGGCTGCCGTGCCCAACGCCAGGTTGCCTTATTCGCTCGTAGCCCGCAGAGCCGCCACGGCAGTGCGCCGCCTGGGCACGCCCTTGGTATGGCAGTCCATGCATTTTACAAAATGAATATTATGAGGACTGTTTATTGCCTTAAAAGTTGTATCCATCTTTTCCACGTCGAGGCCGCAGTTCGAGAGGCGCGGGTGGCAGGTCGCGCACGAGGCACGCGTTTGCTCGCCGTGTTTCAGGTGGCAGGCAAGACAACTGAGGCCTTCGTGCACCCCGACCGGCGTGCGGTCGTCGCCGGAATTCACCTGCTGGCTCGCGAGCGGCGCGTGGCACTGGTAGCAGAGCGCCTGCCGGGAATCCGGACTGATCTTCACCCGCCTCGAACCCTCGTACATCACCGGCAGACTCAGCCGGCCAATCGCCACGGGCGCAAGCTCCCGCCGGTCGAACAAGGCGAGCGAGGGCCGGTTGATTTCCTGCGCGGGACCCGGCGTACGCGCGTTCAACTTCGACTTGCCGAGCGTCGGGCCTTCCCGGTGCATCGCATGGCAGGCAAGGCAAGGGACCGCCGGCTGGTTCCCAAGAGCCGCATCCTTCAGCCGCCACGGTCCCTGCGTATTGATGGGCGTCACGAGATCGCGAATGCTCCCTTCGAAGTGCATCCCGTGGCAGCGCAGGCAATCGTCCATCAACTGGCGCTGTCGGTTATGCTTCTTGTCGAGGAAGATTTCCGCATAGGTCACGCTGTGCGGCCCTGATTGCCATTGTGCGTACTCTTGTTGATGACACTTCTGACAGCGCGCGCCCATCTTGAGCACATCTTGAGTCTTGAGCCGGACCTGCTCCGGCACGCTTCCGCGCAGGTGCGCAAACACCCGCCGCATATTGTTCAGGTGGAATCCCGCGTCGAGCGTGAAGACGTCACCGTGGCAGGCCGTGCAGGGGATGTTGCGATGCGCGGAGCTCGTCCATTCGCGATAAGGCTGCCAGATCTCATGGCAGCGCGCACAGGCCCTTCCGCCGGAGTACTCATAATAGAGGCTCGCCCCGGGCAGGACGAGCAGCGCCGCGAAGACTACCGCGGCAAGGAGCCAGACGCGCCGTTTAAGAGAAGTCGACATCACCGTGCCTTAGGAACTGCGACTTTCGCGTCATCTTGTGGAGTTTCGCCTCCAAGGCAACTGACCCCTCACCGGCCCTCGTACCACGGGCACCCTCTCCCCAAAGGGAGAGGGTCAAAGTCGAGTACTACAGTCCTCTCCGTCGGGGAGAGGGTGGGCCGCGGCCGGCGTTTTTGCCAGCCGGCGCGGGCCGGGTGAGGGGGTTGTAGGGGCCCATCCCAACAGATCATCGACATGACGAACCGCCGGGTTCACTGGGAACGAGATCCCCTCCACGTTTTGACCAGGTTGTCGGATGCATAATACGCGATGGCCATGATAGTCAAAACGGGGTTAAAACCTCCGTTGGTAACATGGACGCTGCCATCTACGATGTAGAGGTTATCCAGATCATGAACCCGGCAGTAACGGTCCACGACCGAAGTCTTGGGGTCGTCGCCCATGCGGCAGGTCCCCGCCTGATGCTGGCCGCCGCTCAGGCCGCGGCTGGGGAGCTTGAGCCAGGTCTTTACGGCACCCGCCTCCTTGAGCCAGGCCTCGGCTTTGGAAGCAAGAAAACGGGCCACTTCGAGGGTGTGCGGGTGATTGGAGCCGGAGAGGCGCGCGACGGGAATGCCCCAGTAATCCTTCACCTTCGGGTCCACCTGCACGCGTGCATCGAAAACGGGCATCTCCTGCGCGGGGCCGTGCACGGCGATGCAGCGCCGGTAATAAGTGCGCATGAAATTCTTGTGCTCGGCTCCCCACGCGGGCACTCCCGGAGGGCGGAGGTTTGAAAACAGATAAGGCAGGCGAATGAATTCGTTGCAGAGCATGCCGCCGCCGGCAAGCCCGGGATTGCCGTGGTTGTAATCCGAGATGGCGATGGAGGCGCCGGGTCCGAGGTCGTCGTAGGTTTCGAAATCAAAAAGGCCGTAGGCTCCCGCGTAGGCATGTCCCTGGAGGTTGCGACCCACCCAGTCATTGCGATTGCCCAGACCATTCGGGAACAGGCGGCTCCTCGAATTCAACAGCAGGCGAGGCGTCTCGGTGGCGGAAGCCGAGACGACGACCAGGTCCGCCGTTTGCTCGCGTAGACGGTTGTCACTGTCGAAGTAGGCCACGCCGGTCACGCGGCCCCGGGCATTCGTCAGGATTTCCTTCGCCACGCACCCGGTGCGCAGCTCGCAGTTGCCGGTGGCCAGCGCCTTGGGAATCACCGTGTTGTGCGTGCCGTTCTTCGCGCCCACCTCGCAGGCAAAACCTACGCACCAGCGGCAGCGCATGCAGGGGCCGCGGCCGTTATAGGGAACGGTATTACGCAGCATGGGAATATGAAAGGGATGAAGGCCCAGGCGGCGCGCTGCGGGCTCGAGAATCCGATGCTCGAGGGTGGGCGGAAGCGGCGGCATGGGGAGCGGCCGGCGGCGCGGGCCCTTGAACGGATTGCCCGAGTCATCGCCCGAGACGCCGATCTCCCATTCCGCCTTCTCGTAGTAAGGCTCAAGGTCGTTGTAGGTTATGGGCCAGTCCTCGAGCGTGCTGCCCTCGACCGCGCCGTAGGTCGAGCGCATGCGGAAGTCCTGCTCCATATAGCGCCAGGCCATGGCGCCGTAACTGAAGGTACCGCCTCCGACACAGGCGGCGTTGTTGTTGTAAGCTCCTTCGCTCGGCTTCACGATGCGCTCAATGCCGTCCGGGCCCGCCACCACCCGCTGGTAGCGCTCATCGTCCGGGCCGAAGGCGTTTCCCAGCACGGTCACTCGCTGGTTGCGGAGGTCATCCTTACGGCAGTCGAAGGCGGTGTACCATTTGCCGCGTTCGAGGAGCACCACGCTCAGGCCGGCTTCGGCGATTTCCTTGGCGACAATGCCGCCGCCCGCACCGGCTCCCACGATGACCGCATTGACATGCTTCAGCATTACAGACCAACACCCATGAGACTGCTAACTACCATATAAATCAATAACATTCTGGCTTTTTGGCTTCGTACCTCGAATTCGATTATTCGACAGATGATGGGAGGAATTGTCCGATTCCTTCGCCAGGTCATAGCGTATTCGGCCACGGATCGGAGGGTATGCGAGACCCAGCATCTTCCAGCCAGCGCCTTCACGATTCCCGCCATGCCGAGGGTCGCCATAAAAACCCTGCATGGTGTGAGTCAATACAAGAGTGAAGAACTGCTTTGCCGACAGTCGATTCCAGGTCTCACCGGGAGCGTGCCCGCTCTCAAGTGCCTTCAGGACCGCAATTTGCTTTTCGCCAGGCAGGTCAACGAATTTGTTTCCCGCCAGCGCCCGGCTGGTTTCGTCCACGCCCGCGATCCCCTTTCGGTAGGTTTCCCGATACTTCCTGTAATGGCCTGCAAGCTGGAGGTCGATGAAGTTGACGACTCCTGCCCAGGCCGCTCCCGGGTCCTGGTCAGGGGGAATAAGTTGATCGACGACGGCGGCTAGGGTCCTTGCCTCTTCAACGGACAGGACGCGCCAGGGAGTGCCTGCCCCGCCACAGCCCGCCGCCCCGGCGGCCGTAGCTGCCGCGGCAGCAAGCCGGATGAATTCCCGCCGGGATAGACCGTTCACCTTCCTCTGCTTCGTGGTCATGGGATTTTTGCCTAGCACTTCGCGTTCCAACTCCCCGGCGAAGAACTCAGACCTCAAGACCGACTGCCTTGGTTTTTCACACTTCGGACTTTCTGGCTTGGCACCTTGGTGCTTAGAGCTGGTTTCAAAACCCAGGCCCGAAGAGCCGGACTAACAAAGCCCAGGCGAACGGCCTGGGTCCGGTCGCCCATTCGTCTTCATGGGGGCAAGCCCTGAATGGGCTCAGTACACCTTGGAACCTCGCGCCTTCAGGGCTTAGGCGCACGACCTTTCGGCCCTGGCCCCCTGGGTGATGCCCAGGGCTGTGCTGGGTAGCCCCGTTGGGGCTTTCGAGGTTTTGAAACGGCTTATGATCCTTTGCAGAAGACAGTTAGACCATGGGCGCATACACGCAGCACGGCTCTTCGGCCAGTGGGTCACCGGTGAGGGCATAGGCGCGGGCACGTGAGCCGCCGCACACGTTGCGGAATTCGCACACCCCGCATTTGCCTTTCAGGTTGGAGGGATCGCGCAGCGATCGAAACAGCGGCGAGTTCTGGTAAATGTCGCGCAGGGATTGTTTGCGCACGTTTCCCGCCGCGATGGGCAGAAAGCCGCTCGGGAAGACGGCACCCAGGTGGGAGATAAACACGAAGCCCTTCGCGTCGTTGATGCCCCGCGGCGCGCGACCGATTCCGTCCGGGGTGCTCGTCTTGTCGTCCGCATTGCCCTCAAGGGGAGGCCTATCGAGCCCCGTCGCCCGCGGAAAGGGCCGGCTTGGCGCGAGGCTGGCCCTCTTCCGTCTTTCCTCGGTGCGTCGTTGGAGCACGTAGCGGCGATAGTGCTGAGCTTCCGTGGTCTTGATGTCGAAGCGGGCGCGCCGGGAGAGTTCGTAGAGGCGGGCGAAGACGTCTTCGAACTCTTCCGCCGAAATCAGGTCAGCCGTCTGGCCTCTTCCCGTCGGCACCAGGAAGAAGACGCTCCAGAGCACGATGTCGAGCGTTTCAAGCAGCCGGACCATGGCATCAAAGTCACCCAGGTTCCGGCGGGTAATCGTGGTATTGATCTGCACCGGCAGCCCAAGCTCGTGCGCGGTGCGCACGGCACTCAGTGTCCAGTCGTAGGAGCCGGGGACGCGCCGGAAGGCGTCGTGAATCTGCGCTGTCGACCCGTCCAGGCTCACCGCCAGCCTCGCTAGGCCGCACTCTTTGAGCCTGGCAATGGCTTCGCGCCTCAGCAACGGCGTTGCACTGGGTGTCAGCGAGGCCCGGACGCCCTTTTCCGCAGCGTACTTTACCAGGTCATAGATGTCCGGCCGCTTCAAGGGATCGCCACCCGTAATCACAAAGACGGGGACGCGCAAGTCAGCGATTTCGTCGATGAGTCGCCGGCCCTCCTCGGTCGAAAGTTCAAGCAAGTTCCGGAACGGCTGAGCCGAGGCGCGGCAGTGCACGCACGCCAGGTCGCAGGCCTGGGTTACTTCCCAGATTACAATGAAGGGCCGTTCGTTGTAGTTCATCTGCCCCGCTGGTTCCACGCGTTCCTCCTGCCTGCGCCCGCCATCTCACCACGGGCCGGTTCCCCCAACAATGACCGAAGTCACATGCAACAGGTTTGCAGGTTGTGACAAAAGTCATGGAACAGACGGGAAGTGTCAGGTAATTTGTAGCCTCGTAGGGGCGATTCGCGAATCGTCCCTCTGTGCCGATTGGAGAAAAACTTATGACCCCCATCACCAAATTGACCAGCGTGGCAGAGATCGTCAAGGCGTGCCCCACGGCTCGCCGCATCTTCGATAAGCACGGCCTGCACGGCTGCGGTGGCGAGAACGGCCCCACCGAGCCTCTCGCCTTTTTTGCTTCTGTCCACAACGTGGACGTCGACGCGCTGGTCGAGGAGTTGAACGCCGAAATCGCTCGCCCCTCGCAGGAAGCCTACGTGTACCAGGAGACGCTTGGCGATTACATTTATCGCCGCTTCTTCAAGGCGGGCGTGGCTGTGGTGCTTTCCGTCGGCTGCCTGTGGGGGGCGATTAACCTGCTCCAGATCGGCCTGGGCGGCAACTTCCTCCAGCTCCACCTTGTGCCCTCCATTCACGCCCACGCGCACGCCATGATCTTTGGCTGGGTGGGCCTGTTCGTGATGGGTTTCGCCTACCAGTCGTTCCCGCGCTTCAAATATGTCACGCTCTGGCGGCCCGACCTCGCCAACCTGACCTTCTACCTCATGCTCATCGGCATCGCGGCGCGCATTGGCGCGGAACTGCTCCAGCCCATGCCGGTGGGAATCGGGCTGGGGATTCTCTCGGCCGGCGCGGAGCTCGCCGCCATCACGCTTTTCATTACCATCATCCTGAAGACGGCGCGGCAGTCCGTCCAGCCGCGGAACCCTTACGAGAAATTCATCTTCGGCGCCCTGTTCTGGTTCTTCGTTCAGGCCGTCCTGAGCGCCGTGTTCTTTTTCGCCAAGGCCACGGCCGCGGGCCAGAATCAACTGGTTCGGCGCATCGCGCTGATGGACGGCCCGCTGCGGGACATTCAGCTTCTGGGCTTTGCGGCGCTCATCATTGCAGGCGTGAGCCAGCGGTTCGTCCCGGCCGTCTATGGCCTGGGCAGGCCGCAGCGCGACCGCCAGTCGCTCATATTCTGGTTGATCAACGGCAGCCTGCTGCTTGATATCGCGAGTTACCTGGCCGTTTTGACCACCGGCGAGGTCGCCTACGCCGTCGGCCTTGAGATCGCCTACATCCTCATGGCCGTCTGGGCGGTGTTGCTCGTGTTCCAGCTCCGCATCTTTGCGAAGCCGGGAGAGCAGGACCGCAGCTTCAAGTTCGTGCGCGCCGCCTACGTCTGGCTGCTGGTGGCGATGGCCATGATGCCTTTCTTTCTGGTGTACGGTGTCCTCACGCACCAGGGATTTGCCCATTCCTATCTGGGCGCCCACCGCCACGCCTTTACTGTGGGCTTCATCAGCATGATGATCCTGGGAGTCGCCTCGCGCGTCGTGCCCATCCTCGCCGGAATCGATTCCAAAGAGGTGAGCTCGCTCTGGGGGCCGTTCATTCTCTTTAACGTGGGGAACGCCGGGCGCTGCATCCTCCAAATCCTTACCGACTTCATTCCCAACTTCGCCTACCCGTTGATCGGCCTTACCGGCTTCATCGAAGTGACCGCGCTCGCCTGGTGGGGCGTTGAGCTGTGGCACACCATGAACCTCTCCAAGACCCACCGCGCCAGCGTGCTCCGCGCGCCGCTCCCGCTGGCCGCAAAGTAGCGCCTTTCTGTAGCGCCGGTGTCCCCACCGGCGCCGTAACGTGGTCGCAGCCATGGCACAGGGTTAGAATCAGGCGTGGAGTTCCGTGTCGTTCCAATCCCCCCTCGCCGGCATTCCACCCGAGCAAGAAATCCCGCTCTCCAGGCCCAGCGAACCGCGCGAGGAATGACTCTCGGACTCCGCACTCTATCAATGGATTCTAAGAAGCCCGCAACCTTCATCAACCGCTGCCTGGCACAGGGCACAGTTCTGCGTGGCCATGGCCAAAACAGCACGTTATCCTCGTCCCGTCGCCAACCCATCGGGCGCTCCCAAGCATCCATATGGATAGGGATTCAACGTGATTAACACGCTTTGGAAGCGCATGCCGAGCGGGTGGAATTGCAACTCCTCCTTTTCCGCACTCCTTGAACTCTACCTTAACGATCACATTCGGAGGAACACCATGAGAAACCAGAATCACACGAGGGTTATGACTTTAGCGGCGGCGCTTGTTGTCGTCTCCCTGGCTCTAACCGCACGGCAGGCTGTAGCGGCCGCAGGTACTCCGGTCCAAATCGTGGTCACGGTGGAACCAAAGCACGGGAATGAGCTCCCGCTGATCCGGCAGGGCGAAATCGTCGTTCACCAGGGACATGGTGTCCGGCCCGTCACCGGCTGGGTTCCGGCCACGGGGGACCGTGCCGGGCTGGCCCTGGCCATTCTTATCGATGACAGTTCCGGAATCAGTATCGGCCCTCAACTCGAGGACATTCGGGCCTTCCTCCAGGAGCAGGCACCGACGACGCTGGTCGCCGTCGGCTACATGCAGAACGGCACGGTATTCATGACCCAGGATTTCACCCGCGATCACGCAGCGGCAGCAAAGTCGGTGCGCTTGACGCAGGGCTACTGGGGCGCCGACGCGAGCCCGTACACGTCCTTGTCCGATTTTGTCAAACGCCTGCCGACCGACCCCGCCATACCGCGGCGCGAGGTCTTGATGATCTCGTCCGGGATCGATCCGCTTTACATGGGAGTCTATCAGGACCCGTATGTGGACACGGCCGTCCACGACGCCCAGTGCGCGGGCGTTGTGGTGTACTCCATCTACACCCCCAGCGCGGGCCACTTCGGGCACAGCTTCTGGCGGACCTATTGGGGGCAGAATTATCTGTCGCAGGTTTCCGAGGAGACGGGCGGCGAGTCCTATTACTTCCTGGGGCCGCAGGCTCCAGTATCGTTTTCGCCTTACCTCGATAAATTGAATCACCAGCTCGCGAGTCAGTTCCTGCTGACGTTCCTCGCCGAACCTCGGAAGAAAGCGGGGACAGAGCCAGTGAAGATCACGAGCGAAATCCACTCCGTGGATCTATTGTACCAGGACCAGGTGTGCGTGCCGGCCACGCCCGAGTAATTGCGTCCACGTGGTTTGCACCTATTCAGGCGAAAAAGGGCGTAGAGGAGCTTCTGCGGACTGCTAGAATGAAAAGCGCATGACGATGCGCAAAATGGCCGGCGGCTTATTGTGCCTGGCGCTGGCTCTGACGATAGCGGGAAGTCTCGCGGGCTGGCTTGGGTGCCGGCGCACAGTTCATACGCGGCCTGTCACCCATCAGGTGGTGGTGCTGGGATTTGACGGCGCGGATCCCACGCTGCTGGCCAGGTGGATTGAACAAGGAAAGCTGCCGCATCTCGCACAACTCGCGAAAACGGGCACTTTCAAGCCGCTCGGCACAACCAATCCTCCCGAATCCCCGGTGGCGTGGGCCTCGTTCGCCACGGGGCTGAATCCCGGCGGCACAGGGATCTTCGATTTCCTCAGGCGCGACCCCGAGACCTATCTTCCGGAGCTTTCCCTTGTCTCCCGAGAAAAGGCGAAGTTTCTTTTCAAGCTGATTCCGATCAAGCTGCCCAAGGTCACGAACGAACGGAGCGGCGTGCCGTTCTACAAGGCTGTGGCGGACGCCGGTTACAAGACAACCGTCATCCGCATGCCGCTCGAATTCCCACCCACGGAGATTCCCGGCGGGAAACTGTGGGCAGGGCTTGGCGTGCCCGACGTGCGCGGGACCTGGGGAACGTTCTTCTACTTCGGCACGGACCTCACGCCGTGGGACATCGGAGATACGGAATTCGGCGGAAAGCTGGTGCGCTTGGAGCTCAAGGACAACGAGGTTACAAGCTCGGTGGAAGGGCCGGTCGATCCCACCGCGGACACTTATAAACGAGTCTCCGTTCCCATTCAGTTCGTGGTCAGTCCGGAGGGAAACGCCGTCACTATCAAGCTGGCAGGCCGCCAAGAGACCATCGCGGAAAGGCAGTGGAGCGATTGG